>Ga0207662_10000903_pt1 | contig 13729 bp, 11 predicted proteins | sample KBSS33LmetaG_FD_184338 | JGI IMG/M metagenome (GOLD analysis project Ga0207662, IMG submission 184338) | Switchgrass rhizosphere microbial communities from Kellogg Biological Station, Michigan, USA - KBS S3-3L metaG (SPAdes) (version 2) | ecosystem: Host-associated > Plants > Roots >... | reverse complement strand
GCCGAACAGCGAGCAGAAGGCGACGGAGATCCATCCCGCACGCTCCGCACGGTCGCTGCGGCCGGCTCCCATGTTCTGGCCCACGATGGCCGCCGTGGCGGCGCCGCATCCCACGCCGACCATGTACAGCCAGCTCTCCACTCGATGTCCGATGCCGAGCGCCGCGAGCGCCGGCGTGCCGAACGGCGTCGCCGTTCGCGTCACGATCACGTAGATCAGCGAGAAGACGACGCCGGTGGCCGCCGTGGGCAGTCCGATGCGCAGCACCGTGGCGACCGAGCGCAGATCGGGCCGGCCGAAGCGCATCACGCCGCGCCGGCCGACGATCGCGAGGCCGAGCAGGAACGCGACGCCTCTCGTGCAGACCGTCGCGATCGCCGCGCCCGCGACGCCGAGCGCCGGTATCGGTCCCCAACCCACGACGAGGATCGGATCGAGCACGAGCGTCACCGCCACCGACGCGACGAGAAGCGCGAACGGCGTTCGCGTATCGCCGGCGGAGCGGAAGGCGGCATCGACGGCGAAGAAGCCGAAGATCAACGGAGCCCCGAGCAGGTAGGTGCCGAGGTAGCGAACGCCGAGCGCCGCGACCTCCGATGGCGCCGACATCATCGCGAACATCCGTGGCAGCAGCGGGAGCCCGATCGCCGCGCAGAGCACGCCCAGCACGAGCGACAGCACCAGCGCGTCGCCCGCGACGCGCGCCGCCGCATCGGCGCGGCCCTCGCCGTGGCGGCGCGACGCCACCGCGGTGACCCCGACGTTCACCATCTCGGCCACCGACACGATGAGCCAGATCCAGAACACCGCGATGGAGACCGCTGCCAAGCCGGTCGCGCCGACCCGCGTGCCGATCCAGAACGCGTCCACCGACGTGAACAGCGTCATCAGGAGCGATGACGCGACGGCCGGCAGCGCGACGCGCGCGATCGTGCGCGGGAGCGGATCGGAGACGAGGTGGATCGCCTCCCATTCGCTCGTGATGGCGACGGGGGTCAGCCCGTCGTGCGGCTCGAGTGGGAGAGACGCCGGGAAGGCGTCCCTCACCTTCTCAGGCGCGACCGGCTCCGGCGAGCGACGCGACTCTGTCGGCGATCGCACTGAGCGCTCGCGCTGCCGAGGAGCCCGCGTCGGCGGTGACGATCGGCGCGCCCGTGTCGCCGCCCTCCATCACGCGCGGATACAGCGGCACCTGGCCGAGCAGCGGCAGGTCGATCGCCTTGGCGAGCCGCTCGCCGCCGCCCGTACCGAACAGCGCCGTCGGCTTGCCGCAGTGCGGGCACTCGAACCAGCTCATGTTCTCCACGATGCCGAGCACCGGCACGCCGACGCGCTGGAACATCTTGGCGCCGCGCAGCGCGTCGCCCACGCTCACCTCCTGCGGCGTCGTGACGATGATCGCCCCGTCCACCTGGGTCGCCTGCACGAGCGAGAGCTGCGCGTCGCCGGTGCCCGGCGGCATGTCGACGATGAGATAGTCGAGCTGCCCCCACGCAACGTCCTGCAGGAACTGGTTGATGATCTTCATCACGATCGGACCGCGCCAGATCGCCGGCTGATCGGGCTCGATCATCATGCCGAGCGAGATGATCTTCACGCCGTGCGCTTCGAGCGGAACGATCTTCTCGCGCACCACCGGCGGCGCGCCCGACACTCCCATCATTCGCGGAATGTTGGGCCCATAGATATCGGCATCCATCAGTCCGACGCGCGCGCCGCCCTTCGCCAGCGCGACCGCGAGGTTCACCGCGACGGTGGATTTTCCCACACCGCCCTTCCCCGACGAGATGGCGATCACGCGCCCGAGATTCGGGAAGTGCTTGGGCGTCGGCGCGGCAGGACGGGCCGGTGCCGCCGGCGCCTGCTCCATCACCGGGAGCATTCGCCCCGCGCCGCGCGCGGGTCCGGCCGCGACCGCCTTCACGTCGAGCTCGACGTCCGTCACACCAGGCACGCGCGTCACCGCCTCGCGAACCTCCTTCGCCAGTGCGGGGTCGTCCTCGGCCGCGAGCAGCAGCGTCAGTCGCACACGACCCGAGGTCGTGGTCGCGATGTCGCGCACCTGCTGAGTGCTGAACAGATCGGCGCCCGTGCGCGGATTTCTCAGTCGCGCGAGCGACTCGGCGAGACGTTCCTGAAGAGTGGAGGACATGAGCGAAAGATAGTCGGTGCGACCGGCACGCTCGCCCGTCAGCTCTTCGCCGACCCCGTCAGCATCGCCCGCGCCGCCTCGACGACGAGGTCGCGCACCTGATCGAGCGTCCCCGGCAGCATCGCGCCCGACGCCTTGGCGTGACCACCGCCGCCGAACTGCTTGGCGAATGCGTTGACGTCCGTTCCGCCGACGCTGCGGAACGACACCTTCACCTTGCCGTGGCCCAGGTCGCGGAAGAACAGCGCCATGCGCGTGCCGGCGATCGAACGTGCGTGCTCCACGATGCCGTCGAGATCCTCCGCCTTCACGCCGTGCTTCTCGAGCGCGTCCGCGCCCATCGTCAGCCACGACAGCCCGAGCGGCTCGTCCACCTGGAGCGTACCGAGGACCTCGGCCATCAACCGCACGCGTCCCGCCGGCGCCGACGCGTAGATCCGCGTGTACATCTCCTCCGGGTCGACACCGTACGCCAGCAGCTGCCCCGCGACGGTGAGACAGCGCGGCGACGTGTTGCTGAACCGGAAGCCACCGGTGTCGGTCAGCATCCCCGTGTAGAGCGATCGCGCGACGGCCGGCGTGATCTCCCACCCCAGCACCGTCGCGAGATCGTACACCAGCTCCGCTGTCGCGCACGCTTCCGTATCGGTGACGGTGAGCGTCCCCGCCGGATCGCCGGATGGTTGATGGTGGTCGATCACCAGCTTGGGGATCGTCAGCGCGCGCACGGTCTCCGTGAGGTTGCCGAGTCGCTTCACGTCGCTGATGTCGAGCACGATCAGGAGGTCGATGTCGCGCAGCGCCTTCGACCCACGCGACGTCCGGTCGTCCACGTCGTCGCCGAGCAGGAAGTCGAACATGTCCGGCCACGGCGTCGGGTTCACGATCCGCGGCACGAGCCCCTGCGCGGCGAGCAGCCGCGCGAGCGCGCTCTCCGATCCACACCCGTCGCCATCGGCATTGAGGTGCGTGCTGATGGCCACTCGGCGGCCGGCGATCAGCTCGGGCGCGAGCGTCTCGATCGCGGCGCGGCGTGCCGCGGGAACGGAGATCAGATCGGTGGGCATCGTCGAATCTTACCTAGTCCCTTCAACGAAGGAACGATCTCACGACGGAACGCGGATCTTGAACGGCGATCATACGGAAAGGGCCGGATCGACTCCTCTCCGGGTCGAGCTGCTCGAAAGGAGGCGCCGCTCCCCTCCAGCCACGCCGTCAAAGTCTTTGATGGCCCGCGGGAGAGGTCTCTTCGCTCCAGAGAGCAGATCCGGCCGTGTCCGGGGGTGGTCTCAACCGGTGAATGCAACAGTTTGATGCATTCATCGGAGGTGGGGTGTGAGTCGGCATTATCGACGATTGTCGGCGACGGATCGGGCGGCGGTGTGGGCTCGATGGCAGCGGGGCGAGACGCTGCTCGAGATCAGTGAGGCGCTCGGCACATTCAAGTCCAACGTGTGGTCGCTGGTGCAGCGGTACGGGGGCCTCGTGCCGCCCCCGCGGCGGCGGGCCGCCCGGGCGCTCCAGGTGGGCGAGCGGGAAGAGATCTCGCGGGGGTTGGCCCACGGCGAGAGTGTGCGGAGCGTGGCCCGACGGTTGGGCCGTGCACCGTCGACGATCAGTCGCGAGATTCGACGGCATGGAGGCCACACCGCGTATCGCGCCAGCACTGCCGATGCCACCGCGTGGGCCTCGGCCCGGCGGCCGAAACGGTGTCGGCTGCTCCAGGAGCGGCGGCTCCGCCAGCTCGTCGCCCGCGGGCTGTGTCGCGACTGGTCGCCGCAGCAGATCGCGCGGTGGCTCGTGACGACGTTCCCCGACGAGCCGACCCTGCACGTCTCGCACGAGACGATCTATCGCACGTTGTACGTGCAAGCGCGGGGCGCGCTCAAGCGCGAGCTCGTCGCCCATCTGCGGCAGGGGCAGCGCTATCGCCGGCCACGGGCGGCCACGCGCGCCACACGGGGGCCCGGCCAGTTGCTCGGCATGGTCTCGATCGCCGAGCGGCCGCCGGCCGCGGACACACGCGCGGTGCCGGGCCACTGGGAAGGGGATCTGCTCGTCGGGCAGCGCGGCACGCAGATCGCGACGCTCGTCGAGCGACAGTCGCGCTTCGTCATGCTCGTGCGGCTCCCGGCGGCCGACTCCGGCACGGTGGTCGACGCCTTGGCGCGGCGCATCACCAAGCTCCCCGCCGCGTTGCAGCAGTCGCTCACGTGGGACCGCGGGAAGGAGATGGCCCAGCACCACCGCTTCACCATCGAGACGGGCGTGCAGATCTACTTCTGCGATCCCCAGAGTCCGTGGCAGCGTGGCTCGAATGAGAACACCAACGGCCTCCTGCGGCAGTACTTTCCCAAAGGGATGGACCTGCGCACCGTCACCCAGCGGCAGCTCGACGCGGTGGCGCTGAAGCTCAACACGCGACCGCGCATGACGCTCAACTGGCAGAACCCGGCCGCGGTCCTCGCGGCCACTGTTGCATCGACCGGTTGAAATCACCGTAGAATCCGGTTAGATCCGCGTTCCGTCGTTCGGTCCGCCGACGTCCGCGAAGATCGCCTACCGCATCGTCGCCCGCAGATCCACGAGCGTGCGATCGATCGCGTCGACGCGGACGCGGCCGAGGCGGGGATACTCCAGCTCCGCCACGACGTACGTGGCGCTCGCGATCGTCCCCGCCACGCCGACCATGTACAGCCAGTTGCGCTTCTCCGCCGTCGCGATCGCGTAGCCGATGAACACCGCGCCGATCATCGTCGCGAGCGCCAGCAGCACGTAGATCAGACGCGGCGGATGAATGGCGCGCGCGAGGCGCTCCTTCTCCACGGCGCCGAACAGCTCGTTCATGCTCGGCAGCAGCAGCATGCGCGCCCGTTCGCCGGCCTGCGTCGAGACCGCGGCGACGGCGCTCGCCCACACCTCGTCCTGTGCCTTCGTGAGCGCAGTGCCCTGGCGCAGCGGCTCCTTGGAGCCCGCCGGGTCGGAGTAGCTGGCGATGAGCGCGTCGAGATAGCGCCGCATCCCGTCGCGAACCGGCGGCTGAAGCTCGGGCGGCAGCATGTCGATGCGCTGCCACGTCGTGCCGGCGACGTTGGCCGTCTCGCCGACGAGCTCGCGCCGATTGTCGAACCGCGATGCGGCGCCATTGAAGGTGAATCCGATGAGCAGGGCCACCAGCGCGTAGACCGAGCCGTCGACCACACCGACGCCGGCTCGCGCGCCGGGCACGTTCAGTCGCTTGACGCCGAGTCGCCGGCCCAGCTCGAGGAAGATCAGGATGAGGACGAACATCCCCAGCGCGGGGAGCAGCGGGAAGTTGGCGAAGCTGATGTGCATGAGACGTGTCCTCGTCCTGTGTGTTTCGTTGCCGTCCGGCGGACGAGCTACGACTGCTCTCTCAATCCGTGGCGACGCTGAGCTTCGTGAATTGGAGCTGGAGACGAGCCTGGAAGAACTCCGTCCTCGAGTATCCGCCGAACCGATCGAGTCCGCCGACACCGTAGGAGAACTCGAGACGGGCCTGGTCGTTGAGGTGCCAGTTCAACATCGGCGTGACGCGCAGGAACCGTCCGCCGCTCAGGCTGTCCGCGTTCAGGTCGATGTACGAGACGCGGAGCACCGCCTCGATCGCTCCGGGCCCTCCCTTGAACACCGGCCGCGCGGGCGAGACCGCCCTGAACGTGCCGAGCGGCGCGGCGTACGGTCGCGTCTCGCCCGTGACGATCCACGCGACGAACGCATCGCCACCGTGAAACACCGGATTGTTGTACTGTGCCGACCTCGCCTGCTCGACGTAATACTCGGAGCCGTAGAGCCACGGCCCGTCGCGATAGTAGACCTCGAGGCCCGCGATCGTACCCAGCGTCGCGGGAAACTTTCCCGTATCGACGAAGTTCGACGACGCGAACACCTCGGGCTTCGACTTGAGCTGCAGCGTGTCGTGCTCCGGCTTGCCGACGTGCACGCCGACGCCGACGTGCCAGAGCGTCCCGGCGGTCGGCGAGTCCATGTTCAGGTACGCGAGCCGGCCCACGGCCTGGTACTGGTAGTACGAGTACGACTCGCCTTCGGTCAGCCAGTTGGTGTACGCGCCGAGATTCCAGAGCACGTTCTTCTCCGGCAGGTAGCCCATCCACTTGATGCCGTCGGCGAGCAGCGGGATGGCCGCATCGGAGAAGGTGAACCGCTCCGACGTCCAGCCGTCGTATCCGCTGATGACGCGATTGAGGCTGAGCCCTTCCTTGAGCCGCCCGATCTGGAACTGGCTCGAGATCTCCGGGACGTCCACCGACACCATGGACAGCCGGACGCGCCACTTCGACGCCGCCCAGTCGTACATGAGCCCCGTCTGCCACGTGATCGGCCGCTCCGTGCGCAGCCGACCGAACAGCATGAACCGGGAATCGCGGATCTTTCCCTGCGGCTCCACCTCGAGGTGCGCCCTGCTCATGGAGTCCTGGTTGAAGCTCGCGTAATCCGGAAGGAGCGCGGCGCCCCAGAGAAAGGTCGTGAAGCCGAGGTTGTACTCGTTCCAGTGCATGACGAATCGTCTCGGCCACCGTTCCTGCTTCGCGTCCGCCGCGCTGTCGGAGCGCGCGACGGAATCGGCGGCTGCGTGCCCCGTTCCGTTCGAGGGCGCGACGCCGAGTGAATCGTGCGTCGCTGGGTCGAGCCGCTGCGCGTGCGCCGGCCGCGCCCACCACAGGCATGACGCCAGCAGGAGCAGCGACCGGAGCACGAGCCGTCCGGCCGGGCGCGGACGTGCCGCGCCCCGCCGTTCAATACTCATCGAAATAACGTTGGATCGCCTGCACGTCGTTCGTCTTGAGCAGTGCGAGGCGGAGCAGTACGCGCGCCTTCTGCGGGTTGTGCCCCAGCGACGCCACGAAGCCCATCTTGTCGTCGTTCACTTCCACATTCCGCCCGACCTGACCCGTCGTCACGCGCGACGAGCGCACGCACACGACTCCCTTCTTCGCCACCTCGGCGAGGGCGTCGAGCGCGGCTTTCGTCATGTTGCCGTTGCCGACGCCGGCGATCACGATCCCCTTCGCGCCGGCGGCCACGGCGGCGTTGATCAGCGCGCCGTCCATGTTCTCGTTGGCCATGATGATGTCGACGCGCGGGAGCACGGTGTTCTCGTCGACGGAGAACTCGGACTCGTTCGTGTTCTTGCCGACCGGCCCGCGGTACCACTCCACGTCACCGTAGGCGACGGTTCCGATGAGCCCCGAGAGCGGCGACAGGAACGTCTGCACGGCCGTCGTGCTCGTCTTCGTCAGCGACGCGGCACCGTGGATCCAGTCGTTGACCGCCACCATCACGCCGCGGCCGCTCGCCTTCGGGTTGGCCGCCACGCCGACCGCGTTGTAGAAGTTGAGCGGGCCGTCGGCCGAGAGGGCCGTCGACGGACGCATCGACGCGGTGAGCACCACCGGCTTCCGCGACTTCACGACGAGATTGAGGAAGTATGCCGTCTCCTCGATCGTGTCCGTGCCGTGCGTGATGACCACGGCGCTGACGTCGGGCTTGGCGAGAATCGCGTTGATTCGCGTCGCGAGCTTGAGCCACACCTCGTCGTTCATGTCCTGCGAGCCGATGTTGGAGATCTGCTCGCCGGTGAGATGGGCCAGCTTCTTCGCCTGCGGCACGGCGGCGAGCAGCTGCTGCACGCCGACCTGTCCGCTCGAGTAGCCCGCCTGAACGTCGCTCGACGCCGCGCCCGCGATGGTGCCGCCGGTCGCGAGCACGACCACGTTCGGAAGCCCGTTCCCGTTCCCGTTCCCTTTCTTGTTCTCCATCTGCGCGCCGGCGGTGCCGGCGAGCAGCGTCAGCGCGAGCAGTGCGCCCGCCGATCTCGAAAGCCTGGGTCCTCCAACCATTGGAAACTCCCGCTGTCTCGACGACAGCTCGATGGTGCGAGTGATGATTCGTGCTCTGTTTGTCGTTAGCGTCCGGAACCAGTGAGCGTGGCCGGATTGAGGATCTCGTCGAGCTGCTTGTCGGTGAGGATGTGCTTCTCGCGCACCAGCTCGATGATCCCCTCGCCGCTCGCCAGCGCCTCCGCGGCGAGCTCCGTGGCCTTGTCGTAGCCGATCACCGGATTCAGCGCCGTAACCGTCCCGATGCTCGAGTCGATGTAGTGCTTGCACACCTCGGGGTTGGCCGTGATGCCCTCGACGCAGAACTCCCGCAGGGTGCGCGCGGCGTTCACCAGCAGCGTCTGCGACTCGAAGATCGCCGCGGCGATCACGGGCTCGAACGCGTTGAGCTGGAGCTGGCCCGCCTCGGCGGACAGCGTGACCACCAGGTCGTTTCCGATCACGCGGTACGCGACCATGTTGGTGACTTCCGGGATCACCGGGTTGACCTTGCCCGGCATGATCGAAGATCCGGGCTGCGTGGCCGGAAGGTTGATCTCGTGGAATCCGCAGCGCGGGCCGGACGAGAGCAGCCGGAGATCGTTGCCGACCTTGGCGAGCTTGATCGCGAGGCTCTTCAGGCAGGAGGCGTAGAGCACGAACGCCTGCGTGTCCTGCGTGGCCTCGATCAGGTTCCGCGCGAGCTTGATCGGAAGGTTGGTGATCTTCGCGAGATGGTCGGCGCACTTCTGCGCGTACGCCGGCGGCGCGTTCAGGCCGGTGCCGATCGCGGTGCCGCCCATGCTCACCTCGCACAGCACCTTCCGGACGTTCTCGAGCGCGCGCACCTCGTCGGCGAGCGTCTCGGCGAACGCCGTGAACTCCTGGCCGAGCGTCATCGGAACGGCGTCCTGCAGCTGCGTGCGTCCCATCTTCAGGATGCCGGAGAACTCCTCACCCTTCGCACGGAACGCGTCGACCAGCTGGCCGAACGCGGTCACGATCTCGGCGTTGCCGAGGGCCATGCCGATGTGCATGGCGGTCGGATACGAATCGTTCGTCGACTGCGAGCGGTTCACGTGGTCGTGCGGATCGCAGTACTTGTACTCTCCCTTCTTGTGCCCCATCAGCTCGAGGGCGCGGTTGGCGATCACCTCGTTGGCGTTCATGTTCGTCGACGTGCCGGCGCCGCCCTGGAGGACGTCGAGCCGGAACTGGTCGTGGAGCTTGCCGTCGATGAGCTCGTTGCAGGCGCCCTCGATCGCGGTGAGGATCTCCTGCGAGAAGCCGCCGGTCTCGAAGTTCGCGCGCGCCGCGCCGAGCTTCGTCATCGCGAGTCCCTTGATGAAGTTGGGATACAAGCGCAGCTCGACCCCGGAGATCTTGAAGTTTTCCAGCGCACGGGCGGTCTGGACGCCGTAGTACGCATCAGCTGGTACGGCCAGATCACCCAGCAGGTCGTGCTCGACCCGCGTTGCCTTCGACGCCATGTGAGCCTCTCGTTGACGGAGTATCCCGTGCGACCACGGCGTGGCCCGAGCACCACGAGGTCGAGCACGAGGACGAGATAGTACGGGCGCTTTTGAAGGGGCCCTTATTGGGCCTTGGTCGTACCGGTAGCGCGCGTCGAGCGCGCCCGGTGGCGCACGAGAGCTAGCCCGCGCGACAGCTCCCGATCGCGCAGGGTTCGGGCGCGTAGAACTCGTGGATGCAGAACGTCACGAGTCGCTCGCAGACCGTGCGCAGCTCCGCGTCGTCGGGGGCGCGACGCCCTTCCAGCAGCTTCGGCCAGTCGCGCTTCAGTGCCACCAGCATCTGTTCGGGGCGCAGCCTGCGCGCCCGCGCGTCGACGGCGATCATGCGCGCCACGTCGCGCAGCCGCTTCTCGAGGAACCAGCCATCGCGCAACGCGTTGAGCACGCGCCAGAGTCCGACTGCGGCCGACGGAGAGACGAGCGACGTGTCGGCCGGCCCCTCCGGGATCGTCTCGAGTCTCGCCAGTATCTCTCGGTCGCTCATGATCCGCCTCCCGGATCTCCCGCGTGCCGCGGCTGTCTTCCGTGATACGCTACAAAGCAACGCGCATACCACTCCGGGCCTGCTCGTGATCGCTTCCAGGAGCGCTCGCGTGATCAGCTGACGCCGGCAACCTCGAGCACGTTCACGGAAGGCGGGGCGTGCGCGTCGCGTCGGTTGGCGTGAAGCCGTCGCGATGCCTGCCGCGCATCAGCGTGAGAGCCGGCACGATGAGCAGGTCGCTGTTCCGCAGGCCGAGCGCGGAGTGGTCGTAGAACACGCCGAGCTCGGGACGCACGCTGAACCATCGATTTCCGATCTGGAGACCGCCGAACACGCCGATCGTCGGCCGGTCCGACACCGCACCGCTCGTGATCGGAATCGCCTGCAGCGCGCGCACGCCGTAGTAGGGGGTCATCGGGCCGTCCTCGCGCCCGGACGCCATCAGTGTGGCTTCGATGAGCGCATGCTCACCCCAGTTGATGACCCCTCCGCCGACCACGAACGCTCGCGCGCCACCCGCGTGGCTCGTATCCGCCCCGAAGCGGTGCTTGTAGCTCGCCGTGGTCCCGCCCGGAATCACCCGGACCCCGACGTCGGACGTCGCGTCGAGCCCGTGCCGCCATTCGAGGTCCAGGCCGAACATCGGTACGCCGACGGAGTCGTCCAGCTTGACGGCGTTCGGCGCGAAATAGGACGACGCGCTCTGGGTCGACTCGTTCGCCGGCACCGTCTGCGCCGACGTGCCGACGGTGTAGGGAAGGCAGGCGGCGGCGGGGAGCAGCACCAGCAGGGCGGCGAGCGCCGAACGGCGACGGACCACGGACATCGGGAGCTCCGGGAAGGGGACGCGAGCATGCTACTCCCCTCCCGGGGTGCCTCCCATACGTCAGTTGACGTAGTCGACGACGTATCCGCCGGTCAGCCATGGCGCAGGATGTGACAAGCGCCGGCGGCGACATAACGCGAGCGTCACCAATAACGTAGATTGTTGCAGACGAGGGCCGCCCGGTGTGACGCCTGAACCTCCCGACCCGGTCTGGGGTCTCAGAGTTGGCGGTTCAACGGTCTCAGAGTTGGCGGTTCAACGCCGGCGTCCACCGGCCTCTGGTATTCATCTCCACCCAAGTGGAAGACGCATGATGGTTTCCGTGCTGCGCCGCGCCATTGTGCGGCGCACCCTTCCGGCATTCCTGGGGCTCGCCCTGCCGGTCGTCGCAGTGGCCCAGGGCACCGCTTCGCTCACCGGCCGAATCGTCGACACGGCCGGCGCGCCGATCGTCGGGGCCAGCCTGCGCGTGCCGCAGCTGGAGCGCTCGGTCGCGGTCGATTCGACGGGCCGCTTCCGTCTGGATGGCCTCTCGAGCGGTCGCGTGATCGTGGTCGGCGAGGCGCCGGGCTTCGCGGGCAAGCGGGCCGAAGTCACGATCCCCGCCAGCGGAGCGGTAGAGCAGAACTTCTCGCTCGTCCCGAACGCCCACGTCCTGGCGAACGTCGAAGTGCGTGCGCGCTCCCGGCAGCAGCTGCCCATCAAGCTTCACGAGTTCGAGCAGCGCCGGAACCGGGCCACGGGCGGGCGGTTCCTCGGGCCGGACGAGGTGGCCAGGTACAATGGCAGGCCGCTCGTCGACGCGCTGAAGACCATCATGGTCGGCGTTCGCTTTCAGCGGAACGTGCAGGGCGAGGTGGTGATGGTGAGCCAACGGTCCCTCAACCCGGCGTCGATCCGCCAGAGCTCGAACATCAAGCCGTGCGGCATCCAGGTCTGGGAGGACGGCGTGCTGCTCTCCGACCCGAACGCGTCGATGGAGGTCATGAATCCCCCGCCGACCTCCGCATCCCGCTCGATCGGCACGACGCGCATCGGGGCCGATCGCGACTACGACGTCTCCAACTTGCTGACCACCAACTACATGGCGGTCGAGTACTACTCCGATCTCGCCTCGACGCCGCCGGGCTTCCGCACCGGCACGCCCAGCTGCGGCACGCTCGTGCTGTGGACGCGCGTGCCGATGACCCCGGCTCAGTCGCAGGTCGGACAGCAGCCCAGCAGCCAGCCGAATCCGCAGTGACGATGCGCGCGTCCATTCTCTCGTTGACGGCGGCGCTCGCCGTCACGCTCGTCCCCTCGCTGTCGGTCGCGGCGCAGAGCACCGCGACCGCGCCGAGCATCGTGTCCGCGACGTCACCGCTCGCCGCGGCGCGCGAATCCGGCCGGTACGTCATGACGATGACGCCCATCGTGCCAGCCGCGTCGCCGCGTGCGGTGGAGGGCGGGGAAGGGCCCAGCACGGCCGGGAAGGTGTTCCGAGCCGCAGTCGGTGTCGGTGTCGGCGCCGCCGTCGGCGGCTGGCTCGGCTACTTCGGCGCGCAGGTCGCCAACGGTGACTGGGCGCGCATCTCGTCGGCGGAGAAGACGAACCTGCGGCAGAGCTACACCAAGGTGGGCATCGGAGTCGGCGCGGTCGCCGGCTACTTCCTGCGTCCGAAGGCCCGTCCCGCCAGCCGCCTGCCGCAGCCGTTCAACGTGCCGGCGCGCACCGGACGACTCCTCATCGCCAGCTCCGAGCTGCGCCGCTCGATCGCGACGAACGTGCTGGAGGCGGTGGAGCTGGGCCGTCCGGAGTGGACGAAGCAGCAGCGCGAGGACGAGGCGAAGCGCGGCAACCAGCCGACCACCCTCCCCGTCGAGGCCATCTCGCTCGTGGTCTACGTCGGCGACGAGAAGGTCGGCGCGATCGAGACGCTGCGCGACATCGCCATCCCCGAGGTGTCGGAGCTGCGCTTCTACGATGCGCGCGACGCCCGCCGCCGCTGGGGCAGGGACCACAAGTACGGAGCGATCGAGGTCGTGCCGGCGAGCGCCGCGATGGGCGCGAGCGAGCCGGCGGCGGTAGGCTCGGCGAAGTAGGTCGCGCGGTCCCCACTCGGTACCAGGTACCTCTACGGAGTATTCGTACCAAGTACCTGTACGCTCGAGCCGGCGCATCGAGGCCGTCGCCGCGGTACCCAGGGATACGTGACAGTACCGGTACCGATGTACCCTGTACCTGTACCTCGTACGCCCGACCCGGCGCACACCACGAGCTTCGTTCGCCGCGAGAGTAGCCACCGGGCATGTAGTACAGGGTACCGGTACACGGTACTCGTGTACCAGGTACTGCTGGAAATCCCTGCTTACCCGCGTTCCAGCCTCGCCCGCCACGCATCAGGTGTCTCCAAGAGCTCACCGTGCGTCTAGGGCTACCTACTCCAATTCGTCGATCGTGCGCGGCCAGTCGTCGTGCAGCAGCCGCGACAGCGCGCGGTCCGCGAGCAGCCGGCCCTCCGTCTGGCAGCGCGGACAGTAGTTCGTCTCGTTGTCGCGATACCGGATCCGCTGCACGGCGGTGCCGCACACGGGGCACGGCTCGCGATAGCGGCCGTGCACGGCCATTCCATCGTGGAACGCCGTCACCTTCTCGGGGAATCCGTCGCCGACCTCGGCGCGCAGACGGTCGGTCCACTCCGTGAGCGTGGCGCGCGTCGCGTCGTAGAGGCGCGTCGCTTCCTCCTCGCTCAACCGGCTCGTGAGCTTGAGCGGTGACAGTCGCGCCCGATGCAGGATCTCGTCCGAGTACGCGTTGCCGATCCCGCTGAACAGGCGAGGATCGGTGAGCGAGCGCTTGAGCGTGTGGTTCTCGAGCGCCAGGCGCTCGGC
>Ga0207662_10000901_pt1 | contig 13731 bp, 18 predicted proteins | sample KBSS33LmetaG_FD_184338 | JGI IMG/M metagenome (GOLD analysis project Ga0207662, IMG submission 184338) | Switchgrass rhizosphere microbial communities from Kellogg Biological Station, Michigan, USA - KBS S3-3L metaG (SPAdes) (version 2) | ecosystem: Host-associated > Plants > Roots >... | reverse complement strand
CTGTTCGCGTTCGCTGGTTTGGCGGTGATGGTTGTCGCTTCGCTGGTGCTGCTGGCGTTGATCGGACAATTAGTCTATGACGGCATGGGCCGTGTGTCGTGGCAGTTTCTCACCTCTTATCCTTCACGGTTCGCGTCCCAGGCGGGGATTTTAAGCGCGTGGATCGGGACCATTCTCGTCATGCTGCTCACCGCGCTCACGGCCGTTCCCCTGGGGCTTGGGTCGGCAATCTATCTGGAAGAGTACGCGCCGAAAAACTGGATGACCGATCTGATCGAGATCAATATCACGAACCTGGCGGGTGTTCCTTCGATTGTGTACGGGTTGATGGCGCTCGGACTGTTGGTCTATGAATTCCATTTGGGACAGAGTTTTCTGACTGCCGGATTGACGCTGGCCATGCTCATTCTGCCGATGGTCATCATCGCGACCCGGGAAGCCTTGCGGGCTGTGCCGCCGCAGATTCGAGAGGCGGCCTTTGCGCTCGGAGCGACGAAGTGGCAAACCGTGCGCGATCACGTGGTCCCCTATTCGATGGGAGGCATCCTGACGGGCATGATCCTCGCGCTATCTCGCGCCGTCGGCGAGACAGCCCCGTTGATCACCGTGGGCGCGTTATCGTTCATTGCCTTTCTTCCCCACCCGCCGCTGACCGTGGAGTTTCCGTTCCTCTCGACCCAATGGCTGTTCGACGCCTTTACCGTCATGCCGATTCAAATGTTCAACTGGGTCTCTCGTCCCCAGGAAGAGTTTCACACCAACGCTGCTGCCGCCGGGGTCATTTTGCTGGTCATGACGCTCGCGATGAACGGTCTGGCCATTACCGTACGGGCGCGTTATCGAAGACGCATCCACTGGTGAGCGATGACGATGCAGATTCACATCACCCCCGCCCTCAAAGCCGAAGCAAAGGCGTTGAGTTTCTATTACGGGGGAGCGGTCCAAGCGCTCAACGCCATCTCTTTGGGCCTGGCGGACCGGCACGCCACCGCACTTATCGGCCCGTCAGGCTGTGGAAAGACGACGTTCCTCCGTTGTTTGAACCGCATGCACGATCTATATCCGGGAAACCGGTATGCCGGCTCCGTTGTGCTCTATCCCGAGGGCGTGAATATCGTCGATCACACCATCGACCCGATCGAAATCCGCATGCGTGTCGGCATGGTCTTCCAGAAGCCGAATCCTTTTCCGACGTCGATTTATGAGAACGTGGCTTATGGGCTGCGCATCCGTGGATCGATGGCGCGATACGAAATGGATGCCGTCGTCGAGCAATCTCTCAAGGATGCTGCGCTATGGCCAGAAGTGAAGGACCGGCTGCGCGAGCTCGCCTATAATCTCTCAGGGGGGCAGCAGCAGCGGTTGTGCATCGCCAGGGCCTTGGCGACCGGTCCCGAGATGCTGCTGTTCGACGAGCCGACGTCGGCGCTGGATCCGACCGCAACGGCACGGATCGAAGAACTCGTGACAGAGCTGAAACAGCGTGTGACGATCGTGATTGTGACGCATAACATGCAGCAGGCGGCACGGGTATCAGACTACACGGCGTTCATGTATGAGGGGGCATTGGTCGAGTGTGATAGAACAGAGAAAATATTTACCAATCCATCGAATAAATTAACGGAAGAATACGTGACCGGCCGCTTCGGCTAGTGATCGAGAAGCGAGGAACTTATGCAACGACATATCGATCAAGAGCTAGCTGACTTAAAATCCCAGATACTCCGGATGGGAGGACTTGTAGAGGCGCAGATTGAGGGAGCGATCAAAGCGTTGGTCGACCGAGATGCGGACTTGGCTTCTCGCATTATTGAGCGAGATGCGCTTGTCAATACCATGGATGTGGAAATCGACGAGAACTGCATGCGGCTGTTGGCGCTTCAGGCACCTGCCGCCCGTGACCTGCGATTTGTCACTACGGCCATGAAGATTTCCACCGAGCTCGAACGGATGAGCGATATCTCTGAAAACATCTCTGAGCGGGTGATCGAGTTGAACGAAGAGCCTCAGCTCAAGCCGTATATCGATATTCCCAGGATGGCGAATTGGACCATGCGGATGGTGCGCGAAACCCTTGATGCGTTTGTCCGTTCGGACGCGGCGTTGGCGAGGAAGGTGTGTGCCGACGATGACTTCGTGGATGATCTCACGCACCAACTCTTTCGTGAACTGCTGACGTTCATGATCGAAAATCCTGCCACAATTACACGCGCGATTCGCCTCACGTTCATCGGCAAATCGCTAGAGCGTATCGCCGACCATGCCACCAATATTGCGGAACTCGTGATCTATATGGTGGAAGGAAAAATCATCCGCCACACCACTCCGGTGTTATCGGACAACGAGGCCTGACTATTCAATCGAGATGCGGTAAGGAGCGATGAAACAGGAACAGCCGTCATGTCGGATAGGCCATGGAAAACAACGTATAGTCATATCCATGACGGCGCAGCACAAGTTGTCCGGTGCGGGCTAACCGGTCCACGGCAGCAAAAATCTGATTCCAGCTATAGTCGGGAAGCATTTGAATGAGGGCATTGAGGCCGATCACGGCCTCTTCATTGAGCTGTTCGAGGATCTGCGCCGTGAGTGCGTCGGCCGTCCGGTGAACTGCGAGTGGGGCTTCGAGTGCAGACATCATGAAATCCTCCCGATGATGTGAGTGTTGCCGGAACGTACGTATGACAACATACTTTTCCACCATTCCGGCAGCGTCACCAACACGTAAATAGTCGGTTAACTGTGCCTACGCCCTCCCCCTTCGAAGGCCTCTTCGGTGGTTCCAGATTGGACGCTTCTCTGCATTTACCGCGCACTTAACCTGGGAGGGTACGTTGTTATGGGTGCGACGGTGTCCGAACGGTATTGGCCGCGCTGAGGACGACCACAAACGTTCTCCAGCTGGTCAAGCTCTGCCTGGACAATGAAGGATTCAGGACGGTCCCGGCTTTCAACGGAGAACAAGCACATTCCCCAGCGGCCCAGTTCACGAGTTCTGCAAGCTGTGGTGAGAAGGAAATCTTGGAGCCCATTGCCGGTTGAGCGATACGAGTTCTTGATATAGTGACTTGGCGTGAGTAGGAGAGGAGCCCGTGCAAATGCCGCTTCACAACGAGCCATCGCTTACGATCAATAAAGGAACTTGCTACGCGATATTCGCCTACGACATCGGCTCATCCATCAATCTGGAGCAAGCTGATCGCCATATTTCAGCGGAGACCGAACGGAGCCGACTCCGGCATAAGGCGAGAGCGCCGCAATATTTCGACTATCGCCCTGCTCCGCTACGGCTGATGCAGGAGGGCGGCTCCCTCACCGTAGGATCCTACGCTTCAAGTCCGGCGGTCGAGGTCATGGTGTATGACTTCGGCGCGGTCACGATCACCTATCGTTTTGCCTTGGATGGTCCCTTCGTCGGTTTGCTGGAATTGAGCGAATCCCTGTACGAACACGAGCTGTTGCTTTCGGAGTCTCGTGCCCGTGTCGAGCATCTCGTGCAGGCCATTCATCCGGCCATAGAGCGGCCGAAGATTGCCACCGAGGTCGAGGACTATTTGATCTTTTCGATCGAGTCCTGTGCGCCGATCCAGGGTGCCGCTCTATGGGCCAGCCGTGAAGAGGCGTTGGCCAGCATTCTGCGGGGCGAGCGCACGCCGCTCGCGGATCAAGAAATCCGCGACGCCCTTTCCTGCCGGATTTCTTTTGGCCAGGAAGACGCCGCGCTTATCGACTGGCATGCGGCGGTGCTGTTCGGGAAAGAAATGGACGATGTGCGTGCGGTGCTGGAATTCGCCAATGTCGAGCTGCTCGAGATGCGGATGCTCGACGAGCAGCTCGATCAAGCGCTGGACCAAGGCTATGAAGCGCTGACGAGAACGCCGCGCCTGCTGTCGCTCCCTGGTTCCTACGATAAACATACGACCCACATCGCCCAACTGCAGGTCGACGGAGCCTTGCTCTTCGAGCGGGTCACCAACACACTGAAGCTGTTGGGCGATCAATATCTCGCGCGTGTGTACCGCCTGGTATCCCAACGTTTTCACTTGGAAGATTGGGACGCCAGCATTCTGCGGAAGCTCGAAACCCTGGAGAGCATTTACGGCAAAATGTCCGATCGTGCAGGCACGCGCCGCATGGAGCTCCTGGAATGGATCATTATCGTGTTGATCACGATCTCCATTGCGGTCTCCTTCATCCCGTGGGCCAGTCATTGATCCCCGCACGACTTGAGCGCAATATGTTGCAGGACATTGAGCGAACGCTGATGTCCTCGTCACGTCTCGGGCGCTCTGTAAGGGAGTGTTTCTACGCGACACAAGTTGGAGGTTGCGCCAGACCTCTGGAGCCCACCAGGTCTGGGCCTCAACGAGCCGATAAGATGCGGGGAGATCGGATGGGTTCGTTGGTCTCAGGCAAGTCGAACTATGGGATTGGTTCTGGTGCGGTGAAAACGGAGCGACCTCACGGGGTGTGATCTGATCATCTCACGTACCTGAAGTTGCATACCGCTTGCTTCCCGGATGGCATCACTCCATCGAGCCCAATACACGCCAAACCAGTCATATTTTCGTATTCCCGTCTCAGACTCGAACTGGAGCTTTCGGAGTGGCGTGCCGCCGTTGGCGTTGGTGGTGCGTTGTATTTCCTGGAGAATGTACAGCTTGGTCACAGACATTCTTTCCAAGGTGCTTTGCACTGCCTTGCAGGGGAATGAACAGTACGCCTTTTTCTAGAGATGTGCAACAAATGCTTCTAGGGAACCCTGGTTAAGTGTTGCTGGCTAGTTGATCCCCGGGCATTTTATCACCATCATCCGGCAGCCGCTAAGCTGAATGAATCCGTTCAGGACAGACTGAATACACCCGTACGTCTCCCCCACCCGCAGAGGAGACAGTTCTCTGTTGAGCCCTGTGTCGACCAGCTATTGCGCCGCGGTCGAGTGTGCCGAGGCAGACCTTATACATGAGCACATCATGATTGATCTGGTTACCGCGGGGGGCGATGCTCAGGATAGTCCGCGTAACAGATGTGTAAACTATGCGTACCACGCCTTACCTCAGGCTGATGCGAAACACCTTCGTAACATCGGCCTGTAATACTGGATGGTGAGACTTCGACAATGAAGGGGGAGCCATGAACGAAAAGATGGTGAAGATGAGCGAGGAGAAGACCATCGCCATCGTGGCCCATGACAACAAGAAGGAGGATCTTCTGGCCTGGGCGAAATACAACCGGGAAGCCCTGAGTGGCCACAAGTTGGTCGCCACCGGCACCACAGGGATCATGCTCGAAGCCGAACTCGAGTTGCCCGTGACGCGGATGCAAAGCGGACCCTTGGGCGGTGATCAGCAGATCGGGGCGAAGATCAGCGAGGGCGAGATCGACGTGTTGATTTTCTTCTGGGATCCACTGGAACCCCATCCGCATGATCCCGACGTGAAGGCCCTTCTCCGGATTGCGGTGGTCTGGAATATTCCCATCGCCTGCAATCGGGCTTCAGCCGATTTCCTCATTTCATCCTCATTGATGCCGAACAAGTATCAGCGGCTCGTGCCAGATTACGACGGCTATCGCCATCGGCTGGTCAGAAGTGATGTGGCCTGATTGGAGCAAACGCGATGATCTGTCGTCAGCACGGAGATTCATCCTCACGATTTTGCCATCGACATTGGCGGCAACGGGGCGGGAGATCGTCCGTTGAGGCCGTGCAATCTAAATGCCTCTGCAAATTGCCATGAGCATCAGGCGTTTCGAGAGTTGCGATTGAAGGATGGTGAGACCGCTATCTACTTGGAACGGTTGCGGAGGGCAGACTAGACGCAAAGACCCGCGAGAATTTCCATCCTTCGATCGTCAGATTCGCCAGCGGGGATTTTGTGACTCGACGTCCCCAGCAAACGTCCTATCTGATTCATCCCGATATCACTCCCTCTGCCCGCCTCTGGACCAGGACCAATGAGAGAGGCGTGAGAGGTCTCTGGAGGAATTATAGGCTTCCCATGTGCAGCGCTCCAATCGATGAACGGCACTCTACTCGGGAAGCAGGAGAGTATTCAGAGGAATGGCAGGCTTCAGATAGACTTCGAGGAGCACTTCACCGGGATGGTTTGGTGGGCAATCCTCTCGTTTGGAGTTTTTTAACAAGGCGATAACAACGCTCTAACGCAGGTGCAATGTGCAGGGCATACGCTTGCTTTCATACGCATGTCAAAAATATTAAGAGGAGGAAACTATACATGGTGAAGGTCGAGCAGTTGATGAGAAAGGATCTTGTATCGGTCGATGCCGGCACTTCCGTCGTGGAGGCGGCAAAGCTCATGCGGGCGTACAACATCGGAAGTGTGCTGGTGTCTCAGCAAGGCCGTATTGTCGGCATTGTCACTGAATCGGATGTGGTCAAGAAATTCGTCGGCGCCGAGAAGGTCCCGTTCTTTCTTCCCGTCGAGCATATCATGAGCAGTCCGGTCGTCGGTATCGAGGGGAACCGCCCCGTCACCGAGGCTGCTGATCTGATGAATATACATAGGACCCGCCACTTGGGGGTCACAAAATCTCGTGCGCTTGTAGGCGTCGTTTCCGTTCGCGACTTCCTGAAGCCTGTCGCAGTCGACGAACTTTAGCGGCCTTCCCTTCCCCCCGCTGGGCTTGGGTCTTCCCATCTCCGCTCGGCAGAGCGGTCTCCTCCATGTGAAGCCTCAGTATGCCTCATTTGATCAGCACCTGTTCCATACGCCGAGTCAGATCAGCTGGATCCCAAGCCAGCCGACGGCCTTAGGGCGCCCACATCAACTTAGAAACACCGGGCGACGTCAACTCCAAGGGTCGTCGATGCGGTGAGTGGTGGTGGCGTTGAATGTCGTCGCCAGGTATCCTGGAAAAGTCTTCCAGCCCTATGTTGGCGTCGGAGGGGGCGCGTTCTATTTTTCAAGCAGCGGCCAGGTGAGTGGACGCCAGGTGGTGCCGGGGTTGAACCTTATTACAGGGCTTAAAGTATTGGTCACAGAGCGGGCAATATTCCTCCTTCGGCATCGTCTGGGAATCGGGTGGCCCACTCAAGACGAGCGTGTGGCGGTCGGGCGTGTTCGCACGCTCACTGCTGATCCACCAATCGCCAGCCCTCCTTTTGCACACAGCGCTCCGTGGCATTGAGCACCATGAGCTGGCTGCCCTGTTGCAGCTTGGGGTCGCGAACGACGAGGTTCTGACACTTGTTGTAGTCGGTGATGTATTCGGAGGAGGGTTTGTTGGGATGCACCCACTCGGTGGATGAACAGGCCGACAACGTTACTCCGGCGATCGCGAGTACTCGCAAGGCGCGCATGAATTCCTCCCCTTTAGGCTCGTGGCAGGCACCATAAACTGTCCGTTCGATGCCGTCAAGCAAACCATGTCCCACTCTCGGGGGAAGCCGGTTAGCGATGCCAATTGTGCTATGAAGATGCAATGAATATAGAGAGTTGTGAGAAGGATGTGAACGACTACGTGAACGTACTCCCGTATGATTGTGCGTTACGTCCTGGTCTGTTAGAGTGTCAACTCATTTAAAGCAAGGAGGGGCTATGACTTCCGTGGATTGCCTGATGCTGGACGCGAAGCATGCCATTCTTGACGACCATCACCGTAAATTTCAGGTCTTACATGATGAAGGACGCCTGGATGAGGCCATGATGCAGTTTCACGTAACCCTGAGCTGCGCGAGCGATGTGTTGAATGACGCGCTGCGTTTGTTGGACGATATGTTGGTGGCCCACCATCAGGCCGCGCTGCTTGATCCGCCTTCCCCTCCTTCAGCGAATTGAGGGATTGCGTTCGATTCTTCCCTGTCTCGAAAAGTGTATGCGTGTGGGGTGCAACCTGCAGTCACACGTCCGTCAGCAACTGACAGTTTTTCTTCGGATAGAAATCACGGACGCCATCCGCTACATCTACGACATAGGTTGTACGGGTCTCGTTGTCGAAGCCCCCCATGTAGTTGATTTGTCCGGTCGTCTCGCTCCAGCACGTAATGCGCTGCGCCGTGCAGCCGGTCAATAGCACCGTGGTCAAAGCCAGAATTATGAGCTTCATAAGAATCCTCCCAAGCCGATCTCTCTAATGCACAAAGGATGCCCGCTTTGTCTTCGGTCAAGAAAGAACTCATCGTGCAGTCGCAGGGGCGACAGCGCACATACGCGAAAACTGGGCTGATAGACCAACTCGAACCGTGGGGAAATTAAAAATGTATTGGAGATGGATGTCCACCCATCTGAATGTCGGCGGTTGGAGCGGTGAAACGGGACTGGATTTCGCTCAATGATTTCATGCACGGAAGGTTTGGCAAGATTTTCCGGTTTACTCTCATGCGTCTTGCTTCAAGATGCGGCAGTTGAAGCCATACGGCAGTGTCGAAAATCTGATGTGCGCACATTCTGACATCGCGCTGTAGCTCAACCATGGTTACGGTGGAGACCGACACAGAAGAATCGCCAATCGTCGACTCTGTGACGTCTGTGTAGTGTTGGAAAGCAACAAGAAGAATGAAGGGAACCCCCCCATCACTTCCAGGAAAGGGACAGATGGCAAATGGAGCTCGTTCGGATCGCCATTCCGGCTGGGCTAACAACGTGAGCTCCAACCCAGGCCATCGACCAACTTCCCATTCATGGTCATTCCGGCGGCGCCACTCGAACTTACCGAGCTCAATCAATTCTAGAGCGAACAAGGTGTGCAATGTGCGCCGGCATCGGTCTATGCCAACGAACTGCTCATGTATTTGTGCCATAGCCTCACCAACGCTCTGAAGAACTTATCCTAAACCCCATCTGGCTACTGACCTACAACATTTTCATAATGGACCGCCCAACCCCAAGGACAAAAATGATTTGGACAATTGAAAAGCTGCCCCGCGGGACCAAAGGAGCCGGCGTGAAGACCGTTCGCCTAAAAACATTTGTGATGCGATCTGTCCTGATAGTGACCTTGATAATTCTGAGTCACCTCGATACCAGCGCCGCGCGAGCGGGCCGGGTTGAGGACCGCGAATCACTACGAAGGCTCCCTGGGGTAGAGGTTATCGTCGAGACATTTTTACCAGAGGAAGAAGCCGCCGGCTTTTCACGTGATACGATTCGCACAGGCGTCGAACTGGTTCTTCAGTCTAATGGAGTAAGACTTCTCAGTGAAGCGGAACGACTTGAGACCTCTTCTGCACCGTTTCTTTATGTGAAGGTGAACCCACTCAAACACAGCAATACGGAAACCTATTGTTTAACCATTGAAGTTGAACTTTACCAGGCAGTGTCCTTGATGAACAGACCGGAGCAACGGATGTCTGCGCGTACTTGGAAGCGAGTACAGGTGGCAATCATCGGCGAGCAAATAACAGGTCGAGTGACCGAGGTGGTTGAGCCCTTAATAAAACAATTCGCAAACGACTTTCTCACCGTCAACTAGCACATAGCAGGAAGGAGCGGGCTCTGATGAATGCTCGGGTTCGGCAGCGGATCAAGCCGCCCTGCTCTTTCGTGTATCGTGCTGGGGCCGGTCCAAAGCTTGGCTCGCTTTGATTTGATGTAGGAGTTCATGGGTGCAGAGCAAAACCGCCTCGAAGTCCTTTTGCGTTAGCCCCTGATGGTTGGTCGCAAATGTAATGACTCTTTCCGATGCGCGTATGAACTCTTGTACTGGCAAACTCAATGTGTCTCCCATGCCTCATCCTACCGCGGCCCGCGAGGAAATTGAATTCCTCGGCAAATCCCGATACTAGGTCTGTTCGGCCCAAAGAATCCTCCCTAGATGTTCGGCACATCCGGTGCGGGAGCTAGAACATCCCTAGTTATCCAAGATTAGGAGGTCTGATTCCGCGGTTTGAAATATAGAAGGCGCCGGCCTTGCTCCCTCCCCTTTGCTTGACCCTCAACGCCAACTGTGCGAAAAACAAGGCGGGCTGGCGTAGCTCAATGGCAGAGCAGTGGTTTTGTAAACCACAGGTTGGAGGTTCAATTCCTCTCGCCAGCTCCAACTCGGCCGCGAAGAAGATCCGGCCTGTCCTCCTGAGAATTCAATAACCGCCTGTTAGAAAGAGTCATTGTATTGGCCGCAGCGATAACATTTCAGGGCGGCAGGGGCCAACTTTGCCTCTTCAATCAGGAACTGACAGATGCGATCCCTAATCTTATCCCTGACACGTCTAAATACTTCTGGTTGGTTCCGGGGCGGAGCCGCAGCAGGATCCTCAAATGACCAATGTCGCGTTGTGGCAGAACCAGGAAAGATCGGGCAAGACTCCTTGGCACGATCGCAGACCGTGATGACATAGTCGAACCGTTGATTGATCAATTCATCGACATGCTTCGATCTCTGGTGGCCGACATCCGCACCGAGCTCCTGCATGGTGTCCACCGTCGTAGGGTTCAAGCCAGCCGGATGAGTACCGGCGCTTTCCGCCTCGAAGTGGTCACCCGCAATCAGCCGTAATAAGGCTTCGGCCATCTGACTGCGCGCGGAGTTCCCCGTACAAAGGAAGAGAATCCGTGGCTTCATATATGGCCAAAGCAGCTTCGGGTTCGGTTACAGACGCTGCAAACCGATCACATGACGGGAACCTCAACGAGTACTCCGACCACCGTTGCCAGGGCTGCGCCGGATTCCGCGCCAAATAACGCAATGGCCGTCGCCACTGCCAGTTCAAAGAAGTTGCTGGCCCGATCAACGCACGTGGCGCAGCCACCCTATAGGGTACACGGAACACCTGCATCAGCCCATACGCCAATGATCATCAGCCAATCAGCCCAGCAATGGGGAGATTGATATGAGTGCCTTCGCCAAATTCGGAGGGGCGGCGGCTGTTGACGAAATCGGGAAACGCCCTGCCCAGCCCAACGTCTACCAGAATGCAGCGGGCAACCTAGAGGCTGAGAAAGCGTTCAAACGGATTGAGTCGTTTGAGCTGAAGCCCCCCTGGAACACTCAGAGCCGCATTCATGGGACGCTCTCTTTCTCGTCACACACAACAGGACGGGCCGCAGCATGACTTCGTTTCCGCCGGTTTGACGGCTCGGATGAAACCGCTCATGAATTTGCCGTCGATCTCGTTGGTCACGGTCTCGAGATTGAGACCTGCCCCCATGAGGAATTCACGGGCATCGGCGGAGGAGTAGATACGGGTTGGTTCGATGCTGACCTGCTCAAAGCCGGCCTGTTGCAGTGTCGTGCGGTACACCGTCTCCTCCAGGGCTCCAGCCACGCAACCTGCCCAAAGTTCCATGCTGTGACGGATTTCTTGTGGCAGCGAGCCGCGCACAACGATGTCGGAAACAGCCAGGCGCCCGCCCGGCCTGAGCACGCGAAACGCCTCCTTCAGCACCTGATCCTTGGCCGGAGAAAGATTAATGACGCAATTGGAGATAATCAGATCCACAGAATCATCGGGCAGCGGGATCTGCTCAATGTCGCCTTTGAGAAATTCAACATTGGTTAGCCCGGCGTTCTGCTGATTTTCGCGCGCCAGCGCCAACATCTCGTCAGTCATGTCGAGGCCGTAGACCTTCCCCGTTGGCCCGACCCGTCTGGCCGAAAGAAACACATCGATGCCGCCGCCCGACCCGAGGTCGAGGACGGTTTCACCTGGTTGGATGGTTGCGAGAGCTGTCGGGTTACCGCAGCCAAACGACGCACGCACTGCTTCAGCCGGCAGTCCCGTCGTTTCGGCTGTTGCATAGAGGTTACTGGTGATGGGATCGAGCGCAGCGCCCTCCAGGAGGCTGCCTGTGCCACAGCAGGACGGCTTCCCATGTTTTGCCTGACGGGCGGCTTGGCCGTACTCGGCTCGAACGTGATCCTTAATCTCGGCATCCTTGTTCATGAGTAGACCTCCTATCAAGAAGTGTTGATGTATGAAGGCCAGAAAAAATCAACAGCACCGACTGGACGGCGCTGCCGCTTTCGCCGCATGCTTCAACGACTCTACCAGCTCCTCAAGTTCTTCGATCGCCTCAGGATTGATTGAGTAATACATCCACCGGCCTTCTCGCCGATCAAGAATGAGTCCGGCTTCCTTGAGGACCTTCAGGTGAAACGAGAGCCGAGATTGTCCCGCCTTCATCGCGTCTGTGAGCTCGCAGACGCAACGCTCTCCGTTTGTCAGTTGGTCAAGCAACGCCAGACGTGTAAGGTCCGACAAGGCATGAAAAAGGAGCGCGCCTTTTCTGAATGAAGCTGTGGCCATGGTGTTTCAATATGTACCAATAATTATTGATGTGTGTCAAGCCCTCCCGGCCCCTCCACACTACTCCAACCTTCCCGCCTCGTCTCCACGTCGGACATCGTGAATGTGCTTTGCCGCCACAGTGACAGCTGCTATCGTTCAACTATAAGGGGCAATTCGCCGATGGGTTTCAAACGGAAGTCATCGAGAGTCGAGGTGGGCACGGGCGGGCACCTGCATCGTGGATCGTTTTCAGCGCCATGCCGGATCGTGAATATCAGCGAAAGCGGCATGAGGATCCAAAGCCGTCTGTTTGTCAAGAACGGAGATACGCTTCTGTTGTCGATTGAATTGAACGGCGGAAGCCTCCTGCACTGCGAGATTCAGGTGCTCAACGTGCGGACCCCTCATTTTGGCGCAAAGATCGTCTCGATCACCCCCGAAGATAGAACACGCCTGGCACAAATCCTCGACGATCACGTGCAGCGCAGCTTTTCACGCGGATAGGTTTTTCAATCCTCCCGCCGCTTCTCGCCACTCACACGTTGTTTCAAGGCGTCTTCAGGCGTCGTCCTCAACAGGCAGGGATGGGGCGCTTCCGTACGAGCTAAAGGAACAGGCAAGAACAGATGAGGAGTATTCCCACGATTCGGGAAGGCAGGGGCCACGCGCACCGATAGGGGGGCACCGGGGATCGGACGTCAGGGTATTGGGTCGTCATTCAGGAGGGTTTGCGATAGGGACGTTTGGGCCAATCGGATTGGGGTTGTCGGTATGGCAGTGGAGACTTCCGCCGAATGAAGAGGCGCTTCAATAGCATCGCAAGGGTCGTGAGCGTCATGGCTTGGAGAAGTTTGGCCAGCATGGTGGTCAGCAGTGCTCAGCGCCTGGAGCCAGTCGCGTGGGAGTGGCACCTGCATTCATCACACCCAGGGCGAAGAAGAAACTATACACCCTGCCCGCCGGTTCGAGCAAACTGGAAGATGGCTTGCAGTCGGATGAAGGCGCGGGGCCTAGCGCTCTGCCTCGGTGAGGTGGTTCTCTTCTTCGAGGTCTTCGATTTCTGGACCGGCCTTCCCTTTGGTGGTCGATGGATGCAAGCCGTACTTCTTGAGCATCTTGTAGAAATCGGCCCGGTAACGGCCGGCGAACTGGGCCGCGCGTGAGATATTTCCACCCGTCAGTTGCAGGACATTCTTGAGGTAGGTCTTTTCGAACTCCTCCTTCGCTTCCGTGAGCGGCTTCAGCTGCGAATCCGGAGCCGTGCCGATCGAGGGGAGAAGGTCCGGCGTAATCATGTCCTGTCGTGACATGACGACGGCCTTTTCAATCGCATTTTCCAGCTCGCGGACGTTCCCAGGCCAGAGGTTGGTGACCAGTCGATGCAAGGCGGCCGGCGTGAAGCCGCGGACTTCCTTGTTGGCGCGCTTCGTGCTGCTCGCGAGGAAGTGTTGCGCGAGGATCGGAATGTCGTCGCGGCGGTCTCTCAGCGGAGGAATAAAGAGAGGAACGACGGAGATCCTATAATACAGGTGGTTTCTGAAGCT
>Ga0207662_10000900_pt1 | contig 13738 bp, 14 predicted proteins | sample KBSS33LmetaG_FD_184338 | JGI IMG/M metagenome (GOLD analysis project Ga0207662, IMG submission 184338) | Switchgrass rhizosphere microbial communities from Kellogg Biological Station, Michigan, USA - KBS S3-3L metaG (SPAdes) (version 2) | ecosystem: Host-associated > Plants > Roots >... | reverse complement strand
CATGTCCGCGCGGCGGATGCGCGCCTCGGCGGCGGCGAGGGCGGCCTCGGCGTCGCGCTTCCCCGGCGCCCCGTGGAAGTCGATCGACGCGGTCTCGGCGAAGCGCTTCCGGAGCCGGGCGAGCGCGGCCGGCGCCTTCGCCCGCTCGGCGTCGGCCAAGGCGGCGAGCTCGTTCGCGTCGCGCGCGAGGGCGGCGTAGTCCTCGTCGCGGGCGGCGCGGAACATCGCCTCCACCTGCGCGTCGCCGAGCCCGTCGACGAGGGCGACCTCGCACACCAGCGCGTCGCCGCCCTCGCCGGTGATCTCGCGCAGCAGCCAGGCGAAGTCCTCGCGCGCCTGGTCCATGTTGGGGAGCACGTACACGGAGCTCTTCACCTGCACCGCGCCGAGCCGCTGCAGCCGCCGCCACACCTTCACCCGTGCCGAGAACGAGTTCAAGCGAGATAACTGTGTTGAAGTCACTTGCATAGTTAAGAACTTTTGGGCTTAGGCATGGTTTTTCAAGTCGAGATCAATACAACAAACCATGCGAGAGGTATAAGCCGATGAAATTTCCAGGCGGATTCAACATTCAGCAAATGATGAAGCAAGCGCAGGTCATGCAGGAGAAGATGGCGAAGGAGATGGATGAACTGCGCGTGGACGCCTCAGCGGGCGGCGGAGTGGTTACGGTTGAGATGAAGGGCAACCACGAAATCATCGCGCTCAAGATCGATCCTGAGGCAGTAAAGGATGGCGACACGGAAATGTTGGGCGACCTGATTGTCGCTGCGATTAACGAAGCCAATCGCAAGGTTGATGAAGCGATGAAGGGGAAACTGGGTGGCATGATGCCGCCGGGGTTGGGTGGACTTTTTGGGTAATGAACGTCGGCCTTAGGTCTTTGGTCTTAAGGCCTTTGAAAGAGCGTGACGCTAGGAAACAAAGACCTAAGACCCAAGACCAAAAGCCAAAGACCAAATGCTCGAATACGCAGAACCAGTAACAAAACTCATCGACGAACTAAAACGCCTCCCGAGTATTGGGCACAAGTCGGCGCAACGTTTGGCATTTCACATCATGCGCACTCCAGATGCCGATCTGGAGCGATTGATCGCAGCCGTCCGCGAAGTAAAAGAACGAATAATTCTTTGCTCAGTTTGCAACAACCTCACGGAAGTTGATCCCTGCCGCTTTTGTTCGTTACCAAGCCGCGACCATTCCGTGATCTGTGTTGTTGAAGAGCCACACAGTTTAGTTGCCGTGGAAAAGACTCGCAGCTTTAAAGGCGTCTACCACGTTCTTCACGGCAGTCTTTCTCCGGTAAGACACATTGGCCCAAGCGAGTTACACCTCGCCAATCTTCTGCCCAGGCTGAAACCAGAAAACAACGACGGAGTGGTGGTGAGCGAAGTAATCCTGGCGACTAATCCAACAACCGAAGGTGAAGCGACGGCAAACTACATCAGCCGTTTACTCAAACCATTAGGATTGAAAGTCACACGAATCGCGATGGGCATGCCGGTAGGAAGCGACCTCGAGTACGTGGATGAAGTGACGATGGATAAAGCGCTGGCGAACAGGCACGAAATCTGAGACGGAAAAACCTATTTGTCATTGGTCATTTTCCATTTCTCATTGTCCATTTAACGAACTGTCACTCAGAAGACCGAGCCTGAAGTGCCGATGAGCTTCCAAAAAAATGGAAAATGAGAAATGGAAAATGACCAATGACAAATGATCTTTTTAAAACCTGACCTGCTCCTCATTAACGCCTTCCTTACAGTCAACACATTCCGGTCCGCTGTCGTACATGCGAGCGTCGAAGTCGACGAGTGACTTGATCGGCACTCCTTCGATTTCGGTCGGGGCCGAAGTGAAGCGCACAATCGCGCCGCAGCCGATGATGCTCGCACCTAGCGACTTCACTAGCGTCACTGTTTCTTCGATTGCGTTACCACTGCGAATGATGTCGTCCACGATGATGCAGGGATTGACTTCGCCCTGGTTTACATATTGACGAAACATTCGTTCACCGTGCTCCTGCTCGGCCCAGTAGATCTGTTCGGCACTCAGTGCATCGCGTACACCGAAGGCCACAGGAATTCCGCCCGAGCTGGGACTTATCACTGACACCTTGGGCAGCTTACTCGAGATATCTTTCTCAAGTCGAAACTTCCGGCTCAAGGCCACAGCAAGAACGCGCGCAGTGTCGTAATAGCGAAAGGCCAACGGCATTTGGAAGTAATGCGGCGAGTGTTTGCCGTTTGGATAAACAAAGTGCCCTTCACGAAAAGCTCCGGTGCGTTGCAATATCTGCATTACTTTATCTTGTGATGGAATAAGCTCGACCATAGTGATCTCCGAACAAGAAGTATTTTGATTTTACCGTCGTGGTTTTTGAACTTAGTGCTTTGTTCTTTGTACTTTGACCTTCTGACTGCTACAGGACCGATGAAGCAAAGAACAAAGCGCCAAGTACTAAGATCTAAGCTCGCTATTGGCGCCGCCCAGCATACATCAAACCTTACGTTTTGCTACAGCGCGTTCGATGAGTAGTTTTTGGTCCTGGGGTAGGCCGGTTGGCAAGTCGTCAGCAGAAAACCACACTGCACTTTCAACTTCCATACTTTGCGGATTGGGCACCGCCTGTGTCTCACAAATAAAAAGTATTTCGACTTGTCGTGGCCTCGCGAATGAGCGAGCCCAGAAGACCTGCGGGTTCTCAATCTTCAGAGCGATCTCTTCTTCAAGCTCTCGTCGCAAAGCATCAAGCGGCTGTTCACCTCTTTTGATAAAGCCGCCCGGTAATCCCCAGCCGCTGCCTGCGCGAAAACGGTGTTTGAGTAGGAGGACTTGTCCTTGTTGATTGAAGATCACAGAGCCTGCGGTTACAGTGAATCTCGCATTCGTTATTCGGAGTGACCAACGTCGTAAGCCACCTGGTAATCCTCTCCAGATGCGGGCCATTAAGTTCTTCAGCATTGACGGGAGGATAACAAGAAAGTTGCGCAGACTTCAGTCCGTGCCTTTGAATGGGTACTGTCTGGCAGAATAAAGAAAAGACAGATGACCAATGATTCCGGTCGAGGCGATCAACTTTTTGGCGCTCACAGACTGAAGTCTTCCGCATGATTGCATTGACGTCCCTTTAGCGACGTCGTTAAGATTCAGCCAGTACCACTAACACTTCGAATCAAACAATCAAATATGGCAGCAACTGATACCACATCGGCAAATCAGAATCCTTCAGCGACCGCCGTGGCTCCCGTTCCGAAACGGATCGTCAACGCGCAGACTGTTTGTAACGAGAAGAATGAAAAAGGAAAACTCTGCAACGGTCACTTAAAACAGTTCCGAACGGCTGGCGAACCTGCAGAGATTCATTTGCGCGGCGACGATGTATTGTCGAAGTGTCAGACGTGTGGAACGTTTTACATGGGGCCGCCGTTGGGTCACCTGCGTGATCCGAATAAGCAGAGCCGGTTTGTTGAAAATGAGTTGTCAGCCTTGTTGCAAGCGGCTGGCGGAACGTTGCCGGTAGTAAAGAAAGACGATCGTGGTGTGTTTGTGATGGAGGAAACCGTCGCTCCCGATCATGGTCAGGCAGCGAAACCTGCGCCGGCAAAAGCTGCCGCTAAGGCGGAAGCGAAACCTGCTCCAGCACCGAAACCCGCTGCCAAGCCTTCGACGGGACACACAGGTACAAATCCCAATCGCCAGTTATTCAAGCGTTCGACTTATGTCGGGTTCAAAGATATCGGTCCCGTAGCAGGCGAAACTTTTGAACAGAAGTGCGCGCGCTTGAAGGCGTTGTCGGCCGCCGCGAAACAACGTGCAGATGAAGGCGGCGAACCTGAGCATGAGTCCGCGACTGTTGAAGTTGCCGAGACAGGCGAGGCCACGGCAGCGGTAACTGCGCCAGCCGCTGGTGAAGCCGCGCCAGTTCACAAGGCAACTGGAAATGCCGATCGCAGTTTGATGAAACGTGGAACGTATTGCGGCGTTGAGGATACTGGCCCGATAGCAGGTGAAACGTTTGAACAAAAAGTAGCACGACTCGCAAAGGTGTCCGCGGCAGCCAAGCAACGCGCCGACGGCGGGTAATCAAAGATTCTCGGCAATAATTTTCAGGTTTAGAAGCGCGAAGCGGCTACGACGCAAAGCCCAGCGGTTGCAAATCAATTCCACTCAGTGAGACTTGCAGAAGTCTTTGTCTTTTCCCCACGAAGCGCAAATTGTGAATTTCTTAGTGTTGACGTAGATCACTCCTCTTTCAGGATCTTTAGCCTTTCCGATCAAGTTCAAAGAACCTCTCGCTGCTTTTTGAATTTCAGCCTCAGTCGCGGAGATTCCACAGACGTTGAGTTGTTCTCTCAACATGCTCACGAGCTGTTCTTGTGTGGCCTCTTTTGTGTCCAGCTGAATTGCCACCTGTCGACACGTTGTGTTCATGCTCGTATTGCCCAATGATCCAAAAGCTGATGTAATCACGATCAACACAACAGCTAAAGACGATGCGATTACGGCGGGCCGTGCAGAACTTCTTAACATCATCAGTTCAACTCCTTGCCTTGAGCGATCCTGAGTAGAGCTCGCCAACTCGTGCGCTCTCGTTCTTTAATACAACGAACCACGCGTCGCGCAACCAAAAGAAACGCAGGTGAATGGAAGAGCAGTCAGGACTTTGCGTTTTTTTGAGAGATTGACTTGCGGGGGACTTCAGACGTTGATGGGACAAAAACGAATCGTTCGCATTGTCTCATTGATTAACGCGACGAATCGGAGTGAGAAAGGACATCAGCCGGCGCAATTTTTTGAACCTGGTCGTGCGCTATTCGCCAGAGCTTACCTGAACAGTAGGTTAAAATCACTACTCTTAGCTTTCCGTAATCACCAATCCTTCTTTCGCGACTTTCCAATCCAACACTTCAACACCTTCTTCGCTCGCTAGCGCATTCTCAACATCCGCTCGTCGTCCTGGTGTGCAGAGAAACGCGATGCAGCCGCCGCCGCCTGCGCCGCAAACCTTCGCCGCTTCGGCACCATTCGCTAATGCCTTCTCTACCAATTGATCCATCTGCGGTGTAGTTATCGTTGCCGCAAGCCGTCGTCGGTTTGGATAGGCCCTTTGCATTGTTTCCGCCACGCGGCCCCAATCGTTTGCCAACAGTGCTTCGCGAACGTTTCGGGCGGAGTCACGAATACCGTCGAATAGCTCAAACAATTCCGGATCTCCATCAATGTGACGCTTGAAGATTTCCCAGTTGTTTATTCCAGACATTCGTGGCTCGCCGGTGTAACAGATCGCGATGCGTCGTTCTAATTCGTCAGTGTCGACCTCGAGCGCCTCCCGTTCAATTCCGTCAGGCCGGAAATGAATAGACGAAACTGAGCCATATAGCGGTGGGTAATAGTCTTGAAATCCAGCAGGGACCCGAATCACCGTTGATTCAACATTCGCTGCGATCGTTACAAACTTTCGCACGTCATAACGATTGCCCACGAGACGGTTCAAAGCGCCAATACAGGCGATCGCGAGGGCAGATGATCCACCTAACCCTGCTCCAGCCGGCGCAGCACTGTCGGCGATCAAATGAAATCCGGTTGTGGGTTTAAAGAAATGAACCAGTTTTGAGATTAGTTCGAGTCGTTCTTCCAACAACAGATCTTCGATTGCCGAAAGATCAGTTTCAAAAGCAACTTTTCGATCGCGTGATTCAAGAACAATCCGGCCGTCATCACGCGTTTCGATTCGACAACGCGCATGTAATGTCAACGCGAAGTTGACGGTCGTTGCTCCGGGATGGAAGAGATAAAGGGGCCAGATATCAATCGTGCCACCTGCAAGGTCGACACGTGGGGGTGCTGAAGATTCTATGATCATTGCCGTAAGAGTTGAATTTCTGAGTCCTTTTGTTCTGATTTTTGTTCTTAGTTCTTTGTGCTTTGTCTGTCGCTGCTACGCTCTAACGAAACGCGGAGCGTACAAAGTACCAAGAACTAAGCACAAAGCTCAAAGATGCAATCGGAAATTGGCAATCGGCAATCGGAAATGGCTTCAGTCTCCGTCGCCATCACTCTTGCCCGCAACTTTCTTTTGTTCGCTGCGCCGCTGAGGCTTGAAGGGAATGTGTTCGTGAAATTCCTGGCGGAGATCCTGCAGTTTCTCAGTGGCAGCGTGCTCAAATTCCTGGAGACGTTCAGGGTTCACTTGCTCAACTTTCTTCGACAACCAGAAACGCTCGGTCAGATAGAACCCGACTATGCCGACAATGACAATGACCAATAACACTTTGCCGAGACGTTGGAAGTCGCCGATCAATCCCATGACCGCACCGCTGAAGAAGTAGCCGGCTCCCGCCAAAATGAACACCCACAAAAAGCAACTGCCCAGCGATACGAGAAGGAATCTGGCATAGGGCATTCTTCCAACGCCATAAAAAACGCAGGACGCCCAACGAAGACCGTAGATGTATTTGGAAAGGAAAATTGACAGCGGGCCGAACTTGTTTGTGAGTCTTTCGAGTCGGGGTTGAGCCGCGCGGTAGAAGCGAAACTCGCGGACTGTTTCACAGAAACCCCGACCAGCCAGGTAAGCCAGGTTGTCGCTGGCACATCCTCCTAGCGTTCCCCAAATCAGCACTCGCGCAAAACTGTACGGATAGAAGAAGTCGCTATGCGCCAGTACTCCCGCCAGAAGAAGAGTGATGTCTCCCTCAACCATGACGAGAATAAAAACCGCGTACACCCCGTATTGACGAATCAGTTCGTAGAGAAAATCAAGACTATGCATTAATTGTCTGAGTAAGAAAGTAAATGGGTCAGTCAGTATTACGGCGGCTGACAGAATAAACTGGAGGACTCTCTGTTGACTACTCTTCGCTTTCTGCTAGTTGCGGTGGCTTGACGACCAGTACAGGACATGGCGCATGTCGAACGACAGCTTCGGCAGTTGAGCCGAAAAGAATTCGCCCCAGGCCAGTGCGTCCGTGGGAAGCAATGACAATCAGGTCGACGGAGCGTTCTTTAGCCACTCGAACAATTTCCGAAGCAGCTTCACCGTGAACAACCAGTTCCTCAACATTCAAACCGGAGCATTCATCGCATTCGGCGAGCTTCGGCAGTTCGCGTTCGGCTGAATCCTCGAGCTGTTCAGCGATATCTGCAATAGGCAGCGGCTCTGCCATCCCGGAGTAGCCAACCGTCGGAACGATAGGCTCGATGACGTTTAAGCAGATGATCGAAGCCTTGAAAGTTCGCGCCAGCGAAGCAGCGTAGGAAAGAGCATAGTTTCCACACTCGCTGAAATCGGTGGGTAAAAGTATTGAGTGAATATCCATAATGGAAAAACGTACCTGGTTTTGTGCTTGGGTCTTTGCTTGGTTCTCCTCAGCGCCAAGAACCGGGACGGAAACCTTACAAAGCACAAGATCAAAGTACTAAGCCCGACTGTGGCCGAATTCTACTCTCGAAAACACTCGTTTGACAGCCTTAGAGCCCTCGACTATCCTTCGCTCAAGCAAGTCTTACCCAGCTAATCAGACGATTCCCAATGGGAAATTCAACACTCTTAATCGGTATGCACGTTTCCGGGCAGACGCTCCAAGCTGCCCTCGTTGACGCTTCGGGTCAGATCATACAAAGACGCGAGGACACGCTTTCTCCAGAAAACATCATCGAGCAGGCTGCTTTTGTTGTTCGTGAACTGTCCGCGAATCGAGGGGAAATTTCAGCCTTGGGCTTTGCGATTCCGGGTTTGGTGAATCGGCAAACCGACGTTGTTATTATGTCCCGGGACCTTCCAGCATCCGTTCGAGAGGGTTTGCATTCGGAGTTGGGGCGGGCAACCGGACTGCGGGTGGAGCTTGAGAACGACGCTAATGCCGCCGCTTACGGAGAATTTAAGGTCGGAGCCGGAAAGGAAAGTCGCGACATCTTCTACATGATGATTGGCAATGGAATTGGTGGCGCGATCATTCTAGACGGAAAACTTTGGACGGGTTCTTCCGGGTTCGCTGGAGAAGTTGGGCATATAACCATCGATGCTGAAGGCCTCGAATGCATTTGTGGAAATACCGGTTGTCTTGAAACCGTTGCTTCCGCTCCCAGTATCGTTCGACGCGCCCGCGAAAGACTTAACCGCGACTCGACGTCGTCTCTGTCCCGCTTAGGTTTGACCAAAGACTTCACTGCGGACGATGTCGCTCACGAGGCAAATGAAGGCGACGATTTTGCGTTGATGATGATCGAGCGAACAGGCAAATACATAGGAACCGGAGTCGCGAACGTCATCAACTTGCTGAACATCGAACGCATCGTACTTGGCGGAGGAGTAATGGACGCAGGACAGTTAATCCTCAATCCCATTATCCAGGAAGCTAAGCGCCGCGCCTTCCAACCGTCCTTTGAAGCCACCGAAATAGTTGCCGCTAAACTTGGTCGCGACGGGATCACTATTGGCGCAGCAATGCTTGCTCACGACGCTGCGGCTAGTTAGTCCATTCTCAAGAGATTCCTCAAATTATTTGACCAGTCCCGTGATGGCCCAATGGATACTCAGCGTATCGCATTGTCAGTAGTTCAAAAATTCCGCTCAAACCTCGCAGCCCTGCTCTGATTCTCTACGTCTTTTGTCTCGTCACTGACCTCCGACACAACATTGTGAATAGTTGCGCAATTTGAAAATCGTCTCGTATTTGGTAAAGTACCCGCACTTTGCAATAACAAGATTTAGTTCAACGGATTTTGCGCGGGCCGTCGTGTCTGCTGGTCTACTTAGCAGGCGTGCCCGAACGGATGGTTTTGTCTTAGCCCCGTATCTGTAGTTTGACGTTCGCTCGTAGTATTAGAGCCACGATTAATCCTGCGGCGATGCCACAGATATTTCACCACAGTACCAACGCTCTAGCTAAGATCACCATTTACGGCGCGATATTCGTTGTTGGCGCGGCGTTGTTTGCTACTGTCCAACTCAACCGCTCGTCGTGGAACACCGGACAGTGGCTCGAACGTCAACAACCGGTCCAATTCAGTCACAAACACCACGTCGGCGACGACGGCATCGACTGCCGTTACTGTCATACGTCAGTAGAAACGTCAGCTTCCGCCGGAATACCATCAACAACAACGTGTATGAATTGTCATAAGCAGATTTGGGCCGACAGCCCTTATCTGGAGCCGGTACGTGCGAGTTTTCGCACCGGCAAACCGATCGAATGGATTCGTGTGCACGACCTTCCTGACTACGCTTACTTCAATCACAGCATTCACGTAAACAAGGGAGTTGGCTGCTCGACGTGCCACGGCAGAGTCGACGAAATGCCAATCGCTTATCAGTCTTCATCGTTGCAGATGGAGTGGTGTTTGGAGTGTCACCGAAATCCGGAAAGGTTTGTTCGTGAGAAGGGAAAAGTCTTCGACATGAACTGGCGACCCGAAAATAAGAGTGCGACTGAAATTGAGTATGGAAGATCCCTGCTCGTCAAATACAGAATTCAGGGCAAGCAAGTGTTGACGAGTTGTTCTACTTGTCACCGATAAAGAATAGAAGTTGGAAATGAGCGACAGCGACCGTCATATTAATTTCAAACTGATGCGGGACCACATCCTGGCAATGCAGGATGGCAAGGATAGTCGCGCCGGAAAACAATACTGGCGCAGTCTCGAGGAACTCGCAGACAGTCCAGCGTTCCAGGAATTTGTTGCGCGAGAGTATCCGCAACAGGCCGAGGAATGGCACGACCCGATCGAGCGTCGGACGTTCATCAAGTTAATGGGAGCGTCGCTCGCCCTGGCGGGTTTAAGTGGCTGCGTTTTCCAGCCTGCTGAAAAGATCGTCCCCTATATCAAGCAGCCTGAAGAGGAAGTGCCCGGCAAGGCTTTGTTCTTCGCGACGGCAGCCCCTTTATTTGGAGCTGCGACGCCGGTCCTGGTTAGAAGTAATGAAGGTCGACCCACAAAGATCGAGGGAAACCCGGACCATCCAAACAATCGGCCCGGTGATTTTCCAGTCGACGATCCAGGACGAGATCCACGTGGCTCCAGTGCTACGGATATTTTTACCCAGGCCTCAATCCTCAGTCTTTACGATCCTGATCGCTCACAAACGCTGACGTTCCGCGAAGACATACGAACGTGGACCTCGTTTGTCGGCGCGATACGAACAGCGCTGGATGAACAACGTCCGAAACAGGGCGGAGGAATTCGTTTTCTAACTCAGCCAATTACCTCGCCGACAGTCGGCTCGCAGATGAAAGAGCTACTCCAGGCGTGGCCGCAGGCGAAGTGGCATCAGTACGAACCGGCGAACCGAGATAACGTTCGTGCGGGCGCGGTGATGGCCCTCGGCCAGCCGGTGAATACGACTTATCGATTTGACCTGGCGGATCGCATTTTGTCGCTCGACTGCGATTTCCTTTCCTGTTTGCCGGGATCACTTCGTTACGCGCGCGACTTTGCTGCGAAGCGTCGAGTAACTGAAGAAAACAAGGAAATGAGTCGGCTCTACGTGGTTGAGACGACGCCAAGCAATACAGGTGCGAAAGCAGATCATCAATGGTGTGTTAAGCCGAGTGAGTTGGAAGGAATCGCGCGGGCTCTTTTGGCGGGAAGTGGCGGGCCGGACTGGGTGTCGGCAATCGCTCGCGATCTTCAACAACACAAAGGCGCCAGCATCGTGATCGCCGGCGATCAGCAGTCACCGGTGATTCACGCGCTTGCGCACGCAATGAACAGCGCACTTGGAAACGTTGGCAAGACCGTCTTCTACAGCGATCCACTGGAAGTGAATTCAGTTGACCAGCGACAGTCGTTACAGGAGTTGGTTAACGATCTCGATAGTGGTCATGTTGAGCTGCTCGTGATAGTCGGGGGCAATCCCGTTTACGACACGCCGAGCGATTTGAAGCTCGATTTCGAACGCCTCAAGAAAGCCAAGCTTCGCGTTAATCTGAGCCAGTACAAGGATGAGACTTCGCAGCTGTGTCACTGGCATGTGAACGAAGCTCACTACTTGGAGTCGTGGGGTGATGCGCGTTCTTACGATGGCACGGTCACGATTCTCCAGCCTTTGATTCAACCGCTGTATGACGGCAAGACTGTGAGCGAGTTGCTGGCAGTGTTTTCAGGTCAATACGATCGCAAGCCGCTCGAGATTGTTAAGACCTACTGGCAAGCGAATAGAAACCAGGGGCAGACGGCAGGAGCAGGGGCAGGAGCAGGACAGGCTGTTACGCCGCCTCCGGCTGGTACTGGCAATGTTGCGGCTGCGGACTTTGAATCTTGGTGGCGTCAAACAATCCACGATGGGTTCGTTCCAAACTCCGCATCGCCCGTGAAGACACTGGCAGCGCGAACGGATGTTCCTGCGTCGGCTCCGACTACAGTTGCAACTGCTGCTGGAAGTTTCGAAGTCGTCATTCGCACCGATCCTTCCATTTACGACGGCCGCTTTGCAAACAATGGCTGGTTGCAGGAACTGCCAAAGCCATTAACAAAGGTCACGTGGGACAACGTCGCTGTAGTTAGTCCTAACTCGGCGTTTCAGATCGCCGGAGTTCGTGATAATGGTGGCAGTACGATTGGTCGCGAGCATTACGTGCCCAAGGTGGATCTGGTCGATCAACGCGGCAACACTGTTCGCGCCCCGATTTGGATCATGCCCGGCCAACCAGACAATGTAATAACCATCTATCTTGGATTCGGCCGCAGCTACAAGGGACATGTGGCAATGGGGGCCACCGACGAACCCGTCGGTTACAACGCCTACGCCATTCGTACTTCATACGAGCCGTGGTTCACCAGCCTCCAGGTTAAGAAGACCACCGAACAGCATCTGCTCGCCACAACCCAACTCCACTTCAACATGGAGGATCCGAACTTCAGCAAAGAAGAACGCGACATTGTACGGTCAAAAACGGTCGACGAATTTCACAGAGAAGAGAAGCACGAAGAGAAACACGAAGAGCCTTCGATGTACGAGCCTTACCCCTATAAGGAACAGGCTGAGAACGCACCAAACTACGCATGGGGAATGGCGATCGATCTGAATAATTGCGTTGGCTGTAATGCGTGCACGATCGCCTGCCAGGCGGAGAACAATATTCCTATCGTGGGTAAAGACCAGGTGGCGCGCAGCCGCGAGATGCATTGGATTCGTGTGGATACTTACTTCCGCGGAATGGATCCTGCTAAGCCCGAAGGCACCAATTTTATGCCTGTGCCCTGTATGCATTGCGAGAACGCCCCGTGCGAGCCGGTGTGTCCTGTTCACGCGACCGTTCACAGTGCTGAAGGCTTGAACGACATGGTCTACAACCGTTGTGTCGGCACGAAGTACTGTTCGAATAACTGCCCGTACAAGGTTCGGCGCTTCAATTTCTTCCTCTACAACGACTGGGATACGCAGCAGTATCAGTTGATGCGAAACCCTGAAGTGACGGTGCGAAGTCGCGGCGTGATGGAGAAGTGCACCTACTGCGTGCAGCGCATCCAGGCAGTGAAGATCCAGACTGAGATTGAAGGGCGGCGAGCTCAGGACGGCGAGATTGTTACTGCGTGTCAGGCAGTTTGTCCGACCGAGGCAATTGTCTTTGGCGACGTGAACGATCCGAACAGCCGCGTGTCGAAGTTGAAACAGAACGAGCGTAATTATTCGCTGCTCGGAGAACTAAACACGCGCCCGCGAACCACGTACCTCGGTCAATTGAAGAACCCGAATCCAGAGATTAAATAGGTCCGATAAGTCCTACTTGGACCTATACCAGCAATGGAAGACGAAGCCGAACAGCCATACACCGAAGGTCCGATGCACTCGACCACGCCCGTGATCGATCCGGGCCTGACGTTTGCTTCGGTGACCGACAAGATCAGCTCGATCGTCTTGAAACGCAAGACGTCGCTGGCGTGGTTCTTCGGCTTCGCAATCTCGTTCGCACTCTTCCAGTTGATGCTGCTGGCGATGACGAACCTGGTGTTCGTCGGCATCGGTTTGTGGGGCGTCAACGTCCCGGTCGCCTGGGGCATCGACATTCTCAACTTCGTCTGGTGGATCGGAATCGGTCACGCCGGCACACTCATCTCCGCAATCCTGCTGCTGCTGCGACAAAAGTGGCGCACGTCCATCAACCGCTTCGCTGAAGCAATGACGCTTTTCGCAGTGGCCCAGGCTGGCATGTACCCGATCTTCCACCTCGGTCGCCCGTGGCTGATGTACTGGCTGTTTCCATATCCCAACACGATGGGGATCTGGCCGCAGTTTCGCAGCCCGCTGATGTGGGACGTGTTTGCGGTTTCGACTTACGCCACGGTTTCCGCGATGTTCTGGTTTGTCGGTCTGATTCCCGACTTCGCCACCTTGCGCGACCGCGCTCGCAGCAAACCGTTCCAGATTCTCTACGGCATGCTCGCAATGGGCTGGCGCGGCTCTGCCCGTCACTGGCATCGCTACGAGATGGCTTATCTGTTACTCGCCGGCCTGGCGACGCCACTCGTGCTTTCTGTGCATACGATCGTCAGTTTCGACTTTGCCGTCGGCATTATTCCAGGATGGCACGCGACGATCTTTCCGCCTTACTTCGTCGCCGGAGCCATCTATGCGGGCTTCGCGATGGTGCTGCTGCTGACGATTCCCTTGCGCAGGTTCTACGGCCTTGAAGGCTTCATCACCATGCGCCACATGCACAACATGGCGAAGGTGATGCTTGCCACCGGCTTGATCGTCGGCTACGGCTACATCATGGAGGCGTTCTTCGGCTGG
>Ga0207662_10000899_pt1 | contig 13750 bp, 8 predicted proteins | sample KBSS33LmetaG_FD_184338 | JGI IMG/M metagenome (GOLD analysis project Ga0207662, IMG submission 184338) | Switchgrass rhizosphere microbial communities from Kellogg Biological Station, Michigan, USA - KBS S3-3L metaG (SPAdes) (version 2) | ecosystem: Host-associated > Plants > Roots > Rhizosphere... | reverse complement strand
GTTTCGGGTCGAGTCGTTCTCGGTGATCACGACCTTCGCCGTTGCACTGCCGTCGTAAGTCACGACCTCACGGCGCGTCACCGTAATTGCCGACTGGCCCTCGTACGTTAGGCTCGCCCGGATCGCGCGAATCACGGTGCCATCAGTCGGGTAGGTCTGGTTGTTGTCGGTCGCGATAGGGATCACCAGCCCACTCGTCGTGTCACCCACCACGCGCGTTGCCGTGAACTTGCCTCGGCTCGACTCACCGGTGGTCGACTCCTGGCCCATCGAGCTTCCGTTCACCGTGCGCTCGGTGCTGCCCTTCGCCAGGCCGGACACCGTGCGATCGCTGACGTCGTTCACGCTCGTCGTAGCGCTCACGATCGTTGCCGTGTCTCCGAGGAGCAGACCACCGACACCGCGACCGTCACCCCAACACGCCCGCCCGCCACCAGGTCCGCGATTGCCTCCGGACCCTCGGTTACCACCACGATCGTCCCCCGCCTCGTTTTCGTCCTCCGGCTCGTAAGTCACCGTGCCCGTCACGCTGGTCTGCGTGTTGACCGAGTTCGTGGTCGTCGAGTCGAAGGCCTGCTGAATCGCGCCGGATACATCCTTGTATTGTGCCGACCGGCTGATCGTGAGGCCGTTTCGAGTCTGAGCTGCACAGATCACGCGACCCAGGCCGGAGTCGAACGTGCCATCGCAGCTAACCCCACCGCCGAACGGACCGCGATTACCAAACCCGCGGCCAAACCCTTCGCCCTCGCCGCTGTAGTTCGCGGCAAGGCCGCCTCCCATGAGGGAGCCACGGTCCATGCGTCCCTCCCGGCCACCGCCAAGCCAGAAGCCAGCTGACCGAACACTTGCGGCGGAGGTGCCCACGAAGCTCGTGGAAACGTCCCCGAATCCAACCGGGACGGTGGAGAAGGCGGCAGTCAGCGCCGCGGCCGACAGCGTCGACGAACGAGGTGAATTGAGCTCGGCGCATGCAGCGATGCCGAGGAGTGGCGTGACAAAAGCGGCGCGGCGGTACCACGCGCGGATGTTGCGGCGCCTCATTGCTTTGCTCCGGGTATCGGGCCCGCGGGTCCCGCGAACTGTTCGCGGTGTGGGCGCAGGGCGTTGGCAGCGATTGACGCAACAGGAACACGCGAACCTGCGCGTACCCCTATGCGCGGGGCGATCCCGGCGATGTGCTGGTTTGCACCGTGCGACCAGCCAGGTGCGCTTCGCTACCCCGTCCCGCGTCGTTAGGTGCGTTGAGCCGGCTCGTCGCGCCGCGCGAGGCGCTGCTCGATCCGAACCGCGATCTCGCGAAACGATCGGGTGATCGTCCCGGCCGAATCGCTCGCGCTTTGCGGTCCCGCGGCGTGGTCGTCCACCGTGCGATTGGCAATCCTTTCCGAGGCCAATGTGCGCAGCTCGTCCCGTACGCGCGCGAGGTCGCTGTGCATGAACGGCAGCGCTTCGCGGTGTTCGATGTCGTCGACGATGCGTACGGCGAGCGCATAGAGCCGAGCGGCACGGACCAGCGCCTCGGGGTCCTGTGTCTCCTCGCCAATTCGCTCGAGCTCTGCGGCGCGCATGGCGATCGACGACACGTGCGCGGGCGTGAATGGTAGATCTGCTGACATCGCGTACTTCCTCAATGCAACTGCCGTTGCTTGGCGTTTTTGTCGGTCGTCCGCCCTGCTCGGCAAGATCAGAACCTCGCGCGCAACCCACCGGCGATCGTCCGGCCCGGAAGGACTGTGACGTTGTCGGGTTCGCCGAACTGGTGATCCAAAAGATTGTCGGCTGTGGCCACTAGTGACAACGCGCGCCGCAGCTCGTAGGAAAGGTTTGCGCGCAGGCGGTTCACACCCGGATACAGGCGCCAGAAGCTTCGCAGCTGGGCGCCGATGAGGTCTCGTGGGGGTCGATCGCCGCTTTCCACGGCATCGGCGAGCGCCAGCCGGTCGTAATTCACCCAGTCGAAGGCGCGAGAGCCAGTCACCGACGCCGACCACGGTCCTCGCGCGTAGGTGGCCGTCGCACTCAACGTGCGCTCCGGCACTTCGAGCATGCGATCCCCCGGCCGGAGGTCTCCGGTATAACGATCCGCAAGACGACGAACGCGACTGTCGACGATTGCATATGCCGTGGAAACGGACAAGCCGTGCGCCCCAACGGAGCCGGAGATCTCCCAGCCGCGATTCGTGATCTCGCCGACGTTCTGCAGCTCGTAGGCGATGCGGCCGCCATCGTTAGGCCCCCCGCCGCCGCCACCTGGACCGCTGCCGCCACTCCCGCCACCGCCGCCACCGCCGCCGGGCCCCGGCCCGGAGCTGCTCACCGCGACCGGCTGGATGAGTCCCGACGCAAGCTGATCGAACCTCGTGAGGTGGAAGCCGAGCGTCCGGCCGACCACGAGATCCACCCCGGCCTCGACACCCGACTGCTCCTCGGGCGAGAGGCTCGATGCCGCCTCGGATCCACGCATTCCCATCCACGACGTCGTGCGGATGGTTGTCTCGGCTGGGCGAATCCCTTTCCCGTACGCGACGCGGAACTTCAACGCGGCGCGGCCGAGGTCCTGCACGAACGCCGCGCCGAACATCGGTAGCGTCGAGTTGCGGTCGACATCGGCCGTGCCGGCGCTGTGTTCGAACCTAACGCCGCCGCTCAGGAACACGATGTCCCGGAACGACCCGTTCAGCTGGCCAATGAGGCCTGTATTGCTTCGCGAGCGTTCGGTGCGCTCCGTTACCCCATACTCGCCAGGCGGCGATTCCGGCCCGAACGTCGTGGGTAGGCGATTGGCCTCGCGAACCGCGGAATGCTCGAGCGCGAGCGTGACCGCCCCGGCGAGACGATTCCACGTCCGCAGCTGCGCCACAGTGCTGAGACGAGCGGTTCCGCGCACGGCGCTCCCGCGTGCCGCGCGAAGGGCGGAATCCGCGGCGGAGGTGAACGGCGTTCCGAATGCCGATGCGTCGTTGAGACTGTACCCGTCGACGCCGATCACTGCCGTGTGCGTCCATCGGTCGCCCTGGCGCACCGTAGCTGTGCCGCCTAACGTGTACTGGCGCACAGACTGGTGGACCGCGGAGTCGCCCGCGGGCGGTGTGGCGAGTGAGTCGTCGCCCGCGACGGTCGCCAGCAGAGGACTTGGAGGCGATGCGGCATCCTCGGCCAGGAATCGCACGATGCCGGATATGATGGTGGAGCGGGCCACGCGTCTGCCCGTCCCGTTGATCGTGAACCGGTGGTCGAACGCATCGGGAATGAAATCGCCCAGCGTGGATGCCGAGAGCCCGAGCGAAGCAGACCCCACACCGGAGCCGGTCCTCAGCATCATTGAATGACGCTGGGTGAGCACCCCGCTCGGTGCGTAAATGCTGCCGGCCATACCGGCGCCGGTCTGCAACTCGGCGTGTGGCGCGCCACCATCGACCCCGTCGTGACGCGTCACGATGTTGACCACGCCGCTGATCGCGTCGGCGCCGTACAATGCTGCGCCCTGTGGTCCTCGGATGACCTCCACATGGTCTACCGACTCGACATCGAGCGCCGTGATGAGAAGTGAGTTCGCGACCTCGATGCCGTCGATGTAGACCTTTGGATAGCTCAAGCCGAACGAGCTGGCGCCGCGGATGCTTGCGTAGCTCGCGAGCAGGCTGGTCGGTGACTGCTCCCAGACCCAGACTCCGGGGACGGCGCCGTTGAGGACGTTGGACAGTGAGCGCGCGTCGCGTCGCTGCAGCTCCCGGCCGTCAATGACGTCGAGTGCAACGGGAACCGCGCGCTGCGCCGAGCCGTTGACCGTGCCGGTGACGACGACGCGCTCGAGAACGTCGGTTCGTCGCGTCAGTGTAGGACCGGGAGCCGCGGCCGCCTGCAGCGCGGACGCGGGGGCCAGTACCACGCGGTCGCTGTCCGCAACGACGGGTTCGACTGCCACACCTTCCAGAAGCTCCGTCAGTGCCGTGCCGACGGCGACGGACCGGTAAACCGCACACACCCGGCGGTCGAGCGGCAGCAGATCCGCCGAGTAGGCGAGCCGTACGCGTGCAGCTGCCGCGAGACGGTCGAGCGCATCACGGAGCGACACCTCGCGCTCGTGCAGCGTGACGAGCCGGTCGAGCGGTGCGGGCCACTGGCGAGCGGTAGTCGTCACCGCACCACTCGCCGCGCCTGGGCAGCTCGTCTGAGCGCGGGCCAGTGACGGCAACGCGGCGCAGGCAAGCGGCAGGAGCAGCAATGCGAGGCGGATGGAACGAGTCATCCCCTGGGGGTCAGCGACGAGAGGTCCTGGACACACGGGCATCACGGCCACGGCCCATGATGAACAACACCGCACCCCGACGGTACCCCTACGACTCGCGGGGACACAACCGCCAGGGGCGTCTACCCCACTGTGATGCCCGAGTTCCACGCCGGCACCTAACGAGTGTCTCGTGAGGGTATCGCGAGTCTCGCGTGTTGTAGGAAATGACAGTCGTGCAGTCGTTCACGGCACGAGCAACACCGAGAAACACCGAGAAAGTGTAGAGCCTGATGTTCTCGCGAATCGCGGCCACTGGCCGCAGAACCATAGTGTGCACGCTGATCCTGACCGTCGCAGCCGCGTGCACCGACACGACAGCCCCATCCACCACAGCCACGGCAACAGACGTCGCCAACGCCGATTGTTCGACTGCCGTGACATCGCTTTCCCCCGGCCAGGTCCTCACGGGGCTTGGTGCCACATCGCTTTGTGTCGCCGGGGGAACCAGCGGCGGCGAGTTCGCGCTCGTTCCATTCAACACGGCGTTGGACGGATCCGCCGGCACATCCTTCACGGTGCAGGCGAGCGGCGTGACCGCGACGGCCGTCGCGAGCCGGCTGCCGACCGAAGGGACATTCAACGTGCTTGCCGGGGCGTCGCGCACGTCCGCGACGTTGTCGTCGCTCGCGCTCACCCGGGCCCTCGACGCGAAGCTGCGTGCGAGTGAGGCACGCGACCTCACAGCGCGCATCGCCGGGGCGCGTGCGTGGATGCGGTCGCGCCAGCGGACGACGTCGGGTTCAGTGCCCGGCCTCTCACTGAGCGTCGTCCCGTCCACGGCGCAGGTCGGCCAATTCGTCACGCTCAACGCGAATACAGAATCGGCATGCTCGTCGCCGGATCTGCGCACCGGTCGCGTCGCCGCGGTGAGCAAAAAGGCCATCATCGTCGCGGACACGAGCAACCCCGCGTCCGGCTACACCGACGCCGACTACGCGTCGATGGCGTCCACGTTCGATAACCTCGTCGACCCCACGGACACGAAGGCCTTCGGGTCACCGACGGATATCGATGGCAATGGCCACGTCGTGCTGTTCTTCACGCGCGCCGTGAACGAGCTCACGCCGGCCAAAAGCACGTCGTACGTCGCGGGCTTCTTCTACGCCCGCGATCTGTTCCCCTCGACACCGAGCCCGGACTTCGACGCGTGCGCGGGGAGCAACGGCGGCGAGATGTTCTACCTCCTCGTGCCCGACCCGAACGGCGTCGTGAACGGCAACAAGTTCACGAAGGACAACGTCACACGTGTCGTGATCGCGACGCTGGGTCACGAGTACCAGCATCTCATCAACGCGTCGCGACGCATGTACGTGAACACGGACGCGACCGACTTCGAGGTGACGTGGCTCGATGAAGGGCTCTCGCACGTCGCCGAGGAGCTGCTGTTCTACGCCGAGACCGGCCTCGCGCCACGCGCGAACATCGACGCTACGACGCTGCGGTCGTCGAGCGCGTATGTGGACGCGTTCAACGAAGACGCCATCTCGAACTTCAGCCGCCTCGAAAGCTATCTGGGCGCGCCATCGTCGAACTCACCCTTCGCCGACAACGATGATCTGGCGACCCGCGGCGCCACGTGGTCGTTCCTCCGCTACGCCGCGGACCACACCGGGAGCGACGACGGGACGACGTGGTACCAACTCGTGAACTCGACGACGACCGGAGTCGCAAACCTCCAGCGGGTGTTCGGCACCGATCTGACGGCGCTCGCGCGTGATTGGGCGACGTCGGTGTTCGCCGACGACGTCGCGTCCACCGACGCGCGCTATCAGCAACCGAGCTGGAACCTGCGATCGATCTTCGCCGCGCTGGAGAGCACCGGCGCCTATCCGCTCTCGACCGTCGCGCTCGGCGCGTCACCGATGACGATGAGCGTGGACGGCGGAAGCGCGGCGTATCTCCGCTTTGCCGTTTCGGCCGGTCAGACCGCGACCGTCCAGTTCAGCACTCTGCCGTCGAACGTACAGCTCACTCTCGTCCGCACGCGGTAGTCGCCGCAAGCGGCCAGTCCTCTTTGCCATGCGCACCTTTTCACGATCTCCCTCGTCGCGCAACGCCCTCGTTGGCGATGCCGTTCGGATTCTTCTCATTCTCGCGGCCATCGCGGTCGCGCTCACCGCGTGTGCTTCACGAGCTGGCGCCCAGTACTTCGGACGCAACAAGGTGCAGTACGAGCACTTCAAGTTCGAGATCCTGCACACGCCGCATTTCGACGTCCACTACTACGCCGCTGAGAAGCCGGCGGCGGAGGACGCAGCGCGGATGCTGGAACGCTGGAACGCCAGGTACTCCGATCTCTTCAACCATCCGCTCTCCGCACGCAAGCCGATCATCCTCTACGCGGATCAGCCGGACTTCCAGCAGACCAACGTCGTCTCCGAGCAGCTCGACGAAGGCACGGGCGGTGTCACCGAGTCCATGCTCGACCGCATGGTACTTCCCTTGGCGGGCTCCTATGCCGAGAGCGACCACGTGCTCGGGCACGAGATGGTTCACGTGTTCCAGTACGACATCGCGCAGTCCGGCGCGATCCGCGGTGCCTCACTCGACCGCCTGCCGCAGTGGCTCGTCGAAGGCATGGCCGAATATCTGTCGTTAGGTGGCCAGGACTCGCATACCGCGATGTGGCTGCGCGACGCCGTGCTTCGCAACGACCTCCCGACCATCAAGCAGCTCACCGACGGCGGGAAGTACTTCCCGTACCGCTATGGCGAGGCGCTGTGGGCATACATCGGTGGAACGTGGGGCGACGAGACCGTTCCTCGACTGTTCCGCGCTGCGCTCTCGTCAGGTTTCGACAACGCCATCCGAAGCACGCTCGGCATGTCGGCGGATTCGCTCTCGGATCGATGGCGCGCGGCGATCCGCAGGCAATATGCGCCGCTCGTGCAGGGGCGGTCGCGTCCCGCGGAGACGGGCGATCAGATCATCCCGGGTTCCGGCCAGTACGGCGACTACAATATCGCCCCGGCAATCAGTCCCGATGGACGGCTGGTCGCATTCTTCTCGTCTCGCGATCTCACGGGGATCAACCTTTACGTCGCCGATGCCGTGACGGGCAAGGTGAAGTCGAAGATCGCGTCGCCCGGCGTCCTCTCCAAGTTCGACGCGCTGAGCTTCCTCTACTCTGCCGGCACGTGGTCACCTGACGCGAAACAGCTCGCGTTCGTGACGTACGCCAACGGCAACAATGCGATCGACGTGATCGATGTCCGATCGCACAACATCAGGAGACAGTTCAAGCCGAAGAATATTGGCGCCGTGTCGACGCTCGCCTGGTCTCCCGACGGCCAGCAGATCGTGTTCTCCGGGCAGCAAGGAGGCCTGAGCGATCTGTATCTATGGGATCTGTCTAGCGGTTCGTTGCGTCAGCTGACGAACGATCGGTTCGCCGATCTCCAGCCGGCGTGGTCGCCGGACGGCCGCTCGATAGCGTTCGCGACGGATCGCGCTGCGGGACCCGACTCGGCCGGGTATGGCTCCGACTTTCAGCGTCTCAGTTACTCGCAGTTGCGCGTCGCGATCCTCGACGTCGCGAGCGGGCGGATCCACGTCCTCGCCGGCGAGCCTAACGCCAAGCACATCGACCCGCAGTATTCGGCGGATGGCAAGTCGCTCTACTACGTGTCCGATCGCGGCGGTTTCACGGACATCTATCGCGTGGTCATCGAGACTGGCGAGACATTCCGCGTGACGCGCGCCGCGACGGGCGTGAGCGGCGTGACGGCATCATCGCCGGCGATCTCCGTCGCCCGTGGCAACGGCAGGCTCGTGTTCTCCGTGTTCGACAAGGCCGGCTTCCGCATCGCCGCGCTGCCGGCGGAACGGGCACAGGGCGAGCCCGTCTCGGTGGACGACGCTCGCCGCGTTGTCGAGGGATCGGACGGGAGTGCGCCCGACACTACCCCAGCTCGGAGCACACGGGACACTACTTCGGCGCCGCGGACGACGAAGTCGGCCGCCATGCTGCCGTCGGATGGCCAGGGTCGGAAGAGCGCGGTGATTGCGTACCTCCACAACGCCGATGACGGGCTTCCGTCTGACTCGGTGATCACCGAGCGGCCGTACCGCACGGCATTCCGTCTCGCCGCGCTGGGACAACCGTCAGTGGGCATTGGAACGAGCAGTGTGTTCGGCACTCAGTTCTCGGGCGGTATGTCCGCTCTCTTCAGCGACATGCTTGGTGACCAGAACGTCGGGGTGGGGATCCAGGCGAACGGTCAGCTGCGGGACATCGGCGGACAACTGCTGTACCTCAACACCGGCAGCCACTGGAACTGGGGCGTGAACGTATCACGCACGCCCTACGTGTACGCCTATGGCGCATACACCAATACGGGCGTGCAGTACGTGTACGAGCATCTCGCGATCAACAACGTGTCGGCGATCCTGCAGTACCCGTTCTCGCAGACGCGTCGTCTCGAGCTCTCGGCAGGCTACACGCATTACGGGTACAGTGTGCAATCGGCGACACAGAGCTACTTCGGCGCCACCAGCGGACTCACCGATCTCGCCGCGCCACAGCCGTTAGGCCTCACGTCGGCCACGGTCGCGCTCGTTGGTGACGCGTCGTCGATGGGTTTCACGTCGCCGATCTCCGGTTCGCGTTTTCGCTTCGAGGTGACGCCGACGCTCGGCACCCTGGATTACAACACGGTGCTGCTCGACTACCGGAAATACTTCTTCATGAAGCCGTTCACGCTCGCGATGCGCGGTATGCACTATGGGCTGTACGGCAGGGATTCCGAGAGCAATCAGGTGGGGGCGCTCTTTCTCGGCGACGGCTCGCTCGTGCGCGGCTACTCGTACAATTCGTTCACGAACAACGACTGCGTGACAGCCGGGAGCGGCTCGCTGGCCACCAGCTCGTGCCCCCAGTTCGATCGTCTGGTTGGCAGCAGGCTCGCCGTCGCGAACATGGAGCTCCGCATTCCGCTGTTCGGCACGAGCGGCTTTGGGTTGATTCCGAGTCCGCTGCCGCCGATCGAGATCGCGCCGTTCGTTGATGCGGGCGCTGCGTGGACGAAGGAGAGCGCGCCGGTGTTGAACTTCGCGTCCACGTCGGGCGATCGCACGCCGGTGGTGAGCACGGGGATCGCGTCGCGGATCAACCTGTTCGGGTTCGCCGTGTTCCAGGTGTACTACGCGCATCCGTTCGAGCGGGCCGGGCGCGGCGGCGTGTGGGGCTTCCTGCTGCAGCCGGGGTGGTGACGGTTCCACGAACCAGATCGAATTTCGAGCCTAACGCCTATGATCACCAACACGATAGCCCGCTGCGCAGCGCTGGTTGTAGCGACCCAGGCCGGGCTTGCCTGCTCCCGCTTCGTCTTTCACGAGGAGCCGTTCACGCCGGATCCAGCCCCGGCGAGCGAGACGCTCGTCGCAGGCGGCGATACCACGTTCGTACTGAAGGCGCCGTCGTACTATTTGCTCTCGAGTCAGCGCGACGCCTTGTGGAATCGCGAAGTTTTGGATGATGTCGCGTGGCGGTACCATGAGCTTTTCGGCGACGCGCCGTTGCTCATCGCGATCCGACTGGATTCCGCGGCCGTGTCCGACTCGAGCACCACGTGGCGCGGTGTCCCGTTCGCGCGGATTGCCCTCCGACGACACACGGAAACCGCGCCGGGCGCACAGAACGCGAGCCACGGTCGTGCCGAGGTCGATGACTCGGCGCGCGTGCGAATGCTCGCGAGGCCAATGCTCGCGGCGACCGCGGCAGATACATGGCTGCGGGCACGGATGCTCGACGCGTCACATGTGTCCGACAGCCAGCCTGGCGGGCCTGTCAGAACGTCGCAGGCCACGGCGACTCTGCCGACGTGGATCGAAACCGGGGCATTGGCGATCCTCGGCGGCAGCGGCGCTGAAGAACGCGCGAACGAAGAGCTCCGCGCCGATCCGAAGCATGTCGTGTCACTCGCCTCGCTCTTCGCGACGGCGGCATCGGCGCGGCCTAACGCGATTGAGATCGTGCGTGCCGGAGCGAACCGCTTCGGCCTTGGCGCACAAGGCCGGCAACACGGCGCGGCGGCGCGTGCACCAGAACGGCGCGACGCCGCGCCAGGCGCGTCGCCGCTTTTCATCTCCCAGTCGGTTTCGGTATTGGCCTTTCTCCATGACCGCGATCCCGGAATCGTGCCGAAGCTCGCGGACGAGCTCGCGCGTGGCGGGTCGATTCCCGACGTCCTCGCGTCCAGCACGACCCTCCCGCACGACGTCGCGGCGCTCGACGCGGCGTGGCGTGACTGGGTGAAACAGAGTCAGCGAAGCCACCGCTGAGCCGCGTCGGGCCGACCGACGTCGGCCACTACTCGTTAGGCCACCGCCGCGCGACGGACCGCGCACCAGCCAGACGCGCGGCGCGGGTCGTTCTCGGCCACTCGCGTGCGCGGCCACGGGGGCGCCTTGAGGCGCCGCCTCGCCTGCGCCCATCTGTCACCTTGACACGCGATGCCGCGCGGCGGAAGCTATTCCGCGTCCGTCTCCGCAGCGACTCGCCTCCACGCGCGGAGACGGACGCATTCGTCATCCAGCCGCACAACGCGCGCGCGAGGACCTCCGGCCCGAGGCTTCTGCACCACGTCGATAATGGCGTCCAAGAACGGTTCCTCGCGCCATCAGGCGCTCAGGCCGCGGTATCAGCGCGTCGCCGACGATCTCACGAAGCGGATCGGGAGCGGACGGTATCCGGTAGGCGGGAACCTTCCGACGGAGATGGAACTGTGCGAGCAATACCGGATCAGTCGACATACGGTGCGTGAGGCACTCCGCCAACTGCGCGACGCGGGTCTCATCTCACGACGTCGTCGGGTCGGCACCGAAGTCGTTGCACGTACCCCCCGTCCGTCGTATCGGCAGCGGACAACGACCGTCGACGATCTCCTGGAGTACGCCCACCAGACGCAGCTCTCCGTGCTCGAGGCGAAGGAGATCGCCTGCGATGCGCCGCTGGCCGAGCTGCTCGCGTGTCGGGAAGGCACGCGATGGTTGCGCGTCAACACGTTGCGCGCGGTGCCGGGCGATCCCCGCCCGGTGTGCATGACCACGACGTACATCGACCTTCGCTTTCCGGACCTCGCGAAGCATGTCGAGGATCTGAGCGGCACGATCTCGGCGATGCTGGAGCGCGAGTACGGGGTTCGTATCGCGCGGATCGAGCAGAGCCTCCAGGCGGTGCGGCTCGGCAAGCGCCAGGCGAAGCTACTCCGCGCGCTCGATGGCGCGCCGGCGCTGCGTGCGGTTCGCCGCTATTACGACCACACCGGGCGGCTCATCGAGCTCTCCAATACGATCCATCCGGGAGAGCGATTCACGTACGTCACGAGTCTCGTTCGACCGTGACGCCTAACGACAACCCTCCGTTCCGCCGCGACACGCTGCTCACCCACGTCGGCGGCAGCCCGACCGACCGGCACGGCGCTGTCAACCCGCCGGTCTATCGCGCATCGACGATCCTGTTCCCCACGGTCGCGGAATGGGAGGCGTCGCGCGTACACGCGAATCGCTTCAAAGTCCTCCGCTATGGGCAGCTCGGCACGCCGACGACCTTCGCTCTCGAGGAAGCGATCGCGGCGCTGGAAGGTGGGTATCGCGCCATGCTGCTGCCGTCCGGGCTCGCCGCCGCGACCACGGTGCTGCTCGCACTGCTCAAGAGCGGCGACCACCTGCTCATGACCGACTCCGCCTACCAGCCGACTCGCCACTTCGCGAAGGTGATTCTCGCGCGCTACGGCATTACCACGACGTTCTACGACCCGTGCATCGGAGCCGGCATCGAATCGCTCATGCGGCCGGAGACGCGGGTCATCTTCCTCGAGTCGCCCGGATCGATCACGTTCGATGTGCAGGACCTGCCAGCCATCGCCAGCGTAGCGCACGCGCACGGCGCATTGATCGCGATCGACAACACCTGGGCGACGCCGTACTTCCTGCCCGCGATGCAGCTCGGAGCCGACGTGTCGATCATCGCGGCGACGAAATACATTGGCGGGCACTCCGACGTCCTGCTCGGCACCGTTACCACGACAGAGCCGTTATACGAGCGCGTGCGGTCGATGGTCGCGGAGCTTGGCTACAGCGTCAGTCCCGATGATGCGTTCCTCGCGCTGCGCGGCCTTCGCACGTTAGGCGTGCGACTGGAGCGTCACCAGACGAGCGCGCTGCAGGTTGCCCAATGGTTGCAGGGCCGGCAGGAAGTGAAGCAGGTGATGCACCCGGCCCTGCCGACCGATCCGGGCCATGTCATCTGGAAGCGCGACTTCACCGGCGCGAGCGGGCTGTTCGGCGTCGTGTTGCATCCCGTCCCCAAGGCGGCGGTCGACGCGATGCTCAACGCCCTGCGACTGTTCGGCATGGGTGCGAGCTTCGGCGGCTTCGAGAGCCTCGCGATCCCCATGGACTCGACCCGTCTCCGCCATCTCACCGGCTCGGCCGACAATCGATTCATCCGCATTCACGTCGGCCTCGAGGATCCCAGTGACCTCATCGCCGATCTCGAGCAGGGCTTCGCGCAGCTGAACGCAGCCGCGTCGGGCACTCGATAACCCTGGTAACCCCTCTCGGAGTACCGACAATGGACAACGAGATTCGCCGCGAGCTCCGCCTGCTCAAGATCTACGCGACGGTCATCACCGCGCTGCTCGGCACGGTGTCACTCGCCGCGTTCCGCCAGGCGTCGCAGAAGCAGCGGTTCACGGAGATCGACGTCGAGCGCATCAACGTCGTCGAGCCCGACGGAAAGCTCCGCATGGTCATCTCGAATCGCCCGAGGTCGATCGGTCCGATCTACAAGGGCAAGCCGTTCGGATATGCGGGCGGCTCGCGGCCCGGGATCATCTTCTTCAACGACGAAGGAACGGAAAACGGCGGCCTCACCTTCGAGGGAAAGCGCCAGCCCGATGGGACGTTCAGGGCGCAGAGCGGCTTCTCGTTCGACCAGTTCAACCAGGACCAGGTCCTCTACTTCCAGTACAACGACAACAACGGCCGCCGCAACATGGGCCTGACAATCGCCGATCGCGCCGACGTCGACATCTACGATCTGGTCGCCGAGCGTGACTCGATCACCAAAGCCATTCCCGAAGGTCCGGCGCGCACGGCCGCGCTGCAGAAATGGGCGCAACCGCGCAACGGCGTCCCGCTGGCCGCGCCGCGCGTGTACGTCGGGCGCGACGCCAGCAAGGCGGCCGTCCTCAACCTTTCGGATCGGACCGGGAAGCCTCGGCTGCGCCTCACGGTCGATTCGTTAGGTACCCCGAGCCTCGAGTTTCTGGACGCCGCGGGCAACGTGACTTCGCGGCTTCCCGAGAAATAGCGAACGGAACCCCGGGGTGTGACGCGCGGTTACTCCCTCACGAACTGTACTTCTCCCTCGACCCGGACTTTGTTCGCGACCAGCACGCCGCCGGTCTCGAGCGCCTGGTTCCACTTGAGGCCCCACTCCCGGCGGTCCAG
>Ga0207662_10000894_pt1 | contig 13799 bp, 8 predicted proteins | sample KBSS33LmetaG_FD_184338 | JGI IMG/M metagenome (GOLD analysis project Ga0207662, IMG submission 184338) | Switchgrass rhizosphere microbial communities from Kellogg Biological Station, Michigan, USA - KBS S3-3L metaG (SPAdes) (version 2) | ecosystem: Host-associated > Plants > Roots > Rhizosphere... | reverse complement strand
CCCGCCGCAGTGGATCACCAGCGATCCGTCGCTTCAGACCGAAGGTCGGTTCGACCCCGCGAAGTATCAGCGCCTGCTGGCGAGCAGCCAGGCGCGTCAGGGAGGCCTGCTGATCGCGCTCGAGCAGTACTATCGCAGCGAGGTCCCGAAGGAGAAGCTCGCCGAGCAGGTGACGGCGGGGGTCTTCGCGACCGACGTCGATCTCTGGCGGGCCTATCAGGATGGCAACGACAGCGCGTCGGTGAGCTTCGTCGTGTTCCGGCCCCAGCCCACGGCGGCCGACTCCAACATCTCGGACGCGGACCTGCGGAAGTACTACGACGCACACAAGTCGGAGTTCGAGCGCTCCGGTCGCGCGACGGTGAGCGTGCTCGCGATCCCGCGTGTGATCACGGCCGCCGACAGTGCGGCCGTACGAGCGAAGATCGAGGCACTCCGCGCCGAGATCCTCGGCGGAGCGAAGTTCGAGGAGGTCGCCAAGCGCGAGTCGGCCGACACGATCTCGGGCGCGAACGGCGGCGATCTGGGCAAGGGCGCGAAGGGTCGTTTCGTGCCCGAGTTCGAGAAGGCGCTGGAGGCACTCAAGCCGGGCGAGCTGTCGGGGCCCGTTCTGACGCAGTTCGGCTACCATCTCATCCGGCTCGACTCCCGTGCCGGCGACACGACGCAGGCCCATCACATCCTGCTGCGCATCCAGCCGACCGATTCGTCTCAGGCGAAGATGGACCGCGAGGCCGATGAGCTCTCGCGCATCGCGGCCGGAAGTGACCAGCCGGCCAAGTTCGACGAGGCGGCGAAGTCGCTCAAGCTCACGCCGTTCAAGATCACGGTCACCGAAGGCGAGCCGGCGATCTACAACGGCCAGTATGTGCCCAGCGCGAGCGCCTGGGCGTTCGGCGGGGCGAGACCGGGGGAGATCAGCGACCTGTTCGACTCGGACGAGGGATACTATCTCGCCCGGCTCGAGTCGATCACGCCGGGCGGCAAGACGTTCGACGCGGTGAAGGGCGACGTCCGCGCGAAGCTGGCGCAGGACCGCGCCGTCGAGCGCGCCGTGCCCCAGGCGAACGACCTCGCCACGGCGGCGCGGGCCAGCTCGCTGGAAGCCGCGGCCGCCGCGCGCAAGCTGACGGTCCAGAAGACGGGGATGGTCAACCGGAGCGCCGCGGTGTCCACCCTTGGCAGCATCGGCGAGGCGCTCGGCGCCGCCTTCGCCCTGCCGGTCGGCACCGTGAGTGTTCCGATCCGGCAGACCGACGCCGTCTATGTGCTTCGCGTAGACGCGAAGAAGCCGGCGGACAAGGTCGCGTTCGAGGCGAAGAAGAAGGAGATCCGTGCGCAGCGACAGCAGGCGCTCAAGCAGCAGCGCCTGCAGGCCTACTACGCGGACCTGCGGAAGTCGGCCAAGATCGAGGATCGTCGCAAGGAGATCGCGGCCCGTGCGCGACGGCAGTCGGTGACCTGACCACACCGCTCCGACACGCGAAACGAGGCCCGTCCGGTGTGCACCGGACGGGCCTCGTCGCTTGCCCTGTTCCTCAGATGAGCCGTTTGGGCTCGGGGCGCACTTCCTCGCTCGCCGGCGTCTCCGTCCGCGCCGGCTCTCCCGCCGCCAGCCGCGAGTCGTAGCGCGTCGGCTCGGGCTCGGTGATCGAGCGCTCGACCTCGTTGACGTTCTTCTTGAACTCGCGGATGCCCTTGCCGAAGGACGCGCTGATCTCCGGGATGCGCTTGGCGCCGAAGAGGACGAGCACGATGACCAGGATGATCATCAGCTCGCTGAAACCGAGGTTGCCGAACATGGGAGTCTCCTAGAAGAGCGACCGGGCGATGAGATAGGCGATGAGCACACCGAGAAGGCTCAATAGCGAAACGTCGAGCGCAACCGGGCCGAGCGAGAACTTGAGGATGACGAGGTCGAGTGTCACGGGCCCTGCGGAGGGTGTGACCCCGGTGGTGAAGAACTCCTTCACCGGGCCGGCGGGCAGAAAGCGCCGGGTCACCTGCGTCATCGCCCCGCCGACGATGAAGCCGATGGCGAGCGTCACCGCGTGAAACACCGGGCGACGGTTGGAAGATCCGCGAGGGGGCATTACGAGCGCCGGTCCATGACGTAGAGGATAGCGTCGGCGAGCGCTGCGCGCGCCGGCGTGTCTGGGAGCCCACGCAGCGCCGCGTCGGCCTCGAGTGCATACTGCTCGCCGCGCCGTCGCGCCGCGTCGATGCCGCCCGCCTCGGTGACGAGGCCGACGACCTCCTGAATCTGCTCGTCGCTCGGCGCCTCGCTGGCGAAGAGCGCATCCACACTGCCCCGCGCCGCCGGGCTCAGCTTGGGAAGCGCGGCGATCAGCGGGAGCGTGACCTTGTGCTCGCGGAGATCGAGGCCGGTGGGCTTCCCCGTCACCGAGGCCGTCTCGGTGTAGTCGAGGATGTCGTCGGCCACCTGGAACGCCATGCCCAACCGGGCGCCGAAGCGCTTGAGCGCCGCACGGTGACGACTCGCGCCGCACATCGCGCCCGTCTCGCACGCGGCACTCAACAGCGAGGCGGTCTTCGCCTCGATCAGCGACTCGTACTCCGGCTCCGTGAACGCGAGACGCTCCACCGCGGCGAGCTGCCGCATCTCGCCGATCGTCAGCTGGCTCGACACGTGGGTCAGCACGCGCAGCAGATCCAGATCCGACAGGGCGACGAGCGCTTCGAGCGCGCGCGAGTAGAGGAAGTCGCCCATGATCACGCTCACCTGATGGCTGAAGAGCGAGTTGACCGTGGGCAGGCCGCGACGCAGCGCAGAGTGGTCGACGGAGTCGTCGTGCACGAGCGACGCGAGGTGCATCAGCTCGACGACCGAGGCGACGGTGACGACGCGCGGCTCGGGCGTGCCATCGGTCTGGCTGGCGAGGAGCGCGAGCGTGGGGCGGAACATCTTGCCACGCATCTGCAGCAGGTGTCCGCTCACCTGCTCGATCATCGGGAGATCCGCCGTGACGATGCGGCGCATCTCCACGACCACCTCCTCGAGGCGCTCGTGCACCGGCGCCTGGATGTCGCGCAGCGCCGACGTGGCGGCCGTGCGCACGCGAGTCGCGACGACGCTCACGAGCGCGCGCTCTCGAGCGCGGTGAGCCGCTCGCCGACGTCCTTGAACTGAATGTCGATCACGAACACGCGCTGATAATACTCGACCGCCTGCTCGGGTTGCCCGCGCTGCTCCGCACACTTGCCGAGCAGATAGAGCACACCGACCAGCTGGTCCTCGCTGACGCCCTTCTCGTGCAGCGCACGCGAGAGGATCGTCGCCGCCATCGGGATCTGACCCTTCTCCATGAAGCACTGCCCGAGCGCCTCGTACGTCGGCACGCGGTTGCTCGGGGCGCGGAGTGCCTTCTGGAACTCGGCGATCGCCTCGTCGAGCAGGCCCATCTCCTTGTACGCGACGCCGAGGTCGTAGTGGCTCTGGTGATCCTCTTCCTCGACGTTCTCCGAGATCCCCTGCTTGAACTTCCGGAGCATGTCCTGGAAGTCCGCGTCCTCGTCGCCGGTCGGCTCCTTCTCCTCGACGACCATTCGCGTGTCCTTCGGCGCGTCGTCGTCGCGGAGCCAGTCGCCGAGGTTCACGAATTCGGCGTCCGGCAGCGGTGACGGCTTCGACACGCGCGGCGGCGGCGGGGCCGCGGGTACGCGTGGGATCGAGCCCGTGACGCGCGACAGCGGTGCCGACGGCGTCGGCTCCGGCTCGGCGAAGTTCTCGAGTGCGGCCTGCGCGCGAACGTCGTCCGGCGCGAGGTCGATCACGCGGTGGTAGATGGCGCGCGACTTGTCCAGCTGGCCGCTGCGGAACAGCGCGTCCGCGAGGGCCAGGTACGCCTCGATGAGCCGTCCGCGCTCGTTCGTGCGGAACGCGTACTCGACGCGCTTCTGGTGGTGCCGGATGGATTCCGGATCGACGCGGACGATCTCGTCGGCGACCGATGCCGCGGACTCCAGCTCGTCGCTGCGCTCGAAACCGATCATCGCCGCCTCCAGCTCGCGCAGTCCGTCCGCGCGGTGTCCCGACTCCAGCATCGCCTCGCCGAGCTGCCGCCGCTTGAAGTGGTCGTCGGGCACCTCGTCGACGAGCGCCTGGAGCATCTCGACCGTGTGCTCGGCCTCGAGCGTCGCGGGATGCGGCGCCTCGGCAGGCGTCGGCGTGGCCACGAACTGCGACTCGTCCACCGGCTGCTCGATCGTCGGGTCGACCACATCCGCGTTGCCCCGCTCCGGCATCGCGGCGTCTTCGAGCTCCAGGAAGTCGATCGTCGGGCTCGCGTCGGCGGGAGCATTGGTGATGCTCGCCATCGCTTCCCCAGGCGCGGGAAGCGACAGATCCATCAACGGGATGTCATCCAGCGCGGGAGGCTCGACCGACTCGGCCGGCGTCGCGTCGGGGGTGATGAACAGCAGATCGCCGCCGATCGATGGCTCATCCTCCTCGACCGCCTCCCGAGCGGCGTCCCCGGCTTCGACCTCGGTCTCGTCTTCGGCGATCAGCGGGAGGTCGCTCAGTGACGGTTGCGACAGCAGCTCCTTCGGCTCGGGCAGCGTGAAGTCGAGCATCGTGTCGTCCGCCACCGACGCCGGCTGCTCGGGCACGGACATCGGTGGCTCGCGCGACGGCGGAGGCGCGAAGCTCGACCCGATGTCGGTCGGCTCGAGATCGCGAATCATCCCCGGGGAATCGAGGGGCGACGCCGCGTCGCGCGCGTTGAACGCCGTCGTATCGAGTCCGTCGAGCGGACCGGGGAGTGCAGCGGGGTCCTCGTGCTCGTACTCGGCGGCCCGCGTCACGCCGTCGAGCAGCGCGGGCTCCATGATCGGCGTGTCGAGGATCTCGGGGCCGGGCGCTGGGCTGTCGAGCAGCTCGGGCTCGGGTGTGGGCGGCTCGATGGGCTCGGGCTCCGCCGCCGGCGCCACCTCGTTGTACTCGCCCGTGTGAATGAGGTCGAGCCCCTGCGTCGCACGCTTCGCGATGATCGCGTTGCTGCGCGACCGGCGCTCCTCGAGGTCGAGGAAGATGAGGTCGTTGCTTCGCGACGACATCGCGCCGCTGTTGCGCGGCTTCACGGCGGGATCGATCGCCTTCATGCGATCGACGGTCGCGCGCGCCTCGAGCTCGCGTCCCTGCGCCGAATATCGCTCGTAGAGCATCTGCAGCTGCTCGATCGCCTCCGGACCGCGCTCCTGCTTGGAGAGCTGGTCGGCGAGGAGCAGCCGGATGTCGTCCTGATCGGGACAGAGGTCGGCGAACTCCTTCAGCGCACGGAAGGCCTCGTCGATCTTGCCGGACTTCTGCATCCGGTCGGCGTACTCGAGGAAATTGATCTTGGCGTCGCTGATGAAGCCCTTCTGCGCGCTGATCTTGCCGAGCTTGTAGTAGATCGAGGCGCGACCCGGCGAGTTGCGCAGGATCTTGTTGCAGAGCGCGATGGCGTTGTTGAAGAAACCGCTCTCGGCGTACCGGTCGACCGCCTGCTCGTAGTAGTCGACCGCGTCCGCCGTGTTGCCCTGCTTGAGGTAGATGTCGCCGACCCGATTGTAGAGCGCGACGTCGACTTCCTCGTCCGTCCCCTCGTAGCTGTCGAGAATCTCGACGTAGACCGCCAGGGCCTTGTCGAACTGCTTTTTCAGCTCGAGCTCGGCTGCCTTTTTCTTCAGCTTGACGACATCGGGCATCGGCGAGGGGCGGGCTCCGCGGAGGGCGCCCCTGCCTCTCGTCAGAGGGGGGCTCAGCGTGAAAAAGCTAGCGCTAAGTCACGGGGGTGACAAGGTTTGCCCCGCGTCCACGAGGCGCGACAACGCCCCGCACCGAGCCAGTACGGCAGCTCGCGAACGTCCTCCACCCCCCACAGCGCCAGATCGGCGGAGAAGCCGGGGGCGAGCTGCCCCACCCGATCCGCGAGCCCGAGCGCGGCCGCGCCGTTCACCGTGGCGGCCACCAGCACCTCCGCCACGCGGAGTCCAAGCTGGCTGACGCCGAGCGTCAGCACGAGTGGAAAGTTCGTCGTGGGAGACGTGCCCGGATTGAAATCCGACGCCAGCGCGACCGGCACGCCGGCCTCGACCAACCGTCGTGCCGGTGCGTGGTCGCGCTTTCCAAGGAAGAGCAAGGTTGCCGGAAGCAACGTGGCGACCGTTCCGGCGCCGGCGAGCGCCGAGATTCCAGCCTCGCTCACGGCGGCGAGGTGATCGGCCGAGGTCGCCCCGAGCGATGCCGCGAGCTCGGCGCCACCGCCGGCGCTCAACTCGTCGGCGTGGAGCTTGATCCCGAGGCCGGCGGCGCGCGCCGCGGTGAGAATCTCCCGTGACTCATCGACCGTGAAGACGCCGGGCTCGCAGAACACGTCGGCGAAGCGCGCGAGCCGCTCGCCGGCGACCGCGGGCAGCATCTCGTGAACGAGGCGGTCGACGTACTCGCGCCGTCCGCCTTCGCGATCGCGATACTCGAGCGGAATCTCGTGCGCGCCGAGCCAGGTCGGCACGATGCGCATCGGCATCGTCTCCGCGAGACGCCGGATCACGCGGAGCATCTTGAGCTCGTCGTCGAGCGAGAGCCCGTAGCCGGACTTCACCTCGACCGTGGTCACACCCGACGCGGCGAGCGCGGCGAGCCGTGGCTCCGCGAGTCCGAACAGCTCGTCCTCGCCGCGTGCGCGCAGGTCGCGCACGGAGGCGTGAATGCCGCCACCGCGCCGCGCGATGTCCATGTAGGAGACGCCGGTCGCGCGCAGCTCCTGTTCCTCGTAGCGCGCGCGGCCGAAGACGGCATGCGTGTGGGAGTCCACGAAGCCGGGTGTGAGAACGCCGCCCTGGCAGTCGACGATCGTCGCGCGTGGATTGGCGGCGCGCAACTTCGTCTCCAGCCCGACGTCGACGATCGTGTCGGCCTGGACGTGGACGGCGATCCCTTCGCGAACGGCAGCGTCTCCCATCTCCCGGCCGCGGCGTGCGCGCGCCGGCCCGACGCAGGTGACGACCTGCCGCGCGTTGACGAACAGCAGATCGTGGCTCACGCGACGGGCCGCGCCTGCCCCATCACGTCGCGAACGCGAGACAGGCGCAGAGGCGCCTGCGCCTCGCCGCGGCAGGCGTAGAAGCACGCGTTGCAATCGATCGGCTGGTACCGCTCGAAGTCGCGCCAATGGAAGTCCGTCGGGAAATCAGGACAGCGCTTGACGCGTCCCGCCGGATCGAGATGGATCGTGCGCTCACCCGACCGGCAGGGCTCCGTCAGCTCGCCGCGAACGTATCGCGGAACGAGCTCGAGATACGCGTCGGAGTTGGTGATCACGCCGCGGCGCCGCCGCTTGTACGCCAGCAGGCGGGCGACGGTGTCGGCGAGCTCCGCGTGCAGCGACTCGCGGACGAGGTGGCGAGCGTTTCCGTTCTTCGCGTCGGTGTAGACGCTGAAGTTCACACCGCAGCCGAGCGACGCAGCACGCTCGACGATGGGCAGGAGCTGGTCGAGGTTGTCGTCCTTGATGACCGTGTTGAAGCGGATGTTGTCGATGCCGCGCGCCCGCATGCCGTCGACCGTGCGGAAGATCCGCTCGGTGAGGCCGGGGATGCCACGCGCGGTGTCGTGGCGTCCGTCGAGGTAGTCGAGCGAGATGCTGAACTGGTTGATTCCCGCGTCGCGCAGTGCGACGGCGCGCTCCACGGTGAGCATCCCTCCGTGCGTGATCAGCGTGACGTACTTCAGCCGGACCGCCGAGTCCACCGCGGCGACGAGATCCTCGAGATCGCGGCGCAGCAGCGGCTCGCCGCCGGTGAACGTGACGAGCATCGGATTGAAGTAGCGCGCCGCGTCGGCGTACGAGCGGAGCTCGTCGTGGCGCGCCTCGGCCGGCGTCTTCCAGTAGTCGCAGAAGCCGCAGCGTGCATTGCAGCGCAGCGTGACCTCGAAGTGGACGAGCACCGGTCGCCGCCTCGCCACGAGCCAGGCGTACTTGGCGAGAAAGAGCGGAACGTGATAGGGCTTGAAGCGCGCAGACAGCACGTCAGCGGCCGATCGGAATGACGATGCCCTCGCGGCGGGCCGTCTCCACCGCGGTCTCGTAGCCGGCGTCCGCGTGACGCGCGACGCCGATGCCCGGATCGTTCGTGAGCACGCGCTCGAGCCGCACGCGCATCTCGTCGGTGCCGTCGGCGACGATCACCTGGCCGGCGTGCAGCGAGTTGCCGATCCCGACGCCACCGCCATGATGGAACGACACCCAGCTCGCGCCGCTCGCCACGTTGAGCAGGGCGTTGAGGATCGGCCAGTCGCTCACCGCGTCGGTGCCGTCGCGCATGGCTTCGGTCTCGCGGAAGGGCGACGCGACACTGCCCGTGTCGAGGTGATCGCGACCGATCGCGATCGGGGCGGACAGCTCGCCGCGCGCGACGAGGTCGTTCAGGGCGACGCCGAACTTCGCTCTCGCTCCCTGCCCCAGCCAGCAGATGCGCGCCGGGAGTCCCTGGAAGTGGATGCGTTCCCGCGCGAGGGTGATCCAGCGCCGGAGATGTGTGTCGTCGGGAAAGAGCTCGAGTACGAGCTCGTCGGTGCGGCGGATGTCCGCCGGGTCGCCCGAGAGCGCGACCCAGCGGAACGGCCCCTTCCCTTCGCAGAACAGAGGGCGGATGTATTCCGGGATGAATCCGGGAATCGCGAATGCGTCCGTCACGCCGGCGTCGGAGGCGACCGTGCGGATGTTGTTGCCGTAGTCGAAGGTGACGGCGCCGGCCCGCTGCAGGGCGAGCATCGCGCGGACGTGCCGCACGGCGGTCGCCGTGCTCGCGGCGACGTATGCCTGCTCGTCGCTCGCGCGCAGCGCCGCCGCCTCGTCGAGGGACATCCCGTCGGGGACGTAGCCGCGCAGCATGTCGTGGGCACTCGTCTGGTCGGTGAGCACGTCGACACGCACGCCGCGCCGCACGAGCGCCTCGAGCGCCGCTGCGGCGTTCATCGTCACGGCGATCGAGAGCGCACGTCCCTCACCGCGCGCGGCCTCCGCGAGCCGTATCCCCTCGTCGAGCGACGCAGCCTTCACGTCGCAGTAGCCCGTGGCGATGCGCTTGTCGATGCGCGACTCGTCGACGTCGAACGCGAGCATGACGGCACCCTGCATCGTCGCCGCGAGCGGCTGCGCGCCGCCCATCCCGCCGAGCCCCGCGGTCACGACGAGCCGGCCGGACAGCGTCCCGCCGAAGTGCCGTCGCGCGACCGCGCCGAAGGTTTCGTAGGTGCCCTGCACGATCCCCTGCGACCCGATGTAGATCCACGAGCCGGCGGTCATCTGGCCGTACATCATGAGGCCGCGGCGCTCGAGCTCGCGAAAGTGCTCCCACGTCGCCCAGCGTCCGACGAGGTTCGAGTTGGCGATGAGCACGCGCGGCGCGGAGCGGTGCGTGCGGAACACGGCGACCGGCTTGCCGCTCTGCACGAGCAGCGTCTCGTCGTGCTCCAGCTCGCGGAGCGCGTCGACGATCGCGTCGAACGCTTCCCAGCTCCGCGCGGCGCGACCGGTGCCGCCGTACACCACGAGATCGTCGGGACGCTCGGCCACCTCGGGATCGAGGTTGTTCATCAGCATCCGGAGCGCCGCCTCCTGCTGCCATCCCTTGCAGCTGATCGCCGGTCCGCGGGGCGCGCGGACGGGACGCGGGCCGGCCATCGTCGTGCTCATGCCACGCCTCCGAACGCTGGCGCGAAGTGGCCCGCGTCGATCGCGTCGGCGAGCCGTGCGATGTCGCCGGAGAGGACGCGATCGTCCGTCAGCGGCGGGATGAGCCCACGGACGAGCGCCAGCCCTCGCGCCGCGCCGCGACCGGCACGCAGCGGGGCACGGCAGTCGAGTCCCTGCGCGGCGCACATCAACTCGATCGCCAGCACGGCGCGCACGTTCTCGACGACGCGCCGCAGCTTCCACGCCGCGCCCATCGCCATCGGCACGACGTCTTCCTTGTTGCCGTCGGTCGGGATCGTGTCGACGCTCGCCGGATGCGACAGCACCTTGCACTCGCTCGCGAGCGACGCGGCGGACACCTGCGCCATCATGAAGCCCGAGCTCACACCGGCGTCGCGCGTGAGGAACGGCGGCAATCCCTGATTGAGATCGGGATGGACGAGCCGATCGATGCGCCGCTCGGCGATCGTCGCGAGGTTGGTGAGCGCGATGGCGAGAAAGTCGAGCGCCATCGCCACCGACTGCCCATGGAAGTTGCCGCCGCTGAGCAGCTCTCCACTGTCGGAGAAGACCAGCGGGTTGTCGGTCGCGGCGTTGAGCTCGCGGCTCACCACGCCGGCGCAGAAGTCGATCGCATCGAGCACGGGGCCGTGCACCTGTGGCATGCATCGCAGCGCGTACGGGTCCTGCACGCGCGGGTCGCCCTCGCGGTGCGATTCGCGGATCTCGCTGTCACGCAGCAGGGCGCGCAGCAGGGCGGCCGACGCGGCCTGGCCGAGCTGGCCGCGCGCCTCGTGGATGCGCGCATCGAACGCCACCGGCGTGCCGAGCAGCGCCTCGAGCGACATGGCGCCGGCGAGGTGCGCCACCTGCCACAGGCGGTGCGCGTCGACCACGGCGAGCGCCGCGATCGCCGTGTGCGCCTGCGTGCCGTTGATGAGCGTGATCCCTTCCTTCGGGCCGAGCGTGACGGGCGAGATCCCCGCCGCGGCGAGCATCGCGGCGGCCTCACCGGAGGTGCCGTCGCGGCTGAGCGTGCCCTCGCCGATCAGGGCGAGCGCGAGGTGCGCCAGCGGCGCGAGGTCTCCACTCGCGCCGACGCTGCCCTGCTCCGGGATCGGCGGGTGCAGCCCCGCGTTCAGCATCGCGACGAGCGTGTCGGCGAGCACGGCGCGCGCGCCCGAGTAACCCTTGGCGATGACGTTGGCGCGGAGGAGCATCATCGCCCGTGTCTCGCGCTCGGGCAGCAGCCGACCGACGCCGGCGGCGTGGCTGCGCACGAGATTCACCTGCAGCTCGCCGAGGCGCTCCGGCGGGATGGCGATCTCGGAGAGCTTGCCGAACCCTGTCGTCACGCCGTACGCGACGGCGCCGGACTCGACGAGCGCGGTGACGATCGCATTGGCGTGTCCCATCCGCAGGCGCGCCGCCGGGGAGAGCTCCACCGGCGCGCGCTCGCACGCCACCGCGACGACGTCGTCGAGCGAGAGCGACTGCCCATCCAGGACCACGGTCGCCGGCATGCGCGCAATGTCGAGTGCGCGCGGGGACAATTCAAGGGTGCGACGCGCCGGCGATGCGGCTCAGCGCACGCCGATCCCTTCGTTGCGGTACGTCGCCTTGTGGTAATCGAACTTCAGCTCGGGCTCCGCCTTGAGCGAGATGAGGAAGTTGAAGGCGAAGCTGCCGTTCGGTGACTGCGTGAACGCGAAGATCGCGCGCCAGTCGTGCAGGTCCCGCTGCAGCGAGACGATCTGGCTCGCGAAGGCACTGCGCTCGAAGTCGTAGTTCGTCTGCCACGCGGCCGACCACTTCTCCGTCACCCTGAAGCTCAGGCTGCTGCCCAGCGACGTCGTGGGCGGCGTCCGGTAGAAGGGGGAACCCACGAGCCCCGAAGTGATCGGCACCTCGGGCGATGGATTCGTCAGCTGGCGCGCGACGCAGTCGTCGTACAGCACCTTCAACGCCGGCGTGTTGAACTGGACGCATCGCGTCGCGGGATCGAACTCCACGATGTTCGATGGATTCCCGCCCGGCGGCCGCTGGCGCGAGGACGTGAAGTTGAACGACGCTTCCCAGCCCTGCTTGATCGAGGGGAGATAGGCCGCCGTGCGCGCGGCACGTCCCGCCACCGGCTGCGACGCGATCTCCCGCGCGTACTTGTCATCGGGCGAGGGCCGCGTCCGATCGGTGCCCGCCGCGCTCGGGGGTACGGCCTTGCCGAAGATGCGCGAGAACACGGCGAACGGGTTGTTCTGGTCGCTGAACTGTACGGCGGCGGTGATGCGCTCGCGGTACGGAGAGAACCGCGCGGTGTCGCTCTGCGTCGAGCCTTCGAACAGCGAATAGTCCACGCCGAGGTCGACGCCGGGCAGCAGATCGGACTTGACGGTGTAGCCGAAGTTCTGCGTCGTCAGGCCGCGGATCCGCGAGCCGGTCGCGCGGGCGCGCTCGAAGTCGTAGTTGAGGCCAGTGAAGTTGATCGAGAGCAGCTTGATCTTCTCGCCCGCGTCGGGATTCGTGTCGACGCGCGAACGGAGCTTCGCCTCGATGTTGGTGCTCAAGCCGACGTTGAGCGAGTTCTGCGCGAGCGACGGCAGGTAGCCCGTCGAGGAGCCGGTCGAGCTGAATCGCGTGCGGCCGAGCGCCTGCAGATACTCGTCGCTCACCTCGGCCGCCGGGGCGTAGGCATAGCCGAACGTCGGCTGGATCGAGTGGCGGATTCGCGCGAACGGTCCGAAGCCCTTCCCGCCACGATCGAACAGCCCGTACAGGGTCGGTGCCGCGGACAGGCCGAACGTCAGGCGCTTGGACTGATGCACCCACTCTCCGCCCGTGCGCTCGTTCCGGATCCAGAAGGCCCCGCCGTCCACGTTCGACAGCGAGACCGACGGCGTCAGGTTGAACTTGTTCCGGCCGAGCGAGGGGAGCGTGAACGAGGGCGTCCAATCCACCTCGGTGTGATACGTCTGCGCATAGATGCGCTCCTGCTCCACTCCCGTCGCCACGTCGGCGACGATCGCCCGCTCCGGAAAGTCGTTGCGCGCCGAGTTGATCGAGAACCGATTGCCGAGGCTGTAGCCGAAGATCGTCAGCGGTGTGTCGAACGTGAGCGTGCTCGTGTAGGCGTTCTTCTTGAGCGTGTCGCCGAGAATGGTGTCGACGCCGGCAATGACCTCGCGGCGCACGAACAGCCCGAGCGAGGACGGCTGGTCGATGTTCAGCGTCTGCGTCGACGCATAGCTGAAGTTCGGCGTCCACGTGAGCCAGCTCCCCAGGCTGAGGGGGCTCGTGCTCAGGCTCACGGTCGGAAAGGAGCGATCGACCTGCCGGCGACCCGGATACTGGCGATTCGTGCCGCCCAGACTGAACTGCGCCGGCCCGATCTTCTGCTGGTAGTTCGCCGTGGAGCTGATCGTGGCGAGTGCGGAGTACGGGTTCGACGTCGTCTCGCGCTGCAGGATGGTGTTCGTCGCGTAGTTGATGTTCGCCGACAACGAGCTGTTCTTCGTGAAGTTCTGCTGGTGTCCCCAGGTGACGGCCGTGTTCCGCGAGTTGCCCTGCGTCGTCTGGCTCGCCGCGAGGTTGCCCGCGATGTACCGGTCCAGCCAGCGGTAGCGCATCTCGGCGTTGTACCGGTAGTAGCCGGGATCCCCCTGCACGGTCTCCCCGGCGGAGCTGCGCCAGTCGATGAACGCCTGCGCGTCGAGATAGTCGGAGACGGCCCAGTAGTATCCGAGCCCTTCCACGTTGCGGCGGTACGACGGGCTGTTGCGCACGATGTCGCTGACGCCGACGTTCGGCGGCAGGATGCCGCTGTGCCGTCCGCCACGCACGTCCTGGAACACGAAGGGAAGCCACATCACCGGTACGTCGCCGATGTACAGCACCGCCGGCCGGCCGACGACGAAGTTCCCCGTCCGCTTGATCTCCTTCGCCTTGAAGTAGTAGTCGGGGATGGAATCATCACAGGCGGTGACGATGCCGTTCTTGAAGTAGTAGTTGATGTCGTTCGCGCTGCGCAGCGAATCGCTGAGCTGCACGGCGACGTAGCGTTCGCCGCTCACGAAGAGCGTCTGTCCTTCGGCCTCGATG
>Ga0207662_10000892_pt1 | contig 13814 bp, 7 predicted proteins | sample KBSS33LmetaG_FD_184338 | JGI IMG/M metagenome (GOLD analysis project Ga0207662, IMG submission 184338) | Switchgrass rhizosphere microbial communities from Kellogg Biological Station, Michigan, USA - KBS S3-3L metaG (SPAdes) (version 2) | ecosystem: Host-associated > Plants > Roots > Rhizosphere... | reverse complement strand
CACCACCTTCTCCTGCCAGTAGGGATTGTCCGCGTTCTTCGCGTGGCAGATGTACGTCGCCGCGCGCGGGAAGCTCCGGTCCAGCTCCGCGAACGCGCGCTCGATCGTCTCCCGGCGGTTGTTCCCGGCCGTGGCGCCGTGGAGCGTGATCTCGAACCCGTGCGCGGCGAGCCGTTCGCAGTAGGCCCGGTAGTCGCGGTCGGCGAGCGTGACGCCGCGCAGGATCGAGGGCGGCAGCGCGGGGATGCCGCACGGCTCCACGGGCGGGAACGCCCACACCGTCTTGGTGACACGCACGCCGTGCTCGTCGAGCACGTCGTACACCGCGCGCACGGCCTCGAACGTCGCCGCGTCGGTGTCGTCGGTGATCGTGAACCCGGCGCGGTGGGGGGCCGGGGGCCAGCGCAGCTCAGCGGTGGCCATGCTCGGGCACGCGCGCGCTCACGCCGGCGTCGAGCCGCGCCGCGTCCGCGACAGCGACGGACGCGCGGAGCTCTCGCAGCGCGACCTTCTGCGGGAACATCTCGATGGGGGGTACCTGTTCGGTTCGAGGGGGGATACGAGTCCAAGCATGCCAGCGAACGCCCCGCAGATGCGAGCCAGAATCGTACATCGGGCGGTCAGGATGGCGTTCGCGCACCCGCTTCTGGGTGGAGCGCGACCACGGTCAGGAGTTTTGCATGCAGCGTCGGGTTCGCGGTGACGATGCGCCGGCCGTCGAGACGGAACGACTCGCCCCGGTAGCCGGTCACGACGCCGCCTGCCTCGCGCACGATCAGGGAGCCCGCGGCGACGTCCCATGGGCTGAGATCGCCTTCCCACATTCCATCGAACCGGCCCATCGCCACGTAGCAGAGGTTCAGCGCCGCCGAGCCGTCCCGGCGCACGCCCTGCGCGCGCAGCAGGAACTCCTGGAACAGCGGCACGTGGCGCCCGGGGTGCTCGCGCACATCGTAGGGGAACCCGGTCACGAGCAGCGCCGCGTCGAGGTCGGCGATGGCCGAGACCCGGATGGGCGCGCCGTTCAGTGTCGCCCCGCGACCGGCGGCGGCGGCGAACATCTCGTCGCGGACCGGGTCGTAGACCGCAGCGGCGGCCATGGCGCCGTCCACCTCGACGCCCACCGAGACGCCGAAGAACGGGTAGTTGTGCGCGAAGTTCGTGGTGCCATCGAGCGGGTCGCAGACCCAGCGCACGCGCGCGTGGCTGGCGCCGCCCGCGCCCGACTCCTCGGCGAGGATGGCGTGGTCCGGGAAGCGCGCGCGGATGCGGGCGAGGAGCAGCGCCTCGGAGCGCCGGTCGAACTCGGTGACCAGGTCGATGCGACCCTTCTTCTCCGGCGCGTGCACGCGGCCGTACCCCTGGAGAAGGATCGCGCCCGCCTCGCGCGCGAACGCGCCCGCGGCCTCGCCGAGCTCGCGCGCCTCCGTCGCGCTCACAGGCGCCTCGCGGCGCTGTGCTGGCAGAACAGGCGATAGGGGCAGTAGCCGCAGTTGCGCTGGTCGGGCCGCGCCGGGAAGCGGCCGGCGCGGATGCCCGCGGCCGCCTCGACGACACGCTCGCGGGCACGCTCCAGGTGCTCGGGCTCGACCACGGCCGCGCCGGTGATGCCGGTGTCCACGAACTGCAGCTCGACGCGCGCGGGCATCACCTGCCGCGACTCCACGTAGGCGAGTGCGTAGAGGCCGAGCTGGCCTTCGCGCAGCGACTTCTTCGCGCGCTCGTCCGCCTTCTCCGTCTCCTCGATGTCGGAGGTCTTGTAGTCGACGAGGACGATGCCCTCGGGACGCTCGTCGATCCGGTCCCAGCGACCCTGGACCACGTCGCCGTCGACCTTGAACTTGAACTCGGTCTCCACCGCGAGCGGGCGCACGCGCGCGGCGGCTTCGCGATCCACGAACCGGCGCAGTGCGGCGCGGCCCTGCTCCAGCATGCGCTCCTCGTGCTCGCGGGTGAGGAAGCCCTCGCTCGACCACGCCGACTCGAACGCCGCCACCACGTCGTCGACGTGGATCGGCAGCCCCTTGATCTGGTGCTGGTGCCAGATCTTGATGGCGTGGTGGATCGCGGTGCCGTAGGTGAACACCGGGTCGCCGGCGAGCGGCACGTGCGCGATGTGCGCGAACAGGTACTTGAGCGGGCAGGTGATCCAGTCGTCGATCTGTGAGTGCGAGAGCGTGAGCGGGCCCTCGGGCACCGCCGCGACGGCAGCGGGCTCGGGCTCCGCCACCGGCGCGTGGCGGCGGATCGACTCCAGCGCCGAGGCAGCCTGCGCGCCCTTGGGCGGCGCCGGCAGGTCCAGCGCCTCGCGCACGAAGCGCGAGAGCTTGGTGGCGCGCTGGCCGCCGTAGTCCTCGGCATGCGTGAGCACCAGCCGGTCCATGGCGCGCGTCATCCCCACGTAGAAGAGCCGGCGCTCCTCGCGGTCGTGCGCTTCCGCGGCGTCCTCGATCGCGCCCGCGAACACCGCGGGCTTCAACTCCGGCGGGAACTCCAGGCCTTCGCCACGCCGGTACTGCGGGAAGCGCTGCTCGACCAGGTTCACCATGAACACGGTCGGGAACTCGAGCCCCTTGGCGCCGTGCGCCGTGAGCAGGCTCACCGCGTCCTCGTCGGACTCGATCTCGGCGGCCACGGGGTCGTCGCCCATCTCGATCAGCAGGTCCAGGTGCGCGATGAACGCCGGCACGCGGTCCTCCTTCAGGAGAGGACCGACACGCGTGGTGATGCCGAAGAGCTTGTTCAGGTTCTGCACGCGCTCGAGCGACGAGGCACTGCCCTCGTCGGCGGTGAGCGAGGCGAGGAGCCCGCTCTCGGTGACGAACTGGTAGAGGACTTCCGACGTCGGCCGGCGGACCGCGTTGTCGCAGAGCCCGGCGTGGAGCGCGGACCACCGGCGCACGGCGTCCGCCGTGGCGGCGCTCACCGACTCGATCGCGGGCTCGCGGCCCTCGGCGCTCGCGCGCGCGATGCGCAGGAAGCCGCGGTTCGTGCGCTTGGCGCGCGAGCCGATGCGCGCCAGGTCCACCGGATCGGCGCCGAACAGCGGATCGCCCAGCACCGGGTGCGAGGCGCCGCCGTCGGGATCGGCCACGGCGCGCAGCGCGTTGAGGCAGAGCAGCACCTCGGGGCGTGAATAGAGGCCGCGCATCCCGACGCGCCGGAAGCGCACGCCGCGCGCCTGGAGCGCCAGCGCGAAGGGGTCGAGGTGGATGTGCGCCCGCGCCAGCACGGCGAAATCCCCGGCACGCGCAGCCCCACGCTCCAGCGCGGTGGCGATCGCGTCGGCGACCCACTCGCACTCGTCGCGGCCGCTGGCGAACGCGCGGTGCTCGACGACACCCGTGAGCGGCTGCCCCGTCGCGCGATCCACGCGCTGCGCCACGAGGCGCTTGTCCCAGCCGCGCTGCGCCTCCATCCGTGCCGGATCGTTGAACACGATGAGGCGATGCGCATCATCGAGGATGCGCTGGCCCGAGCGGTGGTTGCGCTTGAGCAGCACCTGCTTCGCGTCCGCGTAGACGTCCAGGAACTGGAGGATGTTCTCGATCTTGGCGCCTCGGAATCGATAGATGCTCTGGTCGTCATCGCCGACCACGGTGAGGTTGCGCCGTTCGCCGGCCAGGAGCCGGACCAGCTCGAACTGCACGTGGTTCGTGTCCTGGAACTCGTCGACCAGGATCCAGCGCCAGCGGTCCTGCACCTCGCGGCGCACGTGCGCGCGCTCGCGCAGCAGCCGGAGCGCGAGCCGGATCTGCGAGCCGAAGTCGACGCGGCCGGAGCGGAAGAGCAGCGACTCGTAGCGCGCGTACGCTCGCGCCTTCTCCACCTCGGCCTCGGCGCGGTCGCGCTTCTCGGGATCGTCGCCCGCCTCCGCCTGGAGCTTCGCCGCGAACGCCGCGTACTGCTCCGGGGAGACGTCCTCGTTGCGGGCGCGGTCGAACAGCGCCGTGAGCGACTCGAGGTGGGTGTCGGGCCGTCCGAGCGGCAGGTAGCGCTCGAGGCCCAGCTCGAACAGCCGCTCGCGCAGGAACACGAGGATCTCCGCCTGCGACTCGACGCGCAGGCGCGAGGTCAGCCCCAGCTCCACGGCGTGTTCGCGGATGAGGCGGTCGCAGAACGCGTTGAACGTGGCGATCGTGGCGCCCACGAGGCCGTAGGGCACGAGCTGGTCGACCCGCGATTCCATCTCCGCCGCGGCCTTCTCCGTGAACGTCAGCGCCACGATCTGCTCGGGCCGCGCCAGCTTGCGGGAGATGAGCCAGGCGATGCGATGCGTCACCACCTGCGTCTTGCCCGTGCCCGCGCCGGCGACGATGAGCAGCGGGCCGGTGCCGTGCGAGACCGCGTCGCGTTGCTCCGGGTGGAGTCGCTCGAGTCCCAGCACCTCGGAGGGCGCAGAATCGATCGGGGTGACCATGTCCTCGCAAGCTAGCACGCGCGCGCGCGACTCGTCGGGCGCGCCGGAGACCTCTAATATGTGCGGCCATGTCCCGGTCGGCGCGGCGTCGCGTTCTTGCCCTGCTCGCGATCGTCTCGGCGCTGCTGCCCGCGGGATGCTCCGCGCCGCGCGCGCCCGCGCGCGTGACCACGGTGTGGCTCGCGGGACATCCGCTGCCGGCGTTCGATCCGGATGGGCCGCCGGACGCGCTCCGGCAGGCGCTGGAGCGGCAGCTCTCGCGCGGACTGGTCGAGGCGGACAGCACCGGCCGCGTCGGACCCGCGCTCGCGGACTCGCTCGGTTGCTCGCGCGACAGCCTGACGTGGACGTTCCGCCTGCGCGGCGACGCCCGCTTCACCGACGGCTCGCCCGTCACCAGCGCCGACATTCGAGACGCGCTGATGGGCGGCCTGGGTCGCGACGATCACGCCACGCGCGAGTGGCTGCTCGCCGCGGTGCGGGGTGTCGCGAGCGCACGGAGCAGCCGGCGGGCGCCAGCCATTGGCATCGAGACGGCGGGTCCGTCTCGGCTCGTGATCCGGCTCGCCGCCCGCGAGCCGCGGCTGCTGGAGAAGCTCGCCGTGCCCGGCGTGAGCACACCGTGGAAGCGGCGGAAAGCGTCGTGGCGTGATGCGGTGGGGGTGGGTCCCTACCGCGTCGCCGCTGCCGACGGCGATCGCATGCTGACGCTGGCCGCGGCCGCGACACCCGCCGGGGTGCGCGCCGCAGCCGACACGCTGCACGTGCGCTTCCTCTCCGGCGCGATCCGCGTGCGCAACATCCTGAGGCGAAGCGGCGCCGACGTGGTGTGGCCGTTGCCCCCCGGGTTCCTCGACACACCGCTTGCGGAGGGGTGGGAGGTGGTGGGCCGCACCGCCGTTCCCGCGCGCCGGCTGCTGCTGGTCCTGAGGCCAGACGTGCCCCCGCTCGGGCAGCTCGACGTGCGCGAAGCGCTCGCGCGCGCGATCCGTCCGGGGGAGCTGGCGCTGCGCAGCGGCGGTGAGCCGCTCGAGCGCTGGCTTCCGGGCGCGGCCGCACGCTTCGCCTGGCCGGCTCCCCAGTCCGCGGCCGAGCGCACCGCGCGCGAGGAGGCGGAGCGGGCGCGCCAGGAGGTGGCGCGGCGCGAGCTGGCGCGACGCTCGTCCAACCGCCGCGTGCCCGTGGGCACGCGACCGGAGTCCTATCACGTCGTGCTCGCGTTCGACGCCGACGGGCCCGGGGCGGACGTCGCTCCCGCGCTCCAGGGTCAATGGGCGGCCGCGGGAGACTACGCAGAATTACGTGGGCTCCACGGCGACGCCGCGCGCTCCCAGCCGCTGCGCGCCGCCGGCGCGCAGGCCACGCTCGTCGTCTCCCAGGCGCCGCTCCCGGGGCTCGTTCCCGAGCTGGCGTTGCTGGTCCAGCCGCTCCGGGGCCCGGTGCGCGGCGCCTACCGCACGGGATGGCGCACGCGCGAGTTCGATCGCTGGCTGCTGCCGCCTGGGGTGCCGGCGTCGCTGGATCCCGACACCGTTCAGGAGCGCCTCGCGGCGACGCGGATCGTATTCCCGATCGCCTCGCTCCCGTGGCGCGTGGCGTTCCGCACCGGGGCGATCCGGCCCCATGTCGATCCGCGCCACGGACCTGACTGGACACTCTCGTCGAACACCGTCTCGGGCGCGAGAACTCGTTGACCCACAGCACCCTGCCAAACTATCGTTAGTGTCGCAGTCTGGGAGACTCCACATCCTCAGATCCTTCTTCATACCCGACGCGCCCGCCTGGCGTACCTGATTGAAAGCGAGTCCGGGACCAACGCTCGAAGTTCCCGGCGCGCTCGCTCCCTTGCCCACACCCCTCTCATTGCCATTGCTGCCCGCTCGATCCCCGGAGAGCTTCCACATGCGTGCTCGCCTCGTCGTCCCCCTCGTGGCGTTGTTGGTCGCGGCGGCGGTTCAGAATGCGTTCGCACTCACGCTCGAGCGCCAGGTGCGCATCGACCCCGCGCGCGTGAGCGTGTCGATCACGAACGGCGTCGCCTCGGTCGAGGCCCGCGGCGGCACGCGGGAGTACACGCCCGGCCGTCCCGACCTGCCGTGGATCTCCGAGCGCGTGGACCTGCCCGCAGGCATGAAGCTGACGCGGGTCGAGGTGCTCGGCGCCGACACGCAGCCCATGGCGGACGGCGTGCGCGTGCTGCCGGCGTTCTCGTCCAGGACCGGCGCGGTACCGGGTGAGCGTTCGCTCGCCGACCAGGCCGTGTTCGCGAGCCCCTCGTTCCAGCCCGAAGTGCTGGCGCTTCCCGGGATCCAGGGCAGCCTCCGCGGTCGCAACGTCGCCTACCTGCGCATCGCGACGTCGCGGTGGAATCCTCAAACGGGCGCGCTCGAGCGGGTCACCGGCCTTAAGCTCCGCCTCACGGTGGAGGACGGCGCCGAGCCCGCGGTGAAGCGCGAGCGCATCGTGCGCGAGTGGGAGGACGAGCTGCCGAGCGGCGTGCCGTCGCGCGCGCTGGTGTCGCTCTCCAGCTCGAGCACCGCCGGCAAGCCCAAGGCGGAACCGTTCAAGCCGCAGCAGATCCCGAGCGTGCTCGGGAGCCCGGTCGAGTACCTGATCATCACCAGCGACGCGCTCGCGCCCACGTTCCAGCAGCTCGCGGACTGGAAGACGCAGAGCGGTGTGCCGGCGGTGGTGCGCACGACGTCGTTCATCCACCAGCAGTATCCCCTGGGCGCCGACGATGCCGAGCGCATCCGGCTCTTCATCCGCGATGCGTACGCGCGCTGGGGCACGAAGTGGGTGCTGCTCGGCGGCGACACCGAGATCATCCCCGAGCGGCTCGGGTTCAACACCTCCTTCTACCAGGTCGAGCACATCGCCGCCGACATCTACTACTCGTGCCTCGACGGCAACTGGGATGCGGACGGCAACTCCGAGTACGGCGAGGGGTTCCAGGACGAGTTCACGCCCGGCGACAATGCCGATCTGATGCCCGAGGTGTACGTGGGCCGTTCGCCGGTGTCGACGGTGGGCGAGGCGCAGACGTTCGTGAACAAGACGCTCGCCTACGAGAAGACGCCGACCTCCGGCTACACGGCGAACTGGCTGTTCTTCGCCGAGGTGCTGTTCCCGCAGCCCTACAACGGCACCGGCCCCATCGACCTGGACGGCGCGCAGCTCGCCGAGGACCTCCTGCATTTCACCGACCTGAACCCGACCCTGAACGTCACCCGCCTGTACGAGAACTACACCAGCGCCATCTACCGGCCGGGAGCGCTGCCCGAGACCAAGGCGGCGGTGATTCCCCAGTTGAGCGCCGGTCCCGGGCTGGCGCTGCACGTGGGGCACGGCTACCGCAACTCGATGTCGTGCGGCGACGAGACGATGGTCAACAACGACGCCTCCGCGCTCACGAACGGCAGCAAAGTGTTCAACCTCTACGCCATCGACTGCACCTCGAGCGCCATCGACTTCCCGTGCATCGGCGAGGCCTTCCTCAAGAACCCGAACGGCGGCTCGGTGACGGTGATCGGCTCGACGCGGTTCGACTTCCCGACCGCCGGCAGGGCCTACCAGCAGGAGTACTTCCGCCTGTTCTTCGAGGACAGCGTCTCCGCGGTCGGCGAGCTGCAGGCGCGCCAGAAGCTGCCGTTCGTCGCGTTCTCGTACTACGACGGCGTCAACCGCTGGACGCAGATGACGCTGCTCGAGCTGGGCGATCCCGAGCTGCGCATGTACAACGGCAACTGGCGCACGATCGCGGCGTCGTCGTCCTCGACGTTCCCGCTCGGCGACTCGACGTTCTCGGTGAACGTCACGAGCGGCGGCAACCCGGTCGCGAACGCGCGCGTGACCGCTTACAAGGCGGGCGACGACATGGGCACCGCGCTCACGAACGGCAGCGGCGTGGCGGCGGTGCCGTTCCGGCCCGATTCCACCGGCCCGTTCCTGCTCACCGTGACCGCTTACAACGCCAAGCCGTTCCAGATCACGCTCAACGTCACCGCGTCCGGCGCCGCCCAGGTGTCGGATGCCGCCGTGACCGTGGACGACGACAATGCCGGCGGTACGACCGGCAACGGTGACGGCTTCGCCGACGCCGGCGAAACCGTGGACCTGCGTGTGGCGCTGCGGAACCGCGGTGGCGCGGGCACGAACGGCGCCGTGTCGGCGACGCTCGCCACCACCGATCCGTTCGTGACGCTGCTGAACGACAACGGCACCTACGGCGCGATCGCCGCCGGCGCGACCGGGAATCCGGTGACGCCGTTCCGGATCTCGCTGCCGGCGAACATGCCCGACCAGCGCGAAGTGCCGTTCTCGCTCACGATCTGGGATGGCACCCGGAGCTGGAAGGAGGCGTTCCAGATCACGGCGCGCTCGCCCGAGCTCTATCACTACGAGCAGACCATCACCGAGTCGCCGGGCAACAACGACGGCCGCCCGACCACGGGCGAGACGGCGACCTACACGCTCAAGGTGCGCAACAACGGCAGTGGCGTGGCGCGCGGCGTGACCGCGAAGCTGCGCGCGTTGAACGGCTCGGCCACGGTGACGGACAGCGTGGTCACGATCGGCGACATCGCGCCCTACACCACCGGGCAGGGCGACGCGTTCGTGTTCAGCGTCACCGCCACCGGTGCGGTGTTCCAGCTCGAGATCAGCGACGCGCTCCAGGTGCGGCAGGTGCAGACGCTCGACCTCACGTTCCCCACCCCGCCGTTCAACCTGGCGGCCGTCGGCGAGGCTGACGCGGTGAAGCTCACCTGGGACCCGAACGCCGAGCCCGACCTCTTCGGCTACAACATTTACCGGAGCACGAGCCAGGCCGGGCCGTTCACCAAGGTGAACATCGTGCCCACCGACCGGATCTCGTACTTCCACGACGAGTCGCTGCCGCCGCTGACGAAGTTCTACTACCGCGTCACCGCGGTGGATTCCTCGGGCAACGTGTCCGCGTTCTTAAACACCATCAGCGTGAGCACGAACCCGCCGCACCACGCGATCTTCCCGGTGCCGACGAACGGCACCACGCCGTCGTCGGTGGCGGTGGAGTTCGCCTACTCGACGAACATGGCCACGATCGCCGCGGGCTCCGACCTGCTCTACGTCCTGAACGCCGATGGCTCGGCGCCCGTGGACGCGGACGGCCAGGGTGCGACGCTCGGGGACTTCTCCACGCGCGGCGCCTACTTCGCCGCCGGCCCGTCGATGAGCGTGCTCGCGCCGGGCGAGGGCATGTCGTTCATTGCGCCGTCGTGGGATTCCACCGGCCTCTACGTGTTCGACAAGAGCGGCCAGCTGCGTCCCGGGTTCCCGCTCAAGATCGCCGACGGGATCTGGTCGAGCGCGGCGATCGGCGACCTGAACGGCGACGGCCAGATGGAGATGGCGTTCGGTTCGAACGGCAACAACTTCTACATCATGCGCGCGAACGGTCAGGAGTGGATGGACGGCGACGCGAACCCGTCGACGAAGGGCGTGTTCAAGGTGCTGGGCCAGCCCATCAACTTCGGCACGCCGGCGCTGGCGGACCTCGACGGCGACGGGCTGCCCGAGATCATCTACGGCAGCTTCGACGGCAAGCTCTACGCGTGGAAGTCGAATGGCACGAACGTCCCCGGCTTCCCGTTCACGACGAACGGCAGCATCACCTCCTCGGCCGCGGTCGGCTACCTCGACGGGCCGGGCGACACCTCGCCGGAGATCGTGTTCTCGACCACGGCCGACTCGCTGTACGTCTTGAACGCCAACGGCCAGCGCCGCGCCGGCTGGCCGGTGCGCGCGAGGGCCGGTGGCTCGAGCCGCTCGCCGTCGCCGGCGCTGGCGGACATGAACAACGACGGCTTCCTCGACATCGTGCACCTCGGCACCGAGGGCCTCGTGTGGGCCTACAACCGCAACGGCACGGTGCTCGCGCCGTGGAACGGCGTCCGCTACACGACGTTGACCTCGGGCGCCTCGGAGTCGAGCCCGGTGGTGGCGGACATCAACGGCGACGGCTTCAACGACATCGTCTGCGGCGGCGAGGACAGCCAGCTCACCGCGCTCTCTGGCGCCGACGGCAGCGTGCTGCCGGGCTTCCCGATCCAGCTCGGCGGCGAGGTGCGCGGCACGCCGGCGCTGGCCGACGTCGACAAGGACGGCAAGACCGAGATCGTGCTCGCCGGCTGGGACAAGAACATCTACGTCTGGGACTACGACTTCCCGTTCTCGCCCGGCAAGACGCCGCCGTGGCCGCAGTTCCACCACGATGCCCGCCGCACCGGCTTCGCCAGCGCGCCGCTGTTCGTGGGCGTGGACGATGGCCCGGCCACCGGCCCGGGCGCGGTGCGCACGCTCGAGTTCGCGCCGCCGTCGCCGAACCCGATGCGCACGGGCTCGAGCGCGGCGACGCTGGACCTCGCGGTGCCGAGCACGATGGCGGGCGGCCAGTACGACCTGTCGATCTTCGATCTCTCGGGCCGCCGCGTGAAGCGCGTGGACAGCGGTCTCGCTCCCGTGGGCCGCTTCAGCCTCAAGTGGGACCTGCGCGACGAGAAGGGCCGCCCGGTGGATGGCGGCGTCTACTTCGTCCGCTTCACGCTCGGCGGCAAGAGCGTCTCGCACAAGCTCGTCGTACTCCAGTAGTCACGGCACCGGCAGTTCGCGGGCGGGCTCCGATGGGGGCCCGCCCGCCGTGTTTCACGGCAGCAGCACCACCTGCTTCTGGTCCCGGAACGAGCCCGCGGTGAGCCGGCAGAGGTAGACGCCCGGCGGAACGGTCCCAGCGCTTGACCCCTGCGGCGCGCGGCGTGTATGGCTCGGGTTTCGCAGCGCCCCGAACGCAGGAGAACCCCGCATGTCCGTCCGCGTGCGCTTCGCGCCCAGTCCCACCGGCTTCCTGCACGTGGGCGGAGCGCGCACCGCGCTCTACAACTATCTGCACGCCCGGGTCACCCAGGGCGTGTTCGTGCTGCGGATCGAGGACACCGATACCGAGCGCTCGACCGACGAGTCCACGCGCGCGATCCTCGACGGGCTTCGCTGGCTGGGGCTCGAGTGGGACGAAGGGCCGGGCGTGGGCGGCGCGTACGGGCCCTACGTGCAGACCGAGCGCCGCGCGCTCTACGCGGACGCCGCGCGCCGGCTCGAGGATTCCGGGCACGCCTACCCGTGCTTCTGCACGCCGGCCGAGCTCGAGGCGCGGCGCGAGCAGCAGCTCGCGCGCGGCGAGGACCCGCGCTACGACGGCCGCTGCCGCGACCTGCCGCCCGCCGAGCGCGCGCGCCGGAGGGCCTCAGGGGAGCCCGCGGCGCTGCGCTTCCGGCGGCCGGCGCCCGAGGAAGTGGCGTGGGACGACGTGGTGCGCGGGCGGATCGCGTTCCAGAGCGAGGTGCTCGACGACTTCGTGCTCGTGCGCTCCGACGGCTGGCCGACGTACAACTTCGCCTGCGTCGTGGACGACATTCACATGCGCATCACCCACGTCGTTCGGGGGGACGACCACATCTCCAACACGCCGCGCCAGATCCTGCTCTACCGCGCCTTCGCTGCCGAGCCGCCGGTGTTCGCGCACGCGAGCATGATCCTCGGGCCCGACGGCAAGCGGCTCTCCAAGCGCCACGGCGCCACCAGCGTGGAGGCATTCGGCGACCTGGGGATCGTGCCCGAGGGCATGGTCAACTTCCTCGCCCTGCTGGGCTGGGCGCTGGACGGGAAGACCGAGATCTTCTCGCTCGCCGAGCTCGAGCGCGTGTTCCGCCTCGAGCGCGTGGGCCCGAACCCGGCCGTGTTCGACACGCAGAAGCTGGAATGGGTCAACGCCCAGCACTTGAAGCAGCTCGACGAAGCCGAGCGCACGCGCCGCGTGTGCGACTTCCTCGCGCGCCAGGGCCACGATCTTTCGCACCGCAGCGAGGAATGGCGGCGCGCGTTCGTGCGCGCGATGGGCGACCGGTTGAAGACGCTCGCCGACGCCGCCGACGTGGGCGCGTTCGCGCTCCAGGACCCGCCGGCGATGGAGCCCGAGGCGTGGGCGGAGCTGCTCTCCAGGCCCGGCTCGGACGCGCGGCTCGCGGCGCTGGCGGCGCGGATCGACGCGCTTCCCGAGTGGACGCTCCCATCGCTCGAGACCGCGACGCGCGCGCTCGCGAGCGAGAGCGGGGTCAAGGCGGGGGAGGTGATCACGCCGGCGCGCGTGGCGCTCACCGGGCGGAAGGCGGCGCCGGGGATCTTCGAGGTGATGTGGCTCCTCGGGCGCGAGCGCGTGGGCTCGAGGCTCCGGGCGGCGGCCGAGCGCTGGCGGGCGGAGTCGCCGCTCGCGGCGCACCACTGAACCGCGTTTCGAGACGGGCGGGTGCGGGGCGCAAGGCCCTTCGACGGGTCCGCGCCACACTTGCGGAGGCCATGGGCAGCGGCTAGATTGCGCGGCCTCGACTGCCCGGTAGTGTAACGGTAGCACGACAGGTTCTGGCCCTGTTAGTCGAGGTTCGAATCCTTGCCGGGCAGCCAGATCTTCCCTTGTGGCGCTATCGTCTAGGGGTCCAGGACGGGTGGTTCTCAGCCATCAAACCGGGGTTCGAATCCCCGTAGCGCTACCATCGTCGACTCCAGCTCGGGTGGAGTCCCGTTGAAGGCGAGGCAGGTCACGGCGTTCCTGGCCTGCCTCCGCCTCCGGACGCCGTGCAGGCCTCGGCGACGCACGCGCCGTCTTCCGAATCCGTCGGCCGTTCCATGTGTTGAGACGCCGGGGCCGCTGCGCTAACGTTGCTGCGCGATCGGGGGAATGGAGTAGCGACATGTGGTTCCTTCGAATGCGCATTCGCGCCGCGTTCGCCGTGGCGCTCCTCACGACGACTCAGCTGTCCTGCAGCGAGAAAGTCGTGGCGCCGAGCCAACCACCGACCGACCAGCTGCCCTTCGAGTGGAGCTTCGAGCAAGACGGCCAGCCGACACTCGAGGGCTGGAGGATCGGAAACCCTTCACTCACGACATTGGTTCGCGAGCCCGCCCCCGGCGGCGGGGAGTGGAGCCTCGGGCTCGCGGCCGACTGGGCTCCGACCACCGGCTTCATCTTCAGGCCGATGCCGGGTGTCCGGAATGGCGACATCCTGCAGCTCTCCGCGTTCGTGCGGGCCTTCGGCCAGTCTGGCGGTGGATCCATCGTGTTGTCGGTGGGGCCCGACTCACGGCAGGGCCGGGGCAAGTGGGCGAGCTCGGCGAGCACCTCATGGACCCAGCTCAGCGTTCAGGACACCGTCTCGCTCACCCCGGGAGACACGGTGTGGGTGACGCTGTCGTCGCCCAATACCGAGGTCGTTGCGCGCCAGGGGCGCTTCGACCTCGTGGAGCTGAAACGGATCGGAACCGTCACGCCCACGCAGAAGTGATGGACCGGGTCCGCGCCGAGCCG
>Ga0207662_10000891_pt1 | contig 13817 bp, 13 predicted proteins | sample KBSS33LmetaG_FD_184338 | JGI IMG/M metagenome (GOLD analysis project Ga0207662, IMG submission 184338) | Switchgrass rhizosphere microbial communities from Kellogg Biological Station, Michigan, USA - KBS S3-3L metaG (SPAdes) (version 2) | ecosystem: Host-associated > Plants > Roots >... | reverse complement strand
CGATTGGGATCGGGCCGGCCGTACGGATCGCCGGGGCGCCCATACGGATCGCGCGGCGGCGGCGGCGAATACGGATCCGGTGTCGTCGCCGACGGCTGCGGCGGCGGCTCTTGCGCCGTGCCTTCCGGCAACGGCTGCAGCACCGCCTTGTAGCGGTAGCCCTCGCCCGGACGGAAGAGCGTCTTCTGGCGGTAGCTCTGGTACCCGGGCAGGTAGATCGCCAGCTCGTGCGCGCCCGTCGGCAGATCGAGCCGCTGGAAGACGCCGTCGAATTCGTCGACGAGGCCTACGTAATAGCCATCGACGAAGACCTGCGCATTCCTGGGCTTGATCTCCAGCCGCGCGCTGGCCCAGTAGCTACTGTAGTAGCCCGGATAGGGATAGCCGTAATACGGCGCGCCGTAGAACGGATAGCCCCAGCCGAAGCCGAACGAGTAGAAGGGATAGAACGGCTGGTAGAAGGGGTAGTACGGGTAGCCGAAGCCGACACCGACGACGAATGAACTGTGAGAGTGCCCGTGGTAGCCCCCGTGATATTGCGCGCTCGCGGGAGAAGACCACAGCATCGCCACCACGATGCAGGCACAGGCTGTAACAACCACACGCTTGGAAATCACAGAGAACCTCCGCATGGCAGGGCAACTACTACGCAAGCAACGAGAGTGCCTACGGCCGAGCCCGGAAATGCGGGGGGTTTCGAGGTGACGGCCGTCCTCGACGGAGCACATCCTGTCCATGTCCGGAGCCACTCGACGCGACGGCGGGAGGGAGAGAGCCGGCGCGCAGCGAGGTGGGGAAACTGAAGGGGCCCCACCGAGCGAAGTAATAAAAGAACCGCGTCATCGGCTCCCGATGAGCCGATGACGCGGGGTGTGGCAGCGTTGCGTGGTTCGCGTCACGCAGCGACTGCCGACGTCGAGGTCGTGCAGGCGCTGGCGGAGTCGTCACCCGTTTTCGGTCACCGTCGGTGGGAGGAGTCGCGAATAACTGAACCCGGGTGACGCTCCGTTCGCGTTCGATTCATTTGACTCCACGCGCAGTGGCGCGGTCGTGACGGCCCTGTGAAGAAAGTGTGGCGCGCAACGCGGGCGCAGCACACTGTCAATTAGAACAGTCCGGCCGTGGCAGTAAGCGCAGCGCGGACCCAGGGCTCGGGATAGAGCCCCATGACGACGACGCCGACGGCGCAGATGAGGATCGCGAGGAAGAGCGGCGCGGTGAGCGCGACGCGGCCGGGCTTTTCCGGCGCGTCGATGTACATGCGGCTGGCGAGCACCAGGTAGTAATAGAGCGCGACGATCGTCAGCACCGCGCCGACGATCGCCAGCGCGTACATGTGCTGATCGATCGCCGCCTTGAAGATGAACAGCTTGGCCCAGAAGCCGGCGACGAACGGAATGCCGCCGAGCGACAGCAGGAACACGAGCATGCTCAGCGCGAGCACCGGCGATCGCTGCGCCAGGCCCCGGTAGCCGCCCATCGCGTCGTTGCCTTCGCCGGCGCCGACCGCCTGGACGACGAGGAACGCGCCCATGTTGCCGAAGAGGTACGCGACCAGGTAGAAGAGCACCATGCCGGCGCCGTTGGCCGACATCGCCGCGACGCCGATCAGCATGTAGCCGATGTGCGCGATGCCGGAGTACGCGAGCAGGCGCTTGACGTTCTGCTGCGGAATCGCCATCAGGTTGCCGGCGACGATCGTCAGCGCCGCCATCGCGGACACGGCCGGCACCCAGAGATAGCCGGTCCGACTCGCCCCTTCGATATAGAGGCGGAAGATGACGATGAATCCCGCGGCCTTCGGCGCGACCGAGAGCCACGCGACAAACGGCGTCGACGCCGCTTCGTAGGTGTCGGGCACCCACATGTGGAACGGCACCGTGGCGATCTTGAACGCCACGCCCGCGAGCACGAGCACCAGCCCGATCTTCGCGAGCGGAGCGCCCGCCGCCATCGCCGCCGGAATCGCGCTCAGCGCCGTCGTCCCCGTCACGCCATAGAGAAAGGAGAAGCCGTAGAGCATCACCGCCGAAGAGACCGATCCCACGAGGAAGAACTTGAGCGCCCCTTCGGGCGCCGTGTCCTGTCCTTTCTGGAATCCCGTCAGGAAGTACAGCGGGATCGACATCAGCTCGAAGGCGACGAACAGCAGGATCAGCTCGCGCGCCGACGCGAGCACCAGCATGCCGAGCAGCGACGCCATCAGCGCGACGTGGTACTCCGCGCCGCGGCGAAGCAGTCGTTCGCCGGGCTGCCCCAGCGTCGCCAGCACGCTCACCGCTCCCGACACCAGGAACAGGCGCTTGGCGAAAAGCGCAAGAGGATCGTTCACGAACGATCCGCCGAACGCCGCGCTCGACGGCTCCACCGAGAACGCCCACGCCGACAGGCCGCACAAGCCGATCAGCGACACCCAGCCGGCGCGGCGATCCGGGACGCCGGGGCGGAACAGCCCGAGCAGCAGCACCAGCAGGATCACGCCGCCGAGCGCGATCTCGAGCGCGAGCGGCGCCAGCACCTCGCTCATGGCGCCACTCCCAGTCGGACGAGCAGCGGCACCGTGGCGGTGTCGATCGGCGCCAGCAGCAGGTTCGGCAGCACGCCGAAGAGGATGAGGACGCAGACCAGCATCACCAGCGCCACCCACTCGGTCCCCTGCGCGTCGGGGAGGTGCTGGAAATGCGGATCGGCGCTCTTCTCGCCCCAGAAAATCTGCCGCACGACGCGCAGCACGTAGATCGAGGTGAGGAACGCGCCGATGACGCCCGGGAACAGCCACCACGAATGCGCCGAGGCCCACGCGCCGACGAAGGTCAGGAACTCGGCGACGAAGCCGGCGGTCGCCGGCAGCCCGAGCGACGAGAGGCCGCCAATCACGAACGCCGTCGCGATGCCCGGCATCATCGTCCCGAACCCGCCCATGGTGAAGATCGCGCGCGAGTGCGTCTTCTCGTAGACGAGGCCGACCAGCGCGAAGAACAGCCCCGTCATGATCCCGTGCGCGACCATCTGGAACACGGCGCCGTTCAGCCCCTGCTCGGTGAGGGTCGCGAGGCCGAGCATGACGATGCCCATGTGCGACACCGACGAGTAGGCGACGACGTACTTCAGATCCGTCTGCGCCATCGCGCTGAGCGCGCCGTAGACGACGTTGATGCAGGCGATCGCGCCGACCAGCCACGCCCACTCCACCGCGCCGAGCGGGGTCAGCCCCAGGCCGAGCCTGACGACGCCGTAGGCGCCGAGCTTCATCAGCACGCCGGCGTGCAGCATCGACACCGCCGTCGGCGCCGAGGCGTGGCCGTCGGGCGACCACGTGTGCAACGGCCAGATCCCGGCGAGGACCCCGAAGCCGACGTAGAACGCGAGGAACACCCACGACTGCAGCCGCGGCGAGAACTGCACCTGCTGCAGCTCGAAGAAGGAGAAGCTCCGCGATCCCCCGGCGGTGTAGAGCGCCAGGATGCCGACGAGGATGAACGCCGATCCCAGCAGCAGGTACAGCGTCAGCTTCATCGCGGCGTATTCCTTGGTGCCGACGCCGGTCCGCTTGAACGCCCACCCGAAGATCCCCTGCGGCCGGACCTCTCCCGTCGATCCCCAGATGCCGATCAGCAGGTACATCGGCAGCACGGCGATCTCGTAAAACAGGAAGAAAACGAAGAGGTCGAAGGAAACGAAGACGCCGAACACTCCCGTGACCAACAAGAGCAGCAGCGCGTAGAACTCCTGGCCGCGCGTCTGCACCGTCCACGAGGCGAAGACGCCGGCGAAGAGGATGATCGCGGTCAGCAGCACCAGCACCAGCCCCATGCCGTCGAGGGCGAGGTGGTAGGAGATGCCGAACGACGGCACCAGCGCCCACGACTCGGCGAACTGGAAGCCGGCGGCGCGCTGGTCGTAGGCGACGCAGAGCCACAGCGCCAGCGCCAGCGAGATCGTCGCGCCGATCGCGGCGGTCACGCGCGTCAGCAGCGGGTGGTGGCGGCCGAACGCCATGATCACGAGCGCGGCCACGAACGGCGACCAGGTGACGATCGACAGCACCGGCACGCCCGTCACCACGCCACTCCGATCCAGGCCATCAGCACGAGCAGGCCGAAGCCGACGGCCCACACGTAGTCCTGGACCTTCCCGGTCTGCATCCGGCGCAGGCGATCGCCGCCGTCGAGCGTCCACGCGCTGATCACGTTCAGCACGCCGTCGACGAGGTAGCGATCGGTCCAGCCGACGGCGCGCGAGAAGACGAGCAGCACCGAGCGGTAGAGCGCCAGGTAGAGGTCGTCGAGCCAGAACCTGGCGAGCGCGGCGCGGCGGATCGGCGCGAACGCGCGCGCGAGCGCGTCGGCGCTGATCGTGCGGCGCTGATACGTCAGCCACGCCAGCAGGATCCCGGACAGCGCGACGACGACCGCCGCCGGCGTCAGCCAGCCCGGCGACTCGAACTCGGCGTGCGGCGGCGTGACGAGGAAGGAGACACCGATGATCATCGCGATGATCGCGAGGATCCACAGCGGCCCGGTCATGAGGAACGGCGCGTCGTGCGCGTGCGCCAGGCTGCCGACGCCGTGGCCGTGATGCGCGGTGTCGGTGCTGTCGCCCGCCGCGGGGTGCGAGGTGGGAGGTGAGAGGTGCGTGGATCCTGGATCCGGGATCGACGCGCTTCGCGCCTCGCGCCTCGCGCCTCCCTCTCCGAAGAAAGCAAGGAAGACGACACGGAACATGTAGAAGGCCGTGAGGAACGCCGCCGCGAGCAGCATCAGGAACGGGATCGGGAAGCCGCCGTGCAGCACCGAGCCGAGCACTTCCTCCTTCGAGGCGAAGCCGGCGAAGAGCGGCACGCCAGCCAGCGACAGCGTCCCGATCAGGAAGACGATGGCCGTCTGCGGCATCCGGCGCGCCAGCCCGCCCATGTCGGCGACGTCGTTGCTGCCGACGGCGTGGATCACCGCGCCGGCGCCGAGGAACAGCAGCGCCTTGAAGATGCCGTGCGTGAGGAGGTGCAGGAACCCGGCGCCCGCGAAGCCGGCGCCGATCGCCGCCATCATGTAGCCGAGCTGCGACACGGTGGAATACGCGAGCACGCGCTTGATGTCGGTCTGGACGCACGCGAGCACCGCCGCCAGCAGCGCCGTGAAGGCGCCATTCCAGCAGACGATCGCCAATACCTGCGGCGTCAGCGCGAAGAGCCACTCGGTCCGCGTCAGGAGGTAGACGCCCGCGGTCACCATCGTCGCTGCGTGGATCAGCGCCGACACCGGTGTCGGCCCTTCCATCGCGTCCGGCAGCCAGACGTGCAGCGGGAACTGCGCCGACTTCCCCATCGCGCCGAGATAGATGCAGAAGGTGATGATCGACAGACCGGCCAGCGGGATCTGGCTCGTCTCCGCGAGATGGCGCAGCTCGACGAGATCGAACGTGCCGGTCAGGCGGTGCAGCAGGACGATGCCAATCAGCAGGCCGACATCGCCGGCCTTGGTGATCCAGAACGCCTTCAGCGCCGCGCGCGCCGCTTCCGGCTTGCGATACCAATAGCCGATCAGCAGGCACGAGCAGACGCCGACCAGCTCCCAGCAGACGAAAAGCTGCAGCAGGTTCGGGGCGAGCACCACGCCCATCATCGAAAAGGCAAACAGCGACTGCAGCGCGTAGTAACGGCCGAGCGAAGGTGCCGGCTCGTCGCTCAGGTAACAGGTCGAATACACCTGCACCAGCAGCGCCACCAGCGTCACCAGCAGCAGCATCGTCGTCGACTGCGCGTCGACGAGGACGCCCACGGTGGCGAGCGGCCCGCGCACCGACGGCAGCCACCACCACACCGCGCGCATCGGTTCGGCTATTCCGGCGGCCGCGAACGCCCGCCAGCCGAGTACCGCCGCAACCAGGGCCACCAGCGCGCAGCCGCTGGAGAACCACGCCGCCACCCGTCCGGCGCGGCGCAGCGGCGGCAGCGCGCCGATGATCAGGAACGACGCGGCCGGCATCAGCAGCGCCGTCAGGGCGAAGAACACGGGATTTCCGGTCATCGCGCGCTCACCCTCTCAACCAGTCGATGTGGTCGGCCGAGGCCGACCGGCGCGTGCGGAACAGGAGGATGACGATGGCCAGGCCGAGTGCGACTTCCGCGACCGTGATGCAGATCGCGAAGAGCGTGAACACCATGCCGGTGTCGTCGCCGCGGAAACGGCTGAACGCCACCAGGTTGATGTTGACCGCGTTGAGCATCAGCTCGATGCCGAGCAGGATGCCGATGGTGTTCCGCCGGGTGACGGTCCCGAAGAGACCGATGCAGAACACGACTGCGGCCAGCGTGAGATAGGCCTGAAGTCCCACCGGCTAGTCCTCCGGCCTCGCGAAGTAGCTCGCGCCGAGCAGGCCGATCAGCAGAAGTACCGCCAGCAGCTCGAACGGCAGCGTGAACCGGGTCAGCAGCGACGTGCCCATCTGCCGCGTGAGGTCGCCGGCGAGCCCGGGCTTCGTCGTCGCCAGCGGCACGTGCGAAATCGCGCGCACCAGCAAAGCGGCCAACGCAGCCGCCACGAGTCCACCGGCGGCCACATGGCGGCTGACGTGCGACAGCTTCTCCCCCACCAGCCGCTCGGTGACGACGATGCCGAAGACGACGAGGGTGATGACGCCGCCGGCGTAGAGCAGCACCTGCACCGCGGCGATGAACTCGGCGTCGAGCGTCAGGAAGATGCCGGCGGTGGCGATCAGCGCCAGCGCGAGGAACAGGACCGAATGAAAGAGGTTCTTGCCGAGCACGACGGCGAGGCCGGCACCGACCAGCGTGACCGCGAACGCCCAGAAGGCGGCGATCTCCAGCGTCATGCGTCGCCGCCCGTCGCGGCGGCCGCGTGTCCTTCGCCGGCGGCTTTTTTCGGCGGCGCCTGCATGTCGCGCAGCTTGTTGCCGGTCGCCCACGAGGGTTCGTGCTGCAGCCCGATCGCGTGCAGCCGGTCCTTGTCGAGCAGCATCTCGCGGCGGTCGGACGTGCTGAGATCGAACGACTTCATCATGATGATGGCGTCGGTCGGGCAGACCTGGACGCACAGCTCGCAGAACTCGCAGGCGTAGAGCTCGAGGGTGAAGGTCTTGGCGTAGTTGCGCTTCTCCGCCTTGAGCATCTCGACCTTGATCACCGCCGGCGGGCAGATGAACTCGCACAGGCGGCAGCCGATACAGTTCTCTTCGCCGGTCTCCTTGTCGTAGGTCAGCGCGAGGAGACCGCGAAAGCGGTTCGGGAACGTCCGCTCGACGGTCGGGTAGTGCACCGTCACCGGCTTGCGGAACATGTTGACCAGCGTGATCCGCATGCCCCACACCAGGGCGCGGGCGATGGCCCACGCCTCGGAGAGCGTGCCCCGATCGGAGGCGGCGCCGGTGCGGCGGACGGGCGCCTCGACGTCAGGCATGCGGCGTCCTCCAGACGATCACGGCCGCGGTCGCAAACAGCAGCAGCAGCGTCGCCGGCAGCATCAGCTTCCAGGACACGCGCAGGATCTGGTCGACGCGGATGCGGACGAAGCTCCATCGCACCCAGGTGAGGAGCAGGAACACGAACAGCGCCTTGAACAGGAACCAGACCGGGCCGAGCCAGGCCGGTCCCGGTCCGGCCCACGCGCCAAGGAACAGCAGCGCGCCGAGGAACGACGTCCCGAGCACGTGCGCGTACTCGGCGAGCTGGATGATCGCGAACTTCATCCCCGAGTACTCGACGCGGAACCCGGCGACGAGCTCCGATTCCGCCTCGAGGATGTCGAAGGGGGCGCGGTTCTCCGCGGCCACCGCGGTGATCACGAAGGCGAGGAACGCGAGCTGGCCGATCACCGGGTAGGCGATGAACCAGAGCCCGGCCTGCGCCGCCGCGATCTCCGACAGCCGCAGCGATCCGGCCAGCATCACCGGCACCAGCGCGGAGAACAGGAACGGCAGATCGTAGGAGATGATCTGGTTGACGGCGCGCATCGCCGACAGCAGCGCGTACTTGTTGTTCGAGCCCCAGCCGGCCATGAACAGGCCGACGATCTCGAGCGACGAGATGGCGAGGAAGAACAGCACGCCGGCGTTGAGATCGGCCACGCCGATGCCCGGCGCAAAGGGAATCGTCGCGAAAATCAGCAGGCACGGGACGAGGAAGACGATCGGCGCCAGGTTGAACACCGGGCGATCGGCGGAGGCCGGGATCAGGTCTTCCTTCAGCAGCAGCTTCACGCCGTCGGCGATCGGCTGCAGCAGGCCGTGCGGCCCGACGCGATAGGGGCCGATGCGCGACTGCAGGCGCGCCGCGAACTTCCGCTCCAGCAGCGTCACGTAGGCGAGGATGCCGATGAGCGCGCCGAGCACGGCGGCCGACATGATCGTCGCCTGCAGCGCCGGCGGCAGCGACGAGAACCCGCTCATCGGTCCACCTCGCCGAAGACCGGATCGACCGAGCCCATGATCGCGACGACGTCGGCGACGCTGGCGCCGACGAGAATGTGCGGCAGCACCGACAGGTTCGAGAACGAGGCGCCTCGCCACTTCATCCGGTACGGCTTGTTGCTGCCGTCGGCGACGAGATAGCAGCCGACTTCACCGCGCGGCCCCTCGACGCGGGCGTAGGCCTCCCCCTTCGGCACCTTCACCTGCGCCAGCGACTTCACGCCCGGGCGCGACGAGATCGGCCCTTCGGGCAGGCCGTCGAGCACCTGGCGGACGATCCTGGCCGACTGGCGGAACTCCACCATCCGCACGTGATAGCGCGCGTAGCAGTCGCCGGCGGTCTCGACCGGCACGCGGAACTCGAAGTCCTCGTAGGACGAGTACGGATACGCCCGCCGCAGATCGAAGTCGACGCCGGAGCCGCGCAGCAACGGTCCGCTGATGCCGACGTCCTGCGCCAGCTCGCGCGAGATCACGCCGACACCCTTCGTGCGCATGTCGAAGAACGGGTTGTCGGCCAGCATGTGCTCGTACTCGTCGACGCGGCTGTCGATCAGGTCGATCGTGCGGCGGCAGAGATCCGTCCAGCCTTCCGGCAGGTCGTAGCGCACGCCGCCGACCTGGTGGAAGCCGTAGAGCAGCCGCGCCCCGACCAGCGCTTCGAAGAGATCGAGGACCAGCTCGCGCTCGCGGATGCAGTAGAGGAAGATGGTCGCGCCGCCGCCGAGCGCGCCGCCCATGTCCATGCACCACGTGCCGAGCCACAGGCAGTGCGAGGCGATGCGCTGCAGCTCGCCGACCAGCACGCGCAGGTACTGCGCGCGCTTCGGGACTTCGACTTTCGCGATCTGCTCGGCGGCCATCACGTAGGCCAGCTCGCTCGACATCGCCGCGACGTAGTCGGTCTTCGAGGCGATCGTCGGGTACTGCACGTAGGCGAGGGTCTCGGCCAGCTTCTCGTGGCAGCGGTGCAGGTAGCCGATCACCGCGTCGACGCCGACGACCGTCTCCCCTTCCAGCGTGAGAATGGCGCGGAACACGCCGTGGGCCGACGGGTGCTGCGGCCCCATGTTCATCGTCAGCCGCTCGCTGCCGGCGTAGTCGATGGCGCGGACGTCAGGCATAAGCGGCAGGCGTCACCGGTACGGCGGGTGCGGCGTGTCCACCGCGTACGACTTCAGCAGCGGATGCCCCTGCCAGTCGTCCGCGAGCAGGATGCGGCGCGGGTCCGGATGGCCGACGAACTGCACGCCGAACATGTCGAAGCACTCGCGCTCCATCCAGTTCGCGCCGCGATAGACCGGCACGATCGACGCGCACGTCGTCTGGTCGGCGCCGAGTCGCGTCCGCAGCTGCACCGAGAGCTTCGCGTCCAGATTGTCCACCCAGACGACGATCTCGAGCCCGTCGGCCTTCCAGTCGATCGCCGTGAGGAACGAGAAGTAGGTGCAGCCGAGCGTCGCCTTGACGTAGCGGGCGGCATCGAGCCAGTGCTCCGTGAGCACCTGCGCGACGATCGGTGCCGTCGGCGTCGCCGCCACGGTGACACCCGCCACGGTCGCCAGCAGTTCGCGCGCGCGCTCGGGAGTCACTCAGTCGACCTTCGGCGTCGGCGCGGCGCGCTTACCGGTGTGCCGGAAATGCGAGATCTGATCCTGCAGCAGCAGCAGACCGTTGAGCAGCGACTCGGGCGGCGGCGGGCAGCCCGGGACATAGACGTCCACCGGCACGACGCGATCCACCCCCTTGACGACGTGATAGCCGTGGCGGAAGGGTCCGCCGGAGTTGGCGCACGATCCCATCGACACGACCCACTTGGGATCCGGCATCTGGTCGTAGATGCGCTCGAGCATCGGCGCCATCTTGATCGTCACCGTGCCCGACACGATCATCAGGTCCGAGTGGCGCGGCGACGCCCACGGCACCATGCCGAGACGCTCGACGTCGAAGCGCGACGCGAAGGTCGCCATCATCTCGATGGCGCAGCAGGCGAGCCCGAACGACACCGGCCACACCGACGACTTGCGCGCCCAGTTGAAGAACCCGTCGGCGACCGTGGTCAGCGCGAAGCCGCCGGGAAAGTTGTGAATCCCCTCGGTGACCTGCTCGAACAGGGACGAGTGCTTGTCCCCCGTTTCCGGGCGGCTCTGGTGGTGCTCCTCCCACTCCTGAAGATCTTTGAAGTTTTTCCAGATGGGGACGGGAACCTGGGGCACGGGCGGCTTTATTTCCACTCGAGTATGCCCTCCCGATACGCATACGCCCACGCCAGCCCGAGAATGGCGACGAACCCGACCATCGCCGCCAGGCCGTGCCCGCCCAGCGCCCGGATCGTCAGCGCCCATGGAAAGAGGAAGACCGCGAGCGTGTCGAAGACGAGGAAGATGAGCGCGACCAGGTAAAAGCCGACGGGGAACTGGATCCACGCCTCGCCGATCGGCTGGGCTCCGCACTCGTAGTTCTCGCTCTTGGACGCCGACGGCCGCGACGGCCGCACGGCCCACGCGCCGACCAGCGAGACGACGCCGAACGCGACGATCAAGGCGAAGAAGATGGCGACAGACAGATATCCGCTGAGCATGAATGCAGGCTACGGAAACCGGTCAGGAGCATAACACGCGCCATGGCGTGAAACAGCCGGATCCCGGCCGATCGGCGCGATTGCTGCCGGATTTTCGGCGGCGGTGGACTAGAATCTGCCCAAGAGGGCGCAGCCGATGCAGGTCATCCGCAACCGCAAGATCTACGACGTCGCGATCATCGGATCCGGAGCCGGCGGCGGCATGGCCGCCAAGGTGCTGACCGAGGCCGGCGCCGACGTGGTCATGCTCGAAGCGGGCCCGATGTGGGATCCGGTGAAGGACTCCTACATGTTCAAGTGGAACTACGACAGCCCGCGCCGCGGCGCGTCGATTCCCACGCAGCAGTTCGGCGAGTTCGACGCGGCCTTCGGCGGGTGGACGCTCGACGGCGAGCCCTACACCTCGGCGCCGGGGCAGACCTTCGACTGGTTCCGCTCGCGCATGCTCGGCGGCCGCACCAACCACTGGGGGCGCATCTCGCTGCGCTTCGGCCCCGACGACTTCCGCCGCAAGAGCCTCGACGGCCTCGGCGACGACTGGCCGATCACCTACGACGACATCAAGCCGTACTACGACCAGATCGACAAGCTGATTGGCGTGTTCGGCACGAACCTCGGCGCGCGCTTTCCCAACGAGCCCGACGGGCTGTTCCTGCCGCCGCCGCAGCCGCGCTGCTACGAGCTGCTGATCAAGCAGGCCGCCGAGAAGCTCGACGTCCCGGTGGTGCCGTCGCGGCTGTCGATTCTCACCAAGCCGCTCAACGGCCGCCTGCCCTGCCACTACTGCGGGCAGTGCAATCGCGGCTGCGCGACGCATTCGAACTTCTCGTCGCCGTCGGTGCTGCTGCCGCCGGCGATGGCCACCGGCAAGCTGACGATCGTCGCCAACGCGATGGCGCGTGAGGTGACGGTGGACGACGCCGGGCTGGCCAGCGGCGTGTCGTACATCGACAAGAACACCGTCCGCGAGAACCACGTGCGCGCGCGCATCGTCGTGCTGGCGGCGAGCGCGTGCGAGTCGGCGCGGATCCTGCTGAACTCGAAGTCCGGCAAGTTCCCGCAGGGGCTCGCCAACTCCAGCGGGGTCGTCGGCAAGTACCTCACCGACTCGACGGGCACCGGCGTGAGCGGGTTCATTCCGAAGCTGATGGACGGCGTGCCGCACAACGAGGACGGCGTCGGCGGCATGCACCTCTACATGCCGTGGTGGCTCGACAACAAGAAGCTCGATTTCCCGCGCGGGTATCACATCGAGATCGGCGGCGGGCGGCGCATGCCGGGCGCGGGCTTCCTCGGCAACATCCACAGCTTCACCGGCGTCGAGGCCTCCGGCACGCCGATCTCGTTCGGCGGCTACGGCAAGAACCTGAAGCGCGATTACCGCCGCGTCTACGGCTCGACGGTCGGCTTCTCCGGGCGCGGCGAGCAGGTGCCGAACAAGGACTGCTACCTCGAGATCGATCCGCGGACGGTGGACAAGTGGGGCATCCCGGTGCTGCGCTTCCACTTCAAGTGGGGCGACTACGAGATCAAGCAGGCCAAGCACATGCAGGAGACCTTCCGCGCCATCATCCAGGAGATGGGCGGCACGCCGCTCTCCGCGATGCCGGGCGAAGCGAGCAATTACGGGCTCGAGCCGGGCGGGCGCATCATCCACGAGCTCGGGGTGACGCGCATGGGCAACGATCCGTCGACGTCGGTGCTCAACAAGAACTGCCAGGCGCACGACGTGAAGAACGTGTTCGTCGCCGACGGCGGTCCGTTCGTGTCGCAGGCCGACAAGAACTGCACGTGGACCATCCTGGCGCTGGCGATGCGCACGAGCCAGTTCATCGCCGACGAGCGGAAGAAAGGGACCATTTAGCCATGACCGAGATCAACCGTCGCGCGATGCTGCAGTTGCTCGGATCGGCGCCGGTCGTCGCCGGCCTGACGTGGACCGACGCGGAAGCGGCGCAGGCGGCCCAGGCGGCAAAGAGCACGCAGGCCGCCAGGCGCGCCGGCACCGCCTACAAGCCGAAGTTCTTCAACGCGCACGAGTGGGCGACGATCAACGTGCTGGTCGACATCATCATCCCGAAGGACGAGCGCTCGGGCAGCGCCACCGAGGCGGGCGTTCCGGTGTTCATGGATTTCCTGCTCGACGACCAGCCGAACCGCCAGACGGCGATGCGCGGCGGCCTGGCGTGGATCGATCTCGAGTGCCAGGATCGCTACGACAAGCGGTTCCTCGAGTGCACGGCGGACGAACGCACCGCCGTGCTCGACGACATCGCCTGGCCGCAGAAGGCGAAGCCGGAGTTCGCGCACGGCGTGGCCTTCTTCAACAGCTTCCGCGATCTCACCGCCTCGGGGTTCTGGTCCAGCAAGATGGGCGTGGAGGATCTGCAGTACAAAGGCAACGTCATGGTGGCCGAGTGGAAGGGCTGCCCTCCTGACGCTCTGAAGAAACTGGGGCTGTGACGCGTATGAATCGCATGCTGAAACATCCGTATCCGTGTTTATCCGTGTTTATCTGTGGCCTGTTTATCTGTGGCCTGCTTTTCTGTGGCGTCGCGGGATCCACCGTGTCGGCGCAATCGAAAGCGGCGGCGGTGCCGCGCGCCAAGGCGGTCGAGCTCTACAACGCCAACTGCGCGGTGTGCCACGGCCCTGACGGCAAGGGGACGCAGGTCGTCCAGGGATCGGCGTTCGTCGGCCGAGCCTGGAAGCACGGCACGACGCCGAAGGAAATCCAGACCACGATCACCAACGGCGTGCCCGCGACGCTGATGCTGCCGTTCAAGGAAAAGCTGAAGCCGGAAGAGATCAC
>Ga0207662_10000888_pt1 | contig 13847 bp, 10 predicted proteins | sample KBSS33LmetaG_FD_184338 | JGI IMG/M metagenome (GOLD analysis project Ga0207662, IMG submission 184338) | Switchgrass rhizosphere microbial communities from Kellogg Biological Station, Michigan, USA - KBS S3-3L metaG (SPAdes) (version 2) | ecosystem: Host-associated > Plants > Roots >... | reverse complement strand
CTTCAACGCGCCATCGACCGCGTGCAGGAGACAACAGGCGCCGGCGTACTGCTGATCCCCGAGGGCCGCTATCGCCTGAGCAAGACTATCTACGTCTGGCAAGGCATTCGCCTCCGCATCGAATCGCTTACACAAAGCTATCCCACAGTTCGCGAGGCGTTGCCGCGCACTGATGAAATCGCCGGAAAAGCCGGCGCGGCCGCCGGAACGGTCGGGAGCATCTTGCTAAAATCGACGATTGGTTTGGTCGGCGGCCTGGCCAGCATCGTTTTCGCTGTGCTCCTGCTCATTTTTGTATTGGCCAATCCGCGACCACTCGTCGCCGCGTATCTCGCGCTCGCTCCCGATCGTTACCGTGAACAAGCGCACCGCACACTCGCGCGACTTATGGAGCAAATGATTGCATGGGCCCGCGGAGTCGCCATCAATGGCGCAATCACGGGCGTCTCCATCGGCGCGTTGCTTTGGCTGATCGGCGTGCAGCCGGCACTCATCTTTGGCGTGTTCGCGTTTCTCGGTGAGTTTCTTCCGACCATTGGCGCATTTCTCGTTTCCATTCCGATCCTGTTGGTCGCCCTGAGCATGGGCGCGACAAAATTCTGGCTCGCTCTTGCGGTAATCGTATTGGTTTACCAAATCGAGCTGAATGTTCTTGTGCCAGGCGTGCTTGGGAAAGAGATGCAATTGCATCCGGTCAACATTTTGTTCTTTACGCTCGCGACCGCGGCGATGTTCGGCCTTCTCGGAGTTTTTCTGGCCGTGCCTGCCGCCGCGCTCGTCCACATTGTTATCGACGAATTTTATTTGCGACCGCGCAACCCCGATTACGGCGCGCTCGATCGCGAGGCAGCCGCTCTTGTGGATGCGAAGCGCTAAGTTTCCCGGGAACGTGGGCTGCCAGCCCATGCATCCAGCGACTGCACGGGCGCATCGCGATTCGGTGATTGTCGGCGACTGCGGGCAACTTACAGGCCGGCAGCCTGTGCTCTCGAGGCGCGCGATCAGGCGTCTTGTTATTCCGAAGTAAACGGTCAACGCCCCCGTCGTCAGTTTCGGCCCTAGACTTCAAACTTTTTAGGCTCGCGCAGAGCAGTGTGGAGGCTGTATTAACCCAGGTCAGCAAATGAGACGAATCTTTCTTCACGCCGGTGAGCCCAGAACCGGCACATCTGCTATCCAGTTGTTCCTGCACGAAAATCGCGAGGCTCTCGAGCACTTCGGCTATCTCGTTCCAAAAGCAGGGATGAAGGCCGGCGGTAATTACGTAGCACTGATTGACGCCATTTTGGGCGAGCCTGTACCAGCGAGGTATGCACATTGTGTCGAGGCGTTCCGGCAAGAGATCAATGCCCACCCGGCAGATACTGTAATCGTGTCGGCGGAATCGCTCGACCACCTGTTCAGGAGCGACGAAAAACGCGAGCGGATTTTGAGCTTCCTGCGGGATCTCGGGCTTGCGACGACAGTCGTGATTTTCGTCCGCCCCGATGCCGAGGCGTTCAGTTCTGCCTACGCGGAACAAGTTAAATTCTTTCTCTATTACGTTACATTGCGGGATTTTGTGCTCAGCCGCCGAAGATATTTTCACCTGCTCAAACTCGCACAGCTACCGGAAATTCAGACGATCTTTTGGCCCTACAACGTCGAGGTCCGCCGCGCCGGTGCAGCCAGAGAGTTCCTGCGCGCGATTGGTTTTCCCAAAGACGCGATTGAGCGTGTCGGTCCCGAGCGTCGCGTCAACGAATCGATCGGGCCAATCGCGGTTGCCGCGGCCCGGGAAATTCTCCGACGGATCCAACAAACCGGGCGACAACCAACAGACCGTCAGCGCAAGGCGCTAAAGGCAGAGCTTTTTGGGCTGATCGAGCAGGAGGCGCCGGAGCCCGCCTTCTATGGGGTGGATATCGACCTGCTCCGGGAGATCGACTGTCGCGTAGCTAAGGATCGAGAAAAATTCGCCCAGGCAGCGTGGGGCAAAAGCTGGCAAACTGTATTCGGTTCCGATGAGGCAGCACCGAGGCAATATAATGCATTTGACGCGGCCACTGCGGCGCCGGAAGCCGTGCAGAGATACCAAAGAATGACTGCGGCGCTCTGGTCTGCCGCCGAACGGATCATGAATGATACGAAGCTCTCAAAGGTGGCTGCCTGGGACCGGCTTCACCGGGACGCGCATCGCTCCCTCGCACACGCCAAACGCGTTTTGCAATGGCTTGTACATGCGGGAATTGGCCTCGCCGGCGCGTGTACCGATCTCGCTGACATTGGCATCGATCTCGCTTAGCCGCGAAAGCTCAAGCTTGAGCGACATCATCGAATGCTGATCTCCCGCGCAAACTCGCCGCAATGGAAAAGAAATACGACGCGCAACTTAAGGCCGTCTTCGATGCGATCCGCGAATTGATGACGCCGCCGGAAGAGCCAAAACGTCAGATTGAGTTTCATTCTCATGAATAACAAAACGAATTGCTTCGCCGCTATCCTATTGGCGATCTTTGCGCTCACGGTAAACGCCGAAAAGATCGGGCTTGTTAACGGGACGCTGATTAATCCAGGAAGTTCACAGATTGTTCAGAACGCCACGATTGTAATTGACGGTGACAGAATCGCAGCAGCCGGCGATGCAAAAGCACTCGGTCCGGCAGCTGGCGGAAAAAATGCGCGGATAATCGATTGCAAAGACAAATTCATTTTGCCGGCGTACATCGACACGCATATTCACTTCTTTCAATCGGGCGATTTGTTCACGCGGCCGGACGGCGCCGATTTCAACAGTGTACGCCCGTACAAGGACGAAGTCGCGTGGATAAAGGCTCATCTCGATGATGTCTTCGCGCGCTACATCCGCTGCGGGATCACGAGCGTAGTGGATGTCGGCGGACCGATGTGGAATTTCGAGGTCCGCAAGAAAGCGAACGCGACTGCAAAGGCGCCGCGCGCGGCCGTCGCCGGCCCGCTAATCTCGAGTGTGTCGCGCGAGAAACTTGATCTCGGCGATCCGCCGATTGTCAAGGTCGACAATCCCAAACAAGCGCGCGAATTCGTTAGCAAGCTCGCCGCGCAGAATCCCGATTTGGTCAAGATCTGGTACATTGTCGATAAGGACCATCCGGTCGATAGCTTTCGTCCGATCGTCCGCGCTACGATCGAAGAAAGTCATGCCCGCGAGATTCGCGTCGCAGTTCACGCGACAGAATTGGAAACAGCGCGCGCTGCCATTGAAGAAGGCGCCGACATTCTCGTCCACAGCGTCACCGACAAGCCGGTCGACGACGCGTTTGTGAAGCTATTGAAAGATCGGCACGTAATTTTGTGTCCGACGCTGGTGGTGTTTGAACGCTACGGCCGCACGTTTTCGCACCAGTTGAATCTTACTCCCGAGGAACAAAAGTGGGGCAATCCCGAAGTGATCGCGTCACTCGACGTCACAAAAATTCCTCAAGACAAATTACCTGAGCGAGTGAAGACGGCTCTGGCTGATCCGAATGCGGCCCTCGATCGCATCAAGAAAACTTACGAAGTCGCGCTGCCGAATTTGAAAAAACTGCAGGACGCGGGCGTGACTATCGCCGCGGGAACAGACGCCGGAAATATCGGTACCATTCACGGGCCGGCGCTGTTTCGGGAATTCCAGTTGATGAAAGAGGGCGGCTTGACGCCCATGCAAATTCTCCAATGTGCTACCGCGAACGCGGCGAAACTTTTCGGGGGCGAGACGGGCACGCATATTGGCCAGATCGAAAAGGACTATTTTGCCGACCTCGTCATTCTCAATTCGAATCCACTTAGCGACATCAAGAACGCTTCCGACATCGACACAGTGATCAAAAATGGCGTGGTCTATCCCGCCGGTTCAATTTTGCAGTGATGGTAAGTTACAAAATCTCTTGCCCGCTCGTGGGAGCAGCCCCAAGTTTTTCTTCGTATGGCTACGCATTTTACGCAATACGCGCATCCAGAAGCGCTGGTAGAGACCGATTGGCTGGAAAAACATCTGAACGACAACGGCATCCGGATCATCGAGTCGAATGAAGATATTCTGCTGTATGACACTGGACATATTCCCGGTGCGGTGCACATCGATTGGCGCGCCGATCTGCAAGACCCGGTAATTCGCGATTACATTTCACCGGAGGAATTTGCGCGACTTTGTAGCCGGCACGGCATTACACCAGAGACGACCTGCATTTTTTACGGGGACAAGGCGAACTGGTGGGCTTGTTACGCGCTTTGGGCGTTTCGTTTATTTGGTCACGAGAAAGTGAAAATTCTCAACGGTGGCCGCGACAAATGGAAAGCGGAGCACCGACCAATGACACGCGAAGTCCCGAAGTATCCGGAGACAAATTATCCGGTGCCGAAGAAACGCTTCGACAAGGAGATTCGGGCGTTCTTCGATGAAGCGCTCACCCAGAGCAAGGGCGGAAAACCGTTAATCGACGTGCGTTCGCCGGGCGAATACAAGGGCGAGATCACGCACATGCCCGAGTATCCGCAGGAAGGCGTGCTGCGCGGCGGTCATATTCCCGGCGCAAAGAGCATGCCGTGGAAAACCGCCACCAACGATGACGCCACCTTTAAACCGGCAAATGAACTGGCCAAGATTTATCTCGAGCAATGCGGCGTAAAACCCGGCACAGACACGATCGTTTATTGTCGGATTGGCGAGCGCTCCAGTCACACCTGGTTTGTACTGACCTATCTGCTTGGGCTCGACAACGTCCGCAATTACGACGGGTCGTGGACGGAATGGGGCAATAAGGTCGGCGCGCCCATCGAAAAGAGCGGAGGTTAGCCATCTTGGCTGACTCGGCGGACAAGCTGCCAGCTTGTCGATTAATGACTCGGCAGCCTGGCAGCCTAACATCCACCGCAGTAAATTCTATTTTCAATGTATCCGACCAAGCTCAACAAAATCATCAATCTCTTTGAGACGCTCCCCGAAGATGAGCGGCGCGAGACACTCGTTTCCTATGCGGAAAACGCGAAGAAACAAGAGCCTCGCGAAGATGAAAAATTCGAGCTTGTCGATGTTCGCAAAGACGAAGATTGCACGGACACGGTCGGCGTTTATCTGCATGTCGATGAAAACGGCAAGGCACACATTCGCATGACGCTTGGTCCGGAAGTGCAAACGCTGACCCGCTCCATGACAGCGATTCTTTGCAAAGGTCTGGAAGGCTCAACGCCGCAGGAGATTCTCGATCTTCCGAGCGATTTTGTGACGCGCATCGTCGGTGCAGAGCTGGTGCGGGTCCGGAGTCAGACTATTTATTACGTGCTCACCCGCATCAAAAGCATTTGCAAGGTCTACCTCGACCGCCAGCGCATGGCGCAGGTGGCGTAATCGACACGCCGTCATTCCGAGGACGACACTGTCAGAGTTCTCGCGTGACGTTCGCTTGATTTCGTTTACTGTCCGCGCTGGCGCAGATGCCGAGAAACGATCAGCTCAATAAAATCCTGCTTATCGGGTCCGGTCCAATCGTGATCGGGCAGGGCTGCGAATTTGATTATTCAGGAGTGCAGGCGTGTAAAGCACTGCGCGAAGAAGGTTATCAAGTGGTGCTGGTCAATTCGAATCCGGCCACGATTATGACCGATCCGGAGTTTGCCGATCGCACTTACATCGAACCAATCACTGCCGAAGTGATCGAGGCTATCATGGAACGCGAAAAACCGGACGCGATTCTGCCGACTCTCGGTGGACAAACTGCGCTTAATGCGGCGATGGAATTGAACCGCAACGGCGCTCTTGCGCGGCACGGCGTGAAATTAATCGGCGCAAACGCACAAGCCATCGCCAAAGGTGAAGATCGGCAACTATTTAAAGAGGCAATGTTGCGGATCGGACTCGAGGTGCCTCGGTCTGGCGTGGCGCGTTCACTGGCAGAGGTAGATCGCATTGTCGATGAAATTGGAACATTTCCGCTCATTATTCGGCCGGCATTCACTCTTGGCGGGACCGGCGGCGGCATCGCTTATAACCGCGAAGAACTCGATGTCACCGTCGCGCGCGGGCTGGATCTTTCACCGGTCCGCGAAGTGTTGATCGAAGAATCGCTCCTGGGTTGGAAAGAATTCGAGATGGAAGTGATGCGTGACCGCATGGACAACTGCGTCGTCGTCTGCTCAATCGAAAACTTCGATCCCATGGGGGTGCATACCGGCGACTCGATCACCGTTGCGCCCGCGCAAACGCTCACGGACAAGGAATACCAGATGATGCGCGATGCCGCGTTCGCGGTCATTCGCGAAATTGGCGTCGAGACTGGCGGCTCGAACATTCAATTTGCCGTTCATCCCGAGAATGGCCGGATGGTTGTGATTGAAATGAATCCGCGCGTCTCGCGTTCGAGCGCGCTCGCATCGAAAGCGACCGGTTTCCCCATTGCGAAAATCGCAGCGAAACTCGCCGTCGGTTACACACTCGATGAAATCAAAAACGACATCACGCGCGAAACGCCGGCGTGCTTCGAGCCAACCATCGATTACTGCGTCGTAAAAGTGCCGCGATTCACATTCGAGAAATTTCCGCAAGCGGACGCGACGCTCACGACACGGATGAAAAGCGTCGGTGAGGCGATGGCGATTGGTCGGACGTTCAAGGAAGCGTTGCAAAAAGCATTGCGCAGTCTCGAGATCAAGCGTTTCGGGTTATGCGGCGACGGCGCAGATAGGTCTGTTGATCCGGAAACGCTGCGATTGAAACTCTCAAACCCCAACGCGGATCGGATTTTTTATCTCGCCCAGGCATTCCAGGATTGCATGTCAATTGACGACGTCTTTGAGCTAACAAAGATCGACAGATGGTTTCTGCGAAACGTGCAACAGATTGTGGCCGAAGCGCAACGTAACACGGGCTTCCAGCCTGTCCCGTCAAGCGAGCATCCTGCTCGCAATGTCGCGTTCCACGGCTTCGATCCCCACGGCGAAGTCATTCAGCGACGGCGAAATCTGCCACACCGGGAACAACCAGGAGCGACGTACTTCGTTACCTTCCGGCTCGGAGACTCCGTTCCAGAGGCACTCCTTCTGGAATGGCGCGAGGAACAAGAAAACTGGCTCGAGCACCATCCGAAGCCTTGGGACTGGAAAACCGAGCGCGAACACAAACGACGTTTCGTTGAAGACCGCGAAGACTGGCTCGATCAAGGCCACGGAAGTTGTCTCCTTCGTGATTCGCGCGCTGCCGGGATCATCGCCGACGCATTACGACACTTCGATCTTAAGCGTTACGTGATCGATGCGTTCGTCGTCATGCCCAATCACGTGCATGTCTTGGTGCAACCAGCGGCCGGACGCTGGCTCCCCGATATTGTTCATTCGTGGAAATCCTTTACCGGCAATGCGATTAACCGCTTGCTGGCTCGCGATGGCCAAGTGTGGATGCCAGAGAGCTACGATCACATTGTTCGTGACTGGCGGGAGTTGCTGGCCTTTCGTCAATACATCGCAGCAAATCCCGAGAAGGCTGGACTAAGTGATGGAGAGTTTGTGCTGGAGCAAATGCACGCGTTGGTCCCCGAAGAGCAGAGAGAGCAGCCTGGAAGGCCACCCGACTTTTCAGGCAAGATGCCTGAGTTACTGCGCGCGAAAAAGCTTGGTTTTTCCGACCGACAGCTGGCGATAGCGATGGGAGCAGGCGAAAACGAAATTCGTGCGCAGCGAATATCCGCGGGTCTGATTCCAACCTATCGCCTGGTCGATACCTGCGCGGCGGAATTCGAGGCTTACACTCCTTATTACTACTCTACCTATGGCGACGAGAACGAGCGACGCGAGAGCGGGAAGCGTAAGATCATGATCTTGGGCGGCGGACCGAACCGGATCGGACAGGGCATTGAGTTCGATTACTGCTGTGTACATGCTGCATTCGCGCTGCGGGAACTCGGATTTGAAACAATTATGGTCAACTCGAATCCGGAAACCGTCTCGACCGATTACGACACGAGCGACAAACTTTACTTTGAGCCGCTCACCCTCGAAGACGTGCTCAACATTTGCGATCAAGAGAAACCCGAGGGCGTGTTCGTTCAGTTTGGCGGTCAAACGCCGCTGAATCTGGCGAACGGATTGAAGGCGGCAGGCGTGCCGATCTTTGGGACGCAGCCCGAAAGCATCGAGACGGCGGAAGACCGCCAACTGTTCGCCCACATGCTGGACAAACTTGGGCTGCGCCAAACTCCAAATGGATCGGCAGTAAGCACGGAAGAGGCCGTCACAATTGCGAAAAAAGTCGGTTATCCGGTTTTGGTGCGGCCTTCGTTCGTCCTTGGCGGACGCGCGATGGAGCTTGTTTATAATGAGCAAGACCTCCGGCGTTACATGACAAGTGCAATCGAAGTGACGCCTGATCGTCCGGTGCTCGTTGACCGTTTTCTCGAGGACGCGATCGAGGTCGATGTCGATTGCATTTCCGATGGCGACACCACCGTGCTCGGCGCAATCATGGAGCACATTGAGGAAGCGGGCATTCACAGCGGCGACAGCGCATGTGTGATTCCGACATTCTCTTTGCCGAAAAAGGTTCTCAATGAAATTTCCGCGGCAACGAAGGCCATGGCGCGCGAATTAAAAGTGCGCGGTCTGATGAATGTTCAATTCGCGGTGAAAGGCGATGATGTTTATGTCCTTGAAGTTAATCCCCGCGCGTCGCGCACCGTCCCGTTTGTAAGCAAGGCGATCGGCGTCCCGCTGGCGAAGCTCGCCGCCAATGTCATGACTGGAAAATCGCTGCGAGAACTCGGATTCACCAAGGAAATCGTGCCGAAACATTTCTCGGTCAAGGAAGCCGTGTTTCCCTTTCTGCGCTATGAGGGCGTGGATATTTCGCTTGGCCCGGAGATGAAGTCGACCGGCGAAGTAATGGGAATGGATGTCGATCTCGGTCTGGCTTATGCGAAATCGCAGATGGCTGCGCCGCCGCCGTTGCCTACTGGCGGAAATGTTTTCGTCAGCGTGAAAGACAGCGACAAAGAAGCCGTCATTCCGGTGGTGCGTGAATTTGTTAAGCTCGGTTTCGGAATTATTTCGACAAGCGGCACGGCGGCGACGCTGATTAAAGCCAAAATTAAGGTGAAAAAAGTTTTCAAGCTTCACGAAGGTCGGCCGAACGTGCTCGACCGCATAAAGAACGGCGACATCAATTTCATCATCAACACACCGAGCGGGAAAATTCCACGCGAACACGAGGTCATGATCCGAAACGCAGCCCTCGCCGCAAGGATCCCGATCATGACCACGGTGCGTGCGGCGCAGGCGAGTGCCAACGGCATCCGATCACTGCAAAAAAGCAAGGTCAGGGTTCGCAGTTTGCAGGAATATCACGCGGACAGAACCGCGTGACAGAGGCGCGCGTTCGTGCCACAGATCATTATGAAATTGTCGATTGTGCTGGCTTTGCTATTGAGTTCGGCTCTCTTTGCCGCAGAAGAAAAGAAAGAGGAGAAAACGTCCATGAATGCATCAAACGAAGTTGCGGTGATTAAAACGAGCGAAGGCGAAATGGTTGTCCAGTTTTGGACCGACGCCGCTCCGAACACGATTGAAAATTTTAAGAAGCTGGCCCGGGAAGGTTTTTATGACGGGACTATTTTTCATCGCATCGTCAAAGGATTTATGATTCAGGGCGGCGATCCGAACTCAAAAGATCCGGCGAAAGAGAACAGATACGGAGAAGGCGGCCCGGGTTACAAGATCAAGGCCGAATTCAATGATCATTCCCATGACCGCGACGTCATTTCGATGGCCCGCAGCTCCGATCCGGATTCGGCCGGCTCGCAATTTTTCATTTGTCTCGCCCCCGTTCCGCGGCTCGATCATCAATACACAACATTCGGAAAGCTAATTAAAGGCGCCGATGTTCTCGAAAAAATCGGTGACACTCCGGTGACGAGAAACAGCTCAGGCGAAAACAGCAAGCCGACGAAACGCGTGGTGATCGAGAGCATCAAGATCGTGCCCGCGGACTCGATCAAGTAAAGGAAGGAAGTTAGGCTGCTAGCCTGACTCGGCCGGCAAATGTCGACGAATTCGAAAACGAAAATCGCCCTTATTCAGATGCGCTGCGGCGCGAATCCGGAGGAAAATTTTGCGCGCGCCGTCGAATTTATTCGCGATGCAGTCAGGCAAAGCGCGGGGATTGTTTGTTTGCCGGAACTTTTTCGGTCGCAATATTTTTGCCAAACGGAAGATCACAAGAACTTCGAGCTTGCAGAAAAGGTTCCGGGGCAATCAACATCGGCATTGGGAGATGTTGCCCGAGAAACCGGCATCGTAATCGTCGCGTCACTTTTCGAGAAACGGGGCGCCGGTCTGTATCACAATACGGCCGCAATTATCGACGCGAACGGCGAGTTGCTCGGCAAATATCGGAAGATGCACATTCCAGACGATCCGCTTTATCACGAGAAATTTTATTTCGCGCCGGGAGATCTCGGATTTCAAGCGTGGACAACCGAGCGGGGGAAAATTGGCGTCTGCGTTTGCTGGGACCAGTGGTACCCGGAAGCGGCGCGACTAACGGCGTTGCACGGCGCGGAAATTATTTTTTATCCAACGGCAATCGGCTGGCATCCGAGCGAAAAAAAAGAATTCGGTGCGGCCCAATATTCTGCGTGGGAAACCATTCAACGCAGTCACGCAATTGCGAATGGCTGTTACGTCGCGGCTGCAAATCGCGTCGGCCATGAAGCGCCCTCGGGCGGCGACGCAATTGAGTTTTGGGGACTGAGTTTTGTCGCTGCGCCGAGCGGAGAAATCATCGCCAAAGGTTCAGTGGATCGAGAAGAAATTGTCATGGCCGACGTAGAGTGGAATCGCGTCAACGAACATCGGACGCATTGGCCATTTCTGCGCGACCGGCGCGTGGACGCTTATGCCGGACTCGAGAAACGAATGATCGATTGAAGCGCTGTAGCGTCCGCTGTCCTCAGCGGACTTCCTCGATGTGCCAGCAGCACGCAAAAAGTTGTGCGCTGAATACAGCGCACGCTACAGCACCTTTGCGCTTTGTGTTAACTTGGCGGTGATGAATCTAATGACGCTCACCGAAATTCGCCGTGCCGCCCAAAGCGGTCCGGTTTCGGCGCGCGTGCATGTGCAAGTGGAAAGCGCAACGCCGAAATTGACCCGTGAACAAAAACCGTATTGCGAACTGAGCCTTGCGGACGCGTGCGATCGAATGACGCTGCGCGTTTGGAGCGATCATCCAGCTTACAAAGCATGCAGCGCGTTGAACAACGAGAGCTTTGTCGAACTGAATGGGGACTTTAGTTCCCATTCGCAATATGGGCTCGAAGCACAGAAGTGGACGGTGCGGCCGTTAACGGAGCAGGAAAAAAACGAACTACTGCAGGGGCCGGCCGAGCTGCGTGCGAAACAAACCGCCGACTGGCAATTCATTCTCGAAACGATCCGGAAAATCACGGATCCGCGGCTGCGCGCGTTATGCGACACGTTTGTCAAGGATTTGGGTGAACGCTTTCGGCGCACCGCGGCGGCACGAAAAAATCATCACGCTCGCCGCGGCGGTTTGGTTGAACACACGACGCAAATGATGCGAGTCGCGCTGGCAATCGCGCCACTTTATCCACAATTGAATGTCGATCTGCTCATTGCCGGCATCGTCTTTCATGATTCCGGCAAGCTCTGGGAGAACCACTACGCAGAGAGCGGTTTCATCATGGACTACGATGAGCGCGGCGAATTGGTCGGACACATTTCGATTGGGCTCGAATTGGTAAATACGCTCTGGCGAAAGGTAAGCGCTGAGAATGCGGAGGCATGGAAGAACCTCGCCCCGTCGTCGGAAGATGTTCGCTTGCATTTGCTTCATTTGATCGGGGCGCATCATGGCGAGCAGCAGTTTGGATCGCCCGTCGATCCGAAAACACCGGAAGCGATGGCACTCCATTACATCGACAATCTCGATGCCCGGCTTGAAATGTTTGCCGCCGGTTATTTGACCGCGAAACCGCTGGCCGAACGAATTTTCGAACGCGTCTGGCCCTTGCCGAGCAAACTCGTGAGGTCCCTCGAGAAATTTTCATCCAATCCGCCACCGAAAGACGGAACGCTGTTGTAGCCACGGCGCTGTGTCGCCGTGCTTTGCCGAAACTTCGCCCCGACAGAACGGGGCGACTACAAGTTCCCTACAAAGAAAGGCGTCGCTTCGCTTCCGCGAGATAGGTCTCGTCGATTTCGAACCCGATAAATTTTTTCACGCCGCAGCGTTGCGCAGCAATTGCTGAGTTTCCGATTCCGAGAAAGGGATCAAGCATCATCTGAACGCGTGAAACGCCGTGAAGCTTGATGCACCATTCGGCCAATTTTACTGGAAACGTCGCCGGATGCGGTCGCTCCTTCACGCGGCTCTGGATTGTTTCGTATGGAACGAACCACGTGTTGCCACGACAACGCAGATCGCTCCCGCGTGTATGCCGCCAGCGAGAAATGTTGCTCTTGTCCTGATATGGAACTCCAAGGGCAAGGCGGTCGATTTCGACGCAACCGGTTTTCGTGAAATGGAAAATGTATTCGTGGCAGTCGTTTAGAAAGCGCCTGGAGCTGATTGGCTTGAAATGGCCGTGAGTAGCTGCACTTACGTATACCCTCACCTGGCGCTGTGCGTCCTCCTCTCCCTCAGGGAGAGGATCGAGGTCAGGGCTGCTGCGCTGTTTATTTGGCCGCGGCGCATCGATCGAGATCGATTTGATCCAGTGAATTGTGTTCTGCAAAACCAACAGATCGCGTAGTTCGATTACGATTTCATGGGGCAGCATCGGGTTGGATGGCGCGGCGCCGATGTTAAGAAAAAAGGACCCATCCGATTTTAAAATTCTTCGGATTTCCGCAGCCCAGTGTCGGCACCATCGAAGATACGATTGTCGATCTTGCCGGTCGGAAAATTTACCGTAACGAACGCCGAGATTGTAAGGCGGCGACGTCACGACAAGATCGACATGCTCACTTGGGAGCCGCGACATTCCTTTGACGCAATCCAGTCGGCGAAGATCGAACCTGGTCATCGATCGGGAATGTGCCGTGATTAGTTACTTCGTACAACGAGAAAGTGGCGCGCATCTGCGTCTAAGGATCGACGCTCGCACGTTTGGGCGAATTCGCTTATTGTCTGACAATGGCGGACAAACCCTCAAAACTGAAGATCGCCGATCGCGAATTCACGTCGCGGCTACTCGTGGGCACGGGAAAATTCGCGTCCAACGAGCTCATGCGTGACGCGCTGATCGCGAGCGGCACCGAGTTGGTGACAGTCGCGTTGCGCCGCGCCGATCTTTCCGGCAAACACGATCCGTTTGCCAACATTCTCGATTTTATCGATCCGAAACGTTTTCTTCTTTTGCCAAACACCAGTGGCGCGCGCAATGCGACGGAGGCAGTCCGCCTGGCGCGACTGGCCGCAGCCGCAGGTTTGCCGACATGGATCAAGCTCGAGATACATCCCGATCCGCGTTATTTGCTGCCCGATCCGGTGGAAACTTTGGCTGCCGCGGAAATTTTGGTGAAGGAAGGATTCACGGTGCTGCCCTACATCAATGCTGATCCGGTGTTGGCGAAACGATTGCAGGACGTCGGCACCGCTACGGTGATGCCGCTCGGTTCACCAATCGGCAGCAACCGGGGAATCGAAACGCGTCCCCATCCCTCGCGCTGATTGCCCTCAAGCGGCACCGGATGATCCTGCACCACGCAATCGGGACCATCCATCGCAACGTCCATTTCCGAACGTGCGCCTTCGATCTCGATCTGAACGGGAACGGCGCCTTTGTCGGGGCCGCTGTTGCGATGCAGCTCGAACGAAACGCGCAGCGAAGGCCCGTCGT
>Ga0207662_10000885_pt1 | contig 13873 bp, 12 predicted proteins | sample KBSS33LmetaG_FD_184338 | JGI IMG/M metagenome (GOLD analysis project Ga0207662, IMG submission 184338) | Switchgrass rhizosphere microbial communities from Kellogg Biological Station, Michigan, USA - KBS S3-3L metaG (SPAdes) (version 2) | ecosystem: Host-associated > Plants > Roots >... | reverse complement strand
CGAGCGCGCGGGGAACGCTGCCGGTGGCGCGGACATGGTCGAGGATGCTCGGCACCACCCGCACGCGGAACTTCGTCGTGCCCTGCAGCGTGATGTCCCAGAGCTGATGCTGCAGATACGGATTGGCGAATCGAGCGAGCACGTCACGCGCGAATCCCTCCGCGCCGGGAACGTCCACGCTCGGGACGATCTCGTCGAGCAGGGCCGAATTGAGGAACGCCCCGACGGCCGGATGCTCCACCGCCTCGCGAACGGTCTGGCAGCCCGCGAGTATCGCCAGGGAGACGAAGCTCGTGTGCGCACCATTCAACAGTCTGACCTTCCGGAGGCGGTAGGGCGTGATGCTTCCGGCTACGATGATGCCTTCGTCGGCGCCGGCGAAGCGGAGCCGCGCACGCAGCGCGTCGTCCCCTTCGATGGCGAACAGCCGATACGGTTCGGCGATCGTGATCATGCCGTCGTCGTACGGGAGCACGTCGCGCAGCTCGGCCGCGTACTCCTCGTTCGGGGCGCCGGGTACGATGCGATCGACCAGCGTGTTGCAGAACGGCACCGCATCGAGCCATCGGAGGAACTCGGGCTCGACGCTCCAGCGGCGGGCGAGCGTCGCGACGATCTCGCGCAGCTTGTCGCCGTTGCCTTCGATCAGCTCGGTGGGGATCACGACCGGCGCACGCGCCCTGTCGAACCGGCACCAGCGCGCGCGATGGAGCAGGAAGGCGGCGAGCTTCGCGGGAAACGAGCGAGGCGACTCCGGCCCCGGAGGCACTGCGGCGTCCGCCTCGTCGAGCACGATGCCGATCTCGGTGGTATTCGAGAAGATCAGCTCGAGGGCGGGATTCTCCGCGCATCGGAGCACATCCTGCCACTGCGTCGTCGCGGCGAGCGCGCGGCTCACCGACGACACGATGCGGAACTCGCGCCGCGCCTCGCCGTCGACGAGCCCCTGCACCACGAGCGTGAACAGACCACCCTGATCGTTGATCGCCCGATCGCGCCCACTGCCGGTCGAGCCGATCATGACGACGCGGCCGCCGAAGAGATCCTGGCGATTGGCGTCGTCGAGCAGCGCGTCGACGAGGCCGCGCAGCAAGGCGCCCGTGCCGAACTGCACGGCACGCTCCGGCAGCGCCAGCTGTGCGGCGGTGGGAACCGTGAGATCGGCTCGCGCGGCGAGCGTCGGAACGAGTGCGGGCGAGAGAGTCGGGCGGGGGGTCATCTAGAGCGTGACTCCTTCCTTCCAGATCGCGATCTCACGCACATCGTTCCGCTCGTTGTTGGTGAGGGTGCGGCCGCTCGCCACGTCGAGCACGAACGACAGCAGGCGGTCCGTCGTGTCTTCCATCGCCGCGGGATCGTCGAGCAGCGCGCCCGCGTCGAAGTCGATCCAGTGCGGCTTCTTGCTCGCGATCACGGAGTTCGACGCGACCTTGATCGTGGGCGCCGGGAAGCCAAGCGGCGTCCCGCGTCCGGTCGTGAAGCAGAGCACCGTCGCGCCGCTCGCGACCATCGCCGTGGACGACACGCCATCGTTCCCCGGCGCCTCGAGCAACGCGAGCCCGGGCGTGCGCACCTGCTGGCCGTAGCGCAGCACGGACGTCACCGTCGAGGATCCGCCCTTCTGGATGGCCCCGAGCGACTTCTCCTCCAGCGTCGTCAGACCGCCCGCCTTGTTGCCCGGCGATGGATTCTCGTACACCGGCTGCCCGTGACGGAGGAAGTACTCCTTGAAGGAGTTCACCATCGACACGACGTCGCGATACACCGACTCCGACGCGGCGCGGTTCATCAGCACGCGCTCGGCACCGAACATCTCGGGCACTTCGGTGAGCAGCACGGTTCCGCCCGCGGCGGTGAGCCGGTCGGCGACGCGGCCTACGAGCGGGTTCGCGGTGATACCGCTGAAACCGTCCGAGCCGCCGCACTTGTTGCCCAGTACCAGCGCCGAAGCGGGCACGGTCTCGCGCCGGTCGTCGCGCATGCGCTCGACGAGCTCGTTCAGCGCGGTGACGCCGGACTGGACTTCGTCGAACACGTCCTGCGTGTTGAAGAAGCGGATCCGGCTGCGATCGACGTCACCCGCTTCGGCGAGCAGGGCGTCGAGTTGGTTGTTCTCGCACCCGAGGCCGAGCACCAGCACGCCGCCGGCGTTCGGATGCCGCATCAGTCCCGCGAGCACCTGGCGGGTGTGACCCAGGTCGTCACCCAGCTGGCTGCATCCATATGGATGGGCGAACGCGTGGACGCCATCGATCACGCCGGCAAAGCGCTCGTTGGCCGAACGCGCGATCTTCTCCGCGGCCCAGTTGACGCAGCCGACGGTGTTGATGACCCAGACCTCGTTGCGCGTGCCGACGCGCCCATCGGCGCGCTTGAAGCCCTCCCACGTACGCTCCGGCGCGGGCGGCGTGGTCGCGCGCGCGATCGGCTCGTAGCTGTATTCGAGCGTGCCCTCGAGCTGCGTCTTCAGGTTGTGCGAGTGGATCCACCCGCCCGCCTCGACGGCCACGGTGATCCGGCCGATCGCCCATCCGTACTTGTGGACGACCTCGCCCTCACGCAACGCATGGAGCGCGACCTTGTGCCCGGCGGGCACCGGCTCGCGAACCGTGACGGTGACGTCCTCGAAGCTGATCACGTCGCCCGCCTCGAGCGCGTCGACGGCGACCGCGACGTCGTCCGTCGGATGGACGCGGACGGCGCGCGCGAGCCGGGCGGGCGCGGAGGTCACGCCGTAGCCCCCGCGAGTGCGGAGCGCGGCGCGCCGACGTCGTCGCGCGCGGGCGGACCGAAGTTGTACGTGTCACGCGCGAGCTCGTAGGCGAGCGCCCGCCCCATGGCGTGCGCCTCGTCCATCTCGACGAGATGCCGCGCGACGAGCCCGCCGAGCCAGTTCGCGTCCACGCGACGCGCCAGGTCGTGACGCGCCGGGATCGAGCAGAAGGCGCGCGTATCGTCGTTGAAGCCGGCGGTGTTGTAGATCCCCGCCGTCTCCGTCGTGAGCTCGCGATAGCGCGTCATCCCTTCGATCGAATCGTGGAACCACCACGCCGGTCCGAGCCGGACCGCCGGATAGTGGCCAGCCAGCGGCGCGAGCTCGCGCGAGTACGTCGTCTCGTCGAGCGTGAACAGCACGATCCGGAAGCGCGGGTCGCTGCCATAAGCGTCCACCAGCGCGCGCAGGTTGCGCGTGTACTCCGTGCGAAGCGGGATGTCGGCGCCCTTGTCCGAGCCGAACTTGCCGAAGACGACGGAGTTGTGATCGCGCAGCGAGCCCGGGTGGAGCTGCATCACCAGCCCGTCCTCGACCGACATCGCGGCCATCTCCATCAGCATGTGCGCCTCGAACCGCTTCTGGTCGGCGGCCGTCGCGTCTCCCCGCAGCGCCTTGGTGAACAACGCGTCCACTTCACTCGCGGGAAGTCGCTCGGTGAGCGGCTCCTCGACGGCGTGATCGGTGGCCGTCGCGCCGAGGGCGCGGAACGCCGCGCGGCGGGCGACGAGCGCCTCACGGAATGCGGCGTACGTCGCGATCGAGCCTCCGCTCACTCGTTCCAGTGCCGCGAGCTCGTCGCGCCACGTCGGCAGCGCGATGCGGAAGAGCGCATCGGGTCTGAACGTCGGCACGACACGGCCGCTCCATCCCGACTTCCGGATCGCCTGGTGATGCCGCAGCTCGTCGGTGGCCGCGTCGGTCGTCGCCAGCACCTCGATGTTGAAGCTGTCGAACAACGCACGCGGCCTGAACTCCGCCGACTTCAGTCGCTCGCTGATCTGATCGTAGATGCGATCGGCCGACTCGGCGCAGAGCCGTTCACGAACTCCGAACAGCTCGTGGAGCTCATAGTCCAGCCAGGCGCGCGAGGGGGTGCCGCGAAACAGGTGGTAGTTGGAGGCGAACAGCCGCCACACCTTCCGCGGGTCGCGCTCGATGGCGGTCTTCGCATCCCGCGCCGGCACCCCGAGCGACTCCATCGACACGCCCTGGGAGAAGAGCATGCGGAAGAGGTAGTGATCGGGGGTGATCAGGAGCGCCGCCGGCTCGGGGAAGGCCCGGTCCTCGGAGAGCAGCGACGGGTCGACGTGCCCATGGGGGCAGACGAGGGGGAGCTGCCGCATCTCCTCGTACAGCTCGCGGGCGGCGCGGCGAATCGCCGGGTCCGGATCGAAGAAACGGTCCGGATGCAGGGAGAATGAGGGGGCGGGCACAGCCGAAGAGCCGACGGTCATCGCGAGTGGGAACGAGGATGAGGTGGCCACGCCAGCGAGCCGAGCTCGGGCGTCGATTTGCTCTTTTGGTGAACAATCATCGTTCGCTGTAATGCCGGACGGCAGGCCTTCCCAGCGAATCGAACTCTTGTGCGGAGCACTCGTGCGCGCGAATGTTCTGGCAAAGAACAAAGTCGGCGGTTGATTGTACGTGTGCCTTCCCGGGAACGCAATATCTCCCCTGCCCCCCTCATGAGGAAGATCAACACCCGCAGCTTCGTTCGTGCCACGCGCTGGACTCCGCGCGAGATCAACCTCCAGATCGTGCTCAATCTCGTCCGCGAGCACGAGCCGATCTCGAGAGCGGAGCTCGCGCGCCGCATGAAGATCGGCCGAGGCATGGTCACCTATCTCACGGCCGAGCTGATCGCCCAGGGCGCGCTGTACGAGGGGGACACCGTGGACTCGCCGCGCGGGCGGCGGCCGCAGATGCTCTACGTCCGCACCCACGATCGGCTCGTGGTCGCGATCGACATTCGCTTCAGCAGCACGTTCGTGATGCTGACGGATTTCAGCGGCAACTCCATCGCACTCGAGTCGTTCGACACGATCACGGACCGTGACGCGCTGGTGCCGGAGCTGCAGACGCGCATCGGGCGCATGCTCGCGGCGCATGCGGGGATCCGCCGCTGCGAGGGGATCGGTCTCGTCGTTCCGGGCATGGTGGATCAGAGCACCGGACGCGTGCTGAACGCCCCGCAGCTCGGCTGGCGAAACGTGGACATCCGCGGACCGCTCGAGGCCGCGTTGGGGATCCCGGTGCACGTCGAGAATGCGCCGATCGCGTGCGCCCTCGCGCGCATGTGGCTCGGTCAGCCGGGCGCCACGGTGCCCACCGACTTCGTCTACGTCACCGTCTCGGACGGGATCGGCGCCGGCGTCGTGGTGAATGGCCAGGTCGTGCGGGGACAGACCAACTCCGCAGGAGAGTTCGGCCACGTCCCACTCACGGCCGACGGTCCGATCTGTCTGTGCGGCGGCCACGGGTGCCTCGAGGTGTACACGTCCAACCTGGCGACGCTGTGCCGCTATCTCGGCCAGGATTTCTCGCCCGACACGGCGCGGGCGCTGCTTCCGTCGTCGGGCGTCACCATCGCGGAAGTGGTGAGTCGAGCCGTCGCGGGCGAGAAGCCCGCGATGGACGCGCTGCAGGAGACGGCGCGCCACCTCGGCGCGGGCCTCGCCGTGATGATCAAGACGTTGAGCCCGAGCCAGATCATCGTCGGCGGCGAGATCACCGAGGCGTGGGATCAACTCGAGCCGACGATCCGGCGCGAGATCGCCGCGCGCTCGCTCACCGACCTCGCCGCCGCGACACCGATCGTCCCCGAGCTCGCGTCCGCCTACCCTCGCCTGCGCGGCGGCGCGGCGCTCGTGTCAGCACCGCTGTTCGCGGCGCCGCGCATCGCCTGACGAGCGCCGGAGCGACACCTCGGCAGTATATTTTCGTGGAGGCGCTTCCGGTCACGCCGGCGCGCGCCGTCTTCGCTCTCTCGTGTAGTGGACCCGGTAGCTCAGTTGGTAGAGCAACGGACTTTTAATCCGTAGGTCGCGGGTTCGAGACCCGCCCGGGTCATTGTCGCGGTGAGTTGGTGAGTTGGATGGCGGGTTGGTTGGAATTCAGGAACTCCCCATCCCGCCAACCAGCTCACCGGGGTGAAGGCTTGGCGAGCCACTCGCCACCATCGACGACCATGATCGCGCCGGTGATCCACTCCCCTGCCGGCGACGCCAGGAACGCCACCATGTTGGCGATGTCCTCCGGCGTGCCGAAGCGCTGCAGCGGGATCATCTTCTTCGCGTAGCTCTCCATCGCGCGCTCCTGCGCGAACACGTCGACGACCCCGTCGGCGGAGGGTGGCGGCGCGAAGGCCTTCTTCACCCCTTCCGTCGGGATCGGACCGGGCGCGATCGCGTTGATGCGCACGCGGTCGCGCGCCCACTCGAGCGCCAGCGTCTTCGTGAGCGCGTCGATCCCCGCCTTGGCCGCCGTGGCGTGCGCCATGAGCGGCCACCCACGATAGTGCAGCGTCATCGAGATGTTGACGATCGAGCCGCCCCCCTGCGCTCGCATCACCGGCAGCACCGCCTGCGAGCAGAAGAACGTGCCGTACAGGTCGATCTCGATCACGCTCTTCCACGCGTTGGGCGACAGCGACTCCGACGGCGAATAGAAGTTGCCCGCCGCGTTGTTCACGAGCAGATCGATGCGTCCATGCGCGCTCTGCACCTCGGCGACCGTGGCGCGCACGCGCTCGGGCTCACGCACGTCCACGGCGATCGCGCTCGCCTTGCGGCCTCCGGCGCGGATCTCCGCCGCCGCCGTCTCGACGCGCTCGAGCTTCCGGCTGGCCAGCACGACGTGCGCACCGAGCGATGCGAGAACGTCGGCGATCCCTCGCCCGATGCCGCTTCCACCACCTGTGATCAGTGCGACCTGCCCATCGAAGAGTCCCTCGCGAAACACGGCGGGCTGGGTCACGGGCTGGCTTCCGATTGGAGGATGTCCTGCAGCACGACGGCGAGTGCGGGCGCTTCGGAGGGCGGCGCAACGGTGAGCGCGAGCGTGAGCTGCGAGACCGGGCCGAACGACCGACGATGATGCGGCGTGATGCCGTGCGACGCCAGGCCGGCGTGATGCTCGGGCGTTCCGTAGCCGACGTTCGATTCCCAGCGGTAGTGGGGGTGGCGTTTGGCGAGCGCGCGCATGAGGCGGTCGCGCGTGACCTTGGCGACGATCGACGCGCAGGCGATGGAGTGGCAGCATGCGTCCCCGCCGACGACGGCGGTGTGCTCGACCCCCAGCGTGCGAATCGGATTGCCGTCGATCACGACGTGATCCGGCGTGACGGGTAGCCTGGAGATCGCGCGCCGGATCGCGAGGACGGAGGCGTGATAGATGTTGACGCGATCGATCTCACGAACCGACGCGGCGCCGACGCCGATGCCCAGCGCGCGCTCACGGATGCGCTTCGCCAGCTTCTCGCGCTCGGGGCCGTCCAGCTCCTTGGAATCGTCGACGCCGCGGATGGCGCGCGCGTCAGGAGGCATCACGACGGCGCATGCGACGACGGGGCCCGCCAGGGGGCCCCGTCCGACCTCATCGACCCCGGCGAGCAGCGGACCGCGCGATTCGCGCAGGTCCCGCTCGAGCGCGCTCCAGCGGCGCGGCACGCTCGGGGAGAATCGAGTGCGGCTTACTCCGCCGCGGGCGCGCCGGTCTGGGGCACCGACACCTTCGCCTTGCGCTCCTTGATGCGCGTGGCCTTGCCGGTGAGGTGACGCAGGTAGTACAGCTTGGCGCGGCGCACGCGGCCGCGGCGCACGACCTGGATGTCGGCGAGCATGGGGCTGTGGAGCGGGAAGATGCGCTCGACGCCGACGCCGTTCGAGATCTTGCGAACGGTGAACGTCGCGCTCACACCCGAGCCGCGCCGGGCGATGCAGACTCCCTCGAACGCCTGGATGCGCTCCTTCTCGCCTTCCTTGACGCGCACGTTCACGCGCAGCGTGTCACCGGCCCGGAAGGCGGGAACATTCGTACGGAGCCACTCTTTCTGGGTCTCGATGAAGGCATGCATATGACGCTCGGGGCGAATGGTGCCCGGGTTTGAGGCGGAAAGTGTTGAGAACTCCCAACTTAGTGGGGGGCAGAGGGGGAGTCCAGTCCCGGCCCAGGGCCTCACGCGAGGCCGCCCCAACGAGCGCTCGTCGGGGCGGCCAGGGAGATCCGCGACTTCACCGCCTCAGGTCAGCTCAATTGCCGCCGTCCGCCTTCGCGACGGTCACGACCCAGTCGCCGATACGGTTCCCGTGTGCCTTCCCCTGCTTGATGTCCGAGGGGTAGTGGATGCCGCCGTACAGCCGCGAGATGCCGGCCTCGTCGGCCATCGCGTCGAAGGTGGCGCTGCCCTGCGGGAAGAAATAGGAGAGGGTCGTCGCGGCGGCGCCGGAGAAGGTGGAATGCCCTGATGGATACGCCGGGAAGTTCGGGAGTCCGATCACGGTCTTGATCGACGGATCGAGCTGCGCCGGGCGGGGATTGAAGAACTTCATCTTCGTGTCCCAGCATCCCACGGCAACGTCGTGCATCGCCATGTTGAGCATCGCGTACACGCGCGCCGCCCGAACCTCGCTCATGCGCGCGTCGCGGACGTAGTCGGCGGCGATCGCGTTCCAGTGTCCGGGCGGGGTCGAGGTGCCGGGGCCGTCGTTCCACTTGAGCGCGATCGCGAGCTGGTCGCGCGACAGGTTCTCGACCGTGTTCTTCACGGTCGCGAGCTCGTCCTTCATCTGCTGGGACGACGTGGACGGTGGCGGGCCCGGCTCGAGCGCCGTCACCTGTGCGGGTGTCATCGTCCAGGCCTTCACCGAGCCGAAGTTCATGAGCAGTGGCGCGCGCACGGGCGATTCCTGGCTCAGCCAGGAGGTCTCTCCTCTCGCCGTCGCGGCATCGGAGAGCGACTTCCACATCGTCGGGCTCCCCGCCGCGGTGCCCATGCCGTCGGCGCGCGCCCGGGTGATGACGAGCGCCGCGACCGCCTTGCCGAGGGCGAGACCGGCCGCCACGTCGCTCGCCGTCGCACGCCCGGAGAGGATGGCCGCCTCGCGCTGATCGGCCGCGCGACGCGTGATCTCCTCGAGCGCGGTGGGAAAGAGGAGCTTCAGCATCTCCGCCGTGACGCCGGAGAGCACCGCGTCCTCCGACGGATAGCTCGGCAGCGCGCTCGCCGCCACCACCGTGGAGATCGCGGGATCGTTCCGGGCCGGCGACAACCGGTTGAACCTGTACTTCCAGTACCACGCGGCCTTGAGCGCCTCGTACTGCGCGACGCTCACGTAGCTGTAGGCGCGTGCGGCGTAGGGAGGATTGGAGAAGGGAAAGACGGGGTCCGAGAAGGGATTCTCGGCGTCTGGCGCCGGATAGCTGCCATCGGCGCGCGGCGCCGGCGGGAGGTTGAACCGGGCCACGAGCTCACGCTCGATCTCGTTCCAGCGCAGCACGCCGGCGCCAGTCCAGTACCGCGCGTTGGCGCGCTGCGCATCGGTCATACTCGCCTGCGCCGTCTTCACCGCCTGCAGCTCCGCGGCGTAGGCGGCGCTCGAGACGGGCGCCGGGTCGGGCACCACGACCTGATCGGGCCCGGTGAGCACGATCATCTTCCACGTGCCGGCATTCGCGTCGACGCTCGCCGCCTCGACGGGGGGCAGCGACGCGCTCGGCTCGACGATCGACTTGTCGCAGCTCGCGACCGGGATGGCGACGGCGAGCACCGCGAGCGCAACGACGTGCGATCCCCGCATCGACGGCATGCGCCGCGTCGTGTGGCGTGGCGACATATCAGAGATGGAGGGCATAGGTGAGGCCGGTCATGAACGAGGTGGACCGGCCGACGTTGCGGCCAGTGATCGTGTGCGCCGCGCCGAGGTCGAGGCGCAGGTTCGAGACGCCGGGGAGGAAGTACATCAACTCTGCGTGCGCCATCGTCGCATTCATGCGGTTGGACACGAACGGCATGTCCTGGCGACGGATGTCGCCGCCGCCGAGGGTTCGCTGCGCCGTGAGACCGACGGGGATGCACCATGGCCCGCGCTGCCAGCCGAGCGTGCCGCGATACTTCGCGACGTCGGGCATCGCGACCTCGTTCGTCTCGTAGTACTGCCCGTCGGTGAAGTAGCCGGAGCGATCGAGCGTGACGTTCGCGCGCCAGATGCGCTCCGCGTAGCCGTCGACGAACCAGCCGGAGCGATCCTGCAGATGGGCAGCGAGCCGCGCGCTGGCGCTCTTGCTGTGCAGCCCGATCGACATCGGCTGGAAGTCGGGCGTGTAATCGCTGGTCGGCGTTGACAGCGCGCCGACGGCGAGCACCTTGAGCCGCGCGCGCCCGGCGATCCGCGGGTTCGCCACACGGTACTTGGCGAGCAGCGTGAAATCCTGTCGGCCGCGCATGCCGTGCAGCACGCCCTGGCTCGCCTCGGTCCAGACGTACGGCAGCGCGCCGATCACCGTGAGCCGCTCGGTCACGCCGACGCCGGCATTGAGCGCCACGCTGCGCGTGGTGACCGTGCCGACGTTCCCGTTGCTGCGACGGAGCGTTCCTTCCCAGTACTCGCTCCAGGCGTCGCTGCCGAACATGACGGTCGCGTGCACTTCTCGGCGCTGGAGCAGCTCGGCGTCCTCGAGCGTCTGCGCGGACGTGACGCGCGCACCGAGCAGGGAGAGCGTCAGCGTCGTGGCGAGGCCGATGAATCGGGACGATGGCGCGCAGGCGGCGAAGCGCCGGCGCACGAGGGGGGCGCGGAGGGGCACTTGGGTTGCCTCGTGTCGAAGCAAAAGGGGAATGGTCCGCGACTGGCGGGCGAGTCGGGGCGGAGCAACCTCGGGCGCACTGGACGGTTTGTCAAGCAAACGCGCCCAAGATGATCACCCCGACCGATCACGTGCCGTCACACGTCCCCGCCGTCATCTCCGCCGAGCTCGCGAAGATCGCGCTCCCGCGTGAGCCGTTCTCCCTCTAAAAACCGCCATCGAGCGATCTTCCCATGATCACCCGACAGGAGCACCTCCGGCACCACGTGTCCCCGATATTCCGGCGGCCGCGTGTAGCTCGGTGCCGAGAGGCCGCGCTCCCAGAACGAGTCGCCGAACGCGCTCGCGTGGTCGCTCATCGCACCGGGCAGCAGCCGCACCGTGGCATCGATGATCGCGAGGGCCGCGGGCTCGCCGCCGCTCAACACGAAATCGCCGAGCGAGAGCTCCTCGGTCGCGAGATGATCGGCCACGCGCTGATCGACGTCCTTGTAGTGGCCGCAGAGGATGGTGAGCTCGGGCATCGTCGCGAAGCGCACCGCGTCGGCCTGGACGAAGCGGCGGCCGCGCGCGCTCATCAGCACGATCGGCCCGCTGGGCGCGAGGTCATCCACCGCCTCGAAGAAGGGCTCGGGCTTCATCACCATCCCCGCCCCGCCGCCGTACGGATAGTCGTCGACCGTGCGATGGCGGTCGTGGGTGAAGTCGCGCAGGTCGAGGATGCGATACTCGACCTGACCCGCCGCGGCGGCGCGCGCGGGGATGCTGATCGCGAGCGGCGCGGCGAAGTACTCGGGAAAGATCGTCACGACGTTGATCTTCACTCGAGCAACCCCTCGGGCGGCGTCACGACGATGCGCCGCGCCTCGCGATCGACCGACGCGATGGTCCGCTCGTCGAACAGCAGGAGCACCGTCTCGCCGTCGCGCGGCGCACCGCGGCGCACGTCGATCGCGAGACCCTGCGGAAGGTCGTACGTCGCGTCGACCGTCCCCAGGAGCTCGCCCGACTCGAGCTCGACCCGCATGCCGGGCAGCTCGTGGACGTACACCTCCTCGTCGGTCGGCGCCGGAACCTCGTCGGCGGGCACGAGGAGATAGCGGCCGCGCCAGGTCTCCGCGACGGTGCGGTCGTTCACCTCGGTGAAGGCGACGAGGAACCCGTCATTGAACGGACGGCTCGAGGCGACGTGGAGCTCGGTGCGGTTTGGGGCGAGATCACCGGTCGCGGTCCCCGCAAAAACGCGACGGCCGGACGCGAAGATCGCGTCCGGCGCATCGGTGATGGGCTCCACGACGACCTCCCCGCGGACGCCGTGTGCCTTGCGGACCCGCCCGACGATGATGAACGCGGGCGTCGTCATGGCGCGTGGTCAGCCCTCGTCGGCCTTGGCCTCGGCGACGGGAACGGCGGCCGCCTGAAGCTTGCTCGCGAGACGCGTCTCGTGACGCTGCTTCAGGACCCCGGCCTTGCGGAGGAGCGAACGCACGGTGTCGGTCGGCTGCGCGCCGACGTTCAACCAGTGGTTCACTCGCTCGGTGTTCAGGTTGAGCGCGTGCTCACCGGTTCGCGGCTGATACTGGCCGACAATCTCGATGAACTTGCCGTCGCGCGGGCTCTTCGAGTCGGCGACGACGATGCGATACATGGGGGCCTTCTTACGGCCCACGCGGCGAAGACGGATCTTGACGGCCATTATCGGAACTCCTGAAGTGAATGATGCTGCGCTGGGCTCCTCGCGTGCTCGGGAGATCCGAGTCGCACCCAGAACTACATGTTTTCGGTCCTCGGTTGTCGGTTTCCGGCGAGCGCACCAGCGCTGGCCGGTGTGCACGACCGACTACCGAAAACCGACAACTCGTTACGACGTTATCTCAGTCCTCCAAACATACCTGGTGGCAGGGATCGGCGTCCGCCACCCGGACCACCACCCCCTGCGACCTTCTTCATCATCTTCTGCATCTCGCGGAACTGCTCGAGGAGGCGATTCACCTCGCTGATCGGGCGGCCGCTCCCCTTGGCGATGCGCGCGCGCCGCGAGCCGTTCATGAGCTCGGGCTTCTTGCGCTCCTCCTTCGTCATCGAGAGCACGATGGCCTCGAGATGCTTCATGCGCTTCGGATCCGCGTCGCGGACCTGCTTGAGCATCTTGCTGTTGACGCCCGGCAGCATCTTCATGAGGCCCTCGAGCGGCCCGAGCTTCTCGAGCTGCTTCATGGCGGTGAGGAAGTCCTCGAGGTCCATCCCCTCCTTCCGGACCTTCTTCTCCATCCGCCGCGCGACGTCCTCGTCGAACGCACCCTGCGCCTTCTCGACAAGCGAGACGATGTCGCCCTGCTGGAGGATGCGGCCCGCCATGCGGTCCGGATGGAAATCCTCGAGCGCGTCCGTCTTCTCACCGACGCCGATGTACTTGATCGGCTTCTTGAGCACGCCGTAGATGGAGAGCGCCGCGCCGCCGCGCGCATCACCATCCATCTTCGTGAGGATGATGCCCGTGACGTCGAGTCGCGAGTCGAAGCCCTGCGCGATCTTCACGGCGTCCTGCCCCGTCATGCCGTCGGCGACGAGAAGGATCTCGTCCGGCCGAATCGCTTCCTTGAGCTTCTCCAGCTCCCCCATCATCTCGTCGTCGATCTGCAGGCGGCCGGCGGTATCGACGAGGACGACGCGGTCGCGCGCGCGGCGCGCCTGATCGATTCCGTTGCGCGCGATCTTGACGACGTCCTGGTGCCCACGCTCGGCGTACACCGGGATGTCGAGCTGCTGACCGAGCGTCTCGAGCTGGTCGATCGCGGCGGGCCGATAGACGTCGGCGGCGATGAGGCGCGTCTGCCGGCCCTCGGCCTTGAGCTTCCGCGCGAGCTTCGCGGCGGTCGTCGTCTTACCCGAGCCCTGAAGACCCACCATCATCACGACGGTCGGCGGAACCGAGCTCAGCTTCAGCCCCTCGCGACGCTCGCCGAGCATCGCAGTGAGCTCGTCGTAGACGATCTTCACCAGCTGCTGCGCCGGCGAGACCGTCTTGAGCTGGCTGACACCGACCGCCCGCTTCTCGACGCGCTCGAGGAACTCGCGGGTCAGCGCGAAGTTGACGTCCGCTTCGAGCAGGACGCGCCGGACTTCGCGCAGCCCTTCCTTGATGTCGGCTTCGGTGAGGACACCGCGCCCGCGGAGGCGCGCGAAGGCGGCCTCGAGTTTCTCTGAGAGCTCGTCGAACATAGCCTTGAAGCTTAAGGGAGAGTGAATGTCATGACAAGCTGTTCACGGTTAACGGTTTACAGTTGTGGGCCG
>Ga0207662_10000884_pt1 | contig 13884 bp, 7 predicted proteins | sample KBSS33LmetaG_FD_184338 | JGI IMG/M metagenome (GOLD analysis project Ga0207662, IMG submission 184338) | Switchgrass rhizosphere microbial communities from Kellogg Biological Station, Michigan, USA - KBS S3-3L metaG (SPAdes) (version 2) | ecosystem: Host-associated > Plants > Roots > Rhizosphere... | reverse complement strand
TGGTCGGCGCCGGCGCGCACGCCAAGAAGGCGAAGGACGAGAAGACCCCGATCCAGGCCTGGTTCAACAACGACATCGTCGGCGGCTCGCACGGCGGCGACGGCAGCATCGACGGCGCGACGATCCGGATCTATTCGGAAGGGCCGGAAGACTCGGCGTCGCGATCGCTGGCGCAGTTTGCCGCGCGCATCGGCGCCATTTACGTGCCGAATCATCGCGTCCGCCTGATGGCGCGCCGCGATCGCTTCAGCCGCGGCGGCGACCACAGCGCGCTCAACGCGCAGGGCTTCGCCGCGATCGGCTTCCGCGAGTCACGCGAGAACTACGCCAAGCAGCACGGCCCCAACGACACCATCGACGGCGTCGACTTCACGTACCTGGCGCAGAACGCGCGCGTCAACGCCGCCGGCATGGCCACGCTGGCGCTGGCGCCGCCGCCGCCGGTCGTGACCAACGAGCGCGGCGCGCCGTCGATCGATCGCCGCACCTCGGGCTACGACGCCCACCTGCGCTGGCAGGCCTCGCCCGGCGCCGCCGGCTACCGCATCTTCTGGCGCAACGCGTGGGCGCCCGACTGGGAGCACGAGCTGACGGTCGGCACCGTGACCGAGTACACGTTCCCGAAGATGAACATCGACGACTGGGTGTTCGGTGTCGCGGCCATCGACGCCGCCGGCCACGAGAGCTCGATCAGCGCCTACGTCACGCCGCCGCGCGCGGCCACGGAAGGTGGGCAGTAGAGCAGGGGAGGCCACGGATAAACACAGATAAACACTGATCTGTATCCGTGTTCGTCCGTGTTCATCCGTGTTCATCCGTGGCGTTCCACCTCAGCGATCGCCGTTCACTGAGTTCGCGTGCAGGCGCATCAGCCGCCGTCGTCGGCGATTTCGCCGTCCACGATCGCCGACGCCCGCTGCGCCTTCAGCGCTTCGACGAAGCCCTGGACCGCCTGGGCCACGTGCTCGGAGATCTCGATGAACTCCACGCCGGTCCGGTAGAGGACGACCCCCTCGGTCAGTTCGCCGATGTGGCAGTGGGCGATACGCCCCTTCACCACCACCGACCGTTCGCCGAGCGAGATCCGGAAGTCGTGCAGCGAGTCGAGCTGCAGCGCGAACGGCGTCACGATCTGGGCGCCGCCGCGGCTGATGTCGAGGATCGTCATCGGCTGGTAGACCTGCACCTCGCCGTAGAGAGGCGAAGGGACGGCGACGCGCTCGTTGTCACGCTTGTTGTTGCTCTCGGCCATGCGGGCGGGGTGACTATACAATAAAGCGTCATGCCAACCGCAACATCCGCGACGACTTACAAGAATCACATCGACGGCGAATGGATCGCCTCCGCCTCGGGCGAGACCTTCGAGAACCGCAACCCGGCCAACACCGACGACCTGATCGGCATCTTCCAGCACTCGAACGCCGCCGACGTCGACCGCGCCATCGCCGCGGCGGCGCGCGCCTACGAGAGCTGGCGCCTCTTCCCGGCGCCGCTCCGCGCGGAGATCCTCTTCAAGGCGGCGCAGATCATCGCCGCGCGCAAGGAAGAGCTCGCGCGCGACATGACGCGTGAGATGGGGAAGGTGCTCAACGAGACGCGCGGCGACGTCCAGGAAGCGATTGACATGACCTTCTACATGGCGGGCGAGGGGCGCCGCATGTTCGGTCAGACCGTGCCGTCGGAGCTGCGCAACAAGTTCGCGATGTCGGTGCGCCAGCCGCTCGGCGTCAGCGCGATCATCACGCCGTGGAACTTCCCGATGGCGATCCCGTCGTGGAAGATCATTCCGGCCCTGGTCTGCGGCAACACCGTCGTCTTCAAGCCCTCGTCGCAGACGCCGCTGTCGGCGCTGCACTTCGTCAACATCCTCATCGAAGCCGGCGTGCCGAAGGGCGTCGTCAACATGGTCACCGGCGAAGCCGAGGTCGGGACCGCGATGACCACCGATCCGCGGGTGGCGGTCGTGTCGTTCACCGGCTCGACCCGCGTCGGCCGCATCGTCAACCAGGCGGCGGCGCCGACGTTCAAGAAGGTCCATCTCGAGATGGGCGGCAAGAACGTCGTCATGATCATGGACGACGCCAACCTCGAGCTGGCGGTGGACGGCTGCCTGTGGGGCGGCTTCGGCACCTCCGGGCAGCGCTGCACCGCGGCGAGCCGCGTCGTCGTGCACGAGAAGGTCTACAAGAAGTTCGTCGACGAGTTCGTGGCGCGGGCGAAGGCGCTCGTCGTCGGCGACGGGCTGAAGCCCGAGACCGAGATGGGGCCGTCGAACAGCGACCCGCAGCTGCAGACGGTGATGAAGTACGTGCAGATCGGACGCGACGAAGGGGCTCGGCTGGCGACCGGCGGCGCGCGCCTCGACAAGGGGGCGCTCGCGAAGGGCTTCTTCCACGAGCCCACGGTGTTCGTCGACGTCGATCCGAAGATGCGCGTCGCGCGCGAGGAGATCTTCGGTCCGGTGGTATCGGTGATGCCGTGCAAGTCCCTCGACGAGGCGATCGCCATCGGCAACGGCGTCGAGTACGGCCTGTCGGCGTCGATCTACACGCAGGACATCAACCGCGCGTTCCAGGCGATGCGCGATCTCTACACCGGCATCTTCTACGTCAACGCGCCGACCATCGGCGCGGAGGTGCACCTGCCGTTCGGGGGCACCAAGAACACCGGCAACGGCCACCGCGAGGCCGGGGTGGCGGCGCTCGAGGTGTTCTCGGAGTGGAAGTCGATGTACATCGATTTCAGCGGCAAACTCCAGCGGGCACAAATAGATACCGAGCAAGTCTGAGGTTCCCGGTGGGTCAGCCCTTTATGGGCTGACCCATCTGTGTTAAAGTGAGGCCTCCCCACACTTTAGGACCTTTTTGCGATACCTGCTGTTCGGGATCCTGTACGTCGCGATCTATCTGGGGGCGGGCGTGGCGCTCGGTGCGCACCCGACCGCGCGGATGCTGGTCGCGAACGCGCTGCTCCTCGGCCTCGCGGGCAGCGTATGCGGGATCGTCCTCTGGCGGCGCAAGGACTGGGAAGGGACGCAGCGCCTGTTCTGGGACGCCGTCGGCGTCGGAATGGCGATGTGGTTCATCGGCCAGATCGGGTTCACCATCAACGCGCTCACCTCGGAACGATCGTGGGTCCAGTGGCACACGATGTTCAGCCTGTGCGGCGGCATCGGGCCGGTCGTCGCGCTCTTCGCCCGCCCGTATCTCGGGGCGCGCAAGTCCTCCTCGTTCGCGGCCGGCGTCGATCTCGTCAGCTACGGGCTGCTGCTCGGGTTCCTGTTCGCCTACTTCGTGATGGTGCCCAGCGTGGTGCCGGTCACCGGCCCGACGCCGCAGGCGACGCTGCTCGTCCTCGTGCAACTGCAGCGGCTGGTCATGGTCATGGGCCTTGCCGCCGGCATCTGGTTCGCGCGGGAGACGGCGTGGCGCAGCACCTACATCACGCTGGCGGTGGGGGCGGCGGCCGGGTTCTTCCTGCGGCTGATGACGAGCGACGCGATTGCGAGCTTCCGCTACCACGAGGGCAGCGTCTACGACCTCGCCTGGATCGTGCCGTTCTTCTGCTACGCCTGGGCGGCGCTCGAATCGCCGACCTCCTGCGACGGCGCCGACGACGGGCCGGTGCGATCCGGCTGGCGGACGACGGCGCTCTCCGCGGCGCCGGTGTTCCTGATCCCGCTGATCGGTTTCGGCTTGCTGCGCCTGCAGCCGATTGGCGACCCCGGCGACTCGGTGCGCCTGCTGCTGACCACGCTGGCGATGGTCGCCAGCCTCGGCGTGCTCACGCTGCGGCTGTCGGTGCAGAGCGACGCGCTGCAGCGCGCCGACGCGCGCGTGCGCCTGCTCGCCGCCGCGACCGAGCAGACCGGCGACCTGATTCTGATCACGCGCGCCAACGGCGCGGTGGAGCACGCCAACGACGCCTGCGTCAACGCGCTCGGCTACACGCGCGAAGAGCTGTCGCAGATGATGCTGCCGACGCTGCTCGAGCGCGGCTTCGAGCGCATGGTCGATCACGTCGGCTCCGAAGTCCGGGCCAAGGGCATCTGGCGCGGCACGCTGATGCACCGGCGCAGGAACGGCACGACGTTCCCCGCGTCGAGCACGGTGGTGCCGCTGCGCAACCGCGACGGGCGGGTCACGCACTTCGTCGGCGTCGAGCGCGACATCACCGAGGACCTGAAGCTGCGCGATCAGCTCGTCCACAGCGAGCGGCTGTCGGCCGTCGGCGAGCTGATCGCCGGCGTCGCCCACGAGATCAACAACCCGCTGCAGACGATCATCGGCTGCGTCGAGCTGATGCTCGACCAGCAGGCCGACCCCGGCAACCGGCAGGACCTCGAGATGGTGCGCCAGGAAGCGGCGCGCGCGGGGCAGATCGTCCGCAACCTGCTCTCCTTCGTCCGGCGCGGCACTCCGGACCGCATCGCCGCCGATCTCAACCAGCTGGCCCGGACGACGGCGATGCTGCGTGAGCACCACCTGGCGCAGCACAACATCGCGCTGCAGCTCGAGCTGCACCCGGCCGCGCTGCCGGTGCTGGTGAACCGGGAGGAGATCCAGCAGATCGTCCTGAACCTGGTCCTCAACGCCGAGCACGCCATCGGCAACCACCCGGGCACGATCGTGATCCGCACCGACGCCGGCGAGCACGCGCACACGCTGCAGGTGATCGACGACGGCCCGGGAATCAGCCCGCAGCTGCGCGGCCGCGTCTTCGAGCCGTTCTTCACCACCAAGGACGTGGGGCAGGGCACCGGGCTCGGCCTGTCGATCGCGCTCGGCATCGCGACCTCGCACGGCGGTTCGCTGGAGCTGCAGGACCGCGGCGGCAAGGGGGCGTGCTTCCAGCTGACGCTGCCGGTGCACGCGCAGGTCGCGGCCGCCGTATCGCGCGTCTAGCCTGACGTCCGCTTCTCGTTACCCTCCGCGCTTCTTCTTGATGTCGGCCTTGAGGTTGGGGTTGACCTTGAACCCGGCTTTCTCGGCAGCCTTGACCTCCGCCTCGGCCTGGTCGTAGCGCTCGGTGACCATGTAGAGGACCGCCAGGTTGCTGTGCGCCTCGCCAAACGCAGGATCCGCCGCGATGGCGGCCTTGTACTCGCGCTCGGCATCCTCGTGGCGGGCGAGGCGGAAGTAGGCGCTGCCGAGCGCCATCGACAGCCCCGCCGGCACCGGCGGCGGCGCGTCGGGACGGCGGTTGCGGCGGCTTTCGAGCAGGGTGATCTGGCCGCGGATGCGCTCGATCGCCGAGTTGACGTTCAGCGGCGTGCTGGCCTGGCTGGTGCGCTGCAGCGCGCGCTCCGTGTCTTTCAGCACCTGGATCTGATCGCGCAGCCGCTGCTCGGCCGCGACATCGCCGGCCGCCTCGGCCGCGGCGTTCTGCCTGAACGCGTCGCGCGAGTGGAGATACGCCTGCACCGCGTCCTCGAACAGGTGCTTGCGCATGTAGGTCTGCCCGAGCCCGTAATACGCCCCTTCATAATTCGGTTCGAGGTTGACGGCTTTCTTGAACGCCGCTTCCGCCTCGTCGTAGCGCTCCGACTCGAGCGCGACCATGCCGGACTTGAACTGTGCCAGCGCGTCCTGGTGCGCCTGCGCCGGAACCGACGGCGCTTGCGGACTGCTTGCGATCAGCGCCAGCGTCGCAATCAGGATGATGCCCATGTCGAACCTCCGCGGGTCATGCCGGTGGGGACTTGAGAAACTGCCGCAGTTTCGGTTGATTCGGATCCAGCTCCAGCGAACGCTGGAAACTCTTCATCGCGCCGGCACGGTCGCCGGCGCAGGTCTGCGCCAGGCCGAGCGAGGCAAAGCCGGCGGCACTGGCCGGCGCCAGCTCGGTCGCGCGCCGCATGTTGACGACGGCGCCGGCGCAGTCGCCCGCTTCCACCTTGTAACGCCCGATGAACAGCAGCACTTCCGGATCGTCCGCCTTCGCTGCCGCCGCCTGGGTGAGCAGGCGGACGCTGCGGTCGATCTGGCCGCTGCGCTGGTAGCCGATGGCGCGGCCGATCAGGAACTTGCGTCCTTCCGGCAGATCGTGCGCGTAGGCGCGCACGAGGAGCGCGTCGGACTTGTCGAGCGCGTTCTGCGCGTAGAGCAGGTCGCTCATGTTCCACAGCGCCGAGGCCAGGTTCGGATCGACGGTGATCGCCTGGTCGAAGGCGTCGATCGCTTCCTTCGTCCTGCCGGCCTGCTTCAGCAGCAGCCCTTCGTTGTTCAGCGACCCCGCCGTGCGCGTGCCGGCGGAGCGCCCCGTGGCTTCGGCGCCGCCAATGTAGCCGAGCGCCTTCAGTTTTGCCACGGTGTCTTCGTCCACCCGCGCCTGGTTGGCGCCCGCCGTCCCGGCCATGGCCGCCATCGGCGTGAAGTGCTGCCGGTAATCGACGGCGTCGCCCATGGCGCTCCCGTGGCTTCCGCCTTCAGGCGGAAGAGCGCCCGGCGTTCCAGCCAGCGGCGGACCCTGCGCATGCCGATCGGGCGGGAGGCCGAGCAGCGCCAGCAGCGTCGCGCAGAGCTGCTGTACGCTACCGTGCCCCGTATGGCCTGACGTCGGCGTGATCCCTTTGCCCCAGATCAGGTAGATGCCGTTCTCGGCGTGCCACTTCGCCGCCGTCGCGTTGGCGACGCTCGACAGCGCCTCGGGGCGTCCTTCGCCCCAGATGAATCCATGATCGGAGCCGAGCATCAGGACGCTGCCGGTGGACTCGGCCAGCGCGCGATACTTCTCGAGAATCGCGTCCACGTGCGTGAAGTAACGCGCCGGCACACCGCTGTAACGCGAGAAATCTTCGGCCCCGATCGACGGCTGCTTCGGCGGCGCGTACGGCGCGAAGACGTGGCCGACGCTGTCGGTCCCCTGGATGTAGACGGTCAGCAGATCCGGCTGGTGCTCGGTGAACCAGCGCAGGCCGAGATCGCTGTAGACCTCGGTCTCGATCAGGATGCGGCGCAGCGCGCTCACCGGATGCGCGTAGGGATCGGTGATCGCGGCGGCCTCGTCGTAGCTCTTGCGATCGAGCCAGGGGAGCATCGTTTTCAGGGCGTCGTAATCGCCGGCGGCCTGCGCGCGCTGCAGGCCCTCGCTGGCCCAGTCCTGCAGGGAAGCGGGATAGACAACTCCGGGCGGGGGAGAGGCTTCGCTGTAGAGAAAGGTGAACAGTCGATCGGAGACCATGAGCCCATTCACCGGCTCCGCCGGATACGTCGCCCAGAAACCGAGCGAGCCGACCTTCTTTCCCGCGGCGCTGGCCATGTTCCAGATCGCCGGCACCCGGCGCTCGTCGCTGGTGATCGGCTCGCGCTGGTGCGACACCGGGTTGACGCGAAGGAAGTCGAGGATGCGGTGCTCGAGCGGGCTGACACCCGTCAGCATCGACGTCCACACGAGCGGCGAGAGCGGCGGGTGCAGCGTCGACGCGGTGCCGCTCGCCCCTTCGCGCACCAGCCGCGCCAGCGCCGGCATCGTCCCGTCGGCGGTGTAGCGATCGAGCAGCGACCAGTCGGCGCCGTCGAGGCCGATGAAGATGACGCGCCGGCCATCACGCGCGCGTGAGGCGATGTCTGCGACCGGGTCTGCACTCGTCGGCGAGGCCGAACCGCGCTGCGCCTGGCGACTGGCTGGCGCCGAACGCCACCACCACGCGAGCAGCACCGCCGCCAACACCATGGCAGCCGCGATCGCGATCGTGCGTCGACTCATCGCAGATATTCTGCCGCAGCTGTGAGGGGGAAGCGGAAGGCGAGCAACCGATTACGAGTAACTGGCAACAGGTAACAGGTAACTGGAAACGGGAAACCGGCAACTGGCAAGCCGGAAACGGCCGCCGGGCGGAAGCCCGGCGGCCCGTTCAGCTGTTAGAACTCGAAGCGGACGCCGAGCCGGATGCTGCGCTGGCCGGTGAACGCGGTCCCCAACCTCAGGAAGTCGGGGTTGGTCGCCGTCGCACGCGGATTGCTCAGCGTGCCGGCAGGAGTCAGGTTGTTGCCCGTCGTCGCGATCCCGTTGTCACCGTTGCAGATGGACTCGGGAATCCCGCCGCACGCGCCATCCTGCTGCAGGTTGTAGCGCTGATCGAGCTGCGTGATGTCCTGCCGATCGAACAGGTTGAAGAAGTCGGCCATCAGGTTCAGCCGCTTCGTGCCGCCGAACCTGATCGGATACTGCAGGTTCAGGTCGGTCTCCCAGTCGCTGGGCCCTCTCCCGAGCGATCCGCGCGGCGTCAGGTAGTACTCCCAGTTCTGGTACGGGAACGAATAGCCGTAGGCGGTCAGCGGCGTGCCGGAGTACCAGTGTGCCGCGAGGCCAACGCTCAACCCGTTCACCGCACCCTTGGCGAACTGGTAGTTGCCGAAGAACTTGAGCTGCACGTCGCGGTCGTTGCTCAGCTTGCCGTCGGCGTTGACCAGGAAGTCGGCATAGTCGAACGCCGAGTTGATGTTCGGATCGAGCTGGCCGGTGGACGACTGGAACGTGCCGTCGTAGTTGCCTTCGAGCCTCGAGAAGACCACGCTCGCGATGTACTGGAAGTTGTTGCTGAACCGCTTCTGCGTGTTGATCTCGAACGCGTTCTCGACGCGACGCGGCTTCGGCGCCGGCGCGGTGTGCACGAAGTCGTAGAACCCCATCTCCGAGCCGATGCCCGTGCTCGGGTTGGCGATGAAGTAGTTGCCTTCGGACGGAATCAGGAAGTCTTCGATGACGCGCCCCAGGTCGCGGTGCACGTACTTCGCGCCCACGACCACGCCGTTCTTGAGCTGATATTCGAGACCGGCCACCACTTCGTCGATGTACTGCCCCTTCAGATTCGGGTCTACATCTTCGGTGCTGCCACCCAGGAGGCTGAAACGCGGCGCACCCGTGGCCGGGGCGATGGCCGAGGGACTTGGATCGAAGTTGTTGCAGATGCACTGGATCTCGCCGCCGAAGGCGCGGATGTTGATGTCCATCGGGATGCTCTCGAAGAACCGGCCCCAGTTCGCGTAGACCTTGCTGCGGCTGTTCTTGGCGACGTCCCAGACGAACCCGATGCGCGGCGCCCAGTTGTCCTTCAGCTCGAACGCGGTCTCGCCGTCGCGGTTGCGGACGTTCTGGCCTTCCCAGCGGATGCCCCCGTTCACCGTCAGCCCGGCGCCCAGCTTGACGCTGTCCTGCGCGTAGAACGACACGTTGTGGGAATCAGGCTCCACCGTCAGGGGCACCGCGATCTGCCACGTGGTCGGATCGGCACGGTTGTACCCCGCCGCCCGGTCGTTGATGTAGAAGCGGTGCGCGTAGAAAATCTGGCCGGTGGTCGTGTTGAGGCGCTTGGTAATGCGCTGGCCGTTGCCGCCGTTGAAGTTGCTGTTGATCGCCGAGATGTGCTCCCAGTCGGCGCCCACCTTGATGTCGTTTTTCCCCCAGTACTTGGTGACGTCGCCCTTGAGGACGTCGCGGGTGAATTCCTGGTCCTGGAAGAACGGGAACCCGCCGCTGGTGGCCGCCGGCACGATGGTCGCATCGGTGAAGAACTCGACGTTGCGTCCCGCACCGAAGTAGGTTTGCTTCTCCTCGTGACGCGCCGCCAGCCCCTGGACCAGCAGGGTACTGCCGAAGACGCTGTTGTAGCGGCCGACGATGTCAGCGCCGCCCGTCTTGAGCTGGCCGTCGTAGGTGCTGGCCGGACCGGCGATATTGAAGATGGCGCCGTCCCGCTTAGTCGGATCGCCGTTGACGTTGAAGTTGAAGTTGTGCTGGCCGGCACGCGCGGTCATCTTCACCGCATACAACTGCCGATTGATCGTCAGCGGTACCTGGTCGTTGACTCCCGGCGCTCCGGGTGAGGCGAGATCGCGAATGACCGTCGTCTCGCGTTTCTCGTTGGTCGGGTTATAGGCGCCAAAGAACCACAGGCGATCCCTCATGATCGGGCCGCCGATCTCGATGCCGCCGTCGGCCTGGTGCGCCACGTCGGTGATCGTCGTGGTCGTTTCCGGACGGAGTTTCGCCGTCTTGTTGTCGCTCTGCAGCGGGCCGCCTTCGCCGAAGATGAACGCCGAGCCGCGGAACTGGTTGCCGCCGCTCTTGGTCACGACGTTGACGACGCCGCCGGTCATGCGGCCGTACTCGGCGGACAGGCCGCCGGTCTTGACTTCGATTTCCTGGATGAAGTCGTTGTTGAGCGTCTTGCCCTTGTCGCCCAGCTCGACGCCGGTCGTGTTGAGGCCGTCGATGATGTACTGGTTCTCCGCGCTCGAGGAGCCGTACATGATTGGACCGATCGCGTCCTGCTGGACGCCCGGCGCCATCGAGGTCAGCGCGTAGAAGTCGCGGCGCACCGGCAGCTTGTTGAACAGCTCCGGCGTCACGTTCACGCCGGTCGTCGTCGACGAGACGTCGACGAGCGGCGACTGCGCCTGCACCTGGACGGTCTCGGTGAGCGAGGCGAGCTGCATCTTCAGATCGAGCGTGACCTGCCGGTCGAGGCCGACGTCGACGCTGGGTTGTTCGATGGGCTTGAAGCTCGACAGCTCGGCTTTCAAGCTATAGCGCCCCGGCGTCAGGTTGAGGAAGCGGAACGTGCCCTCGCCGTCCGTCACCTGCGTCTGGGTGCCTTGTGCATTGGTGACGGTCACCGTCACGCCAGGGAGCACGGCCCCCTGGGCATCTGTAATCTGTCCTATCAGCCGCCCGGTGGTCTGGGCGAACACTGCGGTCGCGGTCGCGAAGACACAGAGCGCTACAAGCGCCGCGAAGCTACGCACTCGCATGAATCCAACCTCCATGTGTGTGCCGGGATGCCGCGACTGAGGGATGCATTGGAGTCGCAAAAAAGGATAGCCGCGGGCCGACCGGAGTCCGTACGCACGCGGCGTACCCGTCCCCGGATATCTACCGATTAACCCTCTATTTGGGGTTTTCGTCAATCATCCTGGGACGAGTAGCGCGACAATCCCGAGATTTTGGAAAGTGGATTACGACGCGTTGGAGCGACTTATAAGCTCATCCATTTGTCGGCGGGCAGGGGGTCGTGCGCCCGGCACCGTCTCGCTTACGTTCCCTTCTTCTTCTTGACGTCTTCCTTCAGTCCAGGGTTGACCTTGAAGCCGGTGTCCTCGGCGAGCTTGATTTCCCTTTCCGCGAGATCCGGGCGATCGGTCACGAGGTAGAGCACCGCCAGATTACTGTGGGTCTCCCCGGAGTTCGGATTGGCCGTCAGTGCAGTTTTGTATTCCCGTTCCGCATCGTCGAACCGGCTGCTGCGGAAATACGCGGCACCGAGCGCCATTGGCACGAAGAACGGCACGTCGACCTCGATCCGGACGTTGTCGGTGCGATCGCGCGCCTGCTGCAGCGTCATCAGCTGCGTCTGCAATTGGCGAGTGATCAGCTGCTGCGACTGCGCCTTCCCGGTGGCTCCCTGCTGCGCCTGCTGAATGGCCGTCTGGTACTCGAGGATGCGGTCTTCCAGCCGGCGCTTGTAGTCGAGCTCGTTGGTGAAGCGCTCGCCGCCGGCCTTCACATACAGATCGCGGCACGCGACGTAGGCATCGATCGCCCTGCTGAAGTTCTTGCGTCCCATCTCGGCGCGGCCCAGCGAGTAGTAGGCGAGCGTAAATTTCGGGTCGCTGTCGAGCGCGGCCTGGAATTCTTTCGCGGCCTCGTCCCACGACTCCCGGCGCATCGCTTCCCACCCGCTCTTATAGTGCTGGTTCGCCCGGCGGGCTTCCGGACTGGCGCCCTTGAAATACTGCGGCTGGCCGTTTGCTGCGCCGGATAACACGAAGACGGATGCGATCAGCAGCAGCATAGTCGAACGCATACGGGCCTCCGCTGGATATGAAAAAGCCCCGCGGGTCCAAGACCCGCGGGGCCAATTGTAGATCCGTTCCGCAGCCTAGAACGTGAACCGCGCCCCGATGCGTAGCGCGATCGGCGCCTGATAGCCGTTGGCCATCAGGAACTGCGGGTTCAGCAGCATGAAGCCGTTGGCCACGGACTTCGCGATCAGATCGTCGAAGTTGAGATGGCCGGCGTAGAACTCCGCTTCCGTGTAATAGCCAGGCGCCAGCGGAATGGCTCCGCTCCCGCGGCGCATTGTCGTCACCTTGCTGTTCACCGTGCGCTGATCGAACAGGTTGAGCACGTTCGCTTGGAGCTGCAGCTCGCGGCCGCCGCCCACCTTGAAGCCGTGCTGCACGAACAGGTCGGTCTGCGTGAAGAACGGCGTCCGGCCGTCGCTGTTGCGGCCCGCGTAGCGGACCGGGTAGGCGTGGCCGGCGATGACCGGCACCTGACGCGTGACCGGGAGACCGCTCGCCGCGAACTCGTTCACGCCGAACGAGGTGCCCCACTTGGCGAGATAGAGCGCCTGGAGCTTGATCTGGTGCGTGCGGTCGGTGTCGAGCACGCCTTCCTGCACGGTGCCGTCGCCGTTGAAGGCCATGACCGGGTAGTCGTAGTCGCGCGAGTTGTTCGGGTTGGTCCGTCCCGGCTCGTCCGACGAAGACAGACCCGAGTAGTTGCCGGTGTCGCGGCTCCACGTGTAGCTGCCGACCGCCATCCAGCCGTTCGACAGTCGCTTCTCGAGGCGGCCCTCAACACTGTTGTAGAGGCGTTTCGCCTTGGGCATCGCGATGAGCTGCGCGTTCGCCGGGAAGACGCCGCCCGGATACTGCGGCTTGAAGATGCTCGCGCCGCTCGAGATGTCGAACACGTCGACGAGACCCTCGCCAGGGTTGGCGATGATGTACGCCTCGTTGCCCGTCTGGTCGAGGTCGCCGATGTCATCGATGGCGCGATCTAGGTTCTTGCGCACGTAACGCACTGTCGTCGCGAGCGTCGGGCTCAGCTGATGCTCGAAGCCGAACGACAACTCCTGCGTCCGCATCGGCCGGATCGATCCGGGCGGCGCGACGTCCTGACCCGGCTTGACCGACGGCTGACGGAAGTCGACGGCGTCATGGAGAAGCCCGCCCGGGCACGTGCTCGTCACGCAGCCCGCGGTGATCTTGTTGAAGTCGGGATCGTTCAGCGCATAGTAGTACGACAGCCACTTGTCGCCGCCGAACGAGCCGCGCGGCATGTTGAGCTTGAAGATGTCGTAGAAGATGCCCCACGAGCCGTAGACCTTCGAGCGCCCATCGCCCTTCAGGTCGTAGGCGAAGCCGGCCCGTGGCGCGGTCTTGTCGCCCCACCCGAACTTGATCGGGTTCGGCGGAACATCCGGACCCTGCCCATAGGCCGGCACGTTCTCGCTCTCCGTGCGGAGACCGAGGTTGACGGTCAGGCGGTTGTTAAGGTTCCACGTGTCCTGCACGAACACGCCGTAGACGTTGCTCTGCACGACGCCACCCGTGATGAAGCCCGACTCCGGCGCCACTCCGTTGGAGCGGACTTCGTAGCAGCCGAAGGTGCCGCTGCCGTACGGGCAGCCGGCGGCGCCCCAATTCAACGTGACCAGGTTCTTCAGTTCGCCGCTGACGACGTCGTTGGCGCGACGGTCAACCTGGAAGCCGCCTTTGACCTGGTGCTGGCCGGCGGCCTTGCCGAACCACGTCGCGTCGAGCTGCAGGTAGTTGCGCGTCTGCGTGTCGCGGAGCACGCCGCTGTTGTTCGGCACGTTGGCGTAACCCTGGTCGTGCTGCAGGTCAGCCGGCACGCCCGCCAGGCCGATGTTCGGCGTCGCAAACGTGTAGCGGACCACATCATTGACGTTGAAGTCGTGCGTATCCGACAGGTAGCGACCGACGCGGCCCGCCACGACCAGGCTAGATGACACCGTGTAGTCGGCCGAGCCAGAGAGGGAGTAGCTCGGGAACTTGGTCCCCTTGATGTACGTGGTAGACGGCGAATCAGTCCCGATCACCGAGGCGAGCTGCCCGTCGTTCTTACTCCAGC
>Ga0207662_10000879_pt1 | contig 13900 bp, 11 predicted proteins | sample KBSS33LmetaG_FD_184338 | JGI IMG/M metagenome (GOLD analysis project Ga0207662, IMG submission 184338) | Switchgrass rhizosphere microbial communities from Kellogg Biological Station, Michigan, USA - KBS S3-3L metaG (SPAdes) (version 2) | ecosystem: Host-associated > Plants > Roots >... | reverse complement strand
CGGAACGCCGGGCAGCCGGCTTGACCGCTGTCGTCGCAAAAACCTCTGCCGGGGCCCTTGAGCATATGCCGGTCGCGCGCGTCATCAACCTTTCCCGGTTAATCGAGGAGTTGAAAAAGGCCGGCATGTGGATTTACGGCGTGGATCCAGCCGGGGCTGCCGATTTCACGGCCATCGATATGACCGGACCGATCACCTTTGTGTTCGGAGGAGAGGGTGGTGGCATCCGTCCAGGGATCGCCCAGGAATGTGACGGGCTCGTGAGGATCCCCATGAGGGGGAAAGTCGAATCGTTGAACGTCTCTGCTGCCGTCGCGGTAACGCTCTTCGAGGGTGTCCGGCAACGAAGGCGTTAAGGGTCGAAGCTTCAGCGGACGCGGATCATGTTCCCTTGAATCGCCGTCTTGAGCAATTGCGCCGTATTCGACACCCGCATCTTTTTCATCATGTTGGCCCGATGCGCTTCGACGGTTTTGACGCTGATTTTCAGCCGCTGGCCGATTTCCTTGTTTTTGAATCCGGCCCAGATCAGTTCAAGGATTTCCTGCTCACGACTGGTCAATGATTCTGGGCGCTTCTTGCGCGGCGGGGGGGAGAGATCGGACAATGAAGTCCGAGATCTCAGTCTTGCGGTTCGTGCCATGTTTCTGGTTCTCCTTTGATCGCGGATCGATTGCGCTATACTGCATTCAAAACAGCCCTCCTGGAGAACGTTCAGGGAGTGCGTCAGAAATTATAGAAAGTCCTCTAGGTCATGTAAACCAATGCAAAATGGCCCTAGTGTAACTACTTACTCAAGCATTGACCGTACGGATTCGCCGGTACGGGCAAGTCATGGACCTTCATAAATGGTCGATGCGCATTGGTATATTGTTGCAGCGGCATTCGGCGCCTTGATCGGCAGCTTTTTGAATGTCTGCATCTATCGGCTGCCCCGAGGGGAATCGATTGTCTGGCCCGGCTCGCATTGTCCCTCGTGCGGAGCGTCGATTGCCTGGCACGACAATGTGCCGGTCGTGAGCTACCTGGCGCTGTTCGGTCGTTGCCGGAATTGTCGCGCGCCCATCTCTATGCGGTATCCACTGGTCGAAGCGGCGAATGCGGTGGGGTATGTGACCATCCTCTCGGTCTTCGGCGCGGGTTGGCCCACCATTTTTTATTGTCTGCTGCTTTCTGCATTGCTGGTGGTTGCTGGCACAGATCTGACCCATAAGATCATCCCTAACGTCGTGACTCTTCCCGGCATCGTGCTCGGACTGCTTGGTGCGACGACCGTGTTACCGGTCGGGCCGATCAACGCGCTGCTTGGAGTGGCGGTCGGAGGCGGAATTCTTTGGTTCTTGGCGTGGGTCAGTCCTTACCTGTTCGGCAAGGAGGGGATGGGCGGTGGCGATATCAAGCTACTGGCGATGATCGGGGCGTTTCTGGGTTGGAAACCGGCACTTCTGACGATCATGATTGGATCGTTGACCGGCTCCGTCATCGGCGTCAGCCTGATTGCGCTCGGATTCATGAAACGGGACGAATATATTCCGTTCGGCCCCTTCCTCGTCCTCGGTGCGCTCATTTCCATGTTTTACGCCCAACCCTTGCTGGATTGGTATCAGGGCTTACTCAGCCCGTCGCTATAAGCGTCCTTCGCAGGCTGATTTCACCGGACCAGTCTGTATCTGTTTGATCTCCCGCCCGTATCGGAAATTCCTCTCTTTCGAGGCGGTCGCTCGCGACGACGAATACGAAGCCGCCTGAATTCCCTGAGAAGTCCCCGAGATGTGCCAAGCGAGTGCCGTGAGACCATTCCGGCATAAGTCTTGGAATTGGCACGGCGTCATGAGCCTAATCGCCCGCCTCGCGACGACAACCGGAAAGAGCCTTACGGAGCTGATGATCGTGACGGCTGTCCTGGGCATTGTTGCAAGCTTGGCGGCACCGGCCTACCAGAGCTTCCAGACGCGCGTGCAGACACGGACTGCTACCGCTGAAATCGCGTCCACGCTCAGAATGGCCAGACATCTCGCCATGGCGAGACGAGAGCGACTGCTGATCCGATTCGACCTTTCGGAGCAAACGATCACGCTCCGCCAGGCTGATGCCGACACGGTCTTGCACGTCTATCGTTACGCAGACACAGGCATCGTGATAGAGGAACCCACGTCCGGGCCTGAGCTGTTCTTTCATCCGAGCGGCCGCTCCGCAAGCGCCAGCACCATTGTCATTCACGATCGTGATCGGCTTCGCTTCACGGTCACGGTAAGCCTTACCGGACGAGTCGTCATTTCATGATCCTTCGCTCATGCATCGCTGAAACAGGCGCGACGTTTTCAGAAGTGCTGGTGGCCCTGCTCGTGACATCTGTCGGAGTGGTGGGGACCATGGGAGCCTTTGAGGCCGCCGATAAAAGCCTGGGTCAGGACGCGTTGGCCGCCAGAGCGCTGGCGATGGCGGAATCCAGGCTCGAATCCAAACGCGCTGTGCCATGGGAACAGCTGCTGTTGGACGACCTCGATCACGACGGTGTGCCGGAAGTGGTCATGCGCGACGACGGGACCGGCGCGGACCGCTCGGCTGGCGATGGCATCTATTCAGCCATGCTCGAAGCAGACGGTGTGAAGCTCGTCTGGACGGTCGCCTCCCATCACCCGGGAAATCTGAGCAGTGCGGGCGCAGTCGTCATCGAAGCCCGTGGTCGTTATGTATCGCGCACCGGCGAGCGGGAAGTACGTCTTGCAACGCTTCGTGCGAATCCCGCCTTCGCCGGCACTCATTAGGTGCAGTCAGTCGCATAGATGGTTCCACAAGTATGACGAGATCACGTTTGCGCAGCTCGGGCGGTTTTAGTCTGATCGAAGTGATGGCGGCGATGGCGGCCGGACTCGTTGTCCTTGCTGCCGTGCTGGAGGCGGTAGGCTATTTTCAGCGCGAGTTTTCCCGTCTACACGAGCGTCTCACCCAACAACAGGATGTCCGTCTGGGGCTCGAACTGTTCGAACAGGAGCTTCGTCTCACCAGCCCCGCATCGATGTCGATTGTACGCCCCGATGCCGTCGAGTTTACGGCGAATGTCGGCGGACTTGCGACTACGGTGACCGCGTCCATGGCGCCAGGGCAGACCACGGTTCCCGTCGAAGATGGACGGGGATGGCCGGACAACAAGCTCGTGAGGATGTGCTGGAATGATCAGTGCGAGCAGTTTACCTTGGCGCGCGCGGGGCAACGGAATCTGCTGACGTTCGTTGAGCCGGCGACCCGGCCGGTGCCCGCCGGCGCGTCGGCGGTGGTCATGAATCGTGTCCGCTACTATAGCCGTCCGGATGAGCGTGGAGTGGTGAGATGGTTGCGTCAAATCGATGGGGGTGCCAGCGTGATTGCGGGAAATATCGCGAGTTTTACACTGCGATATTGGGACGCGCAGGGACGTCCGGTCATGCGTGCCGAACTGGTGCGCCGAATGTTGGTCGAGATCGCGCTCCCGGGCAGGATGATGAAGGAAGCAAGAGAGATCGGCTTACGTTCGTGAGTCACTTCGGGAGGTGAGGACAATGACTCGTGGCTCAAAGGTTGATAACCCTCGAGGACATGTACTCTTGGCGGCGCTCATACTGATACTCGTGCTCGCGCTCTTGAGCTTCAGTCTCTTGTATCTCGTCGGTCAGGATGCCCCGGGGCTTTCAGCCCTGAAGGAGCAAACGCAGGCCCAACACTTGGCTGAGGGAGCCGCCGATCTCCTCGTCAGCTGGTTCCACGAGCCAGCGGCTGCACCGGGGGCACTCAGCGGCTTACTGGCCAAACGTCACGATGCGGCAGACGGGCCTTCCTATTTCGATGCCGCCGGGCGCTCGCAGTTTGTGGGAACTCCTGAACGACCGGATCTTCTCCTCGATGTGTTCAATGAGAGCGATGCCCGCCTTCTGAACGACTCAGCCACCGGGTTCAATGGGGCGTTGTCGGAACTCGGACGTCTGGAGCGCCTGAAACTCTATGGGCCGACACAACCCGGTCTGCTCGGTGCCATCGAAGTCACCGCCTCAACGAAAAGCAGCAGACCGCTGAGAAGTACCATTCGGCTCCAGCTCGGTGCCTTGAATATCCCCGCGATCCGAGCCGCCGTTCAAATTGGTTCAGGATTGGGAACCGCGGGGGCTGGAGAGGCATCAATGATTCTGTCTCATTGGGGGGACGTTCGCGTGATGGGCGATCTAGTGGTGAACCGCATCAATGATCTTGTCGTGAAAAGCACCGGCGCTCCCGTCACCGGTCACTCATATGATGCATCGAAGGTCTTGGAGGACCGCTGGGTGGACTACTGGATCGGCGGCAGCGTCTTGTTCCGGTTTCCATCCGCGGCCGGGAGTGCCGGTTTTCCGCCCAACGTGGTGATCCATCAAGACCCGACGCCGGGGGTACGGCTTGACCACTGGGACTACGATCTCTTGAGGCGGACGGCCCTCCGTCACGGCACCTACTACCGTCTGGACCGGGATGGACGACTCCATCCCACAGGAAGCGGCGAGTCCGATCCAGGATTCTTGCCAGCCGAAGTATTGGCCACTGGAACCGTGGGGCAATCCCGCGGACTGCTCTTCATCGACACCCTGGATGGTGAAGCGCCTCGCCCGGATAATCTGGGAACGTTGGTGCTTGATACGGACTACGTCGAAGCTCTCTTAGTGGTCCAAGGACATGTCGTGCTGAAGCCGAGCGGAGTCGGGCGTTCGTTTAGCGTGTTGAGCCCGCCGCCGGAAGAGAGCAGCGCCATCGGCAGCCGGATCCCAGTCACCTTGTCCGGTGTTCATCTCAATGGCCTGCTGTATGCCGCCGGCACCATCACGGTGGAACGTGAGACCCGCCTGTACGGCGCCCTCTATGCAGCCGGTGCTGTAGCGTCAAGGTCGCTTCTGGAGGTCTGGTACAACTCTGATTTCGGGAGAGGGTCCTTTCGCGGCCTTCCCCTCGTGTACCGCGCGGCGTCCACCTGGCAAGTGAAATACTGATGTGAGCGGCCGATGGAGGGCGTGCATCTCTCAGCCGGCGAGCGGAGCGGCGCCCTTCCGGCCGAGGCGGCGGCCAAGAGAGCCGGACGGGCCGGCAAGATTTCTCGTCTCTCCATTGAACAGAACGTCCTTGACCTGCTCGTGTGCCGAGGACTCCTTCCACAGTCCGAACTTGACCGTGCGCTCGAAGAAGCGGCTGGAGGGGGCGCCGATATCGAAACTCTGCTGCTGGACCGCTATCACGTCCCGAAACATGTGCTTGGCGAACTCCTCAGCGACTACTACCAATGTCCCTATCTTCCCTTTGACGAGCGGACCGTGATCGATGCCGATCTCGTCCGGACGCTGAGCCACGACTATCTAAAGAAGAATCTCTGGCTCCCCCTCGCCCGCCGGGGACAACTCCTCGATGTGCTGACGCACGATCCGCACGATCTCGAGCGGGGCTGGGACGTGCGGCGGAGTTTCCCGGGGATGACGATCCGCTATTCCGTCGCCCTGCGCCGGGACATCGAGCAGTTCCTCGTCACGCTTGACGGACAACCAGGCGGGTCCGCCATGGGAACCTTGCTCAGCGAGCTGGTGGAAGACGTCCCGCCTGAGCCGGTGTTGCCCGACCTCTCTGCTGGTCCCATTGACGAAAACGATTCCCTCATCGTACGGCTGACCAGTCATTTGATCACCGAAGCCGATCGTCTGGGCGCCTCCGATCTGCATCTCGAGCCATGTCTCGGTAAGAAGGACATGAACATTCGGTTCCGGGTCGATGGCACCTGCTTCACATATACCAAGGTGCCCGCTGCATACCGGCGCGCCCTGGTCTCGCGCATCAAGATCATGGCCAACCTCGATATTGCCGAACGGCGCAAGCCGCAGGATGGGAAGATCCGCTTCAAGCTCGGCAGCCAGCGCAGTATCGAGTTGCGTGTGGCGACGCTTCCCACAACCGGCGGGAACGAAGATGCCGTGCTGCGGTTGTTGACCGCCAAGGAACCGCTGCCGTTGGAGGCCATGGAGTTCATGCCGGACACGCTGCAGGCGATCAGGATGCTTGCCGAGAGGCCCCATGGCATTTTCCTATGTGTCGGGCCCACCGGCTCCGGAAAAACGACGCTCCTGCATGCGATCCTCAAAGAGATCAACAGCGAAGAACGGAAAATCTGGACAGCCGAAGATCCGGTCGAAATCACACAGGAGGGCCTCCGGCAGCTTCAAATTCATCAAAAGATCGGCCTCGACTTTGCGACGGCCATGCGGGCTTTTTTGCGTGCCGATCCCGACGTCATCATGATCGGCGAGATGCGCGACAAGGAAACAGCCGACATCGCCATCGAAGCCTCTCTAACCGGCCACCTCGTCTTCAGTACACTCCATACCAACAGCGCCGTCGAAACCGTGATCCGGCTGCTGGACCTTGGGTGCGACCCGTTCAACTTTGCCGACGCCATGCTCGGTGTGCTGGCGACCAGGCTCTGCAAGCGGATCTGTGCGGCGTGCAAAGAACCCTACCAGCCATCGAGTGAAGAATATGATGAGCTGCTGGAGGGACAGGGCATGGCTGCTGGCGAATCCCTTTTGCCCGAACGCCACGCGCTCCGGTTGTTCCGCGGTCGAGGGTGTGATGTGTGCCGTGGGTCAGGCTTTCGAGGCCGTGTCCCGCTCCACGAACTCCTGATTGGAACCAACGAAATCAAACACCTCATCCAGTCCAGAGCCAGAACCACCGAGCTGCTTCACGCGGCCGCTCGCAACGGCATGGAGACCCTGGTTCGCGATGGGATCCGCAAGGTCATTCAAGGGTTGACCGCGTATCGCCAGGTGCGTGCGGTCGCAAGCCAGTAGTTCTCCCGTAGTCGCCCCTAGCTGTTCTTCCTTGCTCCATTCTAGTGTCAGGCCACTCGATGCCGGGTATTTCATGCCCGCCTCCTACCCCTATGTGACGGAAATTGTTCAAACCGGCCGACGAAAATTGCCATTCGAGCCGGGAGACGCCTTGCCAACCGGCCATCATCCGCTATCCTTCAATAGGTTAGAGGAATTCATGAAGGCCCCTGATCGGCATGTCCCTTGCGATGTCCGCTCCGGGGCTCTGGGTGTATGGACATGACTATGGCGAATCCAACAGGTCATCGAAGCATCGCTGGGTTTACCCTGATCGAGTTGATGATCGCGGTGGCGATCGTCACGGTCGGCGCATCGTTGGCTGCACCTGAATTTGTTCGCTGGCACTCACGGACGCAGCTTCGACAAGCCACGAGCGAGATCGCCTCGCAGCTGACCATGGCGCGGATGGCCGCCATGAACAAGAATCGCGGGGTCGATGTCACGATTGAGATGGCATCCGGGGGCGTGAACATTTGGGCCGTCGCGAACGGAGGTTCGTCGGTCATTCCGAAAACATGGTTGGCGAGCCGAGTGACAGCCGTCACCGGAGCGCCGGTCACCATCTCTTTTTCGTCCCTTGGTGTCAAAACCAGCGGAGGGACGGCCACGCAGACGTTTGGTGTCTGCGACGTCAACAAGCAACAGTACTCCGTGCAAATCATCCCGGCTGGGCGTGTGAACTGGTCGCCGACGGCGACGGCCACGCCCTGCCCGTAGGCCAAATGGTGTAAGGCATGACTGAGGCGCACCACGCACAGTTGCGGAACGATCAAGGGTTTACGCTCATCGAGGGGATGCTAGCGTCAGTCATCCTGGCAGTCGGCCTGCTGGCCCTCTCCGCCATGCAGGGGATTGCTCTTGTGAAAAATGTGGATGCCAACGAGTTGACCAGGGTGTCCACGCTCGCTTCGGACATGATGGAGCGGATTTACTTCAACCGGCGAAATGCGGCTGCCTATAACGCCATTGATACGACAAGCGCCTCGACCTGCACCGCGATCAGTACAACAACACAGCCGATGGCCAATGGCGACTGTACGCTCTGGGCCGGCCTGGTCAACGCCACCCAATTGCAGAACATCAAGGGGACCGTCGCGGTTTCCACTGCTGTCGTCGGTCCGGCTGCGCTCGGCCAACGCAATGTGACAGTCACGATCACGTGGATGGGATCGTTAAAGGCCGGTCAGAGTGTCAAGCGCAACCGGACGCTGACCATGCAACGTGTCGTGGCACCTGAGTAAGGATGAGGAACGCATGTCCGCGAAGCACGTAGTCAAAAAGTTTCCGGCGGCTCGTGAACGGGGGTTTACGATGATCGAAGTGATGGTCGCCGTCGGTCTGACGGCCATCGTGGCGGCCGCTGCGTTTACCATTCTCACCACCACCAGTAAGGCCGTGGTGGCCAATGAGCAGGTCGTCGATACCCAACAGGACGTGCGCATTGCCATGGAACTCTTGAGCCGGGACATCAAGATGGCCGGCTTTGGCAGCCCCGGAGTGGCCATTGGAAACTGCACCTTTCCTCTCATGCCGGCGGACAACACGCCCACAGGCGCGGATACCGGTCCGGATTCGATTCAACTCCTCGTGCCGACGACGAAATCCTCAGGAACGACGCCATGGCTCTTGCAGTCCGCCACGAGTCCGAATGGAGCTGCGACGATTACATTGAGGTCGGGCGCAGTGAACGACATGGTCGCCTCAGGCCTGGTCAATGGGTCCTACATCTCAATCAATGGAGCGTATACAGCACAAGTCACGGCCGTGACTCCCTCTAGCAATACGATTACGGTCGCTGTTCCCGCTCCAATCTGGTTTCCGGCCAGCGCGCCTGTCTATCTCCTGCAATGTATCCGCTATCAGGTCGTGATCAATGCGGCCGTCTGTGGCTCCGGAGAGCCGTGCCTGACCAGGGGTGTCGCCGGAGTGACGGTGGGGCCGAGTGCTGAGGCACCCATCGTTGAAGGCATTGAGGAGCTACAGTTGGCCTATGCCTGCGACGGCTGCGTGGCGGCAATCAACGGCGGCAATCCCGATCGTATCATCGACAACCAGGGAGGGGCAGCCGGGTTCGATCAGGCGGATTTCGTGAGCGATAACTTATGGACCACTCCTCCGCTGACTCCGGACAAGATCAAATTGGTCCAGATATCGCTGGTCGCCTCCCAACCCCGCGCGGATGCGGGCTTCGGAGAAACATCGAAACTCCAGATAGGGTCGGCAGGATTGGGAGTCTCAGGCGATCGCACGCTGAGCGCCAATGCCACTCATCGGCGACGAATGCTGACCAAGACCGTCGATCTAAGAAACATCGGATTCTGATGAGGAGAACATCTGTGCGATTCGAGCCGACAGTCGTGAGCGTCAGCGGAGGAGACGAACGTGGCGTTGCCATGCTCGTCGTCCTCATGGTCATGCTCATGATGACGGTGCTCGGCGTCGCCGCAATCACCGTCAGCGGGCTTGAGAACAAGATCGCCGGCTTGCAGCGTACCACGGAAAACGCCGCGCAAGCCGCCGAGTCCTGTCTAGGCACCAGCGCGAATGTCATCATGCAGACGTTACTGCCGGAGAATGGTGACACGATTCCTGCCGCGCTCCTGGATACTGCGTCGCCGGCTGGACCGGTTCCGAGTACGAATGCAACGATCCTGGAGAACGAGATTATCGGAAACCCGGAAAACAGCCCTGACAATCCCGTTTCCGGTTCCGAAAACATCAGGATGCCTGCCGGGTTGATGAATTTGGGCGGCTATACCGTGTTGGGCGACATCGACCGGCTTTATGTCAAGCAGAAGGCCGGGACGGGCCAAATCCATTTCGGAGGCTATGAAGGGGTGGGCGCCGGAGGTGGCGGCGATGCGGATATTTATTACAAGGTCACCTGCGTGGCCACCAATACGGCCACGGGAACCGAAAGCCGTGTGTCAGCCATCTATGCGTGCACGTGGAGTTCAGACGGCTGTCAGAAACAGCCATAAAAGCGAGCACCAGCAGATATGAACATTCCTCTTCTACAGGGCTCCCGCGATCGCATGGCGGAACGGGTGCGATCCAAGCAACAGAGGGAGGACATCATGAACGGTCAGTGGACAATGGCGTTACGACGCACTTTGTGGGCGGCATTCTTGAGCGTGGGCATGGTCGCGACCGTCTTCGCGCCCGTCCCGGCAGCGGCCGCGCCACCGGTTCCGCCGGCGGCTGCGCCGAACATGGTCGATTACACGAACTATCCCATGTTTCTCAACAAGACCGGCCCGGTCAATATTCTGTTTCTGGTGGATTTCTCCAACTACACCCTCGAGGCCGCATTTACCGGGTCGAATCACAAGTATCCGATCTCTTTCAAGCCGGGAACGCCGACCAATACCAAGTACGCGGCCAATGTGACGGTCGATAGCGCCTCGGGTCCGTATCTCGTCGCGGTGGACAGCAACGGCGCCCCGATTGCCAGCACGTCAGCGAACACGACGACTCCGGCAGACACTTTCGTTTCCACCAAGCAGTACTTCGGCATCTTCGATCCCTTTCGCTGCTACACAGCCACCCCGACAGGTTTTACCTATGCGTGGAGGAAGGTCAATGGCAGCGGGAATCCGGATTACACCGTCAATTGCAACGCCACGAGCCAGTGGGACGGGAACTTCCTCAACTGGCTCACGATGCGGAAACAAGAGATGATTTATCAAGCCTTGATCGGCGGACGTCCGTTGCCCGCCCAGGCGAATACGGACGGCACCGCGAACAGCCTTGCAGGGGCGAAAAATGTGGGAGACAACGGCAGTTCCACTAAATGCTCACTGGGTAATCTCGGTTGGTGCTTCGTGAAGTTCGTCCCGGCTGCGACGCTCACGGGACGTGTGCCCACCACACTGCCGACGTCTGACGTCAACTTGGCAGCAGGAGGGCCCATCCTGGCTACGGAGGGTCGCTTTTTCGGGATGGGCGACGGCACCGGACAAGGCAATATTTACGTGAACGACAACACGACGGCCAATCCGTTCGATACGGCTGCCGCGAATACCTATCCCATTCAGGTGAATTTGCTCTCTGAGCCGAACGATGTCCCGGCGTCGGGCGCGGCGAATACGTGCAGGCTCGGAGACCCGAACTACATGGGAACGACGGCGTGTTATTTGCGCGATCGTTCGTGGGGCCTCTTCCAACGACTGAGAGCGGACGCCTTCCGTGCTGCCATCATGTTTATCAACGGTTCGACGGGACAGGGCGGTAGCCTGCAAATCGCGTTTGATTCGGCGGTCAATCAAAGCGATTACACGAACGTTCGTAACGAACCGACGCTCGCGAATGCGCCCTTGGCGGAATCGCTCTATGAGGCGCTGTGCTATTACCGCAAGTCGTCTGGACCTTGCTATGACAACGGCAGCGGTGTGTGGGGCACGGGCTACAACGGCACCACCGGAGTGGCCGGCGATCCCTACTATGTCTCCAGTGCGAGCGCGATCGTCCCTTGCTGCCGAAACTTCGTGTTGATGATCAGTCCCGGGCAGGGAATCGCTGACGGCGATGCGCCTGGCACCTCCCCCTTCGGGAACCTGTTTACGGGGGCCAATACGGGAGTCGACTATACGCTGGCGCCTGAGAGCATGAGCACGGCCGCAGCCAAAGCCGCCGGAGACCGGCTCGATGACGTCGCCTGGTATGGCCACACCAACGACGTGCGTTCGACGATTGGGGGCACGCAATCGGTGACGTTCTACTCCGTGAACGCAATGGGCGGAAAAACCGGAGCCAAAATTCTGGCCTCCGCCTCGAAATACGGCGGCTTCGACGACAAAAACAAGGACAACACGTCGAACTTTGCTCCTACCGCTGCCCAATACGCGGCCGACGTCAATGCGACGACTGGACTCCAGCTCGGCAACATCAACCTGTGCACCTATCCAACCGGCTCGAATCTGCAGCCTACGACCGCCGGTCCCTACTATAGTTACAAGGAATGGGATTCGGACTACGACTGTGTGCCCGACTCATATTTCGACGCCTCGGAAGGCGGGGACATCGAAAAGGAAGTCAACAAGGCGATTGCGGATATTTTGAAGCGCGCCGCCTCCGGCACCTCGTTGTCCGTATTGGCGTCGTCGACCACGGGTGACGGAAGCATCTACCAAGCCTATTTCTTCCCGGAAGAGTTCGACACGATCGCGGGCGCGTCCAACGAAGTTCGTTGGACCGGCTACATCCAGGGCCTGTGGGTGGATAGTTATGGAAACATGCGGGAGGACACGGTCCAGGACGGCCGATTGGTGTATGGGGACGACAACATCGTCGAAACCTGTACCGCCACCGACAAGACGACGAAGTTCCTCCGCTATGTCGACTCGAACGGGGACGGGCAGAAGAACGACAGCGCATCGTCGTTATCGTGCGATACGGATGGACATGACCTGCGCGAGATGCAGGGCATTTGGGAGGGCGGGAAGAAGCTTGCCAAGCGAGATCTCTCAACCAGGCCCAGAAAGATTTTTACATGGGTGGATCTGGACAACGACGGGGAAGTTGATACGGATGAACAGAAGGATTTTGCGGTCAACGGCGGAAGCGTGACGACCGGTTTGGCGTCCAACGTGTGGAAGGCGTACCTGCAGGGGACTGCGACAGGGACGTTTACCGCGGATAATATTATCAGCTATGTCTCGGGAACCGCCGTGGCGAACATGCGCAACCGAACCAAGACGATTCCAGGCGAATCGGGAACATTCGTCTGGCGCCTGGGCGATATTGTGAATTCGACACCGACGCTGGTCGGCACACCGCAAGAACGGTTCGACGTGCTCTACGGCGATACCGGGTATCGTCGATTCGCGCAGCGGTGGAAAAGTCGACGCCTCACGGTCTACGTCGGATCGAACGACGGGATGCTTCATGCGTTTAACGGAGGCTATTCCCACCGTGGAGCAGACAGTGATGCCAGTAACGGGGTCGAGCATGGCTTTTACACGACAGGCCCGACCGCAAACGATTCCACCAAGCCTGCGTTGGGAGAAGAGATCTGGTCGTTCATCCCCTATTATCTCTTACCCCAGCTGCGCTGGATGGCGCAGGATGATTACACGCATGTGTCGTACGTCGATTTGAAAGCCAAAGCCACCGATGTGAGAATCTTTTCGTCCTACACCGCCACCGAAGCCGGCTGTTCGACGGATCCGGTGCCTGACACCTGCATTCACCCCGATGGCTGGGGAACGATCCTCATCGTCGGGTTGCGATACGGGGGCAGCTGTGCTTCCTGCGCGGCGGTTTCAGCCGGCAACAACGGCGGACCGGCCCTGACGTACACCGCAGATTTTAACGCCAACGGGAATACGACCGATACGAATGACACGAGAACGTTTTACAGCGGGTACATCGTGCTCGATGTGACCGATCCAGACAATCCGAAGGTCTTAAACGCCTTTACCTCGACATCTCTCGGATTGACCACGAGCTATCCCTCGATCGTGAGGGTCAGTCCCAGTGGGGATACCAAGAATAACCATACCAACGCGCGATGGTACATGGTCGCGGGCTCAGGTCCCCATGGATACGACGGCAAGGCGGCCGCAGGGTCGTCTCTGTTCGCGGCCGAGTTGGTTCTTCCGGGGGCAGGCAGTCGGATCACGTCCACGATGCCGGTGCTGGACGATTTCACGGGAGCAACCGGGACACAGAACCCGAGCTTCATGGCCAGTCCGATCACGTACGACCGGGACTTGGACTTCCGATCCGATGCCGTCTACGTCGGGCGAGCGATTGCACCGACAGGGAGCCACACGACATGGTGGGGGAAGTTCTACCGTCTGATGATGGGTACCTGCACTGGTGATCCCTGTAAGCCCGATACGGTGTCGGGGGCTTCTGGCAGCGCATGGGGTATCCCGGGAAAGACCGCCGGGACGCGGGTTCCAACCGTCATCATTCAACAGGTCACGATCGGCGGCTCGCCCCTGGATCTGGGGCCGGTGACGGCCGCAGCCACCGTCACGTTGGACAACTCGAGTAATTCCTGGGTCTTTTTCGGGACA
>Ga0207662_10000872_pt1 | contig 13927 bp, 5 predicted proteins | sample KBSS33LmetaG_FD_184338 | JGI IMG/M metagenome (GOLD analysis project Ga0207662, IMG submission 184338) | Switchgrass rhizosphere microbial communities from Kellogg Biological Station, Michigan, USA - KBS S3-3L metaG (SPAdes) (version 2) | ecosystem: Host-associated > Plants > Roots > Rhizosphere... | reverse complement strand
AAGCACAGCATCCGCGTCACCCTCAAGCCCATCGGGTTTGGCGGGGACTTTCCCTTCACGCCTGCGCTGACCGAACGGTCGTACCCCGCCCCCGCGCTGAGCCTCCGGGAGATCACCACTCCCCTCACGGCCAAGATCGGGGCCCTGAGGGTGGATGTGCGCCCGAACCCTCTTACGGTGGTGGTCACGAACGCGGCCGGACAGCCCGTGCAGACGCTCGTGTTCGAGCCCGACGGCAACCTGTCGTTCGGCCTCGACGGGCAGCCCGTCCTCGGGATGGGTGAGGGCGGGCCCCTGCCCGCACCCGGAAGCGCATGGCGGAGCCACGCCGTCCAGTTCGACCGGCGCGGCCAGCTGGACTCGATGGAGCCCCGCTGGCAGTCCGACATGTACGGGTCGCGCAATCCCGCGGCGATGCTGCTCGGCACCGGAGGGTGGGGCGTCTTCGTCGCCACGCCCTGGGTGCAGGTCGACCTGCGGCGCGACGACCGCGGCCTGTTCATTCCCTACCAGCCGCCGAGCGGCAGCGACGTCCCGCAGACCCGGGCCAACCAGCGCCTCAACATCGGCAAGGGCGTCCATCCCGTTCGCGCGATTGTTCCGGGCCTCTACGATCTCTTCGTCTTCGATGCGCACGAGCCCGCCGAGGCCCTGCGGGATTTCGCCGTCATCACCGGCCCCGCGGCCCTGCCCCCTCGCTGGGCGCTCGGCTACATGCAGTCGCATCGCACCCTCGAAGACGACGCGCAGATGCTCGGCATCATCGACACCTTCCGCGCCAAGCAGATCCCCCTCGATGCGGTGATCTACCTCGGCACGGGTTTCTGCCCCCGGGGCTGGAACACCACCCAGCCCTCGTTCGACTTCAATCCCGAGGTGTTCAAGCGGGACCCCAAGCAGGTGCTGGCCGACATGCACGCCCGCCACGTGAAGGTCGCCGTGCACATGGTCCCGTGGGACAGGGACCAGCTGCCCACGCTCCACGGGTCGATCCCGGCCAGACCCGGCGAGACCCTGGACGCCTCCCACATCCAGAACTACTGGAAGCCGCACGCGGGCCTCGTGGCGGCCGGCGTCGATGCGTTCTGGCCTGACGAGGGGGACTGGTTCAATCTCTTCGAACGCATCAAGCGCCATCAGCTCTACTACGAAGGGGCCCTGTCGACCACGCCGAACGTGCGGCCGTGGAGCCTGCAGCGGAACGGCTACCCGGGCATTGCCAAATGGGGCGGGTGGGTCTGGTCGGGCGACACGGAATCGTCGTGGAAGACGCTCGAGGCCCAGATCGCGGTCGGCCTCAACTACTCGCTGAGCATCGGCCCGTTCTGGGGCTCGGACATCGGCGGCTTCTACGCGAGCAACGAGCTGACGGGCGAGCTGTACGCACGCTGGCACCAGTTCGCGGCGTTCTGCGGGTCCTTCCGAGCGCACGGACGCACTTGGCAGCTTCGGCTTCCCTGGGGCTGGGGCTCGAACGAGATGGGCCCGAAGGAGTACGACAACAAGAACACCCCGATTGCCGCGGACGACCCGCGCAACGTCCTTTCGTCGGAGATGAACAACCCGGCCATCGAGCCGGTCGTGAAGCGGTACTCGGAGCTGCGCTACCAGTTGATGCCGTACACCTACACCCTGGCCTGGGAAGCCCGCGATACGGGCCTGCCATTGATGCGCGCGATGTGGCTGCACTATCCCCGCGACGCCGCCGCGCGGGCCCTCGGCACGCAGTACATGTGGGGGCGGGACTTGTTGATTGCGCCGGTCTTCGAGAAAGGCGCGACGTCCCGGGCCGTCTACCTGCCCACCGGGACCTGGTACGACTGGTGGACCCACGCGACGCACGCGGGCGGGCAGACGGTCACCCGTGCCGTGGACCTCGCCACCATGCCGATCTTCGTTCGGGCCGGAGCGATCGTCCCGTTGGATCCCGTCCGGCAGTACACGAGCCAACCGGTCAGCGAGCCCACGACGCTCAGGGTCTATCGCGGCGCCGACGGTCAGTACACGCTGTACGAGGACGACGGCATCAGCCAGGACTACCTGGCGGGGAAAGGCACCTGGACCCGCATGAGGTGGAACGAGCGGAGCGCGCGGCTGACCATCGAGCCCGGCCGGCCCGCCGGTGCGACGAATCCGACGGCTCCGCGCACATTCACGGTCGAGTTGATCCCCGGCGGTGCGACCCGGACCGTCCAGTACTCGGGCCGACGCGTCGACGTGAGGTTCCAATGAAGAACTCGCTGACCAGACGTGAACTGCTGAAGGCTGCGGGGAAGGCGACCGCCGTGGTGGTGGCCTCGCCGCTGGTCGAGCTCGCGCTGGGCGGCGACGGAGTACTGTCGGCGCAGACGCTCCCCCCCGCCACCTTCAACGCGGTCGCCGGGCCGGATCGCGTGGTGATGCGCGACGGCAAGACGTATCTGAACGGGTGGACCGGCGTCGGCCCGCGTCCGCGCCGGCAGCGTCTCCGTGATGGCCCGCAACCGCCGTCCGTCCCGCCGCCGCCGCCGCCACCAGGGCCCGCCCCGGCCGTGGCCTGGAGCCAGGTGTCCGGTCCGGGCCGCGTCACGTTCGCGGACTCGAAGGCCCTCGTGACGACGGCTCTGTTCTCGGAGCCGGGCGAATACGTCGTCCAGATGGCGGCCGACAACGGTACGGCGAAAGCGACCTCGACCTTGGTCGTGAAGGTGGAGGAGCCACCGCCGCCTGAGCAGCTCCGTTTCGTGGTCACGCGGCCCTACGCGGTGACGGGCCCGTTCTGGGCGCCGCGGGTCAAGGCCCTGATCACCTCGTGGATTCCGTACTGTGTCGACCAGTGCAACCGCACCGACATCCCCGCCGGGCGAGGCGACGGCGGCATCGACAACTTCGTCGAGGCCGCCAAGGCCTTGCGCGGCGAACCGTACGCCGCGCACAAGGGCTACGTCTTCTCGAACGCGTGGGTGCACCAGACGGTCGAGTCCATCTGCCTGGCGTTGATGATCGACCCGCAAGGCGATCCGGAGATCCTCGCGGCGCAGAAGAGGCTGCGCGCGTCCCTCGAGGACTGGATCCCGAAGATCCTGGCCGCGCAGCATCCCGACGGCTACCTGCAGACGGCGTTCACGCTGCGCGACGCGCCGCGCCCCGACCAGCCGGCCGCCGGCGGCGCCGGACCGTGGTTGGAGCGGTGGTCCGTGTCTCACCGGCGGAACCATGAGGGCTACGTCGCCGGCTACTTCATCGAGGCGGCGATCAACCACTACGTGATGTCGGAAGGCAAGGATCGCCGTCTGTACGACGCGGCCAGGAGGCTCTGCGACTGCTGGGCGGATCACATCGGCCCCGCGCCGAAGCAGGCGTGGTACGACGGGCACCAGCAGATGGAGCAGGCTCTCGTCCGGTTCGGCCGCTTCGTGAACGAGATCGAGCGGAAACCAGGCTCGAAGGCCGGCCCCGGCGACCGGTACATCGCCCTGGCGAAGTTCCTCCTGGACTGCCGCAAGGACGGCACCGAATACGATCAGAGCCACCTGCCCGTCCAGCAGCAATACGAGGCGGTCGGCCACGCCGTGCGGGCGGTCTACACGTATTCGGGCATGGCCGATGTCGCCGTCGAGACCCACGACATCGACTACCAGAGCGCGACCAAATCGATCTGGGACAACCTGGTCAACAAGAAGTACTACCTGACGGGCGGGGTGGGGAGCGGGGAGACCGCGGAAGGATTCGGGCCGGACTACTCGCTGCGCAACGACGGGTACTGCGAGGCCTGCTCCAGCTGCGGCGAGATCTTCTTCCAGTGGAAGCTGCACCTCGCGTATCACGACGCGCAGTACGCCGACCTCTACGAGCAGACCCTGTACAACGCGGTCTACGGCGCGATGGACCGGGCGGGCCGGAACTTCTACTACGACAACCCGCTCGACGAGAACACGGCCCGCTACCCGTGGCACAACTGCCCGTGCTGCGTCGGCAACATCGCGCGCACGATGCTGATGCTGCCGACCTGGGCCTACTCGCGGTCCGCCGACGCCGTGTACGTGAACCTGTTCGCCGGCATGCGGGCCTCGCTCGGCGAGGTGGCGGGCACCGAGGTCGAGATCGTGCAGGAGACGAGCTACCCGTGGGACGGCAGGGTGTTGCTCACGGTGAACCCGAAGGCGCCGAAGGCCTTCGCGGTGCGGATCCGCGTGCCCAGGCGTGACGTGAGCACGCTGTACCGCGCGACGCCAAGCGCCGACGGGATCACCAAGATGACGGTGAATGGCACCGCCTTCAAGGCGCCCGAGGCGCGCGGCTACGCGGAGATCTCGCGGCGGTGGAAGGCCGGCGACACCATCGAGTTCACGCTGCCCATGCCCGTCCAGCGCGTGTACGGGAGCGACAAGATCGTCGCGGGCGACGGCCGGCCGTCGCCGGTCGAGGACAAGGTCGCGCTGCGCGTCGGCCCGCTCGTCTACAACATCGAGAAGGCGGACCAGGACATCACGGGCGTGCTCCCGCCGTCCGCGCCCCTCGTCCGCGAGTGGCGAGCCGATCTGCTCGGGGGCGTCAACGTCATCAAGGGCACGTTCGCGAGCGGCGCGCCGATGACCGCGATTCCCAACCCCATGCGGTACAACCGCCATCCTCCGGCTCCGCAGCCGTCGCCGGATCCCCCGCCGGCCCCCGGCATGCCGCGTCCGCAGCCGCCGCCGCCGGAGTCGATCATCTGGATCCGGGAGAAGTAGAGCGGCGTCCCGACCAGCGGTCAGTCCTTTTCGTTCGACTGCTTCTTGGCGGTGCCAGTCGCGACCGTGGTGGCCGAAACGTCCGACACGCTGAACGGCACCTCCTTCGCGTCGTCGACGATGACGAAGTCGCTGATGAACGGGCCGGCGAACACGGGGTGGTCGAACCTCACGTGGATCTGACCGGTGCCGTCGGAGTTCACGGTGTAGGAGCACTCGGCGGCGTTGAGCGGGACGACCGTGCCGCCGGCGTTCAGGCGAACCCGGATGTCGCAGCCTCCCGCACCGTCGAACGAGTTGAGCCCCACGAGGCCGGCCTGCACCGTCCCCGCCGCTAGCGTCCCGGCGCCCGAGAACCCGTAGGTTCCCCTCAGGCTCCGCCGTGAGAAGCGACCGCCCGCCTCGCTCGTGGCCACGCCGACGAGCGTCAGGCCGACGATGAGCACCGACACCCAAGTCCTTCTCGAGCTCATGACTGATCTCCTTCCTGGGCGAGCCGCGCAGACGGCTGCGCCCCGGCTACATGAAGTCGTATTGGGGTTTTGGACCCTTCTCGCCAGGCTGAACGAATTTCGGGTGGGGATGTTGTAGCTAAGACTGCCGCCACCGCCTCGCGAACGCAAGAACTTTCGTGACGGAGTGGCTTGGCGCGAAGACCAGCAGCACGCCCGCCCGCGCGGGACGGTCCGCGACGACCGCATTGCCGTGGTGCAACTCCGTTGCCAGCGACTTACTGTGAAGCACGTGACATCCGCCGGCCCCGCAGCCCGGTCCCCCGCCCGCCCCCGGCATGCCGCGTCCGCACCCGCCGCCGCCGGAGTCGATCGTGTGGATCCGGGAGAAGTAGGAGGCCGGCGCGCGCAGCGTCTCGTTTCCCGCCCGCACGCCGGCCACCCGGCAAGTCAGGACGCCGAGTCCTTCAGTCGAACCATCGACCCCGGGGCTGCACGAAATTGGCAAATACGAGCTCCGCGACGGACCGGCCGACCTGCTGACCGGCCTGCTGATCGAATCGGTAATGGACGCCCCCGTAGATGCGGGCCATGGCTTCTTCGTCGGCGGCCTCCGAGAAACCCTCGAAGTGCCGCGTGACGTCCGGCAACCCGCCGGATTGACTCCAGGTCACGGCCACAGGTGCGTCGTTCGTGCCACAAACGAGCTCGAGGGTACGCGCCGCGCTGGCACCGATCGTCGCCAGATTGCCGGCATAGGAGGGATATGGGGGCGTCGTGATCAAGGGCAGCCACGTCGAATCGGGATCGGTATCGGGGTTGAGATCCGTGTCGGCCGCGCGGATCGCGGTCACGGGGCGCCACACGCCGTACACGAACTTGCTCGCCTGCGTCGTCTGGAGGGCATCGTGGATCGAGACGTTCAGCAGCACGAACACACGGGCGGCTTCGACGAGCGACAGCTCGCGCGCGAGGACGACATCGCGAGCCACGTTGTTCCACACCGAGAAGAATCCCGTGGTGGTTCCGACGCCCGACCAGAGACGCGCGATGGTCGTCTGTTCCTCGGTGCGCGCCCCGCTGTCGGACTTGCCCAGCAGTTTCACCTCGTTGAGATCGGCGGCGTATCGTGCGCTCGTGAGCGACGGCGGGGGCAGCGGCAGGACTTGTGTCGCCGAGACCAGCGCCATCGGCGCCGCCTGCTGGAGGTGCGTGAACGCGGCGGCCGCGTTGGCGGGAGGCGTCGGCTGCCAGCGTCCGGGAAGGGGCGGCTCGGAGTAAGGCGGAAACGGCGAGACGACCCAGCCGTCGTTCTGCCGCCATTCGAGGATCTCCTTGGCGACGCGGGCGCCAATCTCAGCCCCGCGGCGGACGAACGTCGAAGGACGATGGCCAAGATCGGCGGCAAGCGCCTCGTCATAGGCCGGCGCCGCCGACGGATTGAGAGCCACGAGCACGTCATGGGCGGCCTGCGCGGCCGCGGCCGTGGTCGATCCGGTCAACCCTGGTCGCAATCGGACGCGATAGGGTTCGAAGTCGCGTTCGATGGCGTTGACCGCATCGAACATCGCGATGTGCGTCATCGCGTAGAAACGAGGCGAGAGAGGATTGCCCGGCTGAGGAAGCGTGCTCTGAAGAAGCTGGTTCCATTTCAGCACGACGGCCGCGGACGAGTGCGTCGCTTCGACGTCGCGTGCTCCGGAAGTCAGGGCCACCGCCAGCGCCGCCCCAACCAGCATGGTCTTTCGCATCTGCATTGCTCCTTGGAAAGTGGTTAGTTCGAACGAAACGGGCCCAACCTACGCGCGAGCTCCGGCCGGCTCCATGGCCGCCGGCTGCTCCGCGGCTTGAATGCGCCTCTCCCCGCAAGCGGCTGTGATGACTGGAGATCGACAGCCACATGCGCTGTGCTAGGCTGGGGCTCCGGATCCCTCCATGGACCTGGCGGACCCCACCCCGCGCGTTCTCCGGTTCGGCGTGTTCGAGCTGGACCGGCGTTCCGGCGAGCTGCGCAAGCAGGGCGTGCGTGTCCGCGTCCAGGAGCAGCCCCTGCGAGTGCTGGAGGCGTTGCTCGCCGAGCCCGGGGAGCCCGTCACGCGCGAAGCCTTGCGGCAGCGCCTGTGGCCCGACGACACGTTCGTGGACTTCGACAACGGGCTCAACCGCGCCATCAACCGCCTGCGCGCGGCGCTCGGAGACGAGGCCGACAACCCGCGGTTCATCGAGACGCTGGAGCGCCGGGGCTACCGCTTCATCGCGCCCGTAGGCCTGGTGGACATGCCGTCGTCGCCGGCTCCGGCACCCGCGCCCGAGACCACGCCTTCGGCGCCGGAGACGACAACGCCGCCGACGGGACGCGGCCGCGGTCGGAACGTATGGCTCGCCGGGGCGCTGGCCGCCGCGGCGTTGCTGGCCGTGCTGATCGCGTTCACGCCGGTGCTGCGGCGCAGCGCGGACACCCCGGACCACCCTCGCATCCGTTCACTGGCGGTGCTGCCCCTGGCCAACCTGACCGGAGACCCCGCGCAGGAATACTTCAGCGATGGGATGACGGACGCGCTCATCACCAACCTGGCATCGTTGCCGGCCCTGCGCGTGATCTCCCGGCAGTCGGTCATGCGCTACAAGGGCAGCGCCACACCCCTGCCCGAGATCGCGCGGGAGCTGGGCGTGGAGGGGGTGGTGCAGGGCTCGGTCGTCCGCTCGGGCGGGCGGGTGCGCATCACCGCCCAGCTCGTCCACGCCCCCACCGATCGCCATCTCTGGGCCCACAGCTACGAGCGCCGGCTGGAGGACGTGCTCGCGCTGCAGGGCGAGCTGGCGCGGGCCATCGCCGAGGCGGTCCAGATCAGCGTGGGCACGAAGGAGGGCCGTCGTCTCGACGTCCAGCGTGCCGTGAAACCGGACGCCTACGATGCCTACCTGCTCGGCTGGCACCAGGGAAACCAGCGCACGGAGCAGGGCCTTGACCGCGCGCTCGGGCACTTCCGCGCGGCCGTCGCCAGCGATCCGGACTTCGCCCTCGCCCACGCCGGTCTGGCCCTCACCTACGGTCCGCGCCAGGTCTACGCGTACGTTCCGCCCGGAACGGGGCTCGCCGAACAGAAGGCCGCCGCGCTGAAGGCATTGGAGCTGGACCCCGGCCTCGCCGAGGCGCGTGTCGCCCTCGGAGCCGCCCGCACCATCGAGTGGGATTGGGACGGGGCGGAGGCCGAATTCCGGAGCGCCCTCGAGCTGAACCCCAGCTCCAGCGTTGGTCACGGCTTCTATGCGTGGCACCTGCGGTCGCGTGGCCTCCTGGCCGAGAGCCTGCGCCACCACCGGCGGGCGCTCGAGCTCGACCCACTCAACGTCCTGGTCAACCGTGGCCTCGCCCTGACGCTCGCCGCCCTCGGGCAGGACGAGGCCGCGCTGGCGCAGTGGAATCGGGCCCTGGAGCTGGACCTGGATCACCCGTACACGCACCTGGGGCTGGCGCTGCTCCACTTCGAGCGCGGGCGCCGCGGAGAGGGCTCGAGGCACCTCGAGCGCGCCCGCGGTGTCGCGCTCGAAGGGCCGTTGGGGATGGCCAGCCTGGCCGTCGCCCAGGCTGCGAGCGGAGACAGGCACGAGGCGCGGCGGCTGCTGGACAAGCTCGAGGCCGAGTCGGCACGGCGGTACGTCTCGCCGGTGCTGCCGGCCATGATCCACGCGGCCCTGGGCGAGAACGACCGCGCCTTCGTGCTGCTGGACAAGGCCTGCGCGGCCAGGGACCCTGCGCTCATCTCGATCCAGGTGGGCGACATCGGCGCCCTCCTCCACCTCGCCCGGGCAGACCTGGCCGCCCTGCGCGCCGATCCACGGTTCGGCACTCTGCTGGGGCGGATGGGCCTCGACCCGAGGGCATCCGCGGCTCACTAGGTGAAGCCTATTTCGGCGCGGGGTACCTCTTCCGCATGGACGCCACGGAATCGGCGATCAACTTGCCGAGCTCAGCCTTTGGCACGCGGAGGGGTCGCGGCAATAATCGAGCGTTCCTCCATGACTCTTTCGCGCCGCACGTTCGTGCGACTCTCGCTCGGCTCCGTCGCCTCGATGGCGGCTCCTCGGCTGCTCGCCCAAGGCGTGTCGACTCATACCGCCAAGCCCCTGCCCCGGCAGTCCCCTTCCGGGCGCCCCTTCGACGCCCACTTCGTGGACGTCGCTTCCTCCGCCGGGTTGCGCGCCCCGACGATCTACGGCGGGGTGGAAACGAAGAAATACATCCTGGAGTCCACGGGCTGCGGCTGTGCGTTCATCGACTACGACAACGACGGCTGGATGGACCTGTTCCTGCTCTCGGGCACGCGCCTCGAAGGCGCTCCGGCCGGCGCCACCAGCCGCCTCTACAAGAACAATCGGGACGGGACCTTCACGGATGTGACGGAAAAAGCCGGTCTGGGTGCCGCGGGTTGGGCTTCCGGAGTCTGCGTCGGAGACTACAACAACGACGGCTTCGACGATCTGTTCTGCACCGCCTTCGGCCAGAACACGCTCTACCGGAACAACGGCGACGGAACCTTCACGGACGTGACGAAGGCCGCGGGGCTCCTCGGCGCCCAGCCGCGATGGGGAGCCGGATGCAGCTTCCTGGACTACGACCGGGACGGACACCTCGACCTGTTCGTCTCCAACTACGTGCGCTTCTCGTTCGAACACGCGCCCGTTCCCGGGGAGAACAGCAACTGCCACTGGAAGGGCATTCCCGTCGAATGCGGACCGCGGGGGATGCCGACGGGACGGCACTCCCTGTATCGAAACAATGGCGATGGGACCTTCACCGACGTCACTGAACAGGCCGGTATCGCCAAGGCCACGCAAGGCTACGGCATGACCGTCGTGGCCGCGGATCTGGACGAAGACGGATGGCCGGACATCTACGTGGCTTGCGATTCGACGCCCAGCCTGCTGTTCATGAACAACCATGACGGCACGTTCCGGGAAGAGGGTGTGCTTCGGGGCGTGGCCCTCAGCGAAGACGGCACGGAACAGGCCGGGATGGGCGTGGGGGTCGGCGACTACGACCTCGACGGACACCTCGACCTCTTCAAGACGCACTTCGCCGATGACGCGAACGGCCTCTATCGCAACGACGGGAAGGGCAATTTCGACGACGTCACGCGGACGTCGCGGCTGGGCGTGGAGACGCGCTACGTGTGCTGGGGCGCCGGAATCGTCGATCTGGACAACGACGGCCATCCGGACCTGTTCATGGTCACGGGCAACGTCTACCCGGAGGTGGAGCGCAAGCTCCCGCAATACGCGAACAAGACGCCGCGCGCCGTCTTTCGCAATCTCGGCAACGGCACGTTCGAAGAGCTGATGGAGACGGCGGGGCCCGCGATCGCGGAGGCGCACTGCAGCCGGGGATGCGCCTTCGGCGATTTCGACAATGACGGCGACGTGGACGTGCTCATCGTCAACCTGAACGAGCCTCCGTCGTTGCTGCGCAATGACCTGCGCGGCAAGCCGAACTGGATCAAGGTGAAGCTGGAGGGCGTCAAGTCCAATCGCAGCGCCATCGGGGCCCGGGTGCTCGCCCGCTACGGAGGGAAGACGCAGGCTCAGGCCGTGCTGAGCCAATCCAGCTTCTATTCCTGCAACGATCCCCGCTTGCACTTCGGGCTGGGGAGCGCCACTTCGGTCGACCTGGACGTGTATTGGCCGAACGGCCTGCACGAGTCCTTCAAGCAGATCGCCGCCAACAGGCTCGTCACCCTCCGAGAGGGTGTGGGAGCCGTGCCGAACCGGGGCTGGTCCTAGAACTCGAGCTTGGCGCCGATCTGCCACCATCTCGGCAGCGTCTGGCCCGACACCTTGCCGAAGTTTCCGGAGCTCAGGTCGTTGGTGACGTTGATGAAGTTCGGGTGGTTGAACAGGTTGTAGAACTCGAACCGCAGCTGGAGACGGACGCTCTTCGCGATGGGCGTGTTCTTGTAGATGGTCAGGTCCGTCTGCATGAAGTGCGGGTTCCGGAACTGATTCACCTTCTCGTTGCCGTTGGTGCCCGGAGTGGGCTTCGTGAATTGTCCCGGCGTAAAGATCCCGGTCAGGAATGCGTCGCCCGTTCCCTGGTCATAGTTGCCCACGTTGGGGTAATCCAGGTTGTCGCCATCGGCGTTGTAGTCGCCGCCGCCGGTGAACGAGGCACCCGTGAAGACCGTGAAGGGAGTGCCGCTCTGATAGATGCTGGTGCCGCTCAGCCCCCAGCCTCCTTTCAGGCGGCCGGTGCCGGGAACGTCGTAGTAGCCGCTGAGGGAGAAGCGATTGGGAATGTCCCACGGAGACGGCCCATAGAACTGGTGGGGATTGATCGACGTCGGGTAGACACCGCCGTCGTCCTTCGACGAGGAGCGGGTGTACGAGGCGTCGAAGAACGCCCGCCGGAACCGGCCCCGGAGGTCGAAGGTGATGCCGTTGTAGTTCCCCACCCGGTCGTTGTCGGTGTAGTTGATGCGGCCGAAGCTGGAGTTCAGCCGCGTCGGCGCTGATCCCGGCGGCTTGCTCAGCAGGTCTCCGGGCAGGGCGTTGATGTCCGTCCCGTAGCTGACCTGGCCGATCTGGTTCCCGCCCGAGACCATGTGGCTGGTGTGGGATCCGCTGTACAGCAGGCTGGCCACCATGCGATTACCGAGCCGGTGCTCCAGAGTCGCCGAATAGATGTACGTCCGGGGAGACTCGATGTCCGGGTTGATCCCGCCGATCGTGGGCTGGGCGCCCGGGATCCCTCCCTTGGCATCGAGACACGGAGCTCTCGGACAGAGTGAGGTTCCAGCCAGCGCGGGAAACCGGAACCCGAACGGAGGCACGTCGGTCGTGCCCTGCGTGAAGATGGGCGGGCTCGATGAATTGGCGAAGAAGGTGGGCAGGATCAGCCCGGGAGGGTTCCCGCGGAACTGCTCCTGGATGTTGGCCGGGGTCAGCCAATTGGAGTACATCCCCACACCGGCGCGCACCACCCAGTCCCCTTTGCCGTTGACGTCCCAGGCCGCGCCCAACCGCGGATTCCAGACCTTCGGCGATCCGTTCAGCGCGTGCTCCGACGGGCTGGCCACGCCACTGGCCACCTGCTGCTCGAACGTGGAGCCGGAGCCGAGAAGGAAGTTGCCGAAGACCGTCGAGTCGGACCGGGAATACGGGTTGCCCTGATTGTCGAAGCGCAGCCCGAGGGTCAGGGTCAGATTGTTCCTCGCCTTCCACGTGTCCTGCGCGAAGACGCCCCAGGTCTTGGACGCCGCGTCCCAGTCCCAGAGCTGCTGCTGGCCCGTGATCGGGTTGTACATCACGCCCCCCTGGGTCGTGGGCGCGTCCTGGGCCAGCTTCAGGAGGTTGTCGAAGCTGAATCCGGGATGGGACCACGGCCCCTGGAAGGGCTCCACGTCGTCGCCGAACCAGCCCTCGTAACCCACCTTCAGGACGTGCGCACCGCGAACATGGGTCAGCACGTCACGCCAGTGATAGTTGTGCTGGATGAAATTGCCCTGGGCAAATCCGACGCCGTAGCCGACGGACTGACCGGTGACGGTGATGCCGGGAATGCTGAAGTCACCGGTCTCGCCCAGGAAGCCTTCGATGCGGTTCTGGCCGAAGATCGCCTCGTTCAACGTCGTGGGACTGAAGGTGTGCGTCCAGTTCGCCTGGATGGCGGCTTGCGTGTTGTGGTTCGTGGTCGAGAACTGGGGAATGACGGCCGGTCCGCCGAAATCGAGCGTCGTTCGGAAGAAGCTGGCGTAGATGCGGTCCTTGCTGAAGGCCTTGTCGATGCGGGCAAAGTACTGCATGCCGTTCCGGAAGTTGCTCGAGTTGAAGATCCCGCTGTTGATCATGGGCGTGGAGCACGGCAGGTTGTTCGTGGCCGCGGTTCCGCACGTGCCGGGGAAGATGTCCTGCGCCGTCCTCGAGACACCGCTGACCGTCGCGTTGGAGGGCGTGTAGCTGTTCAGGATCTTCGTTCCGAACGTGTTCGGATAGTTCGCCCGGGCAAACGCGGCGAATTCAGGAGTCGGAAACGTCAGGACCTGGTTGCCCGTGGACGCCGAAGCACGCAGCGCTTCCACCGCCGCGAAGAAGAAGAACTGCTTGTTCGGGATGATGGGTCCCCCGATGGTCGCCGAAATGTTGTTGCTGTGGAACGGATTGTATTCGTGGTCGGAACCGGGCAAGGAGTACTTCGCATACATGTCCTGGAAGTTGAAGTAATTGCTCACCAGGCCGTGGAATCGATCCTGGCCGGACTTCGTCGTCATGGCGAACTGGATCGAGCTCGAGTGCCCGTATTCGACGGAGTACGTGTTGATCTGGTTGGACGCTTCCTGGATGACGTCGGGATTCGGAGTGAGGTTCAGGACGCCCTGCCGGATGGAGCTGGTGACGTCGAGGCCGTCCACGATCCACATGTTCGCGAGCCGGCCCTGGCCGTTGGCGCTGGCGTCCACTTCCGTTTCCGTCGAGAAGTTGTCCACGCCCGATCCCGGAGAGCCTCCCGCCGTCGTGCCGATCCCCACGACTCCCGGCGCGACGGTGACGAGCGAGAACATGCTGCGGCCGGCCAGGGGCAGGGTGGCCAGCTCCTGCGTCTGGAGCGTCATCTGATTTCGCGTCTCGCTCGTGTTGACGAGCGGCGTCTCGGAGGTGACGGTCACCGTCTCTGCCCCGGTCCCGACCTTGAGGGAGATCGGCACGTTCAGGTTCTGGTTCGTCACGAGGCTGACCGTCGCTTCCGCTTTCGCGAAGCCGGCCGCATCG
>Ga0207662_10000871_pt1 | contig 13932 bp, 7 predicted proteins | sample KBSS33LmetaG_FD_184338 | JGI IMG/M metagenome (GOLD analysis project Ga0207662, IMG submission 184338) | Switchgrass rhizosphere microbial communities from Kellogg Biological Station, Michigan, USA - KBS S3-3L metaG (SPAdes) (version 2) | ecosystem: Host-associated > Plants > Roots > Rhizosphere... | reverse complement strand
TGTCGATCCCCTTGTCGCCTGTGCGAACGCCAAGGACCCTGTCAGCGTTGTCGTATAGCAGGTCCGCTCCTGGAAATTCAGGGAAGATGTTGACGCCCGCCTCTTCGCATTTTTCACCCAACCATGCAGTCAACTTATTAAGCGATACGATGTAGTAGCCATGATTCTTCAACGGCGGCGGGGTGATCGGAGAGCGAATCGCGCGCTTCGCAGTAAGGTAGAGAAACGAATCTTCCTTGACGGGCGATTCAAGAGGCGCACCTTGTTCAATAAAGTCAGGCATCAACTCTTTGAGCGCCTTTGGGTCCATAACCGCCCCAGAGAGAATATGCGCCCCCACCGTTGCGCCCTTTTCAATGACGGCGATTTCGATATCACCCAGCGGCGTACCGGTTCGTTTGCCACTGGCAACTTCCTGATTGTGATCTTTGACGAGACGTGTGAGGTGCAACGCACTGCTCAAGTTCGCCGGACCAGCACCTACAAATACGACGTCAAACTCCAGAGTTTCACGATCCATCAATTAACCTCTAACGAAAATGAATGACCATTCAGTCGTCGAAGTATAGTGGTAACGCTGTCACTATCACAAAGGCGCCCACAAATGCGACGTCAGTCGTCATGAAGCCATAGTATCTGGTGTAAACTCTCTCGCATTCGAAACAAGCATTACGCGAAGCGGTTTATCTTGAACGAAATTTCAATTGTGTAATGGAGGTTAATCAGCAATGACCCCCAGGCTTGTGCGTGCGCTCGCCGTAGTTATTCTCCTGGTTGTTTCCTTCAGCTTAACGTTTGGCTGTGGGCCCTTCACGATGGAAGCTGTCTTTGTGTTTACGGTCCACCCAGCTTATCCGTTGTCTGATTATGCTCGTGGACAGATTGGTGTCATTCAGCCTAGCTATGCGCGGTCGTACCTCTACGTCGCTTATCGATATCTCAACAACGCACCTTTTACAGCTGAAGAACAGAAGGCGTTGACGCAACTCTGGGATGAGCGACTAAACAACACGATGGCCCTGGGCGAAGAAGACTGGGTCAAGGCGTGGCTTGACGCGCGCCAAAAAGTTGCCGGCTTGCCAGCGTCGCCAAAGATCGATGTATTCCGAAGCCGAGAGAAACCGAATGAGTACGAAACATATCTCAACTGTCCGAAAGATTCCTTCGACACTGCCGTCTCAAGGCTCAATGAACAGATAAAGAAGTTTGGCGCTGACAGTCAGGCGGTAAAAACCTGGATCGACGGACAGGATCAAGTCTTCGCGAATTGTTCTGAAGGACAACACATACCTGCTGCGCTATCTGCCGGTGCAGATCGAAGCGAACAAGCTGACCGAACCTATCAAGTCGCCGCCGCCAATTTTTATGCAGGCAAGTTCGACGAGGCGCAGCAGGGATTTTCTTCAATTGCATCTGACGCTTCATCACCGTGGAAAAATGTAGCTCCTTACCTTCTGGCGCGTGTGTTCCTACGTAAGGCCAGTCTTGGGCCAGAAGAAACTAAAAAGCAGTCCCTAACCGCGGCTGAGACTCAACTCAAAACAGTTCTCGATGACAAAAAGCTAGCAGGCGTCCACGGTGCTGCGGCACGTTTGCTCGATCTGGTCAGGCTGCGTTTGCACCCGGCAGAACGGAGGAAGGAGTTGGCACACACGCTGGTCAGCAAAGGAGCCAATAGTCACCTGAAGCAGGATCTTTGGGATTACACAGTGCTCTTGGATGGACCGCTCGAGTCCGACGGGCCAGCGAAAGACGTCACTGCGAAGGAGGAACTAAGTTCAGACGACCTGAGCGATTGGATCGCGACGCTCCAGGGTAGCTTCGACCTAGAACATGCGGCCGCGCGTTGGGAAGCTCAACATTCAGCGGCCTGGTTGGTTGCTGTCCTTTCTAAGCTTGACGGTAAGAACCCGAGGGTAGCCGAGTTCATTCGTGAAGCACTTAACGTCAAGCCTACTTCTGCCGCATTCGCGACTGCCCGTTTTCACGCCGTTCGTTTGCAGATGGATTCAGGAGAATCAGCGGAGGCACGTACACTCCTTGATCAGTTGTTGAAATCCAATCGCGCGCAGTTTGATCCCTCGTCTCTAAACTTGCTCACCAGCAAACGGATGATGCTGGCAACCAGTCTGGCCGATTTTCTTGCCCACGCTCCACGAGTCCCAGCGGCATTGAGCTGGAATGATGATGGTCGTGAAGCTCCGGCGGAAGCAGGCGAGGTGGCGGAGGCGAACAAAGCACTCATCGGCAAGCCGCTCTTCGATGTCGACGCAGCCTGGGCTCTTAATTCTCAAATGCCGTTGACTGTCTTGAAAGAAGCGGCGATGAGCCCGTCACTGCCAACCAACTTGCGTCGAGATCTTGCCCAGGCAGTTTGGGTCCGAGCTGTGCTTCTAAACGATTTCACAACTGCTGACGAACTTGTTCCGACGCTCAAGACCCTCGTTCCAGGATTGACGTCCGTTCTGGACGGCTACGCGAAAGCCACACCCGAGAACAAGAAGTTCTCAGCACTCTATGGCTGGCTCAAGTCTCCCGGGATTGAACCGGTAGTCGATATTGGTATCGGCCGGGACACTCCACTTAGCGAGCAAGATAGTTATCGAGATAACTGGTGGTGTGGTGCTTCAGTCGAGGAAGGTAGTGAGTCGGCTTTTGCAGAAAACACCGAGATCACTTCATTCACTGCAGACACTAAACGTATCACGGAATTCTTGACCGCGACCCAGCGAACTGCGGGCGCCCGAGAATGGACAAATCTTCGCGCCCTGGGTGTAATGCCGAATTACCTTTGCAAGCAAATGATTCAATGGGCCACTAAGGATCCAGATGATCCGCGGCTTCCTGAAGCACTGCATCTTGCCGTCAACGCCACGCGCTATGGATGCGGAGACAAGGATACTGGTCGGTGGTCAAAAGCGGCGTTTGATCTGTTGCATCGGAAATACCCGAATACGACCTGGGCGAAGAAAACAAAATATTGGTTCAAGGAGTAACCTCTTGAGCGATCGAACCGGCACTGCGGAACAGCACGAATTCACAAATCACTTAATCAACGAGACTAGTCCCTACTTACGGCAACACGCTCATAACCCCGTCGACTGGTATCCGTGGGGCGAGGAAGCGTTCGCAATTTCGCGCGAGCAAAACAAACCTGTTCTCTTGAGCATAGGTTATTCGGCTTGTCACTGGTGCCATGTGATGGCGCACGAATCGTTCGAGGATGAAGAAATCGCCAGGTTGATGAACGATAACTTTGTGAATATCAAGGTCGATCGGGAAGAAAGACCAGACCTTGATCAGATCTACATGAATGCTGTTCAGATGATGACGCATCACGGCGGCTGGCCAATGACTGTGTTTCTGACTCCTGACGCAATACCATTCTATGGTGGCACCTATTTTCCGCCGCAGGATCGTTACAACATGCCGGGCTTTCCTCGCGTCCTCATCAGCGTCGCAGAAGCGTACAAGGACAGGCGGAGCGACATCGCTCAAACTTCTGATCAACTATTGAATGAACTTCGTCGATTGAGCGAAACCAGCGGCTCAGAGCAATCAATTGAAAAGGAATTGTTGGATGCGGCGTTCGTCGGTATAACCCGCGGCTATGATCCGGTAAACGGCGGTTTCGGTGGTGCACCCAAGTTTCCGCCAGCGATGACGCTCGAGTTTTTGCTTCGCACTTTTGTGCGCACTGGTAATGCCGATGCGCTTGAGATGGTCCGCACGACAACCACAAAGATGGCGTATGGCGGTATGTACGATCAACTTGGGGGAGGTTTTCACCGTTACTCGACAGACGCGAAGTGGCTTGTGCCTCACTTTGAGAAGATGCTTTACGACAACGCGCTACTATCGCGTGTTTATCTGCACTATTACCAGGTTAGCCAGGACGAGTTGGCGCGTGAAACGACCAAAGGCATCCTAGATTATGTCATTCGGGAGATGACTAATGACGAAGGTGGTTTCTACTCAACTCAGGATGCCGACTCTGAAGGACATGAGGGTAAGTTTTTCGTTTGGGATATTGCCGAAATCAAATCCGTCCTGGGAGCAAAGGAAGCCAATTTCTTCTGCGCTGCTTACGACATTACCGATAGCGGCAATTTCGAAGGTGAGAACATCCCCAACATCAAGCACTCCTTAAAAGCGGTGGCTGAAAAAGCTGGCGTCACACTCGATGAATTAAACGCATCTCTCAGCCAAAGTAAACGCAAGCTCTTTGAAGTAAGAGAACAGAGGATCAAACCAGACCGTGATGAAAAGGTAATCACGGCGTGGAACGGTCTCATGCTGGCCAGTTTTGCCGAAGCGGGCGTCGTACTCGACCGGCCGGACTATCTCGATATCGCCAGGAAGAATGCACGATTTATTCTTTCGAAGCTTCAGCGCGATGGCTTTCTGCTGCGTACTTACAAAGACGGAGTCGCGAAGTTTAACGCCTACCTTGAAGATTACGCTTTTCTGATTGAGGGCCTGACAACCCTGTTCGAAACATCCGGGGAAATTGAGTGGCTAAACGCTGCTCTGTCGCTCACAGACAGAATGGTTGAGGAGTTTTGGGACGAGGACAACGCGGGCTTCTTTTTTACCGGAACGAGTCACGAGAAACTTATCGTGAGATCGAAGGATTACTTTGACAATGCGACACCCTCGGGAAATTCTGTCGCCGCAAGTGTGCTTTTGCGCCTGGGAATTCTCACAGATAGCGAGCATTTCAGAAACCTGGCGGTGTCGGTCTTTCGCGAAGTCGCTGACTCTATCCGCAAGTATCCGTCAGGTTTCGGGTACGCTCTCTCGGGACTTGATTTCCTCTTATCGACCCCCAAAGAAGTCGCAATCATCGCTGCGGAACAATCTTCCCTCAATACTTTTGTTCGCGCTGCCTGGGATAAGTACTTACCCAACAAGGTCGTAGCCGGCGTCCTCTCGGAAGACTCTGCCGCGATTGGGTCCGTCGTACTCCTGCAAAATCGCAATCTGGTTCAGGGAAAGACTGCGGCGTACGTCTGTCAGAATTACACCTGTAAGGAACCAGTCACTGAAATCGCCGCATTTGCTGAGCAATTGTCGGAATAAGCCGCACAGACTTTACTCTGTGGGATCTTAAACGCGCTCAACTAAACCAAATCGCCCGCTGATCCCCGCCGATCAAGGTCAGATGGCATTGGGGAAATTACCTTGTCCAGTCAGGGTTTCTAAGCCCTCGAAGAACGAACATCCCTATTGACGCCAACCTCGTGTAACCTCTATAGTTAGCCCCTGTGCCAAACAATGTTGGCACGATTCAAGGATCACCCTCCCACATTGATCTTGCTCCAGGGTCGTTTCCGACCCAAAACTCCCTTCAGATTCGTTAGATCGTTAGCGGATAACGGCATTTCTCGTTTAGGAAGGATCGACAGGCTCACGAATGCTGAAGACTAACTGGAAGAGTACTGCTCTTTTGGCTGCGATCGCTGCTGCCAGCGTGGCACTCCTGTTTTTTGCCTTTGTTGGCATGGTGACGTTGCCGCTCTTCGGCAGCTCCGGATTGCTGTCGTGGTTTGTTCTGGTGATTCTTACCTTGGCGGCCAGTCGCCTTACCGTGTCAGTGACAAGTGCGGATGGAATCAGGTGTTATCGGAAATCCATCGCCGATGCTTTCGTTTTCCTGGCAGTTGTCCTCTATGCGGGGCCACCAGCGAACGTTGTTTGGCCCGCTATTGTCCTGGCCGCACTCGTAGGGTTTGTCTCAACTTATCGCCTTGGAACTCATCGCGAGATAATCTTTACGACCGGGATGTCGGTGGTCTCAACCTTTGTAGCGGCGTCGTTCTACGGTTTCTTGGTAGATCTTTTTGCTGATACTGCGGCGGCACAGTCAGACAGCGGTCTTCCTCTCAACGTCCTGCTTGTTCCTCTCTTTACCCTCGCCGTTCTCCAGTACACACTCAACACCATCGCGACCTCGTGGTTCCTCAGCATCGACGCTGGAAAACTGAAGTGGATGCCATCACCCGAAAGCGTCGTATGGACGTTAACTACCCAGTTAGCGGGCGCAGCGTCAGCCGTGCTTTTCTATCTGTCGATCATTCACCGGGATTTCTCCTACGGGCTTCTGGGCTTATTGATCTCAGCCCTAACTCATTTGCTGTATCACTTCAATGAGAGAAGACTTGAAGACGTCAGAACAGCCGAAGCTGACCGACGTCGTCACGTGGAAGAAATGGCGACGATCCACATGAACACGATCGAGTCGCTCGCAATCGCTATCGACGCAAAAGATCAGACCACCCATGGGCACGTCCGTCGCACGCAAATCTATGCGACGCAAATGGGTAAGCTGTTTAAGGTGACTGAGCCCGAGGTGCAAGCCTTACTAGCTGGAGCGCTGCTTCACGATATTGGCAAGCTTGCTGTTCCGGAATACATCCTAAACAAGCCGGGAAAACTCACTGAAGCTGAATTTGCCAAAATGAAAATCCACCCAACGGTTGGCGGCGACATTTTGAGACGCGTCAACTTCCCTTACCCAGTCGAAGATATCGTTCGGTATCACCACGAAAAATGGGACGGAAGTGGCTACCCCAAAGGCTTAAAGGGAGAGTCTATTCCGTTGGTTGCGCGCATCATTTCAGTAGTCGACTTTTACGATGCGACACGTTGTGATCGCCCATATCGTAAAGGCATGAAGCGCGAAGAATCCCTCGCGCTTTTGCGAAACATGGTAGGAAGCGCCTTTGACCCGCAGGTGGTTGAGAAGTTTATCGAGCACGTCGTCGAATTTGACAATCTCATTGACTCTGAGGACATTCAGGAGCAGGTCGCTTCAGAAACGCCTTCCATCGATAACGATACGATGACAAAGCCGGATGCAGGTCTTGCGTCCGATATTATGGGCACCCCAAATGACGATGGTGCGGGTTTCCGCTCAATCACAGAGGCTCAACGAGAAGTCTTCGCCCTTCATGAAATCGCGCAAACGATTGGTTCGTCGCTCAACCTAAATGACACTGTCACGCTGGTGTCGAACAAGCTTAAGGCCATCGTTCCCTTCGATAGCTGCATTATTTTTGTGGTCGATGAACGATCGGGTAAAGCGACAGCCGCATATGCATCAGGTGAGGACGCCGAAGTGTTCTCACATCGACGTATGAATGTTGGCGACGGAATTACGGGTTGGGTGATCGCCAATTGCCGTTCGATGTGCAACGCCTCGCCGGAACTCGACCTCGTTGGTCTCCCGGAAGAAGTCGCTAAACAATATCGCGGTGTGCTTGTATCCCCGCTCCTTCGTGAAGATGGAGCCTTTGGGGCAATTACGCTCTATTCCAAGACTCGGACGTCATACACAACCGAACACGTGCGCTTACTTGAGTCTGTTTGTCAGCACGCCTCAAGCGCCCTGAACAATGCCTTGACGTATGAGAAGACCAGGGAGAGCGCACTGGTTGATCCTCTAACAGAACTGCCCAACGCGCGCGGCTTCTACATGATGCTCGAACAGCGAATCGCCGAGTGCCAACGGATGAACCGCGAGTCGCTGGCAGTAATCAGCATGGACATTGATGATTTCAAGCAGATCAACGACCGGTATGGTCATTCGATTGGAGATCGCTTGTTGGCAAGTGTTGCCGGTGTCCTCAGGCGAGAACTTCGCCAGATGGATATTCTGACTCGTTATGCCGGCGATGAATTTGTCGCAATCATGCCCATGGCGTCGACTACGATGGCTGCGTCGGTGGGTGAAAGAATGCGGAATGCGGTTGAGGAGCAACTATTCTCAGTGCGCACCGGTACCGTAGTTGGTCTCGGCATGAGCGTGGGCTTCGCTTGCTTCCCAGATGATGGTGAAACTACCGAGGAGTTGCTGACTGCGGCAGCCCGGAACATGCAACGAGATAAACATGGACGCAAGACGGTACTAACCCTCGCAGGTGCTCCAATGGAGCAGATCGACATGATGACTTAGAGCCTTATCAATCCAGATGGTGAAGCGCGCACTCTTTACCCGGTGCGCGCTTTTCTTTTCTGTTAGGTCTTGTCATTTTCGCTTTTCATCGAATGTTTTCACATTTGCCGAACACCGTACCAAACCTGCTCACCCTGCTTTTGCGAGTACTCGCGTGCTCGCGTATAATTCGTCGCCACTGATTGAGGTAGTTGCTCCACGAATCCACTGACGAATGGCGCCCGCCAACACGGGCATAAATTAGCCCAGAGTTTGCCTAACTCATGAGTAAACAAACAGCAGAACCAATCTCGGCCGCCGGCGCCGAAGAGAAAAGCTCAACTAGTGTTCTCGACGCTTCAGCGCCTGATCAAAAGACCTTAGGCCGTGAACGGGACAAGGCGAAGGAGCGGCAAAAGAGCAGACTCGCAGCTATGGACCGCGATACGCTGCTCAATATTTACCACCAGATGCTCCTTATCCGTCGGTTCGAAGAGAAATCCGCTGAAGTCTATGTAGCAGGAAAGATTGGCGGCTTCTGCCATTTATACATCGGCCAGGAGGCCGTCGCGGTTGGTGCGTTGTCGGCTTTGCGCAAGGACGACTATGTCATCACGAGTTATCGTGAACACGGTCATGCTATCGCAAAGGGAATGTCGCCCGAGTCAGTGATGGCAGAGCTGTATGGCAAGGCCACCGGATGCTCGAAGGGCAAGGGCGGATCGATGCACATGTTTGATAAGGAGGTTAACTTCCTGGGAGGGCACGGTATCGTCGGTGGGCAAATTCCACTGGCAACTGGAACCGCTTTCGGATCGAAATACCTCGGCACAGATCAAGTGACACTCTGTTTCTTTGGTGAAGCCGCGGTTAACCAGGGCGCATTCCACGAGTCATTAAACATGGCCCAGCTCTGGAAGCTGCCGGTGATTTACATCTGCGAGAATAATCGTTACGGCATGGGAACTTCACTCGAGCGGGCCATGTCTCTACAGAACGTCGCGCAAAAAGGCGACGCCTACGACATGGCTTCGGAGTTCGTCGATGGTATGGATGTTCTTGCGGTTCGCGAAGCCACGATGCGAGCAGTCGAGCGTGGCAGAAAAGATTATCTTCCTACACTCCTTGAGATTCGAACCTATCGCTTCATGGGCCACTCGATGTCAGACCCTGGCAACTATCGCACAAGAGCCGAGATCGAAAAATATCAGGAGCGCGATCCGATCAATCTTTTCGTAGCCAGTCTTAAGGAAGAAAAGATTGTTGACGACAAAGCACTCAAACGCATCGATGAGGAAGTGAAACAACAGGTTGAAAACGCGGTGAAGTTTGCTGAAGAGAGTCCATACCCTGCGCCCGAAGAACTGTACACAGACATTTACGCCAACCCCATCGATCCGTCAAAAAATAAAGCTCGCTAAACAACAGATTCCCAATTATGCCGATAATCACTATTCGTGAAGCACTGAATCAGGCTATCCGTGAAGAACTAGCTCGCGACGAGCGTGTGTTTTTGATGGGTGAAGAAGTAGCAGAGTACGATGGCGCCTACAAGGTAACGAAAGGCCTGCTGAACGAGTTTGGTCCGAAGCGAGTCATCGATAGTCCGATTACCGAACTGGGATTTGCGGGTCTGGGTGTCGGAGCTGCCATGGTAGGACTGAGACCTATTATCGAGTTCATGACGTTTAACTTTTCAATTCTGGCCACTGACCAAATTATAAACTCAGCGGCAAAGATGCTTTACATGTCGGGCGGGCAATTCAATATACCGATCGTATTCCGTGGGCCAAGTGGCTCTGCATTCCAGGTCTCTTCACAGCACTCCCAGGCGATCGAATCCTGGTACGCACACTTTCCGGGACTCAAGGTTGTAATGCCTTCCACAGCTGCCGACGCAAAGGGACTGCTCAAGTCGGCAATTCGCGACGACGATCCAGTCATCTTCATGGAGCAGGAGCGAATGTACGGAAACAAGGGTGAAGTTCCAGATGATCCGGACTTCACGATTCCGCTAGGTGTAGCCGATGTAAAACGCGAGGGTACGGATGTGACTATCGTCGCTCGATCATTGATGGTTCCTGTCGCCCTGAAGGCCGCCGACAAACTCCAGGAGCAAGGCGTGTCATGCGAAGTAATCGACCCACGCACAATTCGACCACTGGATATCGACACCATTATCGACTCGGTAAAGAAAACGAATCGCGTGGTGCTCGCTGAAGAATCTCATCCTATCTGTGGCATCAATGCAGAAATCAGCACCCAGATTATGGAACGCGCTTTTGATCATCTGGACGCCCCCGTCAAACGTGTATCGGGCATCGATGTCCCGATGCCTTATGCGAAGAATCTTGAGAATCTCGTTGTTCCGGATGTCGATCGGTTGATTGCAGCGGTGAAGGAAGTTGCCTACCTCGATTAGCTTTTAGGTACGGCTCCTACGGTTTCAGGTTGTCCACTTTTCTTACTAAGGAACGCTGAATGGCAAGCAAGGTAATCATGCCTAAACTCTCCCCAACTATGGAGGAGGGACAAATCGCGAGGTGGCTCAAGAAAGAGGGAGACAAGGTCTCCATGGGCGAACCGCTCGCTGAAATTGATACCGACAAGGCCACGATGGAAATGCAGGCACTCGCTAACGGTGTTCTGCGGAAGATTTTGATTAACGATGGAGAGTCGGCACCGCTAGGTCAGTTGATTGCCGTTATAGGCGAACCTGATGAGGACATTGCGGCGCTGTTGAGTGAAGCTTCGGCAGCAGCAAGCACGCCAGCTCCATCCCCAACTCCAGCTCCAGCTCCGACATCGACCGAAGTGGAAGCGCCATCAGCAGCTCCTGTTCCTGAAGCAAATGGTCACGCGGCGCCTGTAGCCACAGCCCCAGCTTCGGGCAGAATGGTCGTGTCGCCGCTCGCTGCGCGAATGGCAGCAGAAGCAGGCATAGATCTTCGATCACTCCAGGGGAGCGGCCCTGGCGGACGGATAATCAAACGAGACATCGAAGCGGCAATGAGCCAGCCAGCCAGCACCGCCGTATCAACCGGGACTTTCCCGCGGGCTGTTGAACCGCTTCGTTTCCAGCCCGCCGCAGTTGCCGCCGCTTCACCTTATCGTGACGAACCCGCAAGCGAAATTCGCAGAACAATCGCACGACGCCTTGTTACTTCGATCGGACCGGTTCCACACTTCTTTCTTACCAGCGAAATTGAAATGGATCGCGCCGCGGAAATGCGACGCGGGATTAACGCGCTCGACCCCGATCTGAAGATCAGTGTCAACGACATTGTTATCAAGGTAGTCGCGACCGCGCTTGTCCAACATCCCGCGGTCAACGCTTCGTTCCAGGACAAGTTCATTCGCTACTACGAACATGCTGACATTGGTGTCGCCGTTGCCATCGAAGACGGATTGATTACGCCGGTCATTCGTGGTGCCGATCAAAAATCACTAAGCCAAATAGCCGGTGAGGTGCGCGAAATGGCTGAGCGAGCGCGTTCCCGCAAGCTGAAACCGGAGGAATACACTGGGGCCACGTTCTCGATTAGTAACCTGGGTATGTTTGGTATTGATGAGTTCACTGCCGTGATCAATCCGCCTGAGGGCGGAATACTCGCCGTGGGGGCGATGGCGGCGAAGCCAGTGGTGCGCGACAGCGAAATTGTCATTCGGCAAATGATGCGCGTAACGATGTCATGCGATCATCGTGTTATTGATGGGGCAACGGGAGCAAAGTTTCTGCAAACGGTGAAGAAGATACTGGAGAACCCCCTGTATCTCGTCGTTTGAAGCTCTCGTTTTCAATTACGAGCAAAAAAGGATCGGGTAACCGATCCTTTTTGTTATCCACGCTGGTAATAGACCCAAGACGATTTAGCCGCAGATGAAACACTGATCGACGCAGATTCAAATCGCAAAGACCCAACCAGATTGCGGTAATTTTGTTCCGTCATGTCTGAGCTATCTGCGTTGATCTGTGGCTGAAAAGTTCTACCTTTCCCAAATTCAAGTTCGTGTCATGGATCGACCTACCCGAGACTCAGCTATTGCGCCGCACCTAGCACTCATCGGCGTACAGATTCTGTTTGGAACCTGGCCGATACTGGGAAAGATCGCTCTTAGATCGATGTCGACCACCAATCTGATGTTGTGTCGACTGATCGGAGCGGCGATTGTTTTTGCAGTAATCCAACGCAGTTTGCGTCCGCTTTGGTTAATGCCGAAAAGGGATCTGCTGTGGCTAACCCTGTGTAGCATCGTCGGGGTTGTCGGCAACCAGTTCATCTACCTCAGAGGGCTGTCGCTAACCACTGTCATCAACACCACGCTACTCAGTACCACCATCCCGGTCTTTACGCTGTTCGTCAGCATACTCCTCGGACATGATCGCCTTTCGCTGCGGCGCCTGGCGGGCATCTCTTTAGCAGCCGGCGGCGTTATTTACCTCGTCAACCCTGCTCGCGCTGATGTGTCGGCGCACACAACGCTTGGGAACCTAATGGTCGCGTGTAGTTCCCTGCTCTACGCTGTCTACATCGTAATCTCTAAAGACCTCTTTGAGAGATATGGCGCGCTCAACGTAATCACCTGGATTTTTGTGGTTGGTTCGATTGTGACGATTCCGGCAGGTGTCTATTCACTCGGATCGGCTCACGTTTACACATTAGGACCGACCGTGTGGCTGACGATCCTCTTCGTCATCTTATTTCCGACAGTGGTCGCGTATTACCTGAATGCGTGGGCGCTAACACGAGTCACGCCGAGCACGGTTGCGATCTACATTTACATGCAACCGCTATTTGCTTTTGGCGTGGCGCCATTCTTACTTGGTGAGAAATGGAATTGGCGAACAGTGGTGGCGGCAGTATTTATATTTTCGGGCGTTGCTCTGGTGACACGTCGCGGCCGAAGCCGGGCCGTGCAAGACTTCACTGAACATCCGGACGCGATTTAGTTCACTCAGCTAGGCTGCTTTGACTGCATCCCGTTTGAAGCAACCGAGGATTTCATCGGCATCCAGAGTGTCGCGCTCCATTAACAGTTCAACCAGGCGACCTATCGACTCGCGCTCGGCGCTTACAATTTCGCAGGCACGCTCCAGCTGATGAGTAATAATTTCGCTCGTCGCCTCTTCAATTCTATCCAGCAGATGCTGACTATGAGGTTGGTCTGACTGGCCAAGATGGATCGGACCGAGGCGGCTCATGCCAAACTCGCTGACCATTTTGCGCGCAATCTCCACGGCGCGCTCGATGTCATTTGAAGCACCGGCAGTCATTGTCGAAAGCAGGATTTGTTCGGCGGCTCGTCCACCAAGCAGCAATGCAATCTGGTCATCCAGGTACTCGCGCTTCTTCATGAGACGATCCCGTTCGGGAAGCGACTGAGTAACACCTAACGCGCGACCGCGCGGGAGAATCGAAACTTTATGGATCGGATCGCCATTCTCTACGGCGAGTCCCACGGCAACGTGTCCAGCCTCGTGAACCGCGGTAGCGAAACGCTCATCCTCGTCCATCATGAAGCCATGACGCTCAGCGCCCATGAGGATTCGATCTCGCGCATACTCGATGTGTTTACGTCCGATCGCTTCTGATCCATCTCGCGTGGCCGCAATCGCCGCTTCGTTCATCAAGTTCGCCAACTCGGCCCCGGAGAAGCCCGGAGTGCCTCGAGCAATCCATGTGAGATCAATGTCCGCTTCTAACGTCAAGTTGCGAGCATGAACCTTGAGGATCGCTTCTCGTCCATTTGCGTCGGCAAGGTTCACCGCAATTTCACGGTCGAAACGACCAGGTCGGGTTAATGCCTTATCGAGAATGTCTGGGCGATTCGTTGAGGCAATTACAACTATCGAGCTAGATTGATCGAAGCCGTCCATCTCTACGAGCAATTGATTCAACGTTTGATCCTGGTCCGCCGAGGCAGAGTCGCCACCACGTCCACGCTGACGACCCAGCGCATCAACTTCATCGATGAAGATTATGCAAGGTGAAAGT
>Ga0207662_10000865_pt1 | contig 13983 bp, 11 predicted proteins | sample KBSS33LmetaG_FD_184338 | JGI IMG/M metagenome (GOLD analysis project Ga0207662, IMG submission 184338) | Switchgrass rhizosphere microbial communities from Kellogg Biological Station, Michigan, USA - KBS S3-3L metaG (SPAdes) (version 2) | ecosystem: Host-associated > Plants > Roots >... | reverse complement strand
GTTTTCGGGCTTGATGTCGCGATGGACGATTCCTGCTTTGTGCGCAGCCGCCAAAGCGCCGGCGATTTGGACCGCGATGTCGAGCGTCTCAGATAAGTTCAGTGGGCCACGATTCAGACGCTCGCGCAGTGTCTCGCCTTCAACGAACTCAGTCGCGATGAATTGCTCTCCATTTACTTCGCCAAGCTCGTGAATAGTCAGGATGTTTGGATGATTGAGCGCTGATGCAGCGCGGGCCTCCTGCTGAAAGCGGCGCAATCGTGATTCGTCGCGGGTATAGCTCGGGGGCAGCAGTTTCAACGCCACTTTGCGGCCGAGCTTAGCGTCTTCCGCCAGATAAACCTGGCCCATGCCGCCTACGCCCAACAGCGAAACTACGTGGTAGTGGCCAATTGCATCTCCCCTGGCCAGCTCGGGTTGGTCTCGAGCAAGTAGAGGAGCAACCATCTCGAATGCAGGAGTTCCGATCAACTCCCACTGTTGATCATCCGAGGCTAAGAGATCCTCCACTTCCTTAAGGAGAACCGCGTCACCGCTGCACGCGCGCCTTATGTAGGACGCTCTTTCACTAGGCTCAAGCTCCAGGGCGGCCTGAAAGATTTCATCAATCCTGCGGTAGCGGTCGATGTCTATCATTGTTGATGGGCAGAACGATGCAGATAGTTCCTAACTCTTATAGCGAGAACTTGAAGGGAATCGCTCCGCGGGCAGCTAAATATTTTTCGCGGGGTTCTCACCCTTGATGAAACGCTGTAGCCACGCTTTTGCGGCACGCCACTCTCGCTGAACGGTTGTGGGCGAAAGGTTCATCACCTCGGCCGTCTCTTCTATGTTGAGGCCGCCAAAGAAACGCAACTCAACGAGCCGGCTCTTGCGGGGGTCGATTGCTGCAAGCTTCGTGAGGGCGTCATCGAGCGCCACTAGTTCTCCAGCGCGCCCTTCACTAAAGACCTTCACATCATCGAGGCCCAGGCGTTGAGCGCCAGCCCCGCGTTTTTCATAACCGTAGCTGCGAGCATGATCGATCAGGATGTGGCGCATGATCTGCGCTGAGACCGCGAAAAAATGGGCGCGGTTCTGCCAATTTGTCTCGTCTTGATCGACCAGTTTGAGAAATGCCTCGTTTATTAAAGCTGAGGTTTGGAGCGTGTGATTGTTTCGCTCCCTGCCCATAAAGCCACGGGCAAGCCGGCGAAGTTCCTCATAGACGAGCGGCATCAACTGGTCGAGGGCTGCCTTATCGCCATCACGCCAGTTAATTAGTAATTGTGTAATTCCTTCGGAAGCGGCACCCATAGGCCGAGAGTCATGAGCCTGATAAACGTGGGCGAGGTGCGCGGATTATAGCACCGTCTGTGAACCTAGAGAATGGTCCAATGGTCCACATGGAGCGATATAAGCAAAGTTCTCGCTATAGAAAGTGAGACCGGAGGGAATCGTGAAAGAGATGTCCAATCTTATGAACCATAGAAGCGGATTTCATGACGCGACGACACCGACAACCGGCGAAAGGTTTGCCATCAATTCGCTTCATCCCGCGTGGCGGGCCCTGGTTCGCTATTGTGTGGACCTGCGACACGGAGAGATCGAGCGACTGAAGATTCAGGACGGTTTGCCGGTCCTGGCAGAGGTAACCAGAAAGAAGATTAGGTTTCACACGGAGCAAACATAGGGCTGCTGAATCATTAAGTTAATTAGGCTGACCGAAAACACTCGGAGGCCGTCGTAGCGGACAGAAACGGTCCGCGCCGGCGGCTTCTTTTTTAGTCAAGCAAAGGCGAAGGCCAAACAGACTGACTCACCAATGAAGGAGAAAAACGTTATGAAAAGGATGACTACCTCAATCACGTTAGCCATCATGGCGATCGTTATCGCATTCGCCCCATCTACTGTCGCCGCGTCCCCCAAGGATCCGGACATCGTCGTGACGACCGCGGCAGAGCTGCAGTCCGCGCTCTCACCGGCCAATGCAGGAGCGCTCATTCTCGTTCGGGCCGGGGTGTACGACGTCAGCCTCGCGCTCACCGTACCGGATCGCGCGACCCTCGTCGGAGAGGGTGTCATGAGCTTTGACGAATCGGGGCTGCCGACCGGATTCGAGCCGTCCGGAAGAACGCTTCTGAAAGCCACGCCGGCTCTCGCCGGCGACGTCCTCACTCTCGGCGATGGTGCGACTGTAAGAGGTCTAGCGATCCAAGACGTCGTCGGGCGTCCGGTCCCAGGCAACGTAGTCGCCGTTTCGTCGAGAGCGGCCGGCGACTTCATCTCCGCACGCATCGAAGAATGCGAGATCATCACTCCGTCCCTCTTCGTGGGTGCCACCGGCCGGGGCCTAGTCGTCATGTCGCTCAACCCGGATCTGGAGCCGCCCCATGAGGGGGCCGTGCTTCGGGTGCAGATGTCGCGATCCATTGTCCGTTCGCCAGGTGGGGCAAACGGAATCTTCGCAATTAACTTCGCATCGCACAGCGAGATCCGCCTGGACCTCGAGAGCAATGTGGTCGGAGGCGCATTCAGTGTGGCCGGCGGCGTCGGCCTTCCGGATGCTGTGACCGAAGCTGGCGTGATCATACGATCCAGCCACAACCTCTACCGGTCCGACAGTCTCGTGCCGACGGGGGTCGGCTGGCAATTGTTCGCTGGAGCGGATGCCCCGGTCCCCTCCATCGTGTCCCAGGCCTCGACGTTCAACTCGATTCAGATGCATTCCATTGACGACACGCTTAAGGGTTTCGCGACCGGCATCGTTGCATCGGGTGGACGGCGGATCAACGCGTTTTCCGGCACCATCTCTTCGAATCGCGTCGAGCTGAATCTCCATGGCACGCTTTTACAGACGACGACGGTGGACTTGAGACTGTCCGGGGCGACAACCAACCTCGGCGTCGCAACGGGTGACGACAACACTGCTCACGTCCTCTTCGATCACGCCACCGGCAGCGGACTTCGTGCCAACCGATACGCTGACAGCTCGATCCCGCTGACCGGAAACCCCGGCATTGGGAACCGGCTCGAGATCGTCGGCAACGCGAACGCTTTCGATCAAACCAACCAAAACTTTCTCCCGCCCCCTCCAGCGGAGTTCTTTACAGGCGGGCAGTGAGCAGCTGCCCCTCAGCGAGGAATCCTTCACCACGGCGTTCGATCAGAGCGAGCAGGAGTATCAACCGCGATCGGAACGATCGAACCATTGCCACAAAGCATCCGGGGTTCCTCGTCGAGCCAATATGCGTCGAACTCGTGAATCGTGTGTTCAGTAGCGCGAATTCATCCTAAGGAAAAACTCAGAAAGACCTAAGGCTAAATTCGAAGACAGTCCAAGTGTGTCTACGTAGTGTTCGCTGCGGAGTGGGAAACGTCAGACCAGAAAAGAAATGACGGCAACGACATTTAGCTCAATCAAATTTTCGCTAAAAAAGGAGATACCCATGAACTCGTACGCTTTCAGAATCGGTCCAATTGTGCTCCTCCTTGTCGTTTGTCTCTTGGCACATGCGCAGACTCCGTTAAGCGCAGTCGATAAGTACAACGAAGGGTTGTCGAAACTAAACAAACGCGATTTTGATGGAGCAATTCGCGAACTCACAGAGGCGATCGAATTAAGCTCGCGCCTTGTTCCTGCGAAGTCGTCGAAGTCTAGCTTCTGGAATAACACAGTTGCGGAGTCCGACTCCTCGCAGATCACTGTCGTAGATCCCTTCACTGCAAATGCTTATACCGATCGCGGCGTAGCTCGTTATCGCAAGGGCGATTTAGAAGGAGCGCTTCAGGATTTCAATTCGGCCATCTGCATCCGACCGTCTCTGTTTGTCGCCTACGTAAATCGCGGTGCAGTCAAGCGCAAACTCGGCGATCTAGCGAGTGCATTACAAGATCTGGATCGCGCGATATCACTCCAGAACAATGTGGCAGAGGCGTACAACAACCGGGGTGGTTTGCGTTACGACCTGGGTGACACAGATGGCGCGCTGAGTGATTTGAATAAGGGAATTGAGCTGAATTCGAGAGTCCCGCAACTCTTCTACCACAGAGGCTACCTCTTCATCAGAAAGCAAGAGTTCGACAGAGCGCTTTCCGATTTTGATCGGGCAATAAAACTCAATCCGAACATCGCTCGGGCGTATGAAGGTAGAGCTACGGTCTGGATGAGCGAAGGAGAAATCGACCGCGCAATAGCAGACTTTAGTCGTGCGCTTGAACTCGATCGAAGTCTGGCGTTGGTGTACCTAAACCGCGGCCTGGCTTTGATGTTGAAAGGTCGAGATGTCGAGGCACAAGGCGATTTTGAAAGGTGTCTGGCCCTCGATCCTCAATTGAAATCAGATCTAGTTCGGCGAAGAGAATTAGCGAGATGTCTTCGAGGCACAAGACCTTGTTCTGATCTCAAGTGAACAAACTAAGACAGGTCCGAATGACCTACTGCGTAGAGGAGAATGATCATGAAACACTCACAAAAATCACATTCAAGTGCTGGCTCCCACAATATGACAGTGATGCTTTTCACGTTATTAGGCGTCTTCCTCTTTCTTGTTTTCCCCGCCCGACGTGCCCACGGTGTGATCGCCTTGGACCATCACCCTCGCAGGCTAACCTTTCGGATAGTGTGTCGCCAATCCTTCACACGATCCACGGACCAAGGTTGTATCCATGACTTCACTGATGCCATGGATAAAAGACTTACGTTGACGTCGAAAGCTAGAACAAAAGATTTCCGAGTGGCACGCCGGTTCCCTAAGACTGCTTCGTTACGGTCGGATAAAGCCGGTGAACGGTCTCAAAGGAGATCGAACGACCTTTCTAGAGTCTCCCATCGTTAGAGCTTTCTCGTCCGTTTCCCGCGTTAGATGATAAGAGTCGATCCTCGTTGTTCGGCGATTCAGCCAACGGTCGTTTCAACAGAACCTCCGCCGATGACGTCCACCGCCTCGCCGGTTTTGAAGCCCGGAGGACCAAATGCCGGAATTAGCACAACTAAAATCAGCTTCGAACACATTTCCTCAATCAAAGGAAATTGGTCTGCCGCAGGACAGCAAGAATCTCTACGGGATTTTGCAGCAAGAGGTGGAGCTAGGCGGTCAAGCGATGCAGCGCGGTAATGCCGACGTTGCCATTACATTTTTCCAAAGCGCACTTCAGAAACTGAACGTGGACCAGCCGTTTTACGATCACCTGGTCCATAACCTGCTCCTAAGTTACACGCTACTGATCGAACAACTTCTACGAAAGGGTGACCGCTCACTCGCGGTCGATTTCTTGCGCGCGGCCCTCCGGCTAGAAATAGTTGGTGAGATGGCTGAGGATTCGACATTTCAGCGGAAGTTCGCAGGCACATTCGAAAATCTCAGTGTCGTTTTCCTCCAACATGGGCTCAATGAGGAAAGTGTCCTGTGCTGCCGCAAAGCAATATCAGTCAATGCCGGTCCCGGTTCATACGTTAATCTGACGAACTCGCTCGCAGCTGCAAGTCAGCGAGCCAATCTTTCCGACTTTACGAGCGAAATTACTCCTGAACAATTGGGTCGGCATATCTTCATTGCCTGCGTGCCGAAGAGTGCTTCGACATTTTTAAAGAACCTGCTGGTAAATGTAACTGGCTACCGCGATCTCTTCACGGTTTACGCGGCGGGACAGAGCGAACATGAAATCTACCTGCCGACGCTTCGAGACTCTGCTCACCTCGATACCGTTACGCAGCAACACTGTCGCGCCTCCGATGCGAATATTCACCTGATGCAGGGCTTCGGCATTCGGCCGGTTGTCCTTGTTAGAAACATCTTTGATTCAGTGATGAGCCTGCTTGATTTCTACAACCAAGGCGCGTTTCACACTTCCTATTTCCGCGCCGATTGGCCCAGGTTGGATGAAGAGACGAAGCTTGATCTAATCATTGAAAGCGTAATTCCCTGGTACTTCCAATTTGTTGCTTCGTGGGATTTGGCTCAAAAGCAAAAACGACTGGAGATGTATTGGCTCACCTATGAAGAGCTCGTCGCGGATAAACCTTCGAGCGTACTGAAAGTTCTTGGGTTTTACGGCCTGGGTGCTTCACGGCGAGGCGTAGAGCAAAGAATTCGGGAGATCGAATCTGAAGAACACAGGAACCGCTTCAATAAAGGAATAACCGGACGAGGCAGATCAGGTCTTAGTGAACGTCACAAGGAACAGATACGTCGCCTCACAAGATATTACCCGTCCACAGATTTTGCCCGCATAGGGTTGTAGTTGAGGAGGTATACCATGAAAGCTAAGACAACGGCGGCGAAGCCACTTGATCTTATTGGCAATGGAATTAAACCAGACCGAGAGATTCTTACTTCGGTGATGGAACAGTGGCGTCACAGAATTGCTTACTGTTCGCTCTTTACAGCTATCTCTGCAGTGTTGTCCGGCTCATTGGCAGAGGCCCGCAACGAACCTTCCAAACCACGCGCCGAGCGTGTGGGGGAGCATGGGGCACCGCATCAGAAACTTAATTTGCCATTGATCAATCGATCTTTGTTGAAGCGTCAAAGCGAGTTTCGCCTGCCTCATCAAAACGGCAATTTGTCGCCTGCTTTTGCCGGCAATGACGACTGTCCAGGCAAGTCGATTCCGGCCGGCACCTATACGTCGAGCGCGCCCTTTATCGATTCCGGTGACACGACCGGCGCGAACGATACGATTAACAGACTTTTTTATTATTACTACAGCATAACCTACCCCGCGCACGGGCCTGACCATGTTTACTCATTTACGATCACAAATCGTGGAGCAAACCCGGAGATAAGAGTTTCCGCCACAACCAGTAGCTACAAACCCCTGGTTTATATTATCGACGCTCAATTTGGTCGATGCCCGGCGAATACCGGAAATCAAGCAGACTCGTGGTGGACCATGGCGCAGTCTCAGACCCCGGGAGGGACCATCACATTCCCCAGTGACCAACTGAAATACCTGCCTTTGGGCGTGCCCCTATACCTGTTTATTGACGGCGCCGAAAATGATGCCAGCGGCTCGGGCGCCTATACAGTCCGAATGCAGGATATGACAGTTGCTCCTCAGTGTTCTGCTGAAAATCCGATTGACTGCCCGGGGTTCTTCGTTCACCAACACTACTACGACTTTCTCAACCGTCAGCCTGAGGAAAACGGCTTCAATGCCTGGCTAGGCGTGATGAACAATTGCGCGAGCGGTGATTTGGTATGCCAGCACGAACAACGACTGACTACATCAGCGGGATTCTTTGGGTCGCAGGAGTTTCAGCTGAAAGGCTACTTCATATTCAGGTTTTATCGAGTTGCTTTCGGGCGACTGCCGGAATACTGGGAGATACAAAACGACGCGTGGTATGTGAGTGGCGGAACCCCTGACGAGGTCTACGCTCACAAAGCGGATTTTGCTAACGGCTTCCCAACACGCACGGAGTTTATTGGCAAATACAATGGCCTCTCGAACGCCGAATATGTAGCAGCGCTACTGAATAAATATGGATTGAATAGCATCACCACGCCTGACCCATTTCACCCGAACGGTGATGCGAAAGTGACGCTGACACAGGCTCAGTTGGTCGCTCTCTTAGACACGCTCCAACTGACTCGCGGACAAATCCTCCGTGCCATCGCCGACAGCGATCAGATCTTCCAGAGTGAGTTGAACCGAGCGTTTGTGGCAATGCAGTACTATGGATACTTAAGAAGAACGCCTGAGGAATTGGGTTACAACATGTGGCTCGGTTACCTAAACACCCATCCCGGAGACTTCCGGGAGATGGTGCGCGGATTCGTTGATTCTTGGGAATACCGACACAGGTTTGGAACGCCCTAGCGGGTCAAGCGATTGAAGATTGTGCTTACGGATTTATCCGTTTCCGATGAGAACCGATTCCATCGATTATCATCAACGATCTACGGTTAAGTGACGCCGCGAAAACTGCGGTCAGCGAATACAAATCGTCAATTCGTAATCGCCAATTTTGTGATAGTCTGGCGCGCGATGAAGCGACGGGATCTTGACGGTTGTCCTATTACTGGCGCGCTACAGATGCTCGGCAACAAATGGTCGATGCTGATCATTCGCGAGTTGGCCAGTGGTCCCAAACGCACAATGGAGCTGCTCAACGGGCTTTTTCCGATTAGCAGTCGTACGCTCGTCGATAGATTGCGCGACATGGAAAATGATCGAATGATTGTGCGGAGAGATTTCGGCGGCAATCCGGGTCACATCGAATACTCACTGGCTGAACGTGGAATGCTCTTGTTGCCACTGCTTGAGTCGTTGCGTGAAGTGGGAATCGCGCTGGAGTGCAATCAATGTGAGGATCGAAAGCGTCGCGTAGGATCGTATTGCGAGCCTTGTCCCAAGAATCCCGTCCAAGCGGAACCGTTCGCGGTTCCATCCCCTGAAGTCAGGCCTGTTGAACCTCCACCACGACGTCGACAGGATGATTCGATCGTTCTGTTGTAAGAAGAGGGGATCAAAGCGGATGAGAAATCATTGGTCATTTGAGATTTGACATTTGATATTTCAGATTTGAGAAATAGACACCACCGACTTCATGTCGGTGGTATTTCAATTTTGACCTAACCAGTCAGTCCGCCCCACCCCTCTGCGCGCCTTCGGCGCTCGATTCGTCCGTCACTTGGCCTGTAGCTTAAAACTGAAATACCACCGACATGAAGTCGGTGGTATCCATTTCTCAAATCTGAAATCTCAGATTTCAAATGATTTCTTTTATTCTTCGCCTACAACAACCCCACTCTTATTCGGCACCATGTGACCATCGGGCTCAATGATCACCTTGTGATCCTTGGTGACGTGTTCGCCTTCCATCGTCACTTCCTCGCCCGACGGCATCTGCACCGGTAAGTGATCAAGAAAGCGCTCAGCATCAATCGCTGCCATGCAACCGGTGCCGGCAGCCGTTACTGCCTGACGATAAACTGAATCCTGCACGTCACCACAGGCAAAAGCTCCCGGGACGTTGGTTCCCGTTGAATGGCCCGAGGTTTTCAAATACCCCACCTCATCCATATCGAGCTGACCTTTGAATAATTCCGTGTTCGGCTTATGGCCAATCGCGACGAACACTCCTGCACACGGAAATTCGCGCTCCTCACCTGTTGTCGTCGAACGAAGTCGCACAGCGGTGACGCCTTGTTCTGCGGTTCCGAGTATCTCTTCGACTGCCGAATTCCAAATGAACTCGATCTTCTCGTTCGCAAAAGCTTTGTCTTGCATGATCTTCGACGCGCGAAGTTTCTCGCGACGGTGCACTACGTACACCTTGGCGGCGTAGCGCGTGAGGAACGTGGCCTCTTCCATAGCTGTGTCGCCGCCACCGACGACGACCAAAGTCTTGTTCCGGAATGCCGGCAAAGGACCATCGCAGGTCGCACAAGCAGAGACACCGTTTCCGCCGAAACCATCTGGCACTTTAGCTTCTCCAGGAATGCCAAGCCATTTGGCTGAAGCGCCTGATGCAATTATCAAGGTCTCGGCAGTTATCGTTCGCTCGTCACTGAGGTAAAGCTGAAACGGCCGCTCGCTTAAGTCGACTTCGGTAATCCACGCCTCTAAAAACTCTGTACCGAACCGCTCGGCCTGCTTGCGAAACTCCTCCATTAGTTCCGGGCCCTGAATTCCCTCGGCGAACCCTGGGTAGTTTTCAACCTCCGTTGTAATCATTAGCTGGCCACCGGGCGCAGTTTGCCGTTCGGCATCTGCCGGAGCGTCGATTAGGAGCGGTTTTAGATTGGCTCGCGCCGTGTAAATTGCGGCGGTTAAGCCTGCTGGTCCTGATCCTATGATCACAACATCTCGCTTGATGCTCTCATTCGCCATTAGTGTGGGTTCCGTTCCTCTTCTCATTCAGCACGCATAACCACAAGATGCAACCGGAATCAGTGGATTGTGGTGCAGTGGCAGCGCGTAAATATTGCTCGTAAAAGCACGTCAGTATTCCTTTTCGGTTGGGCGTATAGTATAACTACGGGTACTACCGTAGTCGAACCGCTTGCCTTCCGGTAACAGAAGGAAAGGTTCAGCAGGAGCATAGGGGATCGTTGAGACAAGACGCCGGTGTGCAATCGATTGAAACCGTTGCCGTGATCGGCGCGGGCACAATGGGTCATGGTATCGGCCAGGTCGCAGCCGCCGCTGGATTCAAAGTGCTTCTTAGCGATGTCAGTCGTGATGCCCTCTCACGCGGTGTTAGCGCCATCGGACAGAACCTTGCAAAGGGTATTCAACTCGGAAAGCTAACCGAGGACGAAAGCGATCGAATACTTCAACAGATCCATGGCACTACCAATCTCGCGGAATGCGCAGGCGCCGATCTGATTATCGAAGCAGTTCCTGAGCGTTTGGATCTGAAGCAAGACTTACTGCGGCAGCTCGAAGACGCCTCCGACCAACCATTTGTTTTTGCGAGTAACACTTCGTCGCTGTCAATTACCGAAATAGGCAGGAGTTCGCGGCAACCCGAGAACGTTATTGGTATGCACTTTTTCAACCCAGTGCATATCATGCGATTGGTTGAAGTCGTGGTCGGTGAAAAGACGAGCTACGAAACAGTCGAAACCGTAGTCGAAATTGGTAAACGTCTCCGCAAAGAGCCGATTGTGGTAAAAGACGTTCCGGGTTTCGCCTCGAGCCGGCTTGGGGTCGCTCTCGGGCTGGAAGCAATGCGCATGTTAGAGCAGGGAGTTGCGAATGCGCGTGACATCGACACCGCGATGGAACTCGGTTACAACCACCCGATGGGTCCGTTGAAGTTGACGGATTTAGTCGGTTTGGACGTACGCTTGAGCATCGCTGAATATTTGCATCGCGAACTCGGATCAGAAACATTTCGCCCTCCTGAAGTATTGCGGCGGCTCGTAAGTGAAGGAAAACTAGGAAAGAAGACGGGCCAGGGTTTTTACAGTTGGAATAACGACAAAGAGGAAACACGCAGTGCACACTCTTCCTGAGGAAACCCTACTACTGTGCTGCCAACGATGAGTACGCCTTACAACAACGAAGAGAGACGGTTCGCATTGAGGATGGCGCTGCGTTTGCCGATTGTGGTTTCGGGACGTACGGAAGATGGATCAGCCTGGAGCGAACCAACGGAAACTGACGACATCTCCACCTCAGGCGCGCTGTTTCATTTGAATCAGAAGGTGAATCGTGGGGAGCGATTGTATTTACGCGCCCATCGCCCGGACGGCGCGCCAATCGAGTGCACCGCTCTTGTAGTGCGAGTTGCGCCTGCGATCTACGGAACCGCGCGCGTGGGTGTGCAGATTGCCGAACCCACGGAGCCATGGTTGCGACTGTTTGTATCGTGGGTGGCCGACGAGCAACCGGCGCAAACCGATGCTGAGGCTCCACCTGCCGACGAATAAAACCAATCATTTGACATTGGTCATTTGAGACTTATTGGTTGTCATTTTAAAGACCACCGACTTCACGCCGGTGGTTCTTTAATTTCGACCTACAGCACTGACGGCCCAACGTTTTGGGAGACCACCGACATGAAGTGGGTCGTATCTCGTTTGACGATTAGCTTACTAACCTCTTACGATCCGCTTTCTTAAATCCACAAGACTAATTCCCAGGGAGTAAACATGCCGGAAAGTTACGAAACGCTTCGGCTCGACCGTCAGGGTCGCGTCGCTATCATCACTATCAATCGCCCCGATAAACGGAACGCTCTCAATATCAAGACGCGAGAGGAAGGTGCGGCTCTTCTGGATCAGTTACGCGACGACGATTCAGTCGGTGTTGTCGTATTCACTGGCGCAGGTGACAAAGCATTCGTTGCCGGTGCGGATATTGGGGAGTTTGCCGGTCGCACCGCAATCACTCAGCGTGAAGTGATGACAACCCGATCATTGTTCACCGCAATCGATACATTCCCGAAACCGGTTATCGCGATGATCAATGGATACTGTCTCGGCGGCGGCTGCGAACTCGCGTTAGCGTGCGACATTCGCATAGCAAGCCAGAATGCGTCTTTCGGCCAGCCTGAGATCAATCTTGGAATCATTCCCGGCGGTGGCGGCACGCAACGTCTGACTCGTCTGGTCGGTGAAGGCAAAGCGATGGAGATGATTCTGACAGGCGAGATCATCGACGCGAACACTGCTTTTGCAATAGGCCTCGTGAATCATGTCGTTCCAGCCGACCAGTTACAAACTAAGACTCTTGAGATTGCCAGTCGCATTGCCGACAAGAGCCCCATCGCTTTGCAGTTAGCGAAGGAGGCGGTGAAGATCGCGTCGAAGTCGAATCTTGATGAAGGTCTGCGTCGTGAAGTCGATCTGTTTGCGTTGTGCTTCTCAACCGAAGATAAGAACGAAGGTGTCAGCGCATTTCTCGAGAAGCGCAAACCCGCGTTTACCGGGAAGTAGTTTCTCATTCTCCCCTGGCTTTAGCCCGGGGATTTGTCGCAGCTGGCGAGGGAAACAGTTTCAACGGTTTCCTCGTGTCATAGTCGTAATCATTAACAAAGAGAAACCGTTAAAACGGTTTCGAGTAGTGATCGAGACACTGACCCCAGGCTGAAGCCTGGGGAGAATAAGAAGCTATCTATAGCAGTGTAGGTCGAAATTCAGGCACCACCGACATGAAGTCGTTGGTCTCCAACCCTCGCGAGGATCAAATGTCGAAACGATTCTTAACCCCCATGGCCCTTCTGGCTGTACTCCTCTTTTCGGGACATCTATCCCAGCAATTCGCTCAAAACGGCGGCACTGAGGATTACAACACTATCTTCAAGCCACTTAGATGGCGATCCATTGGTCCATTCCGCGGGGGGCGTTCAAATGCGGGCACTGGCGTAGTCGGCGATCCGAAGACGTATTACATGGGAACAACCGGCGGTGGTCTGTGGAAGACAGACGACATGGGAATCAGTTGGCGCAATATCTCTGACGGATATTTTAAGACCGGTTCCGTTGGCGCCGTCGCCGTCGCCGAAAGTGATCCGAATGTTGTTTACGTCGGGATGGGTGAACATGCTGTCCGCGGCGTGATGACTCATCATGGGGACGGCGTCTACAAATCGACCGACGCAGGCAAGACATGGAAGAAGATCGGACTCGATGCAACGCAGCACATATCTCGCATCGTCGTCGATCCGAAGAATCCCAATATCGTTTTTGTCGCCGCCCAGGGCGCGCTCTACAGCAAATCGTCGGAGCGGGGAATTTTTAAATCCGTAGATGGCGGCGCCACGTGGAAGAAAGTGCTGTATGTCGACGACAAGACTGGCGCAGCCGAATTGTCGATGGACATGAATAATCCGCGCATTCTATATGCCGCGATGTGGGAGCACGGCCGTCTTCCATGGAAAATTATCAGCGGTGGTCCAGGCAGTGGTTTGTACAAATCAACGGACACCGGCGAGACATGGGAACGAATGAAAGACGGCTTGCCCGAAGAAATGGGCAAGATGGCTATTGCTGTCAGCCGATCAAATCCCGAAAAAGTTTACGCTTTGATCGAGAGCGACTCCGATAAAGAAGCCGGTGGTTTATTTGTCTCTACGAATGGGGGAAAGAAGTGGAGTCGTGTTACCAACGATCATCGACTAGTGCAACGCGCGTGGTATTACGTTGAACTCTTTGTCGATCCCAAGAATGAAAACACAATTTATGTAATGAGCGCGTCTGCTCTTCGTTCGGCTGACGGCGGCAAGACGTGGGAAACGTTGTCAGGAACTCACGGCGATTATCACGACCTGTGGATCAACCCGAACGATCCAAACAACTTCATAATTTCAAACGACGGTGGTTCAGCCGTCACGTTCAATGCCGGCAGAAGCTGGAGTACACAAGCCAACATGCCGACCGCGCAGATGTATCGCATCAACGTCGACAACCAGTTTCCGTATCGGATTTATGGCGGACAACAAGACAACACTTCCGTTTCAATCGCCAGTCGTGAATTGGGAGGTGGAGGCATTTCGACGGCGAGTTGGACCTATTCTGCCGGTGGTGAGAGCGCGTTCCTCGCATT
>Ga0207662_10000864_pt1 | contig 13984 bp, 10 predicted proteins | sample KBSS33LmetaG_FD_184338 | JGI IMG/M metagenome (GOLD analysis project Ga0207662, IMG submission 184338) | Switchgrass rhizosphere microbial communities from Kellogg Biological Station, Michigan, USA - KBS S3-3L metaG (SPAdes) (version 2) | ecosystem: Host-associated > Plants > Roots >... | reverse complement strand
CGCCGGCCCGCGCATCGGCGTTAGGCACTCCGGTCCCCGCGTTGGAGTGAGGGGATCAACATCACCGACGGTGCGTCATACAAGGAAAGCCTGGTATTTGAACCGCAGAGGGCAGAGGACGCGGAGAACCGACGGATTGAATCGAAAACGGCCTCGGAGCGCTAATGGCGCCCCGAGGCCGTTGACCAAGAAGAATCCCGGCCGCTCTTTGGTGAGCCTAACGCCCCCGATCCTGCAGCGCGTAGGCGAGCGAATCCACGCAATGGGCGGCCAGCTCGCTGGAGTCGTACGCGTACCCCGCCACCTCGTCGCTCTTCCACTGCCAGTCCTCCACGCGCGTCGCGTCGGCGCGAAGCACCGTCTCGCGAAGCGGGATCGGGCTCGGACCACCAGCCGACACGCCGCGCCCCATCTGCCCTTCCCATTCGATGATCATGAGCCGACCGGTCGCCACCGTGTCAGGGCGTGTACGAACCCACGACAGCGTCAGCGCCACGGGTCCGAGCTGCACCGTGCACCGTCCCGGCACGCGATGCACCTCGAGCGGCACCTCGGTATCATCGCGATTCACCGTCGCCGCGCGCTTCGCAATCTCCGAGGCCAGTCGGTCGAACTCGCGGCCGAGGTGCGTGATCGCACGATGCGACGCGAGGAACGTGTCGCGCTGCTGCATGGACCGATCATCGCCGCCCAGCGGCGTCACCACGACGTCCGTGGCCCGGCGCGTGGCTCCTCCCAGATCCGCCACGCCCTCGACGATCCAGTCGGCACACTGGGCGACGTCGCCTAACGATCTCGCCGGCGATTTCCGCAGCCACGCCGGGAGCTCGGTGCGATCGAGCAGCACGACACGCACGGACTCGGGACCGCTCGCCGTCACGCGGCGCTTGATGGCCGCAGCGTCCGCCTTCGTCGTCCCGTCCTTGCCCCACAGGTGTTGATACAGGATGACCACCAGGCGAGCGGACTTGCCAAAGACAGTGGCACGAGGTGCGTCGAGCAACTCGCTGGCGGTACTGGTCCAAACGGGACGCTGCGGCGGCATGCTCGGCAGTCGAAGCGTTAGTTGGCGCTCGAGCTCGCGGAGCACACGGGCGTCGTAGTCGGCCGAGGACATGGCGACATCGAACGCGAAACCGGAGGGCTTGCTGATCACCGGTGGATTACCCCTTTCGGAAGGTGAAGCGACCGCGAGCGAGGCCGTGCGGCGAGACCTGCACGCTCACGCGGTCACGTCGAGATCACGAACGCAGAACTGACGCCCTATCGGTCTGGGCGTGACGGCCGCCCACGACGCCGCGCCGCGGCCATCTTGAGCTGTCGTGCCTCGCTTGGCTTCACGTAATGCCGCTTCCGACGGAGATCCTTCAGGATCCCCGCTTTGAGAACCTTCTTCTTGAATGTCTTGAGCGCCCAGTCGAGCCGATCGCTCTCGTCCAGCGTAACCTCGATCATTGCAGCTCCGAGGTGAAATGACACCCGCACCCGATGTGAGCGCGGGTAGTACAGCGACTTGGCAAGCGAACGGCCGGCCTGGGTGCGGGACCCGAGCCGGCCTGCCACGAGCCGCTTCAAACACAAAAGGGGCCACCGCGAGAGCGAGGCCCCTTTGGTCGACGGAGTACGCGCCTGTGCGCTTTTACCGCTGGAAAAAGCTAGCCGTCGAGAGGGGCCTCGTCAACGTGACCCCCACGGCGCCAGCTACGGCTCGACCGCCTGCGCGATCAGCATTGGTAACGCACCGGGCTGCATCCCCGGCGTCACCGACTTGAGCTCGAGCGTCAGCGTAAACTTCGAGAACTTCGCCTTCACCTGGACCGGGTACCGGTTCGCGTCGTCCGTGAACCACACCTGCGCCTGGCCATCGTCCGAAAAGATGCCACTCGTGCGGATCGTCGGACGAACCACAGTTGTCGCGTACGTACCAGCATCCACCTTCACGGTTTCCTGCCGTAGCCCGGTCAATACAACCGGGTTCTTGTCAGGACGGAAGTAACGGTCGTCGCGCCGCGTTTCACCAGCCTGAATGCCGGCGGTACGGACGGCGTAGATGAACGACCCGTCGTCGAGCGGATTCGCCACACTCGCGCGCACCGAGTCTCCTTCCTTCTGGTACTCGGCCCGCTCGGGGTAGATCTCGTACATCGTCGTACGCTTGTAGTGACCCTCGGAGATCTGCTGGCGGTGACGCAGGGATGCGAGCGTCTCGACGTCGATCCAGCTCTCGTAGCGATCGTGTACGCGGAAGAATGGGATGCCACCGTCCACCGAGAACACGACGTGATATGCCGGCCGCCCACGAATGACCTCGATGCCGTCCACGCGCATCCGGGCCGTTCCGGCACTGATGCCGCCGAGGCTCGCCTTGTACGTCAACTCCTCGCCGACCGCGTAGGGAACGACCGCGGCATTGACTGCGGCCGCGGTCGTTCGCAGGGCCTGCATCTCCACCGGCTGCGCGACAGCGGCGCCCGCCGAAACCATCAGCATGCCTAACGTGGCAGCGGTCCGGACCCCACTGGTTGCCACGAGTCCCATGCGTCGTTCATTCAAGCCGCGCATTGTTCCACGCCTCCCGTTCCTCAGACCAGCCCCGAGAAGATCTCGCCTGCGTACGCCCGCCGGAGCCGACCGGATTGCCGTACGCTTCGTCTGAGAATCATGCATGACAGCGAGGTTCATATCTGAAGAATTCATCCAACAAAAAAAGATTCCCTACCTCAAAGAGCTGAGCACCTTCGCCAGCGCCAACCGCTCGGTCGGACCGAGCGACTCGGCAAACGCCGCTTCGACTTCTGCAACGACCCTGGCACCGTCCTCGGCCTTTTCCTTCCCTAGCTCGGTGAGCTCGGCTCGCTTGCTGCGCCGGTCCGCAGGGTCGTCCACCCGCCGAACCAGCCCGTCAGTCTCGAGGCGATCCACCAACGTGGTCACGTTCGAGGCGACACACTGCTGCTCCTCGGCGAGCAGACGCAGCGGCACCGGTTCTTTGGACTTCGCGATCTGCGAGAGCACCTTGTATTTCGCCGCCGACAACCCGACGGACTTCAATGCCTCCTCGAGCCGGGCAAACTGAGCCCTGCCTGCATCAAGCAGCATGAAGAAGATCGGGTCCCTACGCTCGGTTTCTTTCACATGTGTACTTTACACCTACTTCCCTTCCGGCGCAAGCCCCGATCCTTCGTTCACGATCAACCGAAACACGTCCGGTCGAGCGTAGTGTCCCACCACGTCCAGATCGAACTTCCCGCGAATCGTATCCCCAAGATCGATATCGGCGGTAATGATCGCCTCCTCGTCGTACACGGGTCCGGCGATAATCTCGCCCAGCGGATTCACGATGCAGCTTCCGCCGCGGGTCACGATCGCGTCCGGGGAGCTCGGGACATCGCCCGGATAGTCGAGCGGATAGTCGCTCCGGCGTGCGAACTGATTGCAGCTCAGGACGAAGCACCGCCCTTCGAGCGCGATATGACGCATGCTGGCGAGCCAGCCATCGCGGCTGTCGGCGGTGGGTGCGAGGTATAGCTGCACGCCTTTGGCGTACAGCGACGTCCGGTACAGCGGCATGTAGTTCTCCCAGCAAATAGCCGCGCCGATCTTTCCGACCGCCGTGTCGAACACGGGCATGGTACTGCCATCGCCTAGACCCCAGATCAGGCGTTCGCTCGCCGTTGGGACGAGCTTTCGGTGTTTGCCGAGGTACTCGCCGTCTGGCGCGAAGAACAGGACGGAGCAGTAGAGCGTTCCTCCGTCACGCTCGATGACACCGATGACGAGGTACACCTCCGCTTCGCGTGCGATCGCGGCGATCTCGTCAAACGCCTCACCCGGCACGTCGACACTCGACTCCCAATAGCGGCGATACCAGTCACGACCCTCGGGAGACCGGTCGCCGACGACGGCCCCGAACGTCATGCCCCTTGGGTAGGCGCTCACGAACGCCTCCGGGAAAACGGCGAGCTTCGCCCCTCGTTTGCTCGCTTCGAGCGTCAGCGCACGCACCTTGCCGAGGGTGCATGCGCGATCGAACGCGACCGGCGCCGCCTGGACGACCGCGACCCGCCCTTTGAATTGTGCCGGCACCTTTTGTCTCGGATGAGGAAGTGGCGTCAGGATGGCCAGTCGACGCTATCGGTGCCAGACCAGTGTCCGACTCGCTTGCGATAACATCTGTTTGCCATAGCTTGTTTGTCCCGAACAAATACCGAATCTCGGTGTTTGGATCTACCTCGAAAAACGGAGGGACCATGTCGAGCTCGAAGCAGCCGGCCGGATACCATACGGTTACGCCCGCCCTCGTTGTGCGCGACGCGAACGCGGCCATCGATTTCTACCGACGCGCCTTCGGCGCCAGCGAGGTGAGTCGCATGGCCGGCCCCGACGGGAAGATCATGCACGCGGAGATCCGCATCGGTGACTCGTTGATCATGCTCGGCGAAGAGAACGAGCAGTGGGGCACGAAGTCGCCGCTCCTCACCAACGGGAATCCAGGGTCGCTGCACATCTACGTCGATGATGCCGATGCCGCATTCGATCGGGCGCTCAAAGCTGGTGCGACCGTGAAGTATCCGCTGGAGGATGCGTTCTGGGGCGATCGCTACGGCAAGGTGGGGGATCCGTTCGGCCACGAGTGGGGCATCGCGACTCGCGTGAAGGATCTGACGGACGCCGAGATGAAAAAGGCTGCCGACGAGTGGATGGCAAAGGCTGCCGCGCACGCGTAGTCGTTAGGCGAGGCTCAACAAACGGGGACTCGGGACATCGGGACATCGGGACTCGGCCGGGATGCTATTACTGCGGAGCAAGTCTCCTCGGCGCTAATAGCATCCCGGCCGAGTCCCGATGTCCCGAGTCCCGATGTCCCGATGTCCCGGCTTCACCCCGACCGCAACGCCACCATCGGATCCGTTCTCGACGCGCGCAGCGCCGGCAGGAACCCCGCGAGTGCCGACACCGCGACCAGGACCGTTGCCGTAGCGGCGAACGACACCACGTCCGACGGGCCAACCCCGTACAGCAGCGACCGAATCAGACGCGCGGCGCCGAGCGATACGACCGCGCCCACAACGACGCCGGCGCCAGCGAGGAGCAGCGTTCGCACCACGACGCGCCGCCTAACGCTGCCCGCGGACTCGCCAAGCGCCATGCGAATTCCAATTTCACGAATCCGCTGGCTGACCGAGTACGACAGCACGGCGTAGATGCCGAGCGCCGCGAGGAGCAGCGCCGTACCGGCGAACGCACCGAGTACCATGAGAATGAACCGGCGCGGCGAGACCGAACGTTCCACGACGGAATCGAGCGTCTGATAATCCGCCACCGGCAGCATCGGATCCACTCCCCGCAGCGCCGCCTGCACGCGCGGCGTCAATGCCGTTGCCGGGACACGCGATCGAACCACCATCGCCAGCGTCCCGAAGTACGGGAACTGCGTGTACGGCAGGTACAGCTCGAATCCGGATTCCTTCTCGAGCGCCTGGTGCCGGACGTCTGACACGACGCCGACGACCCGAACCTCCTTGTCGAACAGGAGCAAGACCTGACCGAGCGGGTCCCTGCCGGAAAAGAGCTTGGCGGCCGCGGTCTGGTTCAGAATCGCGACCAGGTCCGAGCCGTCGCGGTCGTCGCGCGTGAACTGGCGGCCGGATATCAGTGGAACCTTCATCGCGCGCAGGTACTCCGCGTCGACGAGCCGGGGGAACACCGTTGGCAGCTCGCCTTTCTCGTACACGACACCCTTCGCGCGGATGCCCCAGCTTCGGTTGCGACCGAGCGGCGGCGTGTCCGTCAGCCCCACGACGTCCACGCCCGGCACCTCGCGCATCCGGCCAGCGGTGTTCTCGTAATACGCGAGTCGCACCGTGTCGTTCGGGAAGTCCCGGCCCGCGTCCAGCTGCCACATCATGGCCCCGTCCGGCCGGAACCCGAGGTTCACGTCGAGCAGGCCGACGAAGCTTCGCAGCAACAGCGCTCCTCCGACGAGCAAGACGAACGCGAGCGCCACCTCACCCACGACGAGCGCCTCACGCACGGCGTTGGTGCGGCGACCGCCGCTGGACCCGCGGCTTGCCTCGTTCAGAGTCGTCCATTCCCTGCCCTGCGACAGCTGCAGCGCCGGCGCGATCCCGACCACCAGTCCGGTGAGCAGCGTGGCGACGAGCGTGAAGCCTAACGCGGACGCGTCGACGGAGACGGCACGCAGCATCGGGATGCTCACTGCGGTCGTGCCCGATACCCATCTCGTGATCCAGAACGCGAGGCCCACCCCTAACGAGCCGCCGGCCGTCGCGAGGATGAGGCTCTCCGTCAATAGCTGCACGACGAGCCGGCGGCGTGCCGCGCCGAGCGCGCTTCGAACGCTCATCTCCTTCGCACGCTGCTGCGCGCGCACGAGGAGCAAATTCGACAGATTGCCACACGCGACGGCCAATACGAGTGCGGCGGCCACCGCGAGCACAAGGAACGGAGCGCGGAACGATCCCGCAAGATGGTCTCGCAATCCGCTGACAGTCGCGCGCAATCCCCAGCGCTGCGGGTCGGCCTCCTCCAACTGCTTGTTGACCCGATCGAGGTCGGCCTGGGCAGTTGCCACGGTGACGCCAGGCTTGAGCCGAGCGATCATCGAGAGCGTATTGCCCTGCCGGTCGGTCTCGGCACTCACCGGGAACGTCGTCAGGAAGTCGACTCGCGACGATGGCGCAAACGTCGACGCGAAGTCGAACCACTTCGGCAGCACACCGATCACCTCGGTCGGTTCGCCATTCAGCGTGATCGACCGACCGACGATTGCGGGGTCTGCACCGAAGCGTCGAGTCCAGAACCCGTGCGTCAGGATCGCCGCGTGGCGACCGTTCCAGACGCTTTCCTCATCCGTGAAGTTCCGCCCCAGCAGGAGCGGGACGCCAAGCACCGGGAGGAAGTCCTGCACGACACCAACGCCGACGAGGCGCTCGGGTGGCCCGTCGCCAACGAGATTGTAGCTGTCGTAGTCGAAGAACGCGTCGAAACCGGTGATGGCCTCGAACGATCGGTTGTAGGTGCGGTAATCGCGCAGGTTGAACACCCGTGAAGTGACGAGGGACAGTCCGCCGCTTGGCTCGCCCGCGACCCAAACAAGTCGCTCCTGATGCGCGAATGGCAGCGGCCGCAGCATGAGTGGACTCATCACGCTGAACACCGCCGTCACGGCGGCGACGCCGATGGCCATGATCGCCACCGCGAACGCGGCGAAGGCGGGTTCTCGTCGGATCCGCCGCATCGCGTATCGAATGTCGTCGCGTGATGTGCCCATGAACTTCCGGGAAGCGGGAGACGGGAAGCGGGAAGCGGGGCTTGGCACCCAGTTAAATCCAGCGAGGGGTACCGCATTCGACAGCTACACAGCACGAAAAGTTGGGGCGGAGTCTTGCGCCGACTCGAATCGTCGCCACGATTCCCCGACCCCTTCGCCAGCTCAGCCATGCGAACTCACGTGATTCCGCGCTGCTCAGCGATCCTCGCGCTTGTCCTCGCCATCACGCCGCAGCGCGCGAGCAGTCAAACCTCGCAAACTGCGCGCGTCAAAGCACTCGTCGGCGGAACGCTGATCGACGGGTACGGCGGAACCCCGCTCAGAAATAGTGTGATCATCATAGATGGCGAGCGCATTCGCGCCGTCGGGCAGGTGGGCACGCTGGCCGTGCCCGCTGGCGCCGAGGTGATCTCGACCGAGGGGATGAGCGTGCTGCCCGGGCTGTGGGACATGCACGTGCATCTCATGATCAACGGGCACGGCGACTACGCGCATTGGGACAAGACCTACCCGCCACTCCTGGAGTCGGTGATCATGCCGGCGTCGGCGAAGCAGCTGCTCCTCGCCGGCGTGACGAGCGCACGGGACCTTGGCGGCCCGTTAGGCGCGAGCATCGCGGTGCGCGATGCGATCAATGTCGGGAAGATGCCGGGCCCGACGCTCTACGTGTCGGGGCCGTTCATCCAGCACGAGCCGTATCCGGGCACGGATTACTTCCGATGGGGTGTGAAAGGCGAGGCCGACGCGCGGGAGAAGGTGCGTCGCCTGGCCAAGGCCGGCGTGAACGTCATCAAGATGATCGATCAGGATCAGATGACGATGGAGGAAGTGCGGGCGGTCGTTGACGAAGCGCACAAAGCCAACCTCATGGTCGTCGCGCACGCGCATCGTCCCGAAGAGATTCGCCGAGGCCTCGCGGCCGGGGTGGACGACTTCGAGCACACGGGACTCGCGACGGCTCCGGAGTATCCGGACGACATCATGTCCGCCCTGCGCGAGCGAACAGCTCGAGGTGCAGCGGGCCCGTTCTTCTGGACACCAACCATCGACGTGCTGTTCAACTACGAGTATCTACGTGACCATCCGGAGAAGGTGGACGACCCGGCATGGCATGTAGGGTTGCCGGATTCGATCATCGCCGACATCAAGCAGTCGTTGGCGCATCCCGACCAGCTCGCGTACTTCTCGATGGTCCCGAGCCGCCGGCCAACGCTCGCGCGGAAGTTCAAGCAGCTGCAGGAGTCGGGCGTGGTGCTGCTCATCGGCACCGACTCGGGCGTGCCAATGAATTTCCATTGCTGCTCGACGTGGAACGAGCTGGCCACGTGGGTGAATCGCCTTGGCGTCGACCCGATGGTCGCGATCCGCGCGGCAACGTACTGGCCGGCGGTGGCGATGAAGGCGGACCGTGACGTCGGCACGGTGAGCGCTGGCAAGTACGCGGACGTCATCGCGGTGCGCGGAGATGTGCTGCGCTACATCGACCTCTTGCAGCGTGTGGACGTCGTGGTGAAGCACGGCGTCCGGTACAAGTAGACGAGAAACCAGACACGCGCGATCAAGGTCGACTGCGCGCGTCCCGCATCTCGACCCGGGAAGTGGAACAACAACGAACGCAGAATACGCAGACCGCCCGCGTCAGCGGGCGGCCGCAGAAGGACGCTGAAGCCTCCTCCGCCCTTACGGCTGATCGCACCCGAGCCTTTTGAAAGGGGAACTGCCCCCGTCTGAGCTCCCGAGGCAGTTCCATTCAAAATCTCGGCTCGTTGTGTGAGGAGACCGCCCGAGCGCGGAGCCTTCTGCGGCCCTCTGCGCCCGGCGCGAAGCGCCGGTCTGCGTATTCTGCGTTCGTTGTTGACTCCAGGGTGACGGTTGCAATGGCTACGCGCCGCTGCTCACGTCATCACCTAACGATGCTGACCACAGTCGAACCGACCCGGTCGCGGAGTGACGCCGAGTACTCGCTCTGCTGCCGCCGCTTCACGCTGTCGGGCTCGAGGCGAACACCCGCCGCGGTGAGCGCGTCACCGAGGCCGCGTAACTGCGTCGAGTCGCGCAGCAGAAACACGCGCATGTGGGTCCACGGCACGGTCGTGTCGGATGCCTGATACGTCGTGACCGAGATGAATGCTCCCGATCGGCGCGCCTCGGCATCGATCGGCTCCGCGCGCTCGCGGATGTATCGCGTGTACTCATCGATTTTCCCGGGCTTCGCCCGCCAGAAATAGATCTGGGCGAGGGCGGCACCTGATGCGTCGCCGGTCGCGGGCAGCGCCCCGGTGTTGTGGCTCACACCGCTACGCGCGCAGCCAGATAGCGCCAACGCCAGCGCGAGCCCGCCCACGCGCGAGCGAATCATCGACACCCTCCTGGTCGTCTCGGGAACGGGCAAGGATACCGTCAGGCCGCTCGGGCCGCGAGCCCACACGTATCCAATAGCGCATAGAATTCGAAATGCGATCGGGAGCATCCTCATGAAGACGCGGACGAAGATCCTTCTCGGCGCAGGAACGGTGATCGTCGTCCTGTTCGTCCTGCTGGCGACGCTGCCATTTCTGTTCAGTGACCGCATCGCCGCGCGAGTGAAGACCGAGGTCAACTCGGCACTCGAGGCGCGGGTGGACTGGCACGGCGCCGGCCTCTCGCTATTCGGCGACTTTCCAAATCTGACGCTCAGGCTCGATGACCTGAGCATCGCGGGCAAGCGGCTCTTTGCCGGCGATACGCTGGCGAGGATCCACCGACTCGGTGTCGTGCTCGACATCGGCAGCGTGCTGCGGAACTATCGTGCAGGCGACGCGATCGTCGTTCGCTCCATCGAGCTCGAGCGACCTGTGATCGCGCTCAAGGTCCTCGAGGACGGGAGCGCCAACTGGGACATCACGAAGAAGACCGCGCCCACGACGCAGAAGGCGCCGAGTCCGTTCAAGGTGAGCCTCCGCAAGCTCGACATCAGCAACGCCACGATCTCGCTCGATGACCGCAAGTCGCGGCTCTTCGCATCGCTCGTGGGATACCGGCAGTCGCTCAGCGGCGACTTCGCTACCGACCTTTTCACGCTCGCAACGCGGGCGCACGGGGAATCCGTGACGGTTCGGTTCGCGGGGATTCCCTACCTCAATCACGTCGCGCTGGACCTCGCAGCCGACGTGAACGCGGACATGCGAAACAAGAAGTTCACGCTCGCGAAGAACGAGATCCGGTTGAACGACCTGCGCCTCGCGCTCACGGGATCCGCCGCGATGCGCGGCGACGACGTCGCGCTCGACCTGTCGTTCAACACGCCGCGCACCGACTTCCGGCACATCCTGTCGCTGGTGCCGGCGATCTACATGCGCGACTTCCAGAAGCTCAAGACTGCCGGCGTGCTGACACTCTCGGGGCAGGTCAAGGGAGACTACGGCGACAAGGCGTTCCCATCGTTCTCGGTGAACGCAAACGTGGCGAACGGCGCGTTTCAGTACCCTGACCTGCCGCTGCCCGCCCGGGACATCGCGCTCGACCTCAAGCTGCGGAATCCGGGCGGCGATGTGGACAGCACAATGGTTCGCCTCGACCGCTTTCACGCCGCGATCGGAGGCCAGCCAATCGATGGCGCTCTCGTCCTGCGGACGCCGATCTCCGACCCCGACGTCGACCTCCGCCTAACGGGCAAGCTCGATCTCGCCAATCTGCGCAAGACCGTGAAGCTCGCCAGCGTGAAAGAGCTGACCGGCAAGATCGACGCGGATGTCGCGGTGCGCACCCGCATGTCGTACGTAGACCGCAAACAGTACGACCGCATTGCGGCACGCGGCAATCTCGGCGTGCGCGATCTCACGCTCAAGAGCGCCGATCTGCCGCGAGATGTGGCGGTAACGGAAGCCTCGCTACAGATCTCGCCGCAGCGCGCAGACCTTCGCTCGTTCTCGGCGCAGATCGGCAGCAGCGATGTGCAGCTCTCGGGCTACGTCGAGAACCTCCTGCCGTTCGCGCTGCGCGGCGATCCGTTGCGCGGGAACGCAACCTTCGTGAGCCAGCGCTTCAACCTCGATGAATGGAAGTCGGACGACAGCCTCACGATCATCCAGGTTCCGGGGAACATCGACTTCGGCCTCCAGGCGACCGTCGGCGAGCTGATTTACGGAAAGCTCAAAATGACGAACGCGCGCGGCGCCCTGCGCGTGAAAGACAAGCGTGCCACGCTCGACAATTTCACCATGAATACGCTGGGCGGCTCGATCGGCGTGAGCGGGTTCTACGAGACGGTCGATTCCGTGCGACCGACGTTCGACACGCAAGTACAACTCAAGAGCGTCGACATTCCGAGCGCGTTCTCCGCCCTCACGACGGTACAGATGCTGGCGCCGGTTGCGAAATTCGCACGCGGCAACGTGTCGACCGACCTGCATCTCGCCGGCGCGCTCGGGAAGGACATGCTGCCGCTGTTCAACGTGCTCGACGGAAAGGGTGCGCTGAAGACGTCCGATCTCGTGATCCAGGGCCTGCCGCTGTTAGGCAAGATCGCGGACGCGATAAAGCTCGAGCAATTGAGGAACCCAACGCTGGACAGCCTTCGCGCCTCGGTTCAGATCAAGGCCGGACGGGTACAGGTCAATCCGTTCACCGTGCGCGCCGGTCGATCCGCGCTACAGGTCGCGGGCTCTCACGGATTCGATCAGTCCCTGCAGTACACGTTAGGTCTCCGCGTTGCGCGCGCCGACCTCGGTGCCGCGGCCAACCAGGCGATCGCCAGTCTGATCTCCCGCGCTGGGCGCACGGGTCTCAACCTACAGGCGGCTGACACGGTCGCGCTCGGCATCAAGGTGGGTGGAACCATAACGAGTCCAACCGTTCAGACCAACCTTGCGGACCTCGTAGCGTCAACGGGCCAAAGCGTCAAGCAGGCGGCGCAGCAAGCAGTCGCCCAGCAGGTCGACTCGCTGAAGGAGAAGGCCGATTCCGCCGCCGATGAGGCGCGAAAGAAAGCGCAGGCGCAGGCCGAGCAGATGATCGCTCAGGCCGAGCAGCAGGCAGCGGCGATTCGCGCGGAAGCACAGAAGCTCGCGGACACCGTTAGGTTCGAGGCGAACACGCGGGCGGATTCGTTGGTCGCGCGTACCACAAACCCGATCGCGAAAGCCGCCGCCCAGGCCGCGGCGAATCGAATGAAGAAGGAAGCCAGCGATCGAGCGGATGCTATGATCCGGGAGGCGGACAAGCGCGCCAACGATGTCGTCGCGGAGGCACGAAAGAAGGCAGCGCAGATCAGCCCGAGCTGAGGTCCCGTGCAGCTCATGGTGGTCCTCGTGCCGTTCGTATCATAACGCGGATCAGGTTAGGGGTATTCGACCGCTCAGGGGTTATCACTCAGACCGCACAACGACCCCGGAGACCAGAATGCTTTTCCTGAACTTTCGCCGCGATGATCACCACGACGACGACCATGACGACAAGGGTGGTCTGCATCGCGACTTGCTCGAAACGGGCGTGGCCATGGGCCGGCGCAGGATGTTGCGCACCACGGCCCGGTTAGGCGTTGCGCTCGGCGCCATTCCGCTGCTCGGCTGTGCCGGCGACGCCAACTCGATCACCGGATCGGACACGAATGGCACCACCGGCACCGACACGACGGGCGGCTCGGCGAATTGCGTGGCCAAGATTCCCGAGGAGACGGCCGGCCCTTTCCCTGGTGACGGCTCGAATGGACCGAACGCCCTGAGGACGACGGGCGTCGTGCGCAACGACATCCGCTCGAGCTTCGGCGGCTTGAGTGGAAGCGCCAGCGGGGTGCTGCTCAACCTCGAGCTCACGATCGTGTCGGCCGCGAGCTGTTCGCCGCTCTCGGACTACGCCGTGTACCTCTGGCACTGCGACGCCGCCGGAAATTATTCACTCTACTCGAGCGGCTTCACGAACCAGAACTTCCTACGCGGCGTGCAGGCGGCTGACGCGAACGGCAAGGTGAAGTTCACGTCGATCTTCCCGGGCTGCTACTCGGGACGCTGGCCGCACACCCACTTCGAGGTGTACCAGAACCTCACCGCGGCGCAATCGGTGTCGAACAAGATCGCGACGTCGCAGATCGCGTTGCCGAAGGCGTCGTGCGATGTGGTGTACGCGACGTCGGGCTATGCGTCGAGCGTGCGCAATCTCTCTCGGATCTCGCTGGACCATTCGAAGCCTTTACCGTGGCTCGGACAGATGCAGCCGACGGAAAAGACCAACCTTGCTACGATACAAGGATTATCGGCGTGACCGGCAAAACATTTGCTTCTGAGTCTGGCCTTGTTTTCAAGACCGAAGATACACTTCTTCGAGCCAGACATGTAGATTCGATTGTTGTTCCAGGCGGGATAGCAGTGCGGGCCGGCGAGACATACCGAAAGATTTCAGAGTGGGTCACCGCTCATGCTCGCCACATCAGGCGGATAGTGTCCATTTGCACCGGGATCTATCCTCTCGCGAGGAGTGGCTTGCTTGATGGGCGCCAGATAACTACTCACTGGAGATTTGCGCAGGATGTCGCGAGACAATTCCCCAAGGTACGCGTTGATCCTGTTTCGTCGTTCATCAAGGATGGGCCGTTCTATTCGTGTGGCGGTGGAAGCGCTGCCACCGAGATGACGTTGGCGTTGATCGAGGAAGACTACGGTTCGCGCGTCGCCCTTTCGGTCGCTCGCGAACTGGTGGTGCGACTCAGACCAGTTG
>Ga0207662_10000862_pt1 | contig 13990 bp, 12 predicted proteins | sample KBSS33LmetaG_FD_184338 | JGI IMG/M metagenome (GOLD analysis project Ga0207662, IMG submission 184338) | Switchgrass rhizosphere microbial communities from Kellogg Biological Station, Michigan, USA - KBS S3-3L metaG (SPAdes) (version 2) | ecosystem: Host-associated > Plants > Roots >... | reverse complement strand
CCGGGTAGCCCGCGAAGTGCACGACGCACACGGCCTTGGTCCGCTCCGTGATCCGGCGCTCGACGTCCGCCGGGTCCAGCGACAGGTCGTGGGGACCGAGGATGTCGGCGAACACCGGCGTGGCGCGGCAGTAGATCGCGGCGGCGGCCGTGGCGGCGAATGTCATCGCGGGGACGATCACGTCGTCGCCCGGCCCGACGCCGGCGCCCAGGTAGGCCAGGTGGAGCGCGGCGGTGCAACTCGACACTGCGATCGCATGGCGCGCATCGAGGTGCGCGGCGAAGCGCTCCTCGAACTCGGCGATCCGCGGCCCCATAGTCAGCCAGCCGGAGCGCATGGTCTCCGCGACGGCGGAGATCTCCTCCTCGCCGATATCGGGCCGGACGAGAGGGATCATGCTGGCGCTCCTTGCTTGACGACGGGGCCCGAGCGCTCGGCCAGGGTCTCTCCGTCCGGGACGTACGTGTAGATCCGTCCGCAGGACGGACATCCGAGGGCACCGTCGGCGCGTTCCTCGAGTCGGGCACCGCAGGCACAGACCCAGCCGATCCGGCGGGCGGGATTGCCGACGACCAGGGCATGGCCCGGCACCGTTCGCGTCACGACCGCACCCGCACCGACCATCGCGTACGGACCGACGTCACAGCCCGCCACGACGATGGCTCCGGCGCCGATCGAGGCGCCTTCGGCGAGGTGGATCGGGGTCACGGTCCAGTCATCGGCACGTGCGAGCTCGCCGGTGGCTGTCACGGCCCGGGGCGTCCGGTCGTTCGTGAGTATCGCGCCCGGGCCGATGAACACGCTGTCGCCCACCGTCACGCCGTGGTAGATGAGCGCGCCGTTCTGCACCTTGACCCGGTCGCCGAGGACGACGCCCTCATCGATGAACGCGTCACGCCCGATGATCGCATCGGCGCCGATCGTCGCGCCGACGCGGATCTGCGCGCGATGCCACACGGATGTGCGAGGTCCGATGACGACGGCGTCCTCGAGATCCGCACTCGGGTGGATCCGGGCGCTCGGGTCGATCATGCGCAGGTGGGCTCCTCCTCGGGTCGCACGCAGGCCAGTGCGAACGACGGGACGCCGAGTATATCCGAGGCCTTTATCGCGCCCGGCTGCCGTGTCGGGCGTGCCGAGCACGGACCCGCCGATCAGCGTCGGCGGAGGATCCGGGCGACCACCGCGAACGCCGCCCCGAAGGCGAGCGCACCACGCCAGTCGAGGATCGGCCTGACCGTCCCTTCGATGCGGTTCGCGATGAGGACCCCGATGACGCTCGGCTGACGGATCGTTGCCTTCTCCGCGAGCACGCTCATGACGAGCGACTGGTCGATGATCGTGTCGCGGCCGCCGACGATGTTCGCCGCCGACTGCACGACCCGCGTCTCGCCGCCGAGCGTGCCGACCGCGAACCCGCGGTCGAGCGAGACGGTATCGCCTTGCGCGAGCACGATCCCGCCGTTCGTGACGGCGATATCGGTCGCGGTCGCGCGGACGATCCCCCCCTGCTGGATGTCGATCGCGTCAGCGGTGGCGGTCGTGATCCCGCCCTCGCTCAGGCTGATCGAGCGGGCGTGGGCATCCTGGATGCCACCCTGGGTGATCTCGATGCGGTCGGCGCGAGTCAGCTCGGTCGTGACCGCCTCGGCAGGGTCGTCCGTCACATTCCTGTCGTCCATGCGTCGAGCGTACTGCCGACGGTCGATTTGCGTCGATGGTCTATCCTGCCCGCGGTCCGACGACCGCGCGTCGCGCGACGTGGACGTGGGGGTGTTCGAGGGGACACGTGGCTACTCGGCCTGCTGCACGGGGGAGATCGGTCCTCGTCTTGGCGCTAGGGCTCGCCGCCGTCGCCGGCGTGGGCCTGGGCGTGCTGGCGGCCGTCGCCGCGGGTCCGAAGCCGACCATCCCGGTCGCCGCGACCTCGTCGCCATCGCCGAGCGTGACAGCCAGCCCCACAGCCTCCCCGACCAGTACGGCGTCGACGACTGCCACGCCTTCACCGAGCGCGACGCCCGTACCCACCGCTACACCGACACCGGCACCGGCTCTCGTCCCCGCCCCGCTGACGGGTCGCATGGTGACGCCGGCGGTCGCGAGACGGCACGTGGTCGCCGTGATGATCGACGATCACCCTGCTGCGCGGCCGCAGTCCGGCTTCAACGACGCGTCGGTCGTGTGGCAGGCACCAGCGGAGGGCGGGATCCCGCGCTACATGATGTGGTTCCAGGATTCGGTCCCGCCCGCGGTCGGTCCGGTCCGCAGCGCCCGCTTGTACTTCCTCGCGTGGGCCTCCGAATGGGACGCCGTCTATGCCCACGTCGGCGGCTCGCCGCAGGCGATGAAGCTGCTTCGCGAAAAGGGTCAGGGACAGGTCGTCTACAACGCCGACGAGTTCCGCTGGGGTGGCATCTATTTCCACCGGACGAAGGACCGCTTCGCGCCGCACAACGTCTACACGAGCGGCAAGGAGCTCTACACGCTGTCGCGCCGGCTCGGCGCGAAGAACCAGGTCATGAAGCCGGCGTGGCGTTTCGCGCCGGACGCCTCCCTGGCCTTCCGACCGGTCGGCGGGACGATCAGTACGGTCTACCCGTGGAACACGATCACGTACCGGTATGACCGCGCGACCAATACCTACCGTCGCTCGGTCTCGGGTGAAAAGCGCCAGACCGATCGCGGCAGGAAGGCCTTCGTCGCGCCGAAGAACGTCATCGTGATGTCGATGTCGTTCGCGCCGCTCAACGACGGCAGCAAGAAACACCGGCTCGAAGCGCAGTTCATCGGCCAGGGCCCGGCGTGGATCTCGACGAACGGCAAGACGATCAAAGGGACCTGGAAGAAGACCTCGATGACGTCACCGACGCGCTTCTACGACAAGGCCGGCAACCCGGTCACGCTGACGGTCGGTCAGACGTTCGTGCAGGTCATGCCCCGCGGATCGAAGATCACGATCAAGGACGGCAAGGTCCCCAAGTACGTCCCGACGCTGCAGCAGGTGAGATCCGAGCGGCTTTGACCGCGGGTCGCCGGCGCGTCGGTCAGCGCCGGATGCCGACCTCCGCGTAGATCCTGCGTACGTCGCCCGCGACATCGGCCCAGGTCCGCCCTCCACGGGTCGCACGCTCCATCGCAGCATCGGCGATCGCCGTCCGAACGGCATCGTCGCCCCAGGCGACGCTGAGTGCTGCGGCGAGACGGTCCGGATCACGCGGCTCGACCAGGATCCCTGCCGTGCCGATGATGTCCGGCAGCGCGCCCACGGCCGACGCGACGACCGGAACGCCGACGGCCACTGCGTCGAGAGCGGCGAGCCCGGTCGACTCGGCGATCATCGGCAGCACGACGGCCCGTGAGGCAGCGACGACCGCGGCACTCTCATCCGGCGGTAGGGCGGGCGCGAAGACGAGATGCGGACCGGCCTCATGGCGCGCCGCGACGCGTGCCAGCGCCGCGCGGTCGTCGGGCGTGGCATCGAGGACGAGCACGCGCGGTGGCCACGGCGCGTCGACCGCGAGATCCTGGGGTCGATCCGAGCGCGCGAGCCGGGTGAGCGCCGCCATCAAGGTCGGGGCGTCGTGACGGACGTCGTAGCGTCCGGGATAGACGAGGTAGCGCTCACTAAGCCCAAGGCGGTCGGTCAGAAGGCGCGCCTCATTCCTTCGACCGGCGAGAACGCGAGGACCCACGGCGTAGGCGGGCGAAGCCGAGCGGGACGACCCGCACGCGGTCTCGGCGCAGGTGGAGCAGCCTTCGCGCCGAGTCCGCCACGCCGTCGGTCCCGACCAGCACAGCGGCCGCGTCGCGTAGCAACCGGCCGCGAAGACGCTGCCCGAAGCGGGATGCCGCGCTTCGTTGGAACGCGTCGGGGAGCTGCCACGGGGCAAGGTCGAGGAGGGTCGCGACCGTCGGCAGGCGCGATGCGATCGGCAAGCCGCCACCGGCGGTGTGGTAGACGGCGCCTGCGGCACCGCCATCGACGGCTCGCCAGGCGGCGCCCAACGACGCGCCCCGCAGCAGAAACGGGTCGATCGTGAGCGCGCCCGAGCGGAGCAGCCGGCTCGGGGGCAGTAACCGCCGCCCGATCACCTCGAGGTTCGTGAAGCGGGTCGTGGGGTCGTCCTCGTCGCTCGCCAGCAGGAAGGCGAAGGACTCACCCGGCAGTGGGTCGGCGTCGAACGCTCCCAACAGCCCGTCGAGGTACGCCGCAGTCCGGGGAGCGCGCATCGGCTCCTGGAGCGCACGGACGTCGAGCACGACGCGGACGCCGGGCGGACGAGGGGTTGCTTCGGTCGTCTGGCCCAGCGTCACGTGGCCTGGCGCCGCTCCCGCCAGCGACCACGCAGGTCCTCGAGTCGAAGCTGGACGACGACGACCAGCGCCTCGACGACGATGCGCCGCGACATCTTGCTTTGGCCGACCCGGCGGTCCCTGAACGTGATCGGGATCTCGCGGACACGAGCGCCGAGCCGGCTGGCACGGAACGTCATCTCGATCTGGAAGACATAGCCACCCGCGTGGACGCCGTCGAACGGCACGGCGGCGAGCGTGGATGAGCGCCACGCCTTGAAGCCGCCAGTGAGGTCGTTCAACCCGAGCCCGAGGACGGTCCGCGCGAACAGCGAGCCGCCCCGCGAGATCAGCCGGCGGCCGAGGCCCCAGTCGACGACGCCGCCGCCCTCCGTATAGCGCGACCCGATCACCAGATCGGCCGAGCCGTCGGCGATCGGTGCGATGAGCGCCGGGAGGACGCCCGGGTCGTGGCTGAAGTCGGCATCCATCTGGACGACGACATCCCCCCCGCTCTCGAGCGCGATCGCGAACCCATCGAGGTAGGCGCGGCCGAGGCCCTGTTTCGCGGCCCGATGGCGGACGCGGATGCGCGCGTCGCTCGCGGCCAGCTCATCGGCGATCCGTCCCGTGCCGTCGGGTGAGTCATCGTCGACGACGAGGATGTGCGCCTCCGGCAGCGCGAGCAGGATGGCAGCCGTGATCGGACCGACGTTGTCGGCCTCGTCGTACGTGGGCAGGACGATCCAGGTTCCCGCCCCCCGGGCGCGGTCGCCTTCCATCATCGGGAAGGATACGGGCGGGGCGAGCGCGTCGAGGTGCTCAATGCGGCTCGATCACGACGGTGCGCGAGTACCACGTGGTCCCGACCCAGCTCGTGGCATGCACGAGGATCCGATACGTACCCGGTGTCGCATAGGCGCCGGTCGCCGTGCGCCCGTCCCACGTGCGCGAGTAGGTCCCAGCGTTGACCGACGTCCCCGTCCAGACTGGTTTCACGAGCGTCGTGCCTCGGTAGATCGCGACGGTGATGACGGCGGCGCGGCGAAGGACGACCGAGGCGCGGCTCGTCTGACCGCCGCGCGGGTCGAACGAGCTATCGCTCCACGTCACCGAGCGGATCGTCCGGTCGACCAGGACCTGGCGCCGGGCGACGGTCCGGTTACCGGCCGCATCGCGCCCATCGACCTCGAACGTGTAGCGCCCATCCGCGACGACCGCACCCGGACGTCGTCCATCCCACGTCACGGACCCGCTGGTCCGCGATCCGAACGCCCACGATCGCTGGATGGCGCCGGTGTGGTCGCGTACCCGGACGACACCCGAGATCCGGTCGGGTGACGACCAGGACAGCGGTAGCGTGTCGCTCCGGCCGTCGCCGTCCGGGGTCAGGAACGTGCGGGGTGTCGACTGCGAGATGCGCGGCGGCCGAAGGTCGACGACGACGTCGAACGCGCGTTGTGAGCGGTTCGCGGACGCGTCCTCAGCCCATACGGTGATGCGGTAGCGCCCCGGCGCGACGACCGCGGGCGTGGAGTCCTTGCCGTTCCAGGTGAAGGCTGGCGTCCTGTTGGCGACCGTACCGCTGCGCAGCTTCGGCCCGAGCGTGGTCCCCTGGGTCGCCTGCACGACGTAGCCCCAGCGGACGAGACCGGTCGCGGTCACTCGGGCGGTGGTCGTGTCGAGGGTCCCGTCACCGTTCGGCGAGAACGCCGATGCGCTCACCGAACCACCGCCGATCGTCGGGGGGACGGTGTCCGTGATGAACTTGGCCTTGAGCATGTTCCACAGCTCGGGCTGGGTCCCGTCATACCCGAGCGCCCAGATCCCGGCGCCGCGCAGGCCGTAGGCATTGACGAGGTCGTATTTGCGCCCGAGTGCCCTGGCGTCGTCGACGTAGAGCTGCCGAAACGGGTTCACGCAGCCGTACGTCGTCGTGCAGTTCTGGCGGCGATAGACCGTCCATGCCACGGCCTCGGTCGTGTCGTACTGCTTGCCGTGCGCGGAGAAGTACGGGAGCGCATTCACATACGTGACCGACGCCGACGCGCCGTAGCGCGTACCGCTGATGTTCCGGGCGTGGACCAGGTTCGTGTCTGTCGACCACGCTCGCCCGTAGTACGGCACGCCGAGGATCACCTTCGATGGCGAGACGCGGCTCGTATAGACCGAGATCGTGTCGCGGATGTCGTAGCCGCCGCTGGTGAGCGGCGCCACGCTGCCGACCGGGCTGCTCGACGCGGTCCGGTAGTCGTAGCCCATCACGAACATCGCGTCGGCACCGGATGCGACCGCCCGCTCGATCGGGTAGTTACCGATCCGGCCGAGAGTGTCGAACGTGATCTGATACCCGCGCGAGACCGAGTCGAGCTTCGTACGGATCTGCTTGATCAGCGCGACGAACTGCCCCTCCATCCCGGAGACGAGCGGCTCGAAGTCGAGGTTGACCCCGTCGGCACCGCGATCGCGGATCGCGCCGGCGATCTGCCCGGCGAGTCGGTCACGTGCCGTCCAACTGCTGAGCAGCGCCTGCTGCCGGGTCCTTCCGGACGAGTTCCAGGCGAAGCTCTGGACGGTCAGGACGACGCGCGTCCGCGTCGCATGCGCCTGATCGATGATCGAGGTCATGGCCGAGCTGGTCCAGCCCGACCAGCCCGTCGTGATCGAGCCGTCGGTGTTGTGTTTCTGGAGGTTTCCCGCACCATCCGCGCCGATCCCGAAGTAGGCGATCGTCGAGATCTTGTCGTACTGGATCCGCAGCGAGCTGCTGTTGACCTGCCAATACGGCAGGAACCCGAAGACCTCGCGTCGCAGCGCGCCCGGATCGATCCGTGCCTGCGGCTCAAGGACGCCGTCCTGGGCGGTCGAAGGGGCTGCGGCGACCGCGCTTCGCGCGTCGATGATGCGAGCAGGGTCCGTGATCGGCTGATCGATGGAGGGGGCCGCTGGCGCGTCCGACGTGCGCATGGCCACGCCATCGAGGCGTCCGGCCGGAAGGGCTCGCGCCATCACGCCACCGACCGCCCACCGATCGGTCGCCCTCGGGCGGAATGGGACCGTCACGCGTCCACCCGCCTTGAAGGCGATCCGGTCGTGCTCATGCGCCAACGCTTCTTCCCACTGGATCGTCGGCTGAAGGCCAGCGCTCGTGTCTGACTGGGCTCGTGTGGCCGTGGCCGCCGTCGGCGACGTGCTGTGCGCCGCGGCAGGGACGGCGGCCTCGGCGAGCAGCAGCGCAGCGAAGGCACCGGCCGCGAGGAGGCGTCGGGGCGACCGACCTGCGGGGCGCGGGGACGGGACGGGCAAGACGGACCTCGGCTTCTGGGATGGCGACCGTATTCGTCCGCACATCGGCCGGACAAGGCTCCGAAGGTCCCGACACGGACCGGTACGGTGTGGTCTGGTGGGCTGTGCGCAGGTCCCTAGCGCAGCGGGATGGAGAGCGTCGTCGACTGCCAGATGCCCGCCGAGTCCGCGGCCTTGACCGTCAACTTGGCCGTGCCCGCGGGTCCGCCGTTCCGCATCGTGAGCGTGGCGCTGTACGTGCCGGCCGACGTGCGCGTCAGCGTCACGGCCCAGGTCGCGACGCCGGGCTGCGCGACGTGGACGCGGGGCGCTGTCGAGAGCGCCTCCGCCGATGTCACGCTGATCGTGATCGACCGACCGCGCGTCGCGATCGATGCCGATGGCCGGATGCCGAAGGCGTTCATCTCGAAGCCGACGGACTGGACCGCCGTCAGCGTCCCGTCGGTCGCCGACACGAGCGACGTGTAGCGCCCGGTCGGGAGCATCGCACCCGCGTCGCCCAGCGCGTACCAGCTTAGGGCGGTCGTGCCGGCGGGGGTGTCGACACCGTCGAGCAGCGTCGCGACCACGACGCCCGCCGCGTTGTGGATCGTCCAGGTGACGGTCGCCGGTCGCTGGAGCGCGAACGACAGCCGCGTGCCCGTCGACAGCGCGTCGCGGTCCTGCGGGTAGAACACCGCCTTGGACGACGTCACCGACCCGAGGATCGCAGCGACCGTGACGGAGCGGGTGACCGAGGGTCCGACGTTGCCGACCGCATCGCGTGGGATGAGCCGGACCTCGTACGTGCCATCCGGGACGACCGATCCGTCGTTGGCCTTGCCGTCCCAGGTCAGCGACGCAGTCGTGGTCGGCGTGGGGACACTGAACGAGCGTAGGAGCGTCCCGCCGGCGTCACGAACGTAGGCGGCAACGGAACCGGGTTCGGACGCCGTGCCGGCAAAGGCCGCCGCATCGCGGACGCCGTCACCATTCGGGGAGATCCATGTGTCGGCGTCTGCGGCAGGGGTCACGCCCGACAGCGTCGGACCGGTCAGGTCGACCCTGACAGTGCCGGTCTTGTAGCTCGCGTTCGACCAGCCGTCGGTCGCATCGATCCGATAGCTGTACGTGCCGTCGGCGACCGGGGCACCGTCGACGAGCCCGTCCCATGTGGCCACGGGGTCGGCGCTCTGACCGGAGGACTCGTGAAGCGTCGTCCCGTCCACGTCGCGGAAACGGATCGTCCAGTGGGCGGATTCGGACAGGGCCGCTCGGATCGTCGTCGAATCGGCGATCCCGTCGTCATTCGGCGACAGGACCGGCGCCGCCGGGTCGACCGCGAGGACGCGAGGCGGGAGGCTGTCGCGCGGCGTGAGGTCGGTCGCACGCATGAACCCGTGGACCGTTGCGTCGTCGAGCCGCGCGACCTCGACGAGCGCGGCACCCGCCGGCCCGGTCTGCGTCGGACGCGCGATGGTGGCGAAGCGCGCATCGAGTGCCTGCGGAGCGGCGGTCTCGGGCGCACCGGCGACCGCTGTGTCGATGTCCGGCCAGAGCCGCGCGTCAACGACCTTGGCTGAGGCACGGCCGGGGACCTGGAGCGTGGCGGGATCGCGGCTCGTGTCGACGGTCCCGACGACCATCCGCGTCGTCAGTGTCGGCGTCGTCACGAGCGATCGATAGAAGCCGGTCGACGTGCCCTCGGGATCCATCAGGGCGCGGACGCCACTCGTGCGGGTCGACGTGAAGCTGCTCACATGGCCGTTGTTGTCGGGCGCCGTCCGCCACAGTTGCTCGATGGTCTGATCCGTCGTGAACAACGCGCGGATGTAGTCGGCAGGGCCGTGATGGCCATCCGCGATCACCGCTTGTGCGTTAGAGGCGAGGAAGCCGGCCGCATAGTTGCTGATCCGCTGGCGAGCGACACCGACGGTCGGTTGTGGGTTGCCCGGCTCCGAGTTGCCCGACGCGTAGCAGAGGTTGTGCAGCAGCACGATCGCGTTCGGCGCGAGGTCGAGCGACTTCATGTACGGCTCGCCGTAGTACTTGTTTTCGTAGTCGGAGAGCTTCCCGTCGCCGTTCAGGTCGGCGTTCAGGCCCATCCCGTCCTTGGTCGTGTACTGCGGGTCGTAGGTGTATGGGCTGGGCCAACCGTTGCCGTGGCCGAAGTAGATGAGGATCGACGCTCCGACCGCCGCCGTCTTTACCCGCGACCACGTCGCGTTCGGGCTGTAGACCTTGACGACGTTCGGGGTGTACTTGAGCGCCTCGGCGTACGCGGCGTCGGCGTACTTGCGGTACGTCGGCGTCGTGCCGTGGGTCGCACCGACCACGATGACGACCTTCGCGGGAGTGCGCGCCGCCGCGGCATCGGCAGCCGGGGCGTTCCCGAGCGCCGCGAACGAACCGGCGAGCGCGAGCACGGCGATGGCAAGGGGACGACGCACTGGGGCTCCACGTCATCGGGGTGACTGACCTGCGAAGCGTCGCTGCGAACGACGAGCGACTCCATCGCAGCAAGGTCCGCTGCGGCCTAGCCCCTTCGGAGCACTGAGATGTGTGGTGCGGGGGAGTCCGGTGGGGTCCGGTGCGGTCGGTCGCGGGTCAGTCGCCGGCGCGAAGCCGAGCGACCAGCTCGGCCAGTGATGGATTCGAGCGGTCGCGGTCCGATAGGATCGGTCGTCCGTCGGGCGTCGGGACGGGGAGCGGCCACGGGACCGCGGCGAGCGGGTCGTCCCAGGCAAAGCCACGCTCGTCGGTCCCGTCGTACTCGGTCGTCACGAGGTAGACGAGCTCGACCGCCTCGAGCGCCAGGAAGCCGTGTGCCACTCCCGCTGGGATCTGGACCCATCCGTCCGCGTTCAGGACGCGTGTCTCCACTCGAGGCGCCTCGCCACCGTCGAGCATCGGGCGCGTGTCGACGAGCGCGATGAACGCCCGGCCGGATGCTATGACCCAGCGGTCAAGTTGGTGTCGATGGAGGTGCAGCCCGCGGAGCACGCCGGGCGACGAGGTCGAGAGGTTGGCCTGGACGAAGCCGGACGTCGTCCCCTCGGCCGCCCCCGCATCCGAAGCCTCGATCCACCCGACGGTAGACGCCCGCCACAGTTCGCGGAAGGCACCACGCTCGTCGGCATGGCGCTCGACCGTCCCGAAGCGAACGCCGGGGATCGTCTCGGATGCTGCTTCGCTCATCGAACGGTCGCGGCCCGCCGCCGACGGAGGACGGGGACGTAGTCGGCGAGAGCCGTCTGCCATGATCGCATCGGCTCACCGCTGACCGTGGGCGTGGGTTCGAGGACACCCCATCGGGGCGGGGTCGACGCGCGTTCCCACGTCGAGGCGGGCACCTCCTCGATCTCGACGACGAGTCCGAGTTGGCGGAAGACCTCGGAAGCCCAATCGGCCCGGGATGCCACCCCGGCGTTGACGATGTGATGGATCCCGCCCATCTCGCCGGAACCCAGCAGGTCGGAGATCGTTTCGGCGACGTCCTGGGCGAACGTCGGCGACCCGTATTCGTCGCCAACGACCTTCAGCGGCTGCCCCGCGAGGCTGGCTCGCTCGGCGGCAGCCAGGATCTTCTCGGGAAAATCGTCACCGGGCATGCCGTAGAGCCACCCGGTTCTTACGATCGCAAGCCGCGTGGGCTGCGCGCCGAATGCCGCGGCGGCGGCATCCTCACCCGCCAGTTTCGAGGCGCCGTACGGGTTCGCCGGGGACGGCTCGTCGTCCACTCGATACCCACGGTCATGGGCGCGGTTCCCGTCGAAGACCTCGTTGGTGCTGACCTGTATGAGGTCGATGCCTCGGTCGACCGTTGCCAGGGCGACGGCCCGGACCGCGTCGCCGTTCCGGCGCTTGGCAAGATCGGGATCTCGCGCGCAACCGTCCACATCCGTCCATGCGGCTGTATGGATGACGACCTCGGGCCGATCGCGGTCGAGCAGCCGCCCGATCGACTCGGGAGCATCCAGGTCGAACTCGTCGCGGGTCCAGGCGATCGGGCCCGCGGGGCCGGTGAACGGCGCATCGCCGAGGGCCGTGACGAGCGCACTGCCCAGCCGCCCGCCGGCGCCGGTGACGGCGACGCGCATCAGCCGGCGGACCGCAGACGCGACCCGTACTGGCGCTCGTAGTACGCGTCCCAGTCGCCGGAGCGCGCCGCCCGCCACCATCCCTCGTTGGCCACGAACCAGTCGACGGTCTGTCCCAGCCCATCCTCGAACGCCGTTCCTGGCGACCAGCCGAGCTCGGTGAGCCGCGTCCCGTCCATCGCATAGCGTCGGTCATGCCCGGGCCGGTCCTCGACGTGGCGGACGAGCGACCAGGGCTTGCCGAGGCGATCGAGCAATAGACGCACGACATCTCGGTTCGCCATCTCGACGCCACCGGGGATGTTGTAGGTCTGGCCGCTGACGCCGTGGCGCAGCACGTGGTCGACGGCTGCGGCGTGATCCGCGACGTATAACCAGTCCCGGCGCTGGAGTCCATCGCCGTACAGCGGCAGCGGCTGATCGTCGATCGCGTTGGTGACGAAGAGGGGGATGAGCTTCTCCGGGTGGTGATACGGGCCGTAGGTGTTCGAGCCACGGGTCACAACCGCGTCGACCCCATGCGTCACGACGTAGCTTCGTACGAGCAGCTCCCCAGCGGCCTTCGCCGCCGCATAGGGCGATCGAGGACGCAGCGGATCGTCCTCCCGGGAATAGCCCTCCTCGACCGAGCCGTAGACCTCATCGGTCGAGACCTGCAGGAACCGTGGCGCCTGCGACGACGACCGGACAGCCTCAAGGAGCACGTGCACACCGATGACGCCGGTCCGCAGGAACGCCTCGGGGTCGAGGATCGACCGGTCCACGTGCGATTCCGCGGCGAAGTTGACGACCGCGTCGGCGACGGCGACCAGCGGCTCGACGACGGCAGCGTCGGCGATATCACCCCGGACGAACTGCAGGCGAGCGGCCATCTCGGGGTCATCGCGGATCGTGGCGAGGTTCGCCTCGTTGCCGGCGTACGTCAGCTTGTCGAGGACCGTGATCTCCGTCCCGTCGCGGCGGGCGAGCACGTCCCGGACGTAGCACGAGCCGATGAAGCCCGCCCCGCCGGTGACCAGCAGTCGCTTCGGGTCGATCGCCATCACGCGCGTCGCGCGCCCATCACCCGAGCGGACGCTCCACGGGCGGCGCCAAACGGCCGGTCGCATCGTCGTCGCGCGCCAGCTCGGCGGCGCGCATCAGCGACGGGACCGTTCCGGCGTCGGTCCACTGACCCTCGTAGATCCGGGTGAAGAGCCGGCCGTCCGGGATGTAGTGGTTCAGCACGTCGGTGATCTCGAACTCGCCGCGACCCGATGGGGCGAGCCTGTCGATGACACCGAACGCATCGGGGCGGAGGAAATACACACCGATCGGGATCAGGTCGCTCTTCGGCTGCTGGGGCTTTTCCTCGAAGCCGATGACGCGCCCGTCCGCGTCGAACTCTGCGACCCCGAACCGCTCCGGGTCGGGCACGCGATAGAGCAGGGCACCGGCGCCGAAGTCGCTGCTCTCGAACTCGGTCGCAACGTCCGCGAGCTCCGGTCCGCGGAGGATGTTGTCGCCGAGGACGCAGCAGAACGCCTCGGCGCCGACGAAGTCCCGGGCGAGACCGATCGCCTGAGCGATGCCGTAGGCACCGGCCTGATAGCGGTACGTCAAGTCGAGGCCGAAATGCGAGCCGTCGCCGAGCAGCTCGACGACGTCACCGACGCTCTTGCCGCCGACGATGACCAGCACCTCGCGGATGCCCATCCCGGCGAGCGTCTCGATCGGGTAGTAGATCATCGGCCGGTCGTAGATCGGCAGCAGGTGCTTGTTGGTGACGATCGTCAGCGGGAACAGGCGAGTCGCCGTCCCGCCGGCAAGCACGATGCCCTTCATGGCGCCGAAGCGTAGCAGCGGCGGGTAGGACCGCCCGGACTCAGCGCGGGCTGGCGGATGGACGCGCCGAGCGCGGCTGGCACGGTTGCTCGCCCTCGGGCAGGGTGCTGCCCCCGTTCGCGTTGCAGTCGACCGGCTGCTCCCCGACCGGTGGCAACCCACCCTGGTAGTCGAGGACGACGAGCACGAACTCGAGCTTGTCGAAGTCGGCCGCGGGCTGGAGGTACGCCGTCTGGACGACTGCGTTCGCGTCGCGGCGCACATCGACGACCTGCCCGATGAGGAGACCTTTCGGATAGGGCGAGCGAACACCAGCGCCGAGCTCGATCCCGGCGGATACGACCTCATCCCCGATCGAGATCTTCTCGCCCGAGTCGATCTGGCTCATGACCATCACGCCGCCCAGCTGGCCGACGACCTCGCCGCGCGCCGCGCTCGGGACGAGCTGGCCGACGACGGTCGAGTCGGCATCGGTCAGCAGCGTGACA
>Ga0207662_10000858_pt1 | contig 14036 bp, 10 predicted proteins | sample KBSS33LmetaG_FD_184338 | JGI IMG/M metagenome (GOLD analysis project Ga0207662, IMG submission 184338) | Switchgrass rhizosphere microbial communities from Kellogg Biological Station, Michigan, USA - KBS S3-3L metaG (SPAdes) (version 2) | ecosystem: Host-associated > Plants > Roots >... | reverse complement strand
CGCCGGTGGAAGACGTGGTGCGCTACGCGCGGTGGGTGGGGCGCGGAAAATGACCGCGACGGCTGGGGCGATGCCGGAGCGCACGGCGCATCCGCGGCCCGGCGTCACGCTCGAAGCACGCATCAAGGCACAAGCCTACGGCCTCGGCTTCGACCTCGTGGGCCTAACGCGGACCGGGCCGGCGCACACATCCGGCACGTTTGAGGGGTGGCTGCAGGCCGGCCACGCGGGTGAGATGCATTACCTCGAGCGTGGCGCGGCGAAGCGACGGGATTCGCGGCTGCCTGTCGACGGCGCTCGGAGCGCGGTCGTGGTCGCGATGAACTACGGTGGCCGGGAGCCGAGCGGTCCGGTCGCACGGTATGCGCGCGGTGACGATTACCACGACGTGATGGTCGAGCGGCTGCGCGCGCTGCATGCATGCGTCGACGCGTGGGTCGGTGCGCAAGTGCGCGGCAAGGCCTACGTCGACACCGGTCCGATTCTCGAACGCGACCTGGCGCGGCGGGCCGGCCTCGGCTGGTTCGGCAAGAACACGATGCTCATCAACCGGGGCATCGGGTCGTTTTTCTTTCTGGGGGTGCTGCTCCTCGACATCGATCTCGAGCCGGATGCGCCGTTCGAGGCGGAGCACTGCGGCACGTGCAGGCAATGTCTCGACGCGTGTCCCACCGATGCGCTGTCCGCGCCGGGCGTGCTCGACGCGCGGCGATGCATCTCGTACCTGACGATCGAGCTCAAGGGGGCCATTCCGCCCGACCTGCGCGAGCCGATCGACGGACTGCTCTATGGCTGTGACATCTGCCAGGACGTTTGCCCATGGAACGGGCGGTTCGCGCGCGATCTGCCTGCGGATTCGCCCTACATGGCGCGCGGGACGTTAGGCGCCAACGATGCGCGGACTCTGGCGCGGGAGCTGTTAGGCATGACGCACTCAGAATTCAGCGCGGCGTTCAAGGGTTCGCCGATGAAGCGCGCGAAGCTGCGGGGACTGAAACGGAACGCGGCGGTCGTGTTAGGCAACGTCGGCACGACCGACGATGCGGGCGTGCTCACGCGCGCGCTCGACGACGAAGAGCCGCTCGTGCGCGAGCACGCGGCCTGGGCGCTCCGCCGGATCGAAGACCGGTTCAGGCCGTGACACGCGGATTCACGCGAGCGCCTGGAACGTCGCGATCGCGCTCCACGTTGCGAGGCCTATGCCCTCCGCCAGCTGGGAGAGCTTCACCATGTTGTGTGACAGATAGATGAGGACCGACCCGTCGTTGGGATCGGCCTGCCACCAGCTTCCGTAAGCGCCGGGCCATCCGATCGTACCCACGCCACCGCGACAGCGAAGCACATCAGCGTGGTCGGGCTCGATCACCACCGCCACGCCGAAGCCGTAGCCGTGGCCTTGGGCGAACGGTGCTTGTCCAAGCATCCGCGCCTCGGTTCGCTGGCTGGCAGTGAGCTGGTTCGACGTCATGAGCGCGCAGGTGTGCGGCCGGAGAATGCTGACGCCATCCACCGCTCCGCCACCGACGAAGAGACGCGCGAACGCGAGATAGTCGTCGGCCGTCGACCACAGGCCCTGACCACCGGACTCGAACGTCATCGACTCCGGCCGCTCGGCCAACGCGTGGCCGCCCGGCGCCGCCGCCAGCGTCGTGAGTCGGCCCGTGCCATCGAAGCCTGTCAGCGCAGCTCGGCGACCACGCTTGTCGGGCGGCACGACGAAGTGCGTGTCGTGCATGCCTAACGGGTCGAGCACGCGCTGCCGCAACACCGTCCCGAGCGTCGTGCCTTCGATCCGTGCGAGCAGAAAGCCGAGCAAGTCATTGGAGACACTGTAGTGGAACGCGGCTCCGGGCTGATCGATGAGGGGCAGCGTCGCGAGTCTGGCGATCCACTCGTCAGGCGACAGGTCGTTGTCAATCGTCGCGCCGAGCGTTGCCGCATACGCCGTGCGGATTGGACCCCGATGAAACTCGCCGTACGTGAGTCCGGAACGGTGCGTGAGCAGATCGCGGAACGTGATCGTGCGCGCGGCTGGGACCGTGTGATCCAGCGGACCTTCCGGCTGTTCGAGGACGCGCAAGTCTGCGAGCTCCGGCGCAACGGTCGTGATCGGATCATCGAGTCGGAACCGTCCCTCGTCGAGCAACGTCAATGCGGCGACGGTCGTGATGGGCTTTGTCGCCGACGCAATTCTGAAGATCGTGTCCCGCGTGACAGGCAGGTCGCGATCGACGTCGCGCCGTCCGATGACGATTGCACGGATCGGCTCTCCCGGCCGCCACACTAGCGCGACGCACCCGGCCAGCTCGCCGCGTGTGACGTGCCCGTGCAAGGTGGACTCGAGAGCCGAGGTTGATTCCGTAGTCATAGTGAGTTGGCTGGCTCGTGCGCTTCCCTCCGTGTCTATACGCATCTCCCGTAGGGTTAAGGACGTGCGACCGGGCGGGCCGCGTTTGGCGGCCGACGGCGTGTTGGTGTCATGTTGCGCCAGGACGCGCCGGCGAGTAGACTTACAGTGCGACAAGTGCGCTCCGCGCACACACCGCCGACGGACAAGGGCCCTCGCTCTCGCGGGGGCCTTTTTGCGTCTCGCCCGTCGGCGGGCGTCGGCCGTCGCGACTGACACCGAGCAGGAGTTCCGCAATGCGTACGACCGGCACCGTGAAGTGGTTCAACGACGCCAAGGGCTTTGGCTTCATCACCCCGGAGAACGGAGCCAAGGACTGTTTCGTCCACCACTCCGCGATCCAGAAGCAAGGTTTCAAGACACTCGCCGAGGGCGAGCGCGTCGAGTTTGACATCGTGCAGGGGCAGAAGGGCCCTGCCGCCGAGCACGTCGTTTCGATCGGGCGCTGACGCCGACCGGCATTCCGTGGCACACGCCACGGCGAGCCCCGGGCCGGTCCGGCACGCGTTGGACCGGCCCTTCGCGTCCACGCTGTAATTAGCCGGCACGGCTCCAATGCCCAAACCAGGAGATGTGATGGACGAGAGACACAGTGAGTTCGCGTTCGCAGACGGGAACCGGACGTTCACCTGCCGCGTCGAGGCGTCGCACCGAGCACCCTCGGAGACGTGGTGGTGGTTCCAGGTCTCGACGGAGAGCCACCAGCGCCACGCGCCGTTTCGAGCGGAAGTCACCGACACGAAACGCGACGTGCAGGCGCGCGTGGTGGCGTACTACGACAACCTGCTGGCGCGCCGCGCCGAGCCGGCCAAGCCCCGGTGGGAACGCCGCCCCGCGGCGAACGCGGCCACCACGCCAAGCGACGCGGCGGCGAATACCTAACGCGGACACTCCACGCGCCAGGCACCAGGGCTGGCGCGGTCCGACTGCGCGGCTCTGCTCGTGCGTCGCCAATCGTCGGTCGGCGGCGCTTGAGAGCGGCCAGGCAGGCCGCCCCATTTGTCCGGAGGTTCGTGCATCATGACGAGAAAGCCGAACTACCAGTTCGAGAAGCGTCAGAAGGAGCTCGACCGGAAGACCCGCAAGGAGGAGAAGCTCCGGCGGCGTCTGGAGCGGGCCACCGACGCCGAAGCGGCCGAGCGCCCGAGCGATGGGCCAGCGGACGCCGATGCCACGGACGGAACCCGAACCATGCCGGTGTCCGAGCCGCGTTAGGCTCGGCGCCACGCGGCGGGCCCGACCAGCTCCACCGTCCGCTGCGGCGAACGGCGCGAGGAGCGGACACATCGCGTTAGGCTCATCGAGCATGTGCCGATGCGAGCTCGAGCGATGTTGATCACGAGGCGGTCACGGCGCGCTCAACCATAGCGCCAACGCATCGTCGACCACTCGGACAGGACCGCTCGTCGATCAAGGACGAAGGTCCAATGTCTTGCGATGCCGGCCGCGCGAGATTCAAGGCGCGGTCGATGGCGCCCGCAGCGCCCCCATGTCGTCGGCCACCCGTCGGCCATCGAACGGGCGCGCATCCCTCCACTCAAATCGTCTCCCCGAAACCGACTCGTGCATTTACGCGCGAGGCTCGGGATCGCGAAGCGAGATCGCCTCAGGAGTTGACTATGGCTGAAACCCCACCGACCCCGAGCGTTCCCAAGTCGGCCATCAAAGCCGATCAGTACGTCCCACCTCCACCAAAATCCCCACAGCCGAGAGCGGACAGAGCCGACCATGCGGAGGCGACGAAGCCTGCTCGGGCGACGGCGGTAAAGACGGACCAGCCGGTTCACCGACTCATGACGGTGACGATCACGATCGACGCCGATTCGGCCGAGGTCGTCCGCATCGAAGGTGTCGATCCGACGGGCGCGCGCCATGATCTCTCCGACGACGAGAAGGTGAGCTTCATCAAGGAACGCCGCGACGAACGCCTCGCGGAAGTTGTGGAACAGGCGTTCGAGGCCGGCATCGCCTCCGTGCTCGGCGTGGAGGACGACGAGGAGACGGCCGAGGAGTCGCCGGAGGATACGGAACTTCGGCGGCGACTGCTCGCACCCCTGATCGAGCGGAGCGCTGTGCGACGTCTGACCGAGCGCGCCGCACTCAACCGCGCGATTCTGGGAACACTGGTCGAGCACTCCATGAAGTGACCCGCACCCACCGACAACCAGAGGATACGATATGAGCACCAGCACACGAGAAGCTGAAGATCTCGCGAAGCTCGCGGTCGGCGGCAAAATGATTCGAAATGGCCGGATTCGCCGCGCCCTCATCGCACGACTGCTGAGCGAGCGGGCGGAAGGATCTGACGAGGAGGGGGAAGAGGGGGAGGAGGAGACGACCGAGGAAGGCGGCGATGATGACCGTCAACTCGTAAAAGCGCTCGTCGGCAGCCGCTTACTGCGACGCCGGCGTCTGCGTCGGGTCCTTCTCGCGCATCTCATCAAGCAGCGCGCGGGGGCGGACGAGGACGTGGACGAGGACGATGAGGACGTCGACGACGAGGAGTCGGCAGGCGGAGACGATCGTCAGCTCCTGCGTCTCATTGTCGGAAGCCGCATTCTCAGGCGCCGCCGTGTCCGTCGCGCGCTGATCGCGCGTCTCATCCGATCGCGCAGCGAGTCCGAGGAGGAGTTCGACGATGATGCGGACGAGGACGATGAGGACATCGGCGAGGAGGGGGGCAGCGATCGCGAGCGGAAGTTCCTGCGCCTCCTGGTAGCCAGCCGCGTCCTGCGCCGGCGTCGCGTGCGGCGCGCACTCATCGCCAAGCTGTTGAAGGACCGCAGCGAGACCGACGATGATTACGATGACGTGGACGAGGACGATGCCGACGACGAGGCCTCGGATGTGGAACGCCCTCTGGCACGGGCGCTCGTTGGCGGCCGGATGATTCGACGCCGTCGCGCGCGCCGTGCCGCGCTCGTCCGCTTCCTGCGCAATCGCGATTGAGATGCGCTGAGCGGCGCTCGAGACAGGTCGAGGGAAACAGCCGGGGGCGATGCCGCCCCCGGCTGTTTTTTCGCGGCGTCATCCACTCGTTATGCAGCGCTGACAGCTGGCGGCGTTGCGAAACCGCTAAGCCGTTGCGAAACCGCTAAGCCATTGCGAAACCGCTAAGGCGGTCTCGACGGACAGAATGCCTAACGCGCTGCGCGGTCCCGTGTGGGGCGAAGGCTCGCCCGTCGGTCGCACGATGCTTGCGCCCTGCGTGCACCGATCCCACCCTGATGGCGTCCAGCGCCGGGTTCGACGACGACCCTGCCGGCCTGCGACCGCCTCCACGTCGTCCGACATCGCCCTGCGATCGCCCGGCCGGTGCGACGCTGAACTCCCCTGTGAGGAGCCCATGACCCACGTGTAACCCAAAGTCAGGAGAATCTCGTATGCGGAAACGAGCGTCAGACCACACACTACCGCGCTCCCTTGGCATCCCCCTCATCGGCTTGCTATGCCTAACGGCTCCGGCAGCCCAAGTGCGATCGCAGGAAGCAGGACCGACCGGTACCGTGAGCGGTACGGTGACGAATGAGCAGGGCGCACCGCTCGCCGGCGTTCAAGTCACCGTCGAAGGCACCGGCCTCGGGGCCGTGAGCCAGGACAACGGCCAGTACGTCATCACGCACGTACCGGTTGGGCCCCGAACAATCCGGGTGCGATCCGTCGGCTATCGACCGCAAGCGCTTCCCGTGACTGTCGCGGCGGACCAGCGCGCGGCGGAGAACTTCCGAATGGTCGAGGATCCATTGAGCCTGTCATCGGTGGTAGTCACCGGCACCGCGACGCCGCGCGTGAATGAAGAAGCCAGTGTCGCGATTACCACGCTCACGCCGGAACTCATCGACCAGGCAGCACCGCGGAGCACGACCGAGATGCTCCGCTACGTTCCCGGCTTCACTCGCGTCGAAAGCTCAGGCGGCGAGGTCAACGAGAACATCACGATGCGCGGGATCCTTGGCGTCGAGTACGTGATGTTCATGGAGGACGGCCTGCCAGTGTTCCCGACGATGCACACGTTCTTCATGAACGCTGATAACCTCTTTCGCCCGGACGAGAACATCGACGAGATGGAAGTCGTCCGCGGGGGAAGTTCCGCGCTCTACGGGTCCAACACACCCGGCGCGATTGCCAACTTCATCAACAAGACAGGCGGTCCTGAGCTTCACGGGTCGTTCAAAGTGTCCGCGGCGACACAAGGGCTCGCCCGCTACGACATGAACACCAACGGCCCTCTGGGCGACGACTGGCGATTCAACATCGGAGGGTTCTACCGCTACGATCACGGCGTTCGAGATCCGGGCTTCCCCGGGATCAGTGGCGGCCAGATCAAGGCCAATATCACGCGCCTCTTGCCGAACGGCTACTTCCGCGTGTCGGCCAAGTACATCGACGATCGCAACCAGTTCATCCTGGACCTCCCATTTCAGAATCCGGGCGACCCCAAGTACGTGCCGGGGTTCGGCGACTACGGTTCGATGAACACGCTCGAGGGGAACGATATCCGGGTCCCGACGCCTAACGGGCAACTGGAGCTCCCGCTGGACAATGGGCTGCGCACGGTGGCCGGCTGGCTCACCGCCGACGTCGCGTTCGATCTCTCGAACGGATGGCGCCTGCAGAACGCCGCGCAGGCCATGCAGAACGCTCAACAATGGAATGCGATCGTGCCGAGTGACGTCATGCCGGCGGCCGATTTCGTAACCCGGCCGGTGAACCAGGGCGGCTTGGGATTTCCCGCCGGCACCCAGTTCACCTACACCTACACCAATCGCCTCGACGAAACCGGAAAGCCGATGCCCTTCAGCACGTCGAACGGGTTGGTGGCGCCGGGCGGAGAGTGGCATGTCGAAAAACCGCTCTCCGCGTTCCAGGACCAGTTCCAGCTCAAAAAGAGCCTTGGCCAGAACAATCTCGCGCTGGGGCTGTACTTCGCGAACTACTCGCAGACCAATCGCTGGTACTTCACCGATATCCTGACCAACGTCGCGAACAATCCGTCGTTCCTGGACCTCGTGGTAAACAGCGGAGGCAAACAGATCGACGTCACGAAGAACGGCTTCCGGCACTTCGTCTCGAACTATGTAAACGGGTCGGGACAGGCAACGATTCTCTCCGGGTCGCTCGGCGGGGAGTTCAAGCTCACCGACCGCCTGCGCGCGGACGTGGGCGGCCGCTGGGAATCCAACAACTTCGTGCAGAGCTCCGAGAATACGTCGCTCGTGGACCTCGATGGAAATCCCGCAACGACGTACGACAATGAGTCATGGGGGAACAACACCTTCCGGCACTTCGACAAGACGATGAACGACTGGGCCGGTTCGCTCGGCCTCAATTTCCGCCTGACCAATCAGGTCGCGCTCTATGCGTTAGGCAGCCGCTCGTACAAGATGCCCGCGCTGGACGAGTTCCTGAACGCACAATCACCAGAGCAGGTCGACTTGTTCGGCTCGCGCCAGGTGCAGGACTACGAGGGCGGCGTCAAGTACGCCTCCGCGCGGTTCGGCGCCACGCTGAACGGCTTCTGGATGCTGCTCAAGAACATCGTTGGACAGGGAGCCGTGACGGACACACTAACCGGCCGCACGACGTGGATCGTCGTCACGAGTCCCGAGAACAAGTCGTATGGTGCCGAGTTGGAGCTGTCGGCCCTTCCCTTTACACCGCTGCGACTGGAAGCGAATGCGACGTGGCTCAAGGCCGAACTCGGTGCAGGAGCGGGAGCGGACATCGGCAGCTGGATCAACGGCGTCCCGCCGATCATCGCGAACACCGCTGCGACCTACTCCATCTCCAACTTCCGGCTGACGGGCGACTGGCATTTCGTCGGACGACGATTCTCGGACGTGAAGGCCGGGAACGTCCTTCCGCAGTACAGCTACTTCAACTTCGGAGCGGGTTATACGTTGCCGCGGAGTCGCCTCGGAATCACGGCGGACCTGCTCAACGCCTTCCAGTCGACGGGGCTCGAGGAGGGGAACCCGCGGCTGGCGCTGTTCGCTGGTGGCCGGACGAGCGACCTGTTCCTCGCTCGCCCCTTGCTTCCACGCCGGCTCATGGTCTCGCTGCGTCATGATTACTGACGCTCGACGCAGGCCTTGATCGGCGGCAGTCCGGCCTAACGAACGGCCGGTCGAGCAGCACCATCAAGACTGCTTGGTGGTGCTGCTCCGTTCGTTGCTCCTCTCGCTTGCCGCGCCCGAAGCAGTCGCCCCGCGCCCTGCCTGGTCCTCTGCCCCACCACCACGCAGCCGGATCACCCCAACCGCAAGCTCGGCAGCCAGCACGACGAAAACGCCAGCCCCGATCAGGATGTACACGATGGTGAACACCTTCCCGACCGACGTGCGCGGGGCAAGGTCGCCATAGCCCACCGTCGCCAGGGTCACCACGCAGAAGTACAACGCGTCGAGAACGCTCCAGCCTTCCGTCCGGACGTAGAATGCGGTGCCAATCAGCAGCAGCGCGCCGTACAGCAGTAGCAGCGCGCGGAACTGGGGGTCGCGAAAGCTTCGCGCTATGCTCTGGCCGAGCCGGGCGAGCCCAAGGAGAAGCGAAAGCACGGGTCTTCCTGAGAGCGGTGGTGCCTAACGCAGCGCGGACGACGCCTCCCGCCGCGCGAGAAGTATGCGTTGATCGACTCGCCCCGGCCAGTCATTGACCGGACGACGCCGCGGGAATCTATTGTGTGGGGTCCACGAACGATTCCGTCTCACCGCCGGTCGCCCACCCTTCGCCCCGTTCCTCTTGATGTCGCCCAGCCGTCGCGAAGCCCTTGCGCAGCTCGCCGCACTCGTCGCGCTTCCCCTCCCAATCCAGCGGCTCGGCTCCGTCGGCGGCGACCCTCTCGACGGCACGGCCGCAGATTACCAGGCGGGGCTCCGGCGTGGCGACTGGACCGCCGCCGAAGTCACGGCTCGCGCGCTCGATCGCTGCCGATCGGCGGGGAAAACATGGCGCGCCATCGATGCGCTTGCCGACACCGTCCCCGCGGACGCCCGGGCCGCCGACGCGCGGGCCCGTGCCGGCCGTCTGCGCGGGCCGCTCGATGGTGTTCCGGTGTTTGCCAAGGCGATCTACGACATGGCGGGGCTGCCGACCACCGGCTCCAGCGCCGAATGGGCACGGCTTTTTCCAGATCCCGTTAGGCGCGACGCGCTCGAGGTGGCGCGACTTCGAGCGGCCGGCGCGATCGTCCTGGGCAAAACGGCCGCGGACGATTTCGCGTATCGCGGCAACGGCACCAGCAGCCACACCGGACAGGTGCTCAACCCCCACGATCCCACCGGGACACGTACTCCCGGTGGGTCGAGCGCCGGCTCGGCCGTCGCGGTCGCGAGCGGGATGGCGTTCGCGGCGTTAGGCACCGACGACGGCGGATCGAACCGCATTCCGGCACAGTTCACCGGCGTGGTCGGGATGAAGCCGACGTTCGGCCTCGTGCCGCGCACCGGAGTGATTCCGACGTGGCCCTATCTCGACACGCACGGACCACTCGCGCGCACGGTGGCGGACGCCGCTCTGCTCCTCGCCGTGATCGCCGGAGCCGATGCGTCCGACCCGTTGGCGCTCTCCGGGACATGGGACGGCGCGCCGCTCGCGCGTTTGCGCGACGACGCGCTCGCCGGGATCCGCCTCGGCATCGTCGAAGAGCACGCGCCGCGCGCGCAGATGACCGCCGAAGCTCTCACGACCTGGGATCGCGCTCTAGGCGATCTGCGCGCCGCCGGAGCGACCGTCGAGCCGCTCGCCGCCGCGATCACCCGCGTTAATTATCGGGACGCCTTCGCCGCCTCCGCTCGCGACCGTGGCGACGTGGCAGTCGATGCAGATTCACCCGCACCCACCGCGAACGCGCTGTTCCGCTACTTCGCCGGTCGCACCGACGACCCACGCGGAGCGGTTCGGCTGGGATACCCTGCCTACCGCGCGTTCTACGATGTCCTGCCCGCGACGTTCGAGGAGTGCGAACCGCTCCTCGAGCGCCCCATGACCGATGATCCCGCCGGACGGTCGTTCGCCCGATCGCGCGCCGAGGTCGTGGCGAAGCTCGCGGCATCGATGAGAGCGGCGGGCGTTGCGGCGATGGTGTACCCCACGATGCCGTTCAACGCCCCGCGCGCCGTGGACAAGTGGCCCGACATCCGCACGGCGCTCGGCTACGGCAATTGGCTCGGGCTCCCGGAGGTGTCGGTGCCGGCCGGGATGGGGGCCGACGGGATGCCAGCGCTCAACCTGTCAGTCGTCGGGCTGCCGGGTGACGATGCACGTGTGCTCGCGCTGGCGCATGCGTACGAGAAGCAGTCGCGTCGCTTCGTTCCGCCACCGCGGAAGTGACGGCTCCCGACGGCTCCGGGCGGCGAGTTAGTAGCGACGCCCGAAGCCTAACGGGTAGAGAGGGCGCGGGCTGTCGTGCGGCACGTCGGACTTCTGGGCCAGGACCGCATCCATCGACGATGGTAGCTCGAAGGGCAGTTTCCCTTCGGGTTTGCCTCGTCCCACCAGCACGTCGAGCAGAGCCACATCGCTGACACCGAAGTTCGCGATGACGGCTCGCGCTCGTTCCTTGAGCGGCGCCAGAATCGCCGGGCGATCGAGATACACCGTCACGACCGTCGGTACGACGCTGCTCACCTGCTTGAAGGCCTCGTATTCCGGCTCGCCATCGCGGAACGCGAGGTTGCCCTCGTGCTGCATTGCCCCAAAGACGTATTGTGGGTGCAGTGTCTCGAACGGCGCCGTTAGGCGGACGATCGCGACATCGGCCTGCTTGGGGTCCGTGACGACCGTCCACCCGCGTTGCGTCGCGACCTCCGGCGAGATTCCACGGAGGTACACCCGAAGCGCGGTGTTGTTGGCCTTCGCTCGGAGCGGCAAGATCCCGCCCTGGTTCTCCAGCAACACTAACGCCCGGCGCTGAGCGTTGAGCGCCTCGCTTCGGAATGCATCGGTACCGACGCGGCGAGCCGCCTCGGAAGGCTCGACATATGGGTTCTCGAACAGACCCAGGGCGAACTTCCCGGTGAGGATGCGCTGCACCGAGCTGTCGAGACGCGCCTCGGTCAGTTCCCCGGCTCGAACAGCGTCGATCAACATGTCTGCCCGTTCCGTCCCGCCGAACTGATCGACACCGGCCTTTACCGCCTGAACGAATCGAGCCCGCATCGAACGGTCTTCGACGCCCCACGGCATGCCGAGGTCGGCGAACGACGGGCGCTGGCCAGCAGGCGCGCCACCGCGACAGCGATCCTCGCAGTCGTTCGTGACCGCCCAGTCGGTGAGCACGATGCCGCGAAACCTGTAGCGCCCACGAAGGAGTTCGGTGAGCAGCTGATGGTTGAAGCCCGCGCCGACCGCCTCGATTGGCTTGCCGTCCCATGTCGCGCCTTCGAGGATCGAATAAGTCGGCATCACCCCGGCGACGTTCGCGGCAAACGCGGGGAGAAACGGGCGCACGTGATACTCGAAGTTCGCACCGGGGAACGTCGCGAACCGCCCGTAGTAGTTGTGGCTATCGAATCCCTCCTTCGCCGCGCCATATCCGACCCAGTGTTTGACGACGGTTTGAACGCCCACCGAGTCGACACCACGCGTCCCATGCTGGAAGCCGGCGACGTACGCACCCACCAGGCGACCGGCCAGATCGGCATCCTCGCCGAACGTGCCGTTGATGCGGCTCCAACGGGGTTCGGTGGCCAGGTCCGCCTGCGGCGAGAGTGCCATGTGGATGCCGACAGCGCGGTATTCCTGTCGCGCCACATCGCCAAATCGTTTCATGAGAGCAGTGTCGCCTAACGCTGCGAAACCGAGTGTCTCCGGCCACTGCGAGAACTGTCCTTCGGTGACGCTCGCGCCCAGCACGTACTGGAAGTGATGACGCGGGTCCGTGCTGATGGTGACCGGGATCCCGAGGCGCGTGCGCTCCGCGATCTCCTGCAAGGCGTTGTTCTGCGCGGCGAGCGCCGCCGGCTCGCCGCCCAGCCGCGTGATCATGCTCGTGACCTTCGCGCCATCGATCAGCGCGCGATTCGCCGCCGTATCGTAGGTCGTCCCGACGCCGGCCATGGCCATGGGACCGACACCGCGCGCGGTCCCATGCATCATGGTTCCGGCTTTCTCCTCGAGCGTCATGCGGCTCACCAGATCGCGCGCCCGGGCCTCGGGCGTTAGGCGCCAGTCCTCGTACGAGTCGACCGCCCCGCTCCGGTTCAGGTCCTTGAACCGCAGTCCATCGCGCTGGATGATCGGCACGCCGCGCGTTCCGAGCTGCGGCTGCGATGGCGGCGCGCCGCCGGCGGGCCGAGCCTGTGGCGAGACGCCCCTGGGGGCTGCAGCGCCGATCGCGAGCAGCGCGGTCGACAGACGAAGAGCGAACACGGTGGAGCGCATCGTCGGACAGAGTTGAGGGCAGACCGGGGCCGAACCAGACTGCGACGATTATTCCATCACGGCGTGTCCACCGCCAGCGCCGCGGGTCTTCCGCACCAAAACGAGGAGCGGGATGATCGCGAGGATAATCACCGCGCTCAGGACGTACACGCGGGAGTAGGCGATGACGCTCGCCTGCCCCATGACCTGGGCTTCCAGCAGCCGATAGGCGCGAGCCCTCGCCGTCCACGCATCCGCGCCCTGGCTCATCATGCCCTGGGTCAGCGCTTTGACCCGTCCCGCGCTCGTCGCATCGATGGACGTGATGTGCTCCGCCAGCACGGCATGGTACTGCGCGGTATACCGCGATAGCAACGTCGCTATCCCGGCAATCCCGAACGACCCGCCGAGCTGACGGAAGAAGTTGTAGAGACCGGTGCCCTGCGCGAGCTCACTCGACGACAGCTCCGCGAGTGTAATCGTCGTGAGCGGCACGAACATGAGGCCAAGGCCCACGCCACGGTAAATCAGAGGCCAGAAGAAATCGCCGCTGCCGCTTTCGCCCGTGATGAGGGAGAGCTGCCACGCCGCGGTGGCGAAGATGAGCGCGCCGATCGTGATGAGGATCCGCGGGTCCACGCGGTTCGTGAGGCGGCCGACGATGAACATCGATATCGCGGTGGCAATCGCGCCCGGCAGCAACGCGATGCCAGCCTGCTCCGCCGTCGTGTGGAGGTTACCCTGGAGGAAGACGGGCAGTGTGAACGACATGGCGTAGAGCCCGATGCCCATCACGACACCGAGCAGGGTGCCGACCCACATCTGGCGATGGCGCAACACGCGGAAGTCGATGACGGGCTCGCTGGTCGTGAGCTCGCGCCAGAGAAGCGCCGCTCCCCCTGTGACACCGGTCAAAGTCAGGCTGATGATCAGCCGGGAATCGAACCAATCCTCACGCTGCCCGTGCTCGAGCACGTATTGCAGCGCGCCAACACTCACAGCGAGCAGTCCGATGCCGATGTAGTCGATACGCCCGGGGCGGCGCTGGTCGGCACGGTCGTGAACGTACGCCGCGATCATGACGGCGGCGAGGATCCCGACGGGGATGTTGACGTAGAAGATCCACGGCCAGCCGTAGTTGTCCGTGAGCCACCCGCCTAACGTCGGCCCGATCGTCGGGCCGACCATGACACCCACGCCGAACAGCGCCATGGCCATGCCCGCGTCCTCGGGCGGAAACGCCTCGAACAGGACGGCCTGCGACACC
>Ga0207662_10000857_pt1 | contig 14040 bp, 12 predicted proteins | sample KBSS33LmetaG_FD_184338 | JGI IMG/M metagenome (GOLD analysis project Ga0207662, IMG submission 184338) | Switchgrass rhizosphere microbial communities from Kellogg Biological Station, Michigan, USA - KBS S3-3L metaG (SPAdes) (version 2) | ecosystem: Host-associated > Plants > Roots >... | reverse complement strand
GCCAAGCCGTACTCGAATCAGCAGCTCATCGAACGCGTCGACTCCGTGCTTCTCGGTGCGGCATGAGCCGCATCCTCATCATCGACGACGATCCGCAGCTGGGCCGGTCGCTGCAGCGCGTGCTCGAGCACGCGGGCCATACGTGCTATCTGTCGTCGGATCCCAGGAACGCCGCCCAAGCCGCGGCGAGCTTCAAGCCGGACGCGATACTGATCGAGCTCCAGCCGGACTACGCGCCAGCGCTCCCGCAGCTCCGCTCAGCGCTCGGCCCGGTCCCCTTCGTCTTCATGGCCGGCGATCACGAGGAGTTCGCGCAGCTCGGCGATCTCGTTAGGGCATCCGACGACTGGCTCGCGAAACCCGCGGCTCCGCAGGAGTTCATCGTGCGTCTTCGCACCGCACTGAGGAGAGCGCGGGCCGACGACAACTAGGCCGCCGGACGCCGCTCCGTTTCATCCCGTGCGAGTGCGTCCTGAGCGATGCGCAGCACGGAGCCACTCGTAACGAGATCCGGGCTCCACGTCCCATCTCCGACGCGGACCTGCCAGCGTGCGCCGGCGAACGCACGGACGCTCACCGTCATCGTGCGCAGGAGCTCGTCGAGTCGTGCTCGGAGCAGCGTCGCGATCCGTGCCGCGCGCCGCTCATCTCCGATGATCGGCGCGATGATGGCCACGCCAGAATCGCCATAGCGGAAGGCGCTCGCATCGCCACCGAAGAGCGTCGACGCGCCGCCAAGCGTGGCACGGATGCAGCGGTGCACGATCGCCCTGCGCGTCGCCTCCGACGAAGCGTCGACATCGGCGACGCCCAACACGAGCGCGAAGGCGCGCCCCCCGTCGCGTGCTTGTGCCACACACTCACGTAGCGCGCCGACGAGCACGCGATCGAGATATGACTCGGCGACCGCCGCGGTGCGATAGCTGACCACGGGCGCTTCGGCGATGACCGGAGCCGCTCGCGGACCAGGCTCGGGCTCGGCGATGAGACGAAGAACGGTGGGGATCACCGCGCGCCAGCGTTCCCGCTCGGCGACTCGCTCCGCAGCGCCGAGCGGCGTCAGCGCGACCGCCGCCTCTGCCGCGGGGACGAGATGGCCGCCTTCCAGCAGAGACTGCAGCGCGCGGCCGAAGGCACCGCTCGCAAGCGGAAGACGCTCCGAAGAGATCTCCGCGAGCAGTGTCGCCGGACGCGCGGTGGTCGACGCGAGCGCCTCGAGGAGATACAGGCGATAGAACGCGGTCGCAAGGCCGGTCGCTGCCGGGCGGACCACAGAAACCTCCGCACCAGAGACTCGTTAGAGGTACGGCCAGCGCTTGCGGCGTCAGACCTTCGCCGCGAGCGCTCCTTCGACCACGGTGAGCAGCGACTCATGCGTGAAGGGCTTTTGCACCACCGGGCCATCGACGCGCAGTGCCGCCACATCGAGCTCGCCGCTGTACCCGGTCATGTACACGACGAGGAGGTGCGGCCTTCCTCTTCGCAGCTCGCGCGCCAGCTCATCCCCTGACATTTCGGGCATCACCACGTCGGTCAGGAGCAGGTCGATCGGACCCGACCACAACCTCGCGACCTCGAGCGCGCTGGCGGGGCCGGCGGCCTGCAGCGTTGCGTAGCCGCGGTCCGAGAGCAGACGCACGACCGCCTTCCGCACGGGGGCCTCATCCTCGACCACGAACACCATCGCGGCGTTCGGCATGGCGTCCGGGGTTGACGAGGCGCGTATTCGGGTGATCTCTGGCTGCACGCCCAGATGTGCCGGCAAGATCACATGGATGGTCGTGCCTTTTCCGACCTCGGACTGGATCGAGATCGTGCCATGTGCCTGCTGGACGATCCCGTACGCCGTCGCAAGGCCGAGTCCGGTGCCCTTGCCCTTCGGTTTTGTCGTGAAGAACGGCTCGAACGCGCGTGCGATCACGTCCTTCGACATCCCGTAGCCGGTGTCGGCCACGTCGAGCCGAACGTACCGGCCAGAGGTCAGCCCGGTCGGGACATCACCTTTGAATTCGATGTTCGTCGTCTGGATCAACGCGGTACCGCCATCCGGCATGGCGTCGGCGGCGTTCACGATGAGGTTGAGAACAAGCTGCTCCAGCTGTCCCACGTCGATCTGCACCGTCCAGAGGTCGGGCGCAAGGTCAAGGTCGATCGCGACGCTCTTCGGGATCGTCCGCCGCAGCATCGTTCGGAGCTCGCCCAAGATCGTGTTGAGCTGCACATCCTGCGGATTCACGGCGCCGCGATGCGCGAATGTGAGGAGCTGCCGCGTGAAAGTCGCGCCGCGCTCTGCCGCGAGGCGGATCTGAACGACGTCGTCGCGCACCGCGCTGTCCGCTGGGAGCGTGTCCTCAACGAACTGCGAGTAGTTCATCACCACCGCAAGGATGTTGTTGAAGTCGTGCGCGATCCCACCAGCGAGGCGGCCGATGCCTTCGAGACGCTCGGACTGCCGAAGGCGCTCCTCGAGCGCGAGCCGTTGCTCCTCCGATGTCTTCCGCTCGCTAATGTCACGGATGAACGCGGTGAAGAGATGGCCTGTCGGTGTGACGGCTGCCGTGATCGATAGCTCTACCGTGATCGTGCGCCCGTCTCGCGTGCACGCTTCGATCTCGATCCGCCTTCCGAGCATGGGCCCCGCTCCCGTGTGCCGGTATTCCGCAAGGCCAGCTGTGTGGCGCGCTTGGTATTGGTCGGGAACGATCAGCGACACCAGGGGCCGTCCTACAGCCTCGGCCCTGCTCCACCCGAACGTCGCCTCCGCCTGTCGACTCCATTCCACGATGTCTCCGTCCTGATCCATGCCGACGATCGCGCTGAGTGACGCATCGAGCATGGCTCGCGCACCCGCTTCGGCGCGAACGCGATCTGCGAGCTGCGTTTTGACGGTCGCGATGAGCCCATTGAAGTTCTGCGCGAGCTGAGCGATCTCCGACGGACCGGTCACGCTCATCGGATCCGCAGTCGCGGGGTCACGCACGCTTTGCACCGACCGGCTCAGCGCGTGTATCGGTCCGACGACACGCCGATAGACGAACAGAGTGCCGAGGAGCACAGCGATGAGCCCGACGGACATCACAGTGAGCTCGCGCAAGAACAAGTTGACCGCATTCGATAGGACCGCGTTCTGCTCAGCCCCCGCGAACACCCTCCAGCCAGATGTGCCGGCCGCCGTCTCGCCGTACACGCGCGTCGTGTCATTGAGGTCGGGACGCCTCGACCCGCCGTTCTTGACGAACGCGGTGTCGTCGATCGGTGCGCCGGACCAGCGCGCCGGCTCAATGGAGCGCGCGAGCGCCGTCTTTCCGTCCGGGGTCGTCACGAGGAACTCCAGCCGGCGCGGGCCGGCGAGACGTATTGCGAGCGTTGTCCCAAGCTCGGTCAGGTCCGCGAAAGCTGCGACCACGCCTCGATCGCCTGCGGGCGCGGCGCTGACGACGCTCGCCCGACCGGTGCGCGCATCGAGGATGGGCGCGATGAGCACCGCGCCGTGGAGCGCCTGCGGGAGCCAGAACGAGAGGTCGTACGAAACACCCGCTGGAGTCGGACCGGCGCTCGAGCAGGCTATGGCCCCGTTCGGCCGGATGAATTCGAGGTGCGTCTTCTGAAGCACGCCGGTCGGCCCGAATGCGACATTGCAGGGCGGCCCGGGGTCGAAGAGGGCCGCGGTCGCGGGATTCGTCGCGGCGCTCGAGACGGCTCCTTGGAGCTGGGTCAACGCTGCGCCGACGTCGCTCGCCGCGAGGTCGGCGGCGAACTGCGCCTCCTGATGGGCGCTCGCCTCGGCGTCCTGCTCGGCCTGGTCACGGACGATGAACGCCGTCGTTATCGCGGTCACCGCGAACAGAACGAGGAGACCGGTTAGGTAGACGCTGAGCGGAATCCCGCGGCTACGTCCACTGGCCCTGCCTGCGGCCCCGACCAACCGCACGTTACTTACCGTAACCGTCCAGTCAAGCGAGCCTTAGCCCGCGTAACAGCCGGCTGGGCAGCCTAAGGTCGCTCCAGAGTCACACCTCGTGATGTCTTCCACAGCTGATCGGCGGACTCTGACCCGCCGCTCTATGCAGCGGTGCACGTGTACACGCGAAGCTCGGGCGGCGAATAGCCATCGGACCAGCGGACGATGTATTGCTTAGCGTCCCAATCGAACGAGCCTGCTGCGAAAGTCGGAAGGACGATCCCGGTAGGGCGATCGTCAAAGGTCGAGAGCGCGCGAGAGGTTGGGTACGGTCTGGCACCGGGTTGCACTGGCTCGAGGAAGAGTGGCTGACGGCCGTCCGCTGACCACTGGACACTCGTTTCGACGAAAGGAATGTCGGCGCGATGGACCGTGCCGTCCTCGTCGATCAGCTCGCGATGATCGTCATATCTCACGAGAAGGCGATGGCCCGTGCGAGACCAATCGAGCGAGCGCATTCCCGTCAGCATCGTCGCCCTCCCGGTGGCTGCCTCGATGATCAACGCACTGACCGGGCGGCCCAGGCCATCGAGTCCATACGCGTTCGCGACGAGATGGCCGTCGGCACTGAGCACCGGCCAACCGCTAACGGGAAGGTACGCGGCATCGATGCGGGTGATCACGCGGTCGCGCGTAAGTTCCCAGTGGTGCACCTGTGCGCCGTCGAGGTACACGAGGGCATCGCCGTCCCACGCCGATGTCTCGTTGGTGATGTCTGTCGCACGCACTCGAGCGATCTCGCGGTGAGCAGACATATCGAAGATCACTAGATCGCTCGGGACCTGCTCGCCACCGCCCTGTGGGATCTGGTAGCTGAGGTAGCGGCCTGAACCCGACCACAGCGGGCCGACGCCCGAGCCGATGTCGTCAACGACTGTGAGCGTACGCAGGTTCACCAACTGGATGTGCTGCAATGCTGGGTCGGGCACTTGCGATGGCCTGACGAGGCCACGGGAGTACGCACGAGGGTCGAGATGCCGCGCGACCGCGAGCGTCGAACCATCCGGCGAAAGTGCGAAGCCGCGGACATTCTCGATCTTTTCGGGCAGCGCGACCTGCTGCGTGCAATCGACAGCGCGTAACGGCGCGTCAGCCGGAGTTGCCGGCCGCGCGATCGGTGTCGGCGTCGGGGACGGTGCCGGCACGTCAGGGCGACCGATGCGATCCCGAGAGAACAGGGCCGCCGAAACGACGACAAGAGATAGGAGCAGCGCGGTCATGACGCGGCGATGTGTCATCACGCGTGTTACGCCCCGCATCACTTGACGGTTCGACGCGGACCTAGCTCTTGCTGTCGGCCTCCATGGCCTTAGCGATGGAAGCGAGGAATTCCTTGTTCGTCTTCGTCTTGCCGAGCCGCTGCAGCAGCAGCTCTGTGCCTTCGATCTGACCGACGGCGGAGAGCATCTTGCGCAGCAGGATCACCTGCTTCATGACCTCGGGTGACAGGAGCATCTCCTCGCGGCGTGTCCCCGAGGCGGGGATGTTGATCGCGGGGAACGTGCGGCGTTCCTGCAGCTTGCGGTCGAGGATCATTTCCGAGTTGCCTGTGCCCTTGAACTCCTCGTAGATCACGTCGTCCATACGGCTGCCGGTGTCCACGAGACACGTGGCGAAGATCGAGAGCGATCCCGCCGCTTGGCCGTTCGGCCCTTCGATGTTTCTTGCGGCGCCGAAGAAGCGCTTCGGCGGGTAGAGCGCGACCGGGTCCATGCCACCCGAGAGCGTGCGGCCCGATGGCGGGACGGCGAGGTTGTACGCGCGCGCGAGACGCGTGACTGAGTCGAGCAGGATCGCGACATCGCGCCCGGTCTCGACGAGCCGCTTCGCACGCTCGAGCGCGAGCTCGGCGACGCGGGTGTGATTCTCGGTCGGCTCGTCGAAGGTGGATGAGAACACCTCGCCCTTGATCGAGCGTCGGATGTCCGTCACTTCTTCCGGACGCTCGCCGACGAGCACGACCATGATGTGCACGTCGGGGTGGTTCCCCGCGATGCCGTTCGCGATGTCCTTCAGTAGCGTGGTCTTGCCGGCCTTCGGCGGGGACACGATGAGCGCGCGCTGCCCGAAGCCGAGCGGATTCACGAGGTTGATCAGCCGCTGACTCAGGTTCGCGCCCTCGATCTCGAGGTTGAACATCTTGTCGGGGAAGACGGGCGTAAGAGCTTCGAAGAGAGGTCGGCGCTTCGCGACCTCGGGGTCGACGCCATTGACTGCCTCGACGCGGAGCAGGCTGAAGTACTTCTCATTGTCTTTCGGTGGTCTGGTCTGTCCGGTGACGTAGTCGCCGGTTCGCAGACCAAGTCGCCGTACCTGACTCGAGCCGACGTACACGTCGTCAGGTGAGGGAAGGAGGCTGCGGCGCCTGAGGAATCCGAAGCCGTCCTCGACGATCTCGAGGATGCCCTGGGCGAAGATGTTGCCCTGGGCTTCGGTCTGCGCCTGAAGGATGCGCGTGATGAGCTCTGGTTTGAGCGTTGCTGGCGTGATGTCGGTGACGCCGAACTCCTTGGCGATCGCCAGCATGTCCTTCGGCTTCGCCTCGTTCAGCTCAGTGATCGTGTAGTACTTGCGGCTCGGCACCGGCGGTGGCGCTTCACGGCGCGTCACTTGTGGGGCAGGCCCGTTCGTGGGCCCGTTGCCGGGAACGGTCGTCGCGTTCGCGCCGTTCGTCTCGCTCGCCGCGGCGGGCGTGGCTGCGGGGGTGTTCGCTTCGGGTGTCTGTGGTTGGGTGGGCTCTGGGGTGTCCAAGCGGTGTGTTGCTCCTTGCTGGTGTGTGCTGGCGCTACTGCTACGTCCTGTGGGGACCGGGGGGCGCATTCGAGGTGCGCTCGCGCCCGGCAGAAGCCAATAGGGGAAATGTCGCTATAGGACAGTATACAGCGTAGTGAAGCCGCTCTCCTCCCAGCTCGCCGACGAGCTGATCCAACTCTCCCGCGAGATCCATGCCGATCCGGAGCTCGCATACCAGGAACGTCGTGCCGTGGCACGGATCGCGGTGCTTCTTCAGCGCCACGGCCACGAGGTTCAGATGGGTATCGGTGGACTTGAGACGGCATTTCGCGCGCGCGTCGGTCCGCCTGGACGGTCGGTCGCGTTCATCGCCGAGTACGACGCGCTCGCAGGCGTTGGTCACGGCTGCGGTCACAACCTCATTGCCATGACGAACGTCGGCGCCTTCTTGCACGCAGCCGCCGAGGACGACCTCGGAATGGCGATCGAGCTCATCGGCACACCCGCCGAAGAGACCGGCGGCGGCAAGATCGACCTGCTCAACGCCGGGGCCTTTACCGACGTCGCATTCGTCCTGTCGACGCATCCCGCGGCGCAGGCTCGCTGGGGCGTGAGCGGCACGGGTCTCGGCATCATTGGAAAGCGCGTGGTGTATCAGGGCGTCGCCTCGCACGCCGGGTCGTCGCCAGAGCGCGGGCGCAACGCGCTCAACGGCGTGATCAGGTTGTTCGTCGGGATCGATGGCTGGCGCCAGCACCTTCCCAGCGACAGTCGGGTCCACGGGATCATCACGCACGGCGGAGACGCCGTGAACGTGGTCCCCGCGCGAGCGGAGGCCAAGATCGATCTTCGCGCGAAGGACGTCGCTACGCTCGAGGACATGGTCGCGACATTCACGGACGTCGCGCAGGGTGCGGCGCTCGAGACCGGCACGACCGTCCAGATCACGACGTACCTTCCGATGTACCTCCCGGTCACGGCGAACACGGGGCTCGGCGACGTGGTCGCAGACGAGCTCCGCCATCGCGGCGTCGATCCGGAGCGCGGTGTCCTCGTCACCGCCTCAACGGATCTCGGCAACGTCTCGCAGCGGATCCCGACCGATTGGATCCGATTCCCGGTCACAGAGCGTCCGATCGCCGGCCACTCCGATGCGATGCGTGAGGCGAGCGCAAGCGACCTCGCACACCGGAATGCACTGATCGTTGTGGAGGCGCTGGGTGCCGCGGCGCACCGTGTCGCATCGGACGCATCGCTCCGCCGATCGATCCAGGAAGGCGGAAACGTGCCTGAGCGCGCGAAGGTGACGGCATGACCGCAGAAGCGCTGCGCTCGGAGCTCGTTGCGCTCTCACTCGCGATCCACGGCACGCCTGAGCTCGCATACCAGGAGCGGACCGCGGTGAAGAACATCGCCGCGCTGCTCGCGAGTCACGGTCACAAGGTCGAGCAGAAGCTCGGCGGCGTCGAGACCGCGTTCCGCGCGCGCGTCGGACCCGCGGGTCCGGCCGTCGCCCTGCTCGCCGAGTACGACGCGCTGCCGGAGATCGGGCACGCCTGCGGCCACAACCTCATCGCGATGTCGAACGTCGGCGCGTTCCTTCTTGCCGCCGAACGCGCGAAGGAGCTCAAGATCGGGGTCGAGCTCATCGGCACACCCGCGGAGGAGAGCGGCGGCGGCAAGATCGACCTCATCGACGCTGGCGTCTTCCGCGATTCGGTCGCGGTCCTTTCGTCGCATCCCTCCGGCGATCCGGACTGGGAGTTCGGCGGGAGCTCGCTGGGCGTCGTCACGAAGCGCGTGACCTTCCACGGCGTCGCCGCGCACGCGGCGTTCTCACCGCACCTCGGTCGCAATGCGCTCTCCGCTGCGATCCGGCTCTTCGTGGCGATCGACGGATGGCGGCAGCACCTGCCCGCGGACACGCGCGTCCACGGGATCATCACCAAAGGCGGCGCGGCGCAGAACATCATCCCGGAGCTCGCCGAGTGCGACATCGGCCTGCGTGCCGCGACGAAAGAGCAGCTCGACGCGATGCAGCGCACCTTCGCGGAGATGGCTCAGGGCGCAGCGATGCAGACGGGAACGACGGTCGACATCGTCGATGACATGCGCATGTACGCGCCGGTGAAGCCGAGCGCGCGGATCGGTGACCTCCTGGCGGAGGAGCTGAAGCGCCGCGACCTTCGGACCGTCCGCGGCAAGTTCGTCCTCGCGTCGACCGACTTCGGCAACGTGTCGCAGGTGGCGCCGGCGGACTACATCGGGTTCCCGGTAAGCGAGAAATCGATCCCCGGCCACTCGCACGTGATGCGCGATTCGTCCGCGACGGACCTCGCGCACCGCAACGCGATGATCACCGCGGAGATCCTCGCCGCCGCGGCGGTGCGCATCGCGAGCGACGCCGCGTTGCGCGAGCGGCTCCGAGCTTAAGCGCGCTCCCGAAGCACGACACCGGCCCCGCCGTCCACCGTCACGAGCTCTCCGTCGCGGATCCGACTCGTCCCGTCAGTCGTGCCGACAACTGCAGGGATCCCGTACTCGCGAGCGATGATCGACGCGTGCGATGCCGGACTCCCAACGTCCGTCACGACCGCCGCGGCGCGCTCGAACAGCTGCGTCCATGAAGGCGTCGTCACAGGGCACACGAGCACCTCGCCCGCCTGGAGCTGGTCGAATTCCGTCGCGGAGCGGACCACGCGCGCGCGGCCCGTCGCCCGCCCGGGACTCGCGGGTACCCCGCGTACCGCATCAGGTGATGCTTCGAGCGGGTCCCGCATCGCGCGATCGGCGGCGCCGAGCATCGTCTCGAGCATCTTGGGGATCCGGCCGATCACCAGTGGCGCGACGATCCGCCGCTGCTCTGTCCAGCGCCTGCGACGCTCTATGACGTCGGCGTGATGGTCTTTCGCCGCGCCGACGATCGCCGCCACGAGCTCGCTTCGCTCAAGAAAGTAGACGTCATCCGGCTCCCCGATGACCCCGCGCGCTACCAGCGCCGCGCCGATCCGTGCGAGCGCCCGACGAAAGAGCGGCCACGCCAACGTGAGGTGGGCGAGCTGCTCCTCCCGGAGCATGGCGGCGTTCTGTGCCGCGGCGAGCAAGCGATCCAGACGCGTGACCAGCTGCGGAGGGAGAGCCGCGCGCGCCCGAAGCTCGAGGTCCTCCCGCTCGCGTGCGAGACGCTGATAGCGTGCCTCCGCCTCCGGCCCGCGACCCAGGGCGCCGATCTCGCCCTGCGTCCGAAAGAACCAATCGAGTGACTGCACGTCGTGCGCGGCGGTGGTCGGGCGGACAAGCCCCCGGAGGAGGAGCTGCGGATGGGCCTCCAGCCGCGCTTGCAGGTGTCGCCGGTAGAACTGCGACAAGGGGATCTCGGTCTTCCAGCCGTAGCCCGCGACGAAGGTCACAGAAGTGAAGTACCGGCCCGCGAGGATCGCGAGCTGCTCGATCATCATCAGTAATCGGTTTGGCGCAGCGGACGAGACCTCTGCGGAGGCGTGTTCGACCGCGGACGCGTAGCTCGGGAGCAGGTCGCGGCGCCACTCGTCCACATACAGGTTGATGCCGAGCCGTGCCAGAGGTGGGAACATCGGCGCAACGCGGCGGGGGCTCTGCGCGAGCCGCACGAGCACCCCGGGCAACATCCGCGCGATCGCACTGAAGGACGCCGGTAGGAAATTCAGCGAGTAGTAGTACCAACCGTTGACGACGACGTGCAGCGGTCGCGGCGCGGGTTGCCCGACAAGCCGTGCGTATTCGCTGTGCATGGTCTCTTCCATCGTGGTCAGGAGCCAGCTTTCGAAAAGTGGCGTCACCGGATCGCCGATCCACTCCCCGAGACGGAAGTTGCGCGCAAACGCACCCGGGGGCGCCTCCCAGCCCTTCACCCGCGGCTACGGCGGCTCGCGCGCTGCAGGCCGTCGACGGCCCACGCCACGTCTTTCGCCGCCGGCGACGCATCCATGCCGAAGTAGTCCTTGTATGCCCGCATCGTCGCGGACGACGTGAGGATGAGGAACACCCGGGTAAAGCGGTCGAGCTCGTCACCGGTCACACCGGGAACCCGCTCCGCGACGGTCTTTCGCGCGAGCGCCACGCGCTGGGGCATCATCCGGCGACGGGCCTCGTGGCCGAGCTCGCTCGCGAGCGCCGCGCGTACCTCCGCATCCACGCCCGCATTCCGCCGATACATCTCATGGACGATCGCCTGTAGATCGGCGCCCTCGAGCATTGAGGGGTCCATCAGACCGGTGCGCTCGACGAGGTGTGAGGAGAGCGCCGCGACGAGATCGGCCTTGCTCTTGAAGTGGCGATACACCGTGGGCACCGAGACGTTCGCTTCGCGCGCGACCGCTGGGATCGATAGGCCCGCGACGCCGCGCGCCATCGTTCGGACGAGCGCGTCGAGGATCTTCAGCCGGGTCGCCGCAGCCTGTTCTGAGCGCAGGGCGCTGTCGTAGGTGCGCGTTGACTGTTTGGGGCGCTTGACATTCATGATACGTTTCATATTGTCATTATATGGACCGTGTCAACGCGCCATGGGGACCCGGGCCCGGCGCGCGCGGTCTGGACAGAAAGAGGGACCAGCAAATGGACAGTGGCATCGCGCGTCTCGGCGCGGCCGCCGGATGGCTCAGCCTCGCCATGATCTTTGGCTACCACATCGGTCTGACGATCGTCGCCGGTCAGCGCGTGAGCGGCACGATGGACGCGGCAGCGATCGAAGGTTATTACCGCAGCGGGGTCATCGCGCCCGCGTCGATCACGATCTTTCTGTCGGTCGTCCCGATCCTCATCTTCGCGCTGGCTCTGCGTGAGGCGCTGGCTACCTCGGCAGGGACGCGCTTTCTCGCGACGCTCGCGCTCATCTTCGTCGTGGTCGAGCTGCCGGGAATCCTCGTGCAAGGCGCGCTGGAAGCGACGCTCGTCACGGTAGCGACGCGTGGCGGCGATATCGTGCCGCTCTTCCGGTTCTGGGACGTTCTGTACAACAGCGCGCTCTACGTGCTGGAGGCCGGCTGGGTGACCGCCTTTGGGTTGGCAATGATCGGCAATCCCGCTTTCCCTCGCTGGCTACCCCGGTTCTCTCTCGTGGTCGCGGCTCTGCAGCTCGTCAACATGGCGGCGATCTGGGTCGGTATCCCGGATCAGCTGACCCTCGCAGGGAACATCGGCTTCGGGACCTGGATCGGCGGGGCGAGCTTTGGCTTGACACGCCTCGCGTCCGCGTCCATCCGACGCATGGTGGCTCAACCCGCCTAGCGGCTGGGTCGCGCCGCGCGCCCCGGCTCGCCGGGGCGCGCGGCGCTCTACCCTCGCCCACGTGGCCGGTCCGATCACGAACGACACCGCGCATCCCGCGCCGCGCATCCCGGAGGGCGGCCGCGTTCTCCAGTTCGACTTCCCGGGCCTCGAGATCGGCGCGGCCGAGTACGCCGAGGGGCCCACGGGCTGCACCGTGTTCCACTTCCCGAAGGTCGCTTCGATGCAGATCGACGTCCGTGGTGGATCGCCGGGGATCAACGGCGAGTACCTCACGGTCATCAATGCGATCTGCTTCGCCGGCGGCTCGCTCTACGGGCTCGAGGCGTCGACCGGCGTGGCCGCTGAGCTGTTCGCGAAGCGCGGCTACTCCACGAAATGGATGGACATCGCGCTCGTATCGGGCGCGATCATCTTCGACTACGGCCGGCGCGACAACGCGATCTATCCAGACAAGGACCTTGGTCGCGCTGCGGTGCGCGCGCTCCGGCCGGGGAGGTTCCCGATGGGCGCGGTCGGCGCGGGCTGCTCGGCGACAGCGGGCCACGGTGAAACGGCCGAGCTGTCGGGGCAGGGCGGCGCGTTCCGCGTCGTCGGCAAGACGCGCATCGCGGTGTTCACCGTCGTGAATGCGTATGGCGCGATCGTCGACCGCAGCGGAGCGGTGGTGCGCGGGAACCGTGCTGCCGACGGCCGACGGCAGCATGCGGCCGACGTCGTGAGCGTCACGGGCGCGTACTACCCGCCGGCGGAGCCGCGCTCGCGCAACACGACGCTGACCTGCGTCGTGACCGACCGGCGCCTCGACGCGCTGCAGCTGCGATCGATCGCACGACAGGTGCACGCGTCGATGGCGCGCGCGATCCAACCATTTCACGCGCGCTGGGACGGCGACATCCTCTATGCGTGCTCGACGCAGGCCGTCGACGATCCCGCGCTGGATGAGGTCAGCCTTGGTGTGGTCGCCTCAGAGCTGGCGTGGGATGCGGTGCTGGCGTGCTACGACGACTAGCCGTTGCATTCCCACTGCTTCTGGCGATCGCCTGCCAGCAGGTGCAGCTGCCCTCGCCGCTCAGCACGCAGCCGCCGCCGCAGCTGCCGCTGCAGCTCGAGATCCCCGACGGCTACCGCGGGTACATCGTGCTGCAGTACGCCCTCGCCACGTGCGCGGTCCTGCCTCGACGCGGCGGCTTCACGGTGATCCGTTTCGGTGAAGATGGACGGGCGTGTACCTCGGAGACGATCGTTGAGACGACGCTCAAAGACACAGCCTTCTACACCGCGCCGAGCGGCGAGCACACCGGCGAGCTGATCGGCTTCGACGTGAACTTCGAGCAGCGGCAGGAGGCGACCCACCGGATCATCGGAACGGTGTTCGCGGTCGCGCCGGATCCACTGGTGATCCAGGCCATCGACCAGTGCCGCTGGGAAGACGCCAAGTGCTGGGAGGGCATTCGCTCGCGCTGATCGTCCCGGAACGGACACAACTCTGATGCGCGCAGGGGCAGGGCGTACGTTGATATAGAGGAATGCGTGCGCTGACGGCTCTCACTCTGCTCGCCGTGCTGGCGACCTCGTGCAGCACGCCGGAGCAAGCGCGGCCGAGCGAGCCTCCGGGGTCGACCGCGCGGACCGCACCACCGACGGGCCCGGTGCTATCGAAGGTCTCCATCGCGGCGAAGTTCGGCGAGCAGGGCATTCGCGTGTCGCCGAACGGCGAGATGGTCCTTGTCGTTGAGCGCGAGGGATTCGTCCACACGGTCTACGACCTCGCCGGGCGCGCCATCTTCTCGCACAAGATCGGCGAGATCGCGATGAACCCGTTCTGGCTGACCGACTCCTCGGGAGTGGTGACCGGGCAGCGCGTGGGCGTCGCGCCGGGGGGATCGCCCATCCTCGATCTGTCGATCCTCGAGCTCGATGGCTCGGTGCGCGAGCTCATTCGCGGTGTCGTCATCCCCGTCGCCGAGGGGCACCACGTGTCACCCGATCGGTCGTCGCTCGCGTTCGTGACTCCCTGTTGCCCGTCGACGGTCGTGGTCGTCGCGCGGAGCGGCGGCGCGCGGCGCGAGATCGCAAGC
>Ga0207662_10000855_pt1 | contig 14055 bp, 26 predicted proteins | sample KBSS33LmetaG_FD_184338 | JGI IMG/M metagenome (GOLD analysis project Ga0207662, IMG submission 184338) | Switchgrass rhizosphere microbial communities from Kellogg Biological Station, Michigan, USA - KBS S3-3L metaG (SPAdes) (version 2) | ecosystem: Host-associated > Plants > Roots >... | reverse complement strand
GCCTTCGCCAAACTGCTCTACAAGAAACGCGAGCCAGACCTTGTTGCTGTTGTGCGCTGTGTTCCTCAGGCAACTGAGTGACGAGGTAGTGGTGCCCATTAGAGCACCACTCGCCACACTAGCTGATCATCAGCGTCTGCCTCAATGTCTACGCTAGCTCGCTGCATAACCTCAAGCTCTAGCGCATCCTCACCAATCGAGAGATCCACTGCCGACCGGCTCATGGTTGCCATCTGCGCGAGGTTCACCGGCTCGTCAGGAATCCCGATATCGTTGGTGCTCCGTACCGCCGGGCGGTCAAGCTCTACGAGCAGCATGCGGGCCTCTGTGCCCAGGTTGACCAGGGCTTGCTCAAGCTCATTGGCGTCCCGCAAGTCAGACCGCTGAGCCAGGATGCTTTCGAGGTTCGCCATGTTGGCAGCAAGTGTTTTGTCATCCCAAAACACCATTTCGTCTACTTTGGCTACGAGGTTCTTGAGTTGCTTGCTGCTGTTACGCGGCAGCACTCGCTCATTCTTGCGGAAAGCCTTGATGCAATCGGCCACTACGTCAAGCACGTTGTTCGCGATAGCTGACCGTAGGTCAGCCATGAACTTGTAGAGCCCACTGCCCAACTGCTCGGCTGCATCGGCCTCAATGTCTCGGGCCATCTGGTTCGAGAGATCGGGCGTGATGAGCCCGGCCTGCTTGAGCATCTCGCGTTCGATCATGGCCTGCAGAGGAATGTAGCTCTTGACCCAGGTCATGCTCGCTTCCTTGAGCCACTGCTCAGCCGTGATGCGCTTGGCGGTAGCCTTGCGAACAAAGCTCGCAACCCACTCAACCTCACCGGCGCTAGGCTGGCGTCCTGCCTCAATCATCTGGCGGTAAGCTCGCGTCCCAAGCGCACGGTAGTCGGTGTCAACCTCAGCGGCTAGCTCATGCCACTCGTTACCGATGCGCTGCACCACAGCGTTGAAGTTAGCCCTGATGTTCTCGGCTCGCTCAAGCCATGCACCGTAATTCTTCTGAGCCACTACCCGGCCCTGAGCCGTTTCCATGGACTTTCGGTACATGTTCTGCCGCTGCTGGTTTTCCCAGTACTGAAGCTCTTTGATGATGCGCTTGGGCAGTAGATACCTCTGGCCCAGGTTCAAGAGGTTTTCCATGGCGTGTCGCTCGTCTGCCGGCAGACCGCTCAGCCCAAGGTCTTCGAGGGTGAGGGTTGTCTCTGCCCTCCACCATGAGCAGTGCGTATCGATCATGGCGCACTGTGTGATGTTGCTTGACCACTGCGGGTCAATCTTGCGCCACTGGCCCTGCTCGCCAATCATCTCGGGAAGGTCACTTGCCATCGGTCTAAGTCCTTTCTGCTGCTTGCTACAGTCAAGATACACCCTGGCTAGAGTGGTGTCAAGCACCTAGCCAGGGATGCCGGCAATCTATATGTCCTTGAGGTCTAGCTCTGCTGAGGCTCGCTTGGTGGGCGTATCGTTCCACGCCTTGGGCTTGGCTTTCTCGTCAAGCTTGCTGAGCATATCCCGGTAGGCGGCAGGCACCAACCGGGAATCCTTGCACACATGCAGAGCTTGGCGTACCTGCTCTACCACGTTGACCACGTCAGCCCTGCGGTAGGTGATGGTTTCAGCTACAGCCTCTGCCAGGGTCACCCCATCGAGCCGTTGGGTCATCAGAGCATCGCGCACAACCTGCTCAAGGTCGCGGCCCGACCAGTTGACCACTCGGCCTGCCTGCTCGATCAACCACGGCTCAGAGTCGGCTACGTCAGCCCCGTAGCGCCTCAGGATGGTGCCAAGCACACCGGCTCGCTCCACATCGGTGGACGGTGGCAGGAACGGAATGACTGCGCTCATGCGGCTCATAAACGCCGGGTCAAGTTGCTCCGGCAGGTTGCTCATGAAGCACCCGATCACCCCTGCCTCAATCATCTTTGGGTTACCGAAAATCTCAAGGATCTTGCTAAACAGTCGGTTCTCGACTGCGCCACCACCGCCGGGATCCTGACCACCCTGACCGCGACGTACCTTCTGGTCAATCTCATCCATGATCACAATGCACGGTGCATTCTCAAAGCAAGCCTGCTCAAGCTTGGCGACGTTCTTTTCGGTGCCGCCTACTGCCGAGTCAAGCAGCATGCTCAGATCGACAATCAGGCAGTTGAGTCCGGTCTGCCGGGCGAGAGCCATAGCCCCGAAGGTTTTACCGGTGCCGGGAGGGCCAACCAGTAGGATGTTCGCCGGTGCACCCGTGAAGTCACCCGACTGCAGGGGCTTGATCACCCGAGTCTCGGCGTACTTCTTGAATTCGAGCAGCCCGCCAAGGTCTGAGAGGGTGAATGGCGTATCGACTCGCTTGACGATGTGGCCGAATTCGATATCCATCGTTTCGCGTTGCACGCTCTGAACGATTGCCTGAGTCAAGGTGCGGTTGTTAGCGCGAGCCTTGAGCATGGCGCTCTCAATGTTCCGGCGCAGCATGCCTGCGCTCAGGTTGCCGAGTTGATCGAGGGTGAACCCTGCCTCAAACTCAATGGGCTTTGGCTCAAGAGCCTGGCAGGCTTGTACAAACGCCTTGCGCTGCTCGCGGTTTGGCTTGCTCACAGCGGTGAGCTTGATGCCTGAGTTATCCGCGTAAAGCTCACGCCGGATTCCCTGAAGGTCTGGCGCTAGCATCAGGAACGGATTGCCAAGCCCGACTACCTCGTTGTCAGTGCCTGCCTCATGGATGTTTTCCATGAGCGAGAGCAGCGTGCTATCGAGGGGAACGTTTACCCCGGCGATATCGTCTAGCCGTTCGATGATGACGCAGGCAGATCGGGCCGGTGCCTTGCGTACAAGCTTGAGCAGAACGTGAATTGCAAACTCCGGTGCCATCACGATGGTTTCTGCTTGTGGGTCAGGATCTGGCTCGCCAAGGATGTTGAAAAAGTTGATCTTCTGGTTTGGGGCCGCGAATCGGATTCCTCCACTCAGGTTGTAGATAGCGACCACTTTGTAATTCTGCGAGAAAACCATCTGAATGTACTTACTGACGGTAACTTGAGGCTTCACGTAATCGAGCGTTGCAAGCCCGTGAAACAGGTGAATGTATGCCTCACCCGTTTTGAATGCCTCAGCCATCGGCTGAAGGAAGTCAGCGAGCTTGCCACCGCTGTTGGTCTGTGCTTGTGCCATCTCGGCACCCCCTAAAAGCTTGATACGAGTACCTTACACCCTGCCTACTGTCTCTGTCAACTGGTCAAGAGCTTTTGCCGGCACGATGCCGGCGAACCTATGGCAGGTTCCGCCCGGTGCGTAGTCCAATCGCTATGGCGTTGTCTACGAGCAAGTCTCTATCCTCACTGCTCGGCCAATCGATTACGTCTGACCACAGTGACGAGATCAGATCATGACACGGCTTGCAGATGGCGTGATCATTCTCGTCTAGCTCTTTGATCACCCCCACATCGTCAGGCTCACTCAGTTTTACCGGTGAGCCGCATGTGTAACACTCTCGGCTAGCCATCAAGCTCTACCTTTTCGTACATGCTCATGAATTGCTCTTGTGTATGAGAGTTGCTGTGGCGTAGCCAGGCAATATCTGCCGGCTTGAAAATGGGTTTTCGCCACTTCCCCTGTACGAACAACTTGTGCCCGGGGTGGTTTGGTGTGTAGTAGATCCACTCGTTGCAGATCGGGCACCTGGCCCGACGTTCTTTCATGGGCTCAGCCGGGCAGGTTGGGCACTTTTCTCTAGTCTCGCTATCACTCATGCCTTTATGTCATTCCCTTTCAGAATGGCAGTGATGATTGCGATGCCTTGAAGCAGCATCGGCAGCACTATCAAGGCGAATACCAACAGGATGATCACTATCGTGCCCTGGCTCAAACACTCGCTCATGGCTCGAAGACTTCCATTTGCCAATCCTCGCTCACCAGCGAGCCATCATGCTCAAAGCTATGGCGAGGATCGTACTCAGCCCATCCATGCTCTCGCGTGGTCATGGTCACTATCTCACCGCGATAGCGTTGCACGTAGAGCGTGTCTGGTCCCTCGTATTGGGCCACTGGCTTGGGCCAGAACAACCGCGTCAACCTGACCCAAACCTGCTGCCCATCCTGCAGTGCCTTTATCTCGTCCGGGCTAAGCCTTCTTTTGCTCACCGCAGATACCTCACCTGCTGGTTACCTGACCCGGTCCAAGGCCCGGCCCCATCCTTGAGAGCCTCAACATAAGGGCCATCGATTAGTACATCGATCTCGCCAAGCACATCGTTGATGTACGGGTTGTTCATCTGGATAAGCCGCTGCAATGTGTAGCCCGAGTAGACCGTGATGTGCAGATCAGGCTCGATATCCCGTAGACGCGCTACAAGCCACGCTAGCCCCTGAGGCTGAGCGAATGGCTCGCCACCCAGGATCGTTACGCCATCCCTGCTGTAGCTCTTGTCAAGCAGTGTCTCAGCCACTGTGTTGATTCCTACCAATTGGCCTGACTGCTCGTCATGGGTTTCGGGAACCCAACAGCCCTTACAGCGAATCGGGCAACCCTGCACCCGTACCACTGACCGCCGGCCCGGTCCCTCGACTAGCGAGTTGTGCCAGTAGTCCCGGACCCGCAGCACAAAGCCACTGAGCACGGCGGTATCGCTAGCTGGCTTGGTGAACTGCTGTGGCTCAGTCGGGTTGGCACAACCGAATCGTGTGCCATCTCGGAAATACTGAGCGAGATCCACACCGGCTTCCGCTAGAAACTCGCGTTGCTCTGCATCGAGCAGTAGCTGGCCGGTTACCTCGTCAAATATTGCCAGAACAATGTCAGGCATGATTCCGTTCCTCTCTCTTGCTGCTTGCCACTTGCAAGATACTCCCGACGCCGGGAGGGTGTCAACCCCCCGGTGCCGGCGCTGGCTAGTTCCAAGCTCGCAGGCTCGCTACCGGCGAGCGGTAGCCGTGTTGACTGCGGTGTACTTCGATGGCTTGGCCTTATCAGCCGTAGCCGTAACGCTGGTTTCTCTGACGCCAAGCTTAGCCATATCGGCACTGAAGGCACCGTGGATAAGCTCGCACGCCTTGCCCGGGATGCCGTTGATAGTTAGCTCGGCCTTGCCGGTATCAAGGTCAACGGTCCAAACGATCTCTGCCATCACATCCTCCCCTAGTAGGTCAACTTGATCTGTACTTGGTTGCCAACCCGCACGGTGCTCACCTTGGCATTGCGCGGTGTGCCGGCGATGCCTTGCTGCTGCATGCGAGGAATGGTCATGTTGGTGATCTGTGCTACGCACTTTTCGCCGGTGATGCGAGCGTACTTGCTCTTTACGTCGGTAACGAAGTGCCCACTGCGCTGACGAGGGCCACTGGTTGACGTATCGTACTCGCTCACGATTGGTTGGTAAGTGCCATCATCGAGCTTGAGAAACCCGATATCGTTTGAGCTTGAGCCAACGTTCTGGCGTCGAATCACGATGTTGGCTTTCTCGGGCCGGGCATCGTTGTGATAGCCGTAGAGCGTAACCGGGTTCTGGTGAACCTCGATCTGACTCGTATTCCAGCCCATCTGCTGCAGTGCCTCGATCAGCGTCTGATCGTCGGTGATATCACTGCAATCGTATTTCACGTACTCGCTCATGCGTACCTCTCAGTGTGAACGGTGAGTGCTGCTTAGTGCAGCACTCCCTCTGCCACCAGCATGCCGCAGCATGCACATTCCTCGACTGGTCCGGCCTTGCCAACGTCACTGGCAACCTGACCGCGAATCATATCGTTTTCCTGCAGTTTACTTCGCAGGATCACTAGTCTAGCTGCCGCGTGGAGGCCTACTGCCATCTCTAGCTGATGCTGTGTAATCCGTTCCATGGTTCTGGTCCCTTCTGCTTGCCTTGCTACTGTTACCCTACACCATTGGTATGGTGGTGTCAACAATCAATTTGTGTTTGCCGGCTAAAAGGCATAGGCACCCTCCGGGAGGTACTCAGCCACAAAGAATTCCGGCGACTCGCGGTACTGCTGCCAGGCACGTGAGCCGTATGTCTCTCGGATCATGCGCTCAGCAGCAGTGGCGGTATCCTCGTCAAAGATAAGCTCGATACCCTGACGGCCGGTGACCCCCATCAGGTCAGCAGCCGTGGTGCCATTGCTGAAGTACTTGATGCAGACCGGGCCGATGCCACGCTCTACGCTTTTCTTGGCTGTGAGTTTGCGCCCACACTGAGGACGAGCACAGCGCGAGAACAACAGGATGAATTGCTTTGCCTCTTCGAGGTTCATCTTGCGCCCAACTCGGGCAATCTCTTCGATCAGGCCCGGTACGAATTCGTACTTGCCATTGGCACTGCCACCGGCCAGGGTCAGCCGTTCGCCGGTAACGCCATCGATCCAGAGCTTGCCATACGTGCGTCCCTTGTTCTGCTGGCTGGCAACTACTGCTACGATGCGCCCATCAGGCATCACGTAAACGCCATTGTCCTCAGGTGCGATGCGAGCTACTGGAGCTTGCTCAACCTTGGCCGGGCAGACCACGTGAGTGGCTTTCTCGCCGGGGGTGTATAGGATCTCGGTGACGTTGCCCTCGATGAATCCCTGGCACTTCGGGCATCGGCTGTTGAATCGAGCGACCATCTGCTTTGCCATCATCTGGTTCCTTCCTTACTGCTTGCCTACACTCAAGATACACCCTCGCTACACTGGTGTCAAGCACTAAAAAGGAATTGCCGGCGAGCAGTTGTTCGCGCTGTGCGAACAAAAAAAGGGGTGCCTGACAGTACCGCTACCCAGTCGAAGGCTCTTAGGGCTTAGCCTCTACGCTTCTGCTTGCTACTGTTACTCTACGCCACTGGGGTAAGCGTGTCAATAGTTTTGCCGGCATAGTGGCAGTATCACTTTGCTTGACTGAGGCTACGCCTACGCTACACTCGTAGGCATGATGACAGAGCAGCCGTTGGAACCAGCAGTACCCTACGCAACACCGCTACTGACCGTAGAGCAGGTAGCTCAGCACCTGGGCCTACAGCCCTCTACGATCAGTGAGTACATCAGCAATGGCCGACTACGAGCCGTGAAGCTCGGCATATCGAACCGTGCCGGGATCAGGATCCGGGCCGACGATCTGCAGGCATTCATAGACTCCCTCAAGCCTACGAATGCCTGGCCGGCTACTTGATAGTCTCGATTATGTCGTAGAGTCGCTCAGCTAGCTTGTCTGCTTCCGGTCCGGCCTTGAGCAGCACAAGGTCATAGCGCAACACGTTGAGCCGGTTGGCTAGTGTCATGCGTCCACCATCGGCTACCGCGTAGCAATTGTGGCAGTAGACGCCAGAGCCATCGCTCAGGTGATCATCGCACCGGTCGCAGTGTAGGTCTACGTTTACGGTTACGCTCATAGAACTACCTCCCCGGGTTCTTGTTTTCTTATGACTACGAATTGGCCCTCAAGGGCTACCTTGGCAACGACAATGCTCACGGCTACTGCCTGGTCCCTATCGGTGGCGTAGCCCTGCTCAACCATCCAATCGAGCATGGCTTTTAGATCCTCAGGTTCGTACCTCGTCATGCTTTGGGATGCCTGACTTGCCTGCACAGACCGGGGTCACAGAGCCTACCGGGCATCGTGTAGTGGAACCTCGCATAGTGAGCATCGAGGATGGCATGAGCCATCTCTAGCTTCTGCTCGCGTTCATGCTCAGTGCGTACCTCTCGCCAACTATCGAGCCAGGCATTGTGCAAACGGCTTAGTATGTTCATGACTCTTGCACCAACACGTCATAGGCCCAGGCAGCAGCAAGGCTGCGCTGTAGCTGGCAGGCGAAGCTCAGGCTGCGCTCAAGGTCACCATGCATGCCTGCTTGCAGCAGCAGTAGCTCTGCCATGCGCTTGCTCGCATCCTCAAGGCAGGTATCGCGCAAAGCGATCAGCGTCTGCTTGCTTACGGTTGAGTCTGTGGCAATCATTCGTTAGCCCCCTTTAGTTCAGCGATCTGCGCGTCAACCTCGCAGATGTGGTTTAGCTCATTCAGGAATCCCTCAGCGAGACTCCGTATCTTGAGCAGACGTTGATCGGTGACCAGGCCAAGGTTCATGAACGTATCAAGCTCGGCCTTGATCTTGATTGCCCGGCCTGCACACCCGGCGCGTTTCTCTGCAAGCTCTAGCTGTAATACGAGATCGGTCATAGCTGTGCCCTCCCGGCGTCTTGTACCTCTGCTCGCCGGTTACGCCATTCCTGGCAAGCTTTCTTGATGGTAGTTGCTCGTACCTCAATTGGCATGACTGCCTGGTGAGGCATGGCTATCGTTTTTAGCGTAACCATCTCTTCGGGTGCATGTGACTGGATGGCTAGAACCTCGAACCCGTTAGGCCCGCTCAGGCCAAAGACGAGGTAGGCTTTCTTGCTTGCCATCACTTGGCCTTGTGCTGAATCAGGGCAAAGGACTTGTAGCCAAGCGCAATATCTTTGCCGCACACCGGGCAAGTCTGCTTGCCGCGACCGAATACCTCGAATTTGGTTCCTACACCCTTGCAGGGTTCCTGCTTGCTTGCCATACACGTACCTTACACCCGTTGGCGTAGCCTGTCAACAGGCAATTTTACCGATGCCGGGAGAATTGAAAATGGCCCCGCAAGGGGCCGGCTCGATGAGAATGGGGAGCGAGCTTGCTCCCCGGGCTACTAAAAGTGCGGATCCTGATAGGTGCTGCGGCCCGGGCCTACTCGGCCTCCCTGAGTCCAACCAACCAGGCGGAACTTGCCATCCTTGCGGCGGGTCGCCTTGCTGACACGGCCATTCGGGTTTGGTCGGTTCTCGTAGACCGCTGAGCCATCCTGCACTGAGCCGCTCACCACTACGCTGGTGTCATCCTGAATGGTGATCTGGTTGCCAGACTTGCTGACTGCGATCACTGTTGCTGCGTAGCAATCTGTCCAAGGCGACCACGTTGCCCCATCGCCTACCTGGGGAGTCCACTCGTTGCTTGCCATGACTGAAGTATGCCAGGTACGCCAACGGGTGTCAAGCACCAATTTATAATTGCCGGCTAGAGTGCCGGCACGGGTTTAGTGAGTTTTGCATAGAAACCTAGACAAACGTTCTAGGTGCTGCTATGGTAATGAGTGCAGGCCCGGGAACGGCTGCTTGCCATATCTACCGTTCCGCGTAGGCTCGCTACTATCGAGGCAATCCCTCTAGGTAGCCTAGCCAGCGCACCGGGTCTGCTAACTAAATAGCCTGCACACGTCAGGCGACACCGAGCCCCACCGTTACCCCTAGCGGTGGGGCTCTTTGCTGTGCCGGTAAAACGCTTGACTCTATCTACAGATGGTGTATAGTAGACGTATGGCAAGCAAGAAGTACGAAGCACTGGTAGCAGAGCTTGATGCGCTGTGGGCAACGGTCAATGTCGAATCCTGCATCGAGAACATGGCAGACCGTGGCATCCACGAACCAGTGCAGCCGACCGATGCTGAGGCCATGGAATGGGTCAAGATAGTACGGGCCGAAATCGCTATGACTTACGGGGTATAGGAATGACAACAGCCGATGAGATGGCAGGGTTGCGCTTGGAGATAAGCCGGGCGCGAACGGTGGTCAGGGAAGCAGAGGATACGCTGCATGAGGCCAGGGTGCTGGTACTGACGCATCTGTATCGTGAGTATCCCGGCAAGGCGCTTGGCGAGAATGAGGCCGAGCGTAAGAACAGGGCCGATGCGGCATTCCTGATGGATGACCCATGCGTAGAGGCTCAGGAGCGATTGCGAATGGCTCAGGCAGCACTCGGTGTATTCGAGGCAACGCTGGCCGGGGCAGAGGATGCTCGCAAAGAGCGAGAATACGAGTTGAGGGTAAGGGAGCTTGATGCCAAGTGAGACATACGCGGCTCTAACCAAGCCGTTCGATCAGACGTTTACCGACCCGCGAGGGTTTACCTACATATCAGGTGAGCAGTGCGTTACCCGGCTCAATACCGTGCTTGGGCCGGGCGGCTGGAGCTTTGCCATTGTGGATAAGGGAATCAACGCTGAGGCAGATGAGGCCTGGGTGCTTGGGCACCTGACCGCAACCATTGATGGTGCTGACGTACATCGTGAGCAGTTTGGCTCGCAGAAGATTGCGCGTAAGCGTGACTCAGGTACGCCACTCGATATCGGTTTCACCTACAAGGGTGCAGGCACCGATGCGCTCAAAAAGTGTGCGAGCCTGATTGGCGTTGGCCTGTACCTGAGCGAGCATGACGAAAAGCAGCAGCAGGGACGCCCGGCCTTCAGGCCGACGTACAGCAATAAGCCTAATGGCTGACCACGGTGATACGTTGCCGCGTGCAACGCTACCTCGAACAATCCAGATCGAGGATATCGAGCTATGGCCGGACGCCCGCGTTGAGATAGTACCGGGCAAGTCCGGCAAGCTTGTGCGCCATTGGCAGGACGAATCCGAAACGGTGCATCTGTTTCTGGTGATGAGCGCAATCCCGGAGGATGACTCGCGTATGGTGTTTATGTTCAGCATGAACGGTGAGGTTCCTACCGAAGTTGGTCAGGCACTGTGCCAGGTGTTCATGCCCGACTCGATAGCGTACGGAGTGACCATCGCCAAGATGCCGGGCATGCCTGCCGGAGTGGCAGCTACCAATGAGGGACCGATAGATGGCGTGAGGCTCGTACCAAATTGATGGAAGAGTTGATTACACAGTTAGAGCGCGTCTTACATGACGCCAAGGAAATCAAGTTCGATACCGATAATGAGGCCAAGTTCAAATCGAGCTTCTACCAAGTAGGCAGGCATGCCGACCTGATCCTGGCTCGCGTAGAGGGCATGATTGCCAGTCTAAAGGCCAGTAGGTCACAAGACGATTCGTGAGAGTGCTTACTGTTATTCTGTGCATAGCCATCGTAGCCGCCACTGCGGTACTCAATGTGTGGTGGAACGCGCCTCTATGGTGTGCCCACTTTGGCTGGCTATGTAGATGATTCGGGACAGGCTACCGGACTCTGTGCCATGGGATCCGTGGTGCGAGTCGAGGGTGCTAATCGCGTTTCTGTACAGGCCCGACTTGATCCGGAGTTACCCTGAGATTGAGGATCTGCTGTGGGGCAGAGATCATCGGGAGTTGTGGCGTGCCATGCGCGACTTGCCACAAGGGCTATCTCCCGGCGACTTCAGTTATGCGCTCGTTGAACACATCTCCCGGCGCTGGCCGGACAAAGTAGATCGTTTGTGGCGAGTATTCACTGAGCCGTACGAGGTTGAGGTAAATCATGAGCGCAAGATGAATCGCGCTCTAGATCGAGGGCAGCTACGCAAGAATCCGTATGCTCTCAAATGGGCAGACTGGATTGACCGGCTGCAACAGTGTGCGCTTGCCAGGCGAACTATCGAGGCAGCGCAGTATATGGCAGAGCGAGCTTGGCGAGTGGATAACACCGGAGCTTGCAGTGCCGTGGATCGGTGGTACACTCAGCGGTCTACGTTCAAGCTCTAGCTCAGAGCGAGAAACTTTAGTTTCGAGTGATAGGGGTATGTGTGTCTACATTTGTCACTGATTTCAAGGCGTACGCTCAAACCCGGACCGATGCGCCAGTAGAGTTCCACGTACATGCTGCCATGGCGGCTCTCAGCTATGCGCTAGGTAATAACGTCTGGATGCCAGACCGGAGTGACTTGCTCTACCCAAACATCTGGACCGTGATCATTGGTAGATCCGGAGCCGGCAAGAGCGTACCGCTCAACCTCACCAAGCGGTTGCTCGCTAGAGCCGGGATCTACGGTGGCAAGCTCACCAGTAGTTTTAGCTGGCAAGGTGCGGTTCAGTCACTAGGTGACCATGACCACAAGACACGCTCGATATGGATTGAAAACGAATTCTCATCTTTCATGGGCCAGATACAGCATGACTATAACTCCGGGTTCATGCAGATGCTGACCGATCTGTTTGACGTTCCGGAGCAGTGGTCGCGCAAGCTCTCAAAGAACACATGGAAAAGCTCAAACTCTAGTGAGGATTCCGATCAAGATAAGAACGTTACGCTTTACAGACCAGCAATAACAATCATCGGAGCAAGCACTCCGGACTGGCTATCCGATTGCTTCAAGATGAGTGCTCTACGTGGTGGTTTCCTGGCTCGATTCCTGTTTTGCCCGAGCGATAATTACGGTGAGTATGTCGGGCACCCTGGTGACTTTGCCCATGACATTGAGGAAGGCTTAGCCTATCACTTGAAGCAGGTAGCCAGCCTCAAGGGTTGCTTTGACGTATCTCAGGTGCAAGCTCAGCATGACGCATGGGACAGAGATCAGCGAGCAAAGCTCAAGGCAGGCGAGGTAAATCCGGACTTTGCAGGCATGCGTTCGAGGGGTGGAATGATGGCCTGGAAGGCAGCGATGCTCATGCACGTATCGCGTGATCCGTTCACTCTGACGCTGACCAAAAACGATATGGATAGAGCCATAAGGTACGTGCAACATACGCACGATCTGGCAGAGGAATACCTCACAGACAAAGTGGCAACAGATAAGCAAGAGGCTCAGCGGCTCAAGATCCTCGAAGTTCTACGGGGCATGGGCGGCAGAGGTAAGTGGAATGAAGTGCTCAAGACTAGCCGGATTCATGGGCCACAATTCAAGCAAGCGTTAGACACACTCTTAGACTCCGAGTTGGTGTATACCGAAGACCCGCCAAGAGGCACCGGTGGTAGAGGCTACATTTGCCTGCCAGGTTATGCACCCGGTATCTCGATGAATGGTCACAGCAATGGGCACATTGACCTGGGTGACGAAGAGCTAGTAGAGATCGTCCCGGACTCGTACAAAGAGTCTGAGCCCGACACCCTGCTGTGAGGGTCGGTCTACCCGGGCGCGTGTGCGTGCGCGTAGTTAGTAAACTTATTATGTACTACCCCGGAGTTCCCGGTAGTGTCTTACGTAGCCTACCGGTGGCTATCGAGAAGACGAGGGTAATGCATGACAGGCTACGTACCGGTCTGAGGCCCATGAGTTACCGGTGGTGGGCTACGTACCGGTCTAAGGCTAACCGGTCAAGCCGGACACTCAATTCGCTAACGCTCTTTACGAAGGCTCCGGAACAAACGGTTCGTTCAAAGCAAAACCTCGTTGCCCACCAGGCTTACCGGCCGGCTGATGCCGGGTGCAAAACGAACCTCCGTCTGCGGCAGCATTACAGGTGGCACCTAGTGTGCCGAGTTCCCCGCGCGCGCGCGCGCGTAGCATGGCTCACGAAAAGCTAGACGCCGGGTGTGCAGGCGTGGTAGGGTAGTCAGGCAGTGGCAAGAGTCCTAACACCAGAGCAGCGAGCGCACAAGCAAGAGCGTGACAGGCTGCGCCAGAGAAATCGCACACCCGAGATGCGCGAGGCACAGCGGCTGCGCTCACAGCTAGCTCGCGCCAGTTGGACACCCGAGCAGCGAGCCAGGAAGCTTGAGAATGATCGGCTGAGGCGCATAGCCCGGGCAGATGCTGACCGTGAGTACCGCAGGTTCAAGCGTGAGCGAGAGAACGCTGCCCGGCCACCGAAGCCTGCCAAGGTCAAGCCTGAGCCAGTGGTCAAGCTCAAGCGTGGCCGGAAGCCGATGCCACCTGAGCTACGCAAACCACGGCGTCAGAAGCACAAGCGCATAGCCGAGCTATCACCCGAGAAACAGGCCGAGCTACGGCTCAGGTGGCGAGCCCAAGGCGATGCTCGCAGGCGTGCGGCAGGCAAGCCCGAGAGGCCAGCTAGCGAGCGACCGGTGCCTGCACCGCGTGGTGTATCACGCCCCCGGATCAACCGCTCTTGTGCTGATTGTGGTGCCCGGGTTGCCAATGGCCGAAAGGGTCAGGCTGTGCGTCGGTGCCTGGCCTGCTATCGCAAGAGCATTCACGTAGCCAAACAGTCTCGGCTCAGTAACAAGCTCTGCCGGGTTTGCCAGAAGGTGCGCGTATCCGAATACGGTGGTCGGTGCTGGCCTTGTGCAATGTCTGAAAAGGCAGTTGCTGAGCGCACCAAGTCACAGCAACAGGACGCACTCAGGAAGCGCAATACGCAGGCCCGGCGTATGATTGGTCGGGGTGTTACGAATGCCGAAAGCCG
>Ga0207662_10000846_pt1 | contig 14105 bp, 12 predicted proteins | sample KBSS33LmetaG_FD_184338 | JGI IMG/M metagenome (GOLD analysis project Ga0207662, IMG submission 184338) | Switchgrass rhizosphere microbial communities from Kellogg Biological Station, Michigan, USA - KBS S3-3L metaG (SPAdes) (version 2) | ecosystem: Host-associated > Plants > Roots >... | reverse complement strand
GCGTCGGGCCGGACGACATGTCCGAGCTTGGTGACCAGGACGCGCCGGTGGCCCTCGCCTGGGGCCGGGGCATCCCGGCTGCCGTCGCCGACACGATCATCCCCGCCCGCTACAACAAGATCGAGCGGCTTCGCCAGCTGTTCGAGGCGCGCGGCGAGGAGATCGCGGCGATCATCGTCGAGCCGGTCCTCGGCAATGCCCAGGGCATCCTGCCCGAAGAAGGGTTCCACCAGCAGATGCGCGCCCTTACCGAGGAGTTCGGGATCCTCCTGATCTTCGACGAGGTCAAGACGGGGTTCCGCTTCGCTCGCGGCGGCGCGGCCGAGTACTTCGGGATCAAGCCGGACCTCGCCTCGTTCGCCAAGGCGATGGGTAACGGCTATCCGGCGGCGGCCTTCGGCGGGCGGCGCGAGATCATGGAGCTGCTGCCCGACAAGGTCAGCCACGGCGGGACATACGCCGGCAACCGTGTCGCCGCTGCCGCGGCCGTCGCGACCCTCCAGATCATCCGCGACACGAATGCGCTGGAGACCATCCACGCGACGGGTCGCACGATCCAGGACGGGATCAAGGAGATCCTCGACCCGGTCGGCATCCCGTACCACTTCACCGGCCACCCGTCGATGTTCGGGGTCATGTTCCGTGACGAGGTCCCGACCGAGTACCGCGACTGGGCGAGCAGCGACCACGAGCTGTACGACGCCATCGCGATCGGGATGCACGCGCGCGGTGCGATGCCGGAGCCGGACTCACGCGAGCCGTGGTTCATCTGTGAGGCGCACGCCGACGCCGACATCATCGACCGTGTGTTGACCGCCTTCGAGGAGTCGCTCCACGTGGCTCTCGAGGAGCGGGCTCGCGCCGGACTCCATGTGACGCCTCACGGCGGCATGGCGTCCCCGGCCGCGGGCTGATCGAGGGGCAGCGGATGGTCCTCGACGGCAACGCGGTCCGCTCGGTCGACCGGGCGGCCGCGCTCCTTCTGGCTCTCGGGGACTCGCAGGGCGAGGCCGGTGTGACCGAGCTCGCCCGGCGATTGGGCCTCCACAAGTCGACCGCGTCGCGGTTGCTCGCGACGCTCCAGAAGCGCGGCCTTGTCGAGCAGGACGATGAGACCGGCAAGTACCGGCTGGGTCTCGTCGTCATCCGGCTGGCCGAACGCGCCGAGCGCACCCTCGACCTGCGTGGGCTCGCCATGCCGGAGCTCGAGCGGCTCGCGCGGCTCACGCATGAGACGACCGGCGTGGGGATCCTGGACGGCGAATCGTTGCTGACCGTCGCTCAGGTCGACGGACCGAACCTCATCGCCGTGGGCGACTGGACCGGGCGCTCGACGCCGCTGCACTGCGTCGCGTCGGGCAAGGTCCTGATGTCGTCGCTGGCCGAGCGCGAGGTGCTCCGGATGGTCAGGCGCGGGCTCGTCCAGTACACGGAGCGAACCATCATCGAGCTCGAGCCACTCCTCGAGGAGCTGGCACGCATCCGCCGGCGCGGCTACGCGACGGCGATCGGTGAATACGAGCTCGGGCTCAATGCGGTGTCCGCCCCGATCCACGACGCCCGCGGCAACGTGATCGCGGCGGTCGACATCTGGGGCCCGGCCTTCCGCCTCACGCCGCGCCGCATCCCGGAGCTGGCCGCGCAGGCCCGCGAGGCCGCAGCGGCCATCTCGGTCCGCCTGGGCGGGACAGTCCCGGAACGCCAGGCACCGACCCCCGTTCCCGCCACCGCGTAGACACGGCAGCCCGCCGCGCCGAGCGCGGCGACGATCCGGCCTCGCACGGAATGGCTAGGCTGTAGGCATGCCCGATCTCACGTCCGCAGAGGTCGCCGCGTCGCTGCGCGACACGCTCCTGCCGATCCTGCTGATCGTCGTCTTCGCGGTGCTCGCGATGCGCCTCGCCACGCTATTCGTGCATGGCATCGTCAAGACCCTGCTCGACCGCGAGGCCACCGAAGGCACCGCCCAGGAACTGAGCGCGGTCGAGCTCAAGAAGCGGATGGATACCCTCGACGGCTTCGCCGCGCGGACCATCCAGTTCGTCATCGTGACCATCGCCGGCCTGATGATCCTCGCGAAGCTCGGGCTCGATATCGGCCCCGCCGTCGCCGGTCTCGGGATCGTCGGGATCGCGGTCGGGTTCGGGGCACAGACCCTGGTGCGCGATTACCTCACGGGCTCGCTGATCCTCGTCGAGAACCAGTTCAGCGTCGGTGATGTCGTCCGGCTGGCAGGCGTCGAGGGGACGGTCGAGGACTTCAACCTGCGCCGGACCACCGTCCGCGACATCGATGGTGTCGTCCACAGCATCCCGAACGGGGTGATCACGGTGGCCTCCAACCTGACCCGGGTGTGGTCACGGATCAACCAGGACGTCACGCTCGCGTATGGGACCGATGTCGACCGCGCGATCCAGGTCGTCGACGAGGTCGGGCAGGCGATGAAAGCCGATCCCGCCTGGCGCAAGGCCATCCTCGAGCCGCCGCGCGTCGACCGGGTCGAAGCGATCAGCGACCAGGGCGTGACGCTGAAGATCCTTGGCTCCGTTCGGGCCCCCGAGCAATGGGCGGCAGCAGGGGAGTACCGCAAGCGGCTCATCGCCGCCCTGGACGCGAACGGCATCGACACACCGGGCCGCGTGCGTCCGCCCGCAGCACCACCCTCTGTCCCCGGCACGGCGCGGTAGGATGGCCCGGCCAGTGAGTGAGCGTGAGGAGTGTCCGTGAGCGCAGATCCGACCTCGCCCCAGTCCGCCGCGATCGAGAACCTCCTCGCCGAGAACCGCACCTTCCCGCCTGACCCTTCATTCGTCGCACAGGCCAACGCGAAGCCGGATCTCTACGCCGAGGCCGAGGCGGATCCGGTCGCCTTCTGGGCGCGATTGGCACGGGAGCGGTTGGACTGGGACGAACCGTTCACGACCACGCTCGAGTGGGACCTGCCGTTCGCGAAGTGGTTCACCGGGGGCAAGCTGAACATCGCCTACAACTGCGTCGACCGGCACGTGAAGAACGGGCTCGGCGACAAGGTCGCCTACCACTGGATCGGCGAGCCCGGCGAGACGCGCACCCTCACGTACGCCGACCTCCATCGCGAGGTCCAGAAGGCTGCGAACGCGCTCAAGGAGCTCGGTATCCGGACCGGCGATCGGGTCGCGATCTACATGCCGATGATCCCGGAATTGCCCATCGCCATGCTCGCCTGCGCACGGATCGGCGCGCCACACACGGTCGTCTTCGCCGGCTTCTCAGCCGAAGCGCTCAGTGGCCGCATCAACGATGCCCAGGCCAAGCTGGTCATCACCGCCGATGGCAGCTATCGACGCGGGAAGGCGATGCCGCTCAAGGCCGCAGTCGACGAGGCGGTGGCGAGCAGCCCGACGGTCGAGCATGTCCTGATGGTCCGCCGTCTTGGCGACGAGGCCCCCGACACCACGTTCGATGACGGTCGCGACGCCTGGTGGCACGACCTCGTCGATCGGCAGGCCGCTGACTGCCCGCATGTGCCGCTCGACTCGGAGCACATGCTGTACCTGCTCTACACCTCGGGCACGACCGCCAAGCCCAAGGGGATCATGCACACGACCGCGGGCTATCTCCTGGGAACGAGCTACACCCACGAGATGATCTTCGATCTCAAGCCCGACGACGTGTACTGGTGCGCCGCGGACATCGGCTGGGTCACCGGGCACAGCTACATCGTCTACGGGCCGCTGGCCAACGCCTCGACGAGCCTCCTCTACGAGGGCTCGCCCGACACGCCGGCGTGGGACCGCTGGTGGTCGATCATCGAGGAGTACAAGGTCAACATCCTGTACTGCGCCCCGACGGCGATCCGCGCCTTCATGAAGCAGGGCGAATCGTTCCCAGCCAAGCACGATCTCCGCTCGCTGCGCGTCCTCGGGTCGGTCGGTGAGCCGATCAATCCGGAGGCCTGGCTCTGGTACCACGAGAACATCGGCGGCGGGCGTGCTCCGATCGTCGACACGTGGTGGCAGACCGAGACGGGCCAGATCCTCATCTCGCCACTCCCCGGCGTGACCATCACGAAACCGGGAAGTGCCACATTCCCGTTCCCCGGCATCGAGGCGGACGTGGTCGACGGCGACGGGAACAGCGTCCCCTTCGGCGGGGGAGGCTACCTCGTCCTGAAGCGACCGTGGCCGGGCATGCTCCGGGGCATCTACGGAGACCCCGAGCGGTACAAGGAAACGTACTGGAGCCGCTTCCCCGGGATGTACTTCGCAGGGGACGGGGCGAAGCGCGACGACGAGGGCTACTTCTGGCTGCTCGGCCGCGTCGACGACGTCATGAACGTGTCCGGCCACCGGATCTCGACGATCGAGGTGGAGTCGGCGCTGGTCGACCACAAGTCGGTCGCGGAGGCGGCGGTCGTCGGCAAGAACGATCCGATCACCGGTCAGGCGATCTTCGCCTACGTGATCCTTCGAAGCGGCGTGGACCCGACGGAGGCGCTCGCCGAGGAGCTGCGGGGGCACGTCGCCAAGGTCATCGGACCGATCGCGAAACCGAAATTCCTCTTCTTCACGCCGGACCTGCCCAAGACCCGCTCCGGCAAGATCATGCGTCGTCTGCTTCGTGACATCGCGGAGGAGCGCGCCCTCGGCGATACGACGACCCTCGCAGACCCGAACGTGGTCGAGACGATCCGCTCCGAGAGCTGGAAGGCCGAGGACTGACGCGTGCCCTTCGACTTCCTCAAGCGGAAGAAGGATGGCGGCGCCGGGAAGCCCGGGACTGCCGGTCAGCCCGCGCCCGCTGGTCGGCCCCGCTCGGGCCGCGGTGTCCCGTTCGATGGCCTGACCGAGGAATGGCGGATCGTCGGCAACATGGAGGTCAGCGGCCGGCTGTCCGACGCCTTGAACAAGCGTGAGTCGATCACGATCTCCGACGTCCAGTGGGCCCCGATCAACGGCTCCGAGCCGCTCGCGCCCGCGCCGGGTCTCAAGGCCGTCGACCCGTACGACCTGATCATGGTGCTGGCGAGCGAGACGTCGTTACCGCCACTGAACGACGAGGAGCGCACGGCCCATCGCGTCCACAAGGTGTCGTACGACGTGGCCTTGGAGGTGCCCCCATTCCGCGTCGTGGGGACGGTGTATCTCCATCCCGGATCGGAGCCAGAACGGCTGCTCGATCGCGCGACCGAGATGTTCGTGCCGGTGGTCGATGCCACCGCCTATCTAGAGGGGAACCCGGTCGCGCCGGAGATGGACGCGATCCTCGTCAACCGTTTCTACCTGCGCGGGATCGAGCAGGTCGACCGCCGGACTGGCGAGCGGCACCAGAAGCTCCCCGGCGCCCCGTTGGGCGGCGTCAGCTGGCAGGATCGCTCGCGGTAGTCGACCTAGGCTCGGGCGGTCGTCTTCGCTCGATTGAAGAGCGCGAACGGGACCTTGACGGGCGGGGGTGCCGCCTGCGTGCCGAGTACCCGGTCCGCCAGGGCGTCGAAGTCTTCCGTGATCTTTTCCTTGGGGAACATCTCGATCACGGTGCGGCCCTCATTGGCCGCACGGACGAACAGCAGGCCGCCCGACCGGATCAACGCGGTCGACGGCATCCCGACGGTCCGCTCCATATCCGCGACGGCCACGCCGCTGTTGGCGCGATTGATCACAAGGGCCAGCCGGTCACGGACGCCGAGCTCCTGCGCGTAGTCGGACAGTTGGACGGCTGCCCGGATGGCCGGCACGTCCGGTGTCACCGGCACGAGGATCCTGTCCGCGATCGCGAAGATCGCCTGGTTGAGCCGGCTGTATGAGGGGTGCAGGTCGATCACGACGAAATCGAAGCCACGCCGAGCGGCCTGGATCGCGTCGACGACCCGCTCGGGCTCAAGGATGTCCGTGTCGAGCGGCGAATTCGTCAGCGACGCGACGCGCATCCCTGAAGGATGTGCTGAGGCGATCTCGGCGATGCCCTCCCGGGGGCCGCCTTCGGCCTGGTCATGCCAGGAGTCAGCGAGCGTCCGCACGCCATCGATGCCGAGCGACGTCGTTACGTGGCCCGTCACGGTATCGGCGTCGACGAGCAGCACGTTGTGACCGCGGCGGCTCTGGAGGACGGAGGCGAGGTTGGTCGCGATCGTGGTCTTGCCGACGCCCCCCTTCGGGTTGAACACCACGATGACCGTCGCGCGCGAGCTCCAGCCCTCGGTCTCGATCGGCCCGCCCTGAAGGACCGGACCCGAGCCGTCGTCGACGGTCTGGCTCCGGATGCACATCGCCTCGACGCGCCAGCGCAGCGATTCCGCTGAATACGGACGGCTGAAGAACTCGTCCTCGACCTCGCCACCGCCCACGTCCATCCGGGCGAGTGCCCGGTCGGACATGACCATCAGCGCGGGGATCGCGCGACCGTTGTCCCGAAGCAGCCCGTAGTACTCGAGCGACTGGTCGAGATCGGTCTCACCGTCGAGGATCGCGACCGCGACGTCTCGGCGGCTGACGAGCAGGGCTTCGAGCTCGTCCGGGTGATTGACGGTGGCGACGGTGAATCCGGCGGCGCGAAGCTCAGCGGCGACGGGTGTCGCCTCACTCGCGGGAAGGGCGACGGCGATGGCCGGACGGGCCACGATGTCAGCCCTCCGATTCGGGGTCGCGCGCCGCGACGGTCAGCTCGCCCTGCGCCTCATTCGTCACTCGGGCCGAGAAGCCCGGCAGGGTCGCGATGCCATCGCCGAGATCGAGTCCAGGATCGTGGCTCACCGCGAACACGAACTCACCGTCCGGGCCGGACGACACGCCGACCGAGCGAACGCCCTCGACGCGGGCGAGGTTGCGCTTGAAGCCGGCGATGCTGGCGACGCTGACGAGACCGGTCACGACGACGCGGGTCGAAGCGACCTCGCTCGCGGCGGCGGGCTCGTCGGCGACCAGGCCGGCCAGGCGCGCTGCAAGCGCGTCGTCGGCGATCGTCGGGATCTCCTGGTCATCGGTGCTCGGCTCCGCGGCGAACGCTGCGGCCTCGGCTTCGGCATTGGCGAAGTCACTGTCCAGACCGAGCGCCGACAGGCGAGGGTCCGCACTCTCGGACGGGTCGCTATGGGCAGCCGGCTCCTCGGCCTGCAGACCGAACAGGTCGCCGGTGTCTTCCCGGGTAGGCTCGGTCGTCCCCTGAGCGTCGTCCTGCGCGACAGGCGCATCGGCGTAGCTCGGCGCTTCGGCGTAGCTCGGCGCGTCGTCGTGGGCGGTCTCGGTCGACCAGCCATACGGATCGGCCACGCCCTCGGCAGGCGCCTCATCGGTGGTCGCCTCGGCGACCGGCCCCTCGGCGGCAGGGGACTCTGCGATGTACTCGGCCTCGGCGACCGGCGCAGGTGACTCCCACACGTTCGGCTCAGCCACGGCAGTGGCCTCGGCCGGCGCATCCGAGTGCGCTTGTTCGAACTCGGCAGTACCCCAGGCATCGTCCGGCTGCGGCGCCGGCGCGACCTCGACGGAGGTCTGGACGGGTGCGGTCCACTCGGCCGTCGCGACATCGTCGTCGTCGAACGCGGGCGGCTCGGGCAGCGTCTCCGCCATGGCGGCGAAGCGCGTCGGATCGTCTTCGGCGAGAAGACGCTCGAAGAAGGCAGCCATCTCGGCCTCGAACCCGGTCACGCGCGACTGGACATGCTCGATGCGGGCTTCGATCTGGGCGGCGTGGGCTTCGACCTCGCGCTCGAGGACGTCCTTCCGATGCGCGATGCGCTCGTCGGTCTCCTCACGGATGTGCGCGATCTCGTTCTTCGACCACTCGCGGATCGAGGCGACGTCTTCGTCGGCACGCTTTCGAAGCTGCGTGGCCTCGTCGGCCGTGCTCGCGTGGATGGTTTCGATGTGCGCTTTGGCGTCGGCGTTGAACTTCTCGAGGACGTCAGCGCGGGCGGCTTCTGCTGCCGTCTGCATGGCCTTGGTGAGATCGGCCATGAACTTGTTGGACTTCCGTGCCGGACCAGCGACGGCTGCAGGAGCTGTCTCCGAGCTCGGTGCGGCATCCGCGACCGGCGCGGCATCCGCGAGCGGCGCGGACTGGGTCTCGTAGCCCTGGTCCTGCGCGACGTTCGCCGGGCTGGACGCGGGCGTGGTGGCACTCTCGTCGACAGCGCCCTGGGGCGGCGCCTGGTCGACCGTCTGGTCGCCGGCTTCGCTCGCCGGGTCGATGGAGTCGTTCCTGTCCGTGCTCCAGGGGAGACGGAAGCCGCTCTTCGCGTCGGTCGATGCCATGCGTGGATCCCTCGTCGGAAAGTTGGCGCTTCGGGGCGTGCAGGCATCGTGCCAGCTGGTTTGGTGTGGTGGAGTCCGCTAGTGGTACCACCGGTTTACGCCGGTCGTACCTGTGCATGCCCCGTACATCGAGCCGTTGTGCTGGTGCAACGCAGTTCGGCGGTAGCATGGTCGCTCGATGTCTAGAGAGACCGCACCAACGATGCGCGGCGGCACCGCTCCGACGGGGACGCCGCGTGACCTGCTGGGCCGGCCGCTCCATGACCTGCGCATCTCGGTCACGGACCGCTGCAACTTCCGCTGCACCTACTGCATGCCGAAGGAGATCTTCGGGCGTGACTACGCGTTCCTGCCGAAGGACCAGGTGCTGTCGTTCGAGGAGATCCACCGCGCGGCGACCGCCTTCGTGCAGCTCGGCGTGGAGAAGCTGCGGATCACGGGCGGCGAACCCCTCGTTCGCCGCGGTCTACCCCAGCTGATCAGGATGCTCGGTGAGCTGCGTAGGCCCGATGGCCGCGAGCTGGACCTCACCCTCACGACGAACGGCGCGGCGCTCCGCGCGCTCTCGGGGCCGTTGGCAGACGCCGGTCTGAGGCGCGTCACTGTGAGCCTCGACTCACTGGACGACGCGACGTTCGGCGCCATGAACGGGGTCGACTTCCCGGTCGCCAAGGTGCTCGATGGGATCGATGCTGCGCTCGAGGCCGGCTTGACCCCGGTCAAGATCAACATGGTGGTCCGCCGCGGGATCAACGAGGACTCGATCGTGCCGATGGCTCGGTGGGCACGCGAGACCGGCGTGACACTCCGATTCATCGAGTACATGGACGTCGGCCACTCGAACGGCTGGCGGCTGGACGAGGTCGTACCCGCCGCCGAGCTCGTCGAGACCGTGAACTCGGCCTGGGCGGCCGAGCCCGCCGAGCCTGCGTACCGCGGGGAGGTCGCCGGTCGATATCGGTATCTCGACGGTGCCGGCGAGTTCGGCATCATCTCCTCCGTGACGCGGCCGTTCTGTCGCGACTGCACGCGAGCCCGGCTCTCGGCCGACGGAAAGCTCTATACGTGCCTGTTCGCCGTCGCGGGTCGCGACCTGCGCGCGGTCCTCCGGGACGGGTCGACCGACGAGGAGCTCCTCGCATTCCTGGCCGACACGTGGCGCAACCGCGACGACCGCTATTCCGAGCTGCGGTCCCAGTCGACCAACGATCTGCCGAAGATCGAGATGTTCGCGATGGGTGGCTGACGGGGTCCGTCCACAGGGTTATCCACATGCCTCCCACACCCGTCCGCAACACGTGGAAAGGCCTCCGGCGATCGGTTCGATGTTGGTGGATAAGCGCGTTGACCCGTCGCTGACGCGGCCGATACCGTAGGTCGTGCCCGAAGGGGCCGACAGGACCGCAGGAAACCGAGATCACATCAAGGGCCCTTCGTTCCGCCGCCGGTCGCTTCGGGCGCTTCGTTGCTCAGGGTCACACGGCCGTCTCACCACGGCCCGTCCCGGAGTAGGCGCCCGGCGGGACGCGATCGGCATCCCGGTGTCGATACTTCCGTCGGGCGCGACGAAGCCCCTCCCGTTCCCACCCACGGTCCGGCCTCCGCCTGTCATGCTGGGCGACGCGCGCCCGTCGCCCGAGGGAGGCCATGTCCATCGCCGACATCGACACCGTCGACCCACGTCGCCCGATCCCGCCGATCGATCAACCCGAACGGATCGCGGCGCTCGTCGACGGGGTGCGCCGTCGGACGGATGTCGTGCCCGAGGTCGGGATCGTGCTCGGGTCGGGTCTCGGCGGGCTGGCCGACGATCTCGAGGATGCGGTCGCGATCCCATTCGCGGAGTTGCCGGGGTGGCCCGCAGCCACAGCGCCGGGTCACGTCGGCCGCCTGCTCCTCGGCCGGCTCGGCGGGCGCGCGGTCGTCATGCTGCAGGGCCGCTTCCACCTGTATGAGGGCAACGACCCTGGGCTGGTCGTCCAGCCGATGCTGCTCTTCCGGGCGCTCGGGGCTCGGGTGGTCGTGTTGACCAACGCCGCGGGCGGCCTCGATCCGTCGTTCGGGCCCGGGACGCTCATGATCATGCGCGACCACATCAACCTGACCGGACGCAACCCGTTGATCGGGCCCAACGCGGACGAGCTTGGGCCGCGCTTCCCGGATATGACCGAGGCATGGAGCCCGCGCCTTCGCGCGGGTCTTCACGCGGCGGCGGCGACTGAAGGCGTCGAGATGCGCGAGGGCATCTACGTCGGGCTCACCGGCCCGACCTACGAGACCCCGGCCGAGGTCCGGATGCTCGCCGCCCTTGGTGGCGATGCGGTCGGGATGTCGACCGTCCTCGAATGCATCGCTGCACGCTGGGTCGGCCTGGAGGTGTGCGGCGTCTCGCTCGTCACGAACGCCGGGGCCGGCTACACGGGTGCTCCGCTGACCCACGAAGAGGTGCTCGAAGCCGGTGCGTCCGCGGGGCCGCGGCTGGCGAACGTGATCCGCCGCTTCATCGAGGACCTCGATCCGGGCACGTGACGGAGATCCGCCTCGTCCAGGGCGACATCACGCGCATCGCGGTCGACGCCATCGTGAACGCAGCGAATAGCTCGCTCACGGGCGGCGGTGGCGTCGATGGCGCGATCCATCGGGCAGGTGGTCCGGCTGTCATGGAAGACCTCGAACGCCGGTACGGGCGCGGCCGCCACTGCCCGACGGGGAGTGCCGTGATCAGCCTCGGCGGCGAGCTGCCGGCAGGCTTCGTCATCCACGCCGTGGGCCCGATCTGGCGAGGCGGAACGGCCGGCGAAGCGGAGCTCCTTGCGAGTGCCTACCGCACGTCCCTCGATCTCGCGGCCCGCGAGGGCGTTCGGACCGTCGCGTTCCCATCGATCTCGACCGGGATCTATGGCTACCCCGTCGACCTCGCCGCCCCGGTCGCCCTCGCGGCGGTAGGAGCATGGATCGCCGAGCACCCCGATGCGCTTGATGCTGTGACGTTCGTGCTGTTCTCGACGGACACCCTTGAGGCGTTCGAGCGCGCCGGACGCTCGTGACTGACACCGTCCTCTCGCGCCGGGCGCTCAACCGGACGCTCCTCACCAGGCAGCTGCTACTCGAGCGAGTCCGCCGACCTGTGCTCGACGTCGTCGAACTTCTCGTCGGGATGCAGGCCCAGGAGCCGATCGATCCGTACGTCGGGCTATGGACTCGCATCGACGGGTTCGATCCGTCGGAGCTGAGCGACGCGATCGAGGAGCGGAAGGCCCTGCGTATGGGCCTCCTTCGCGGGACGCTCCACCTCGTTACCGCTCGCGACGCCCTGGCGCAGTACCCGATCCTCGCCGACGTCATGACACGGTCGTGGCGGAGCAGCCCGTTTGCGAAGCAGCTCGTCGGGGTCGACCTCGACGCCGTCCTCGCGCGCGCACGTGCGCTGCTGGAGGAGCGCCCGATGACGCCGTCCGAGCTCGGCGTGGCGATGGCGCCGGGGTGGCCGGACCGCGACGCGCCGTCGCTGGCCTACGCCGCTCGCTTCATGCTGCCGCTCGTGCAGGTCCCGCCGCGAGGTCTCTGGGGCCGGACGAGTCGGCCGACCAACACGACCGCCGAAGCGTGGCTCGGAGCGTCGATGGCGCCGGATCCGAGCATCGATGACCTGCTCCTCCGATATCTCGCCGCCTTCGGGCCGGCGTCCGTCGCCGACATGCGCGTCTGGTCATGGCTGACGGGGCTGCGCGAGGTCGTCGAGCGGCTGCGCCCGCGCCTGCGGACCTTCCGTGACGAGGGAGGCCGCGAGCTGTTCGATGTCGAGGATGGCGTGATCGCCGATCCAGATCTCGCTGTGCCGATCCGGTTCCTGCCGCAGTACGACAACGTGTTCCTGTCGCATGACGACCGGTCGCGGATCCTCGTGGGCGGTGTGAAGGTCGAAGACCTCGTGTGGAAGGGCGGCGTGCTGATCGACGGCTACGTCGGCGCTGCATGGCGGATCCGCCGCGAGAAGAAAGCCGCGACGATGACCGTGACGCTCTACGTGCCGGTCACGGGGGTGCAACGCCCCGAGATCGAGGCAGAAGGGGAGCGCCTCTTCTCGTTCCTTGCCCCGGACGCCGATCCCCGCGAGATCCAGCTGGTCGCGTCGACCTAGACCTGCGGCAGCTCGCGGCCCGCGGCCTTGGCGGCGGCCGCCTTCTCAGCCCAGGCACCCAGGACGTTGTCCTTGTGCGGCCGGATCGGGCAGTGCTCGTCGCGGTTGTTGAACTCGTCGCAGTAGCCGAGTGGCACGCACTTCGGCGCGAGGAATGAGCCCAGGAACGGCGAGACCGTGAAGATCTGCTGGCGGATGAGCTGGAACAGCCGGCGGATCTCCCACTGGGCCATCGTGCACAGCCGCAGCCCCGACATGTGGATCAGCGCCCTGAGGTTCGCGGTCATCACGAGGTTCGTGCGGGTCGCATTCGGGAACACGAACCGGGCGTCCTCGCCGGGCAGACCTGCCTCGAGCATCTCGCCGTAGAGCTCGAGCGCGCCGGAGACCTGATCCTCGTAGCGCTCGCGCAGCTCAGCGTCGCCCTCGGCGATGGAGTGCGGCAGCATCGTCGCGGCGCCCTTGAACTTCACGTAGCGCTGGCTCTGCTGGTCGAAGGCCACGCCGGCTCGATGCCGTACGAGCTGGTGGGACAAGGTCCGCGACACACCGCTGATGCCGAACGTGAAGACGATGTGCTCGATGGTGGAGCCGTGGCCGGACTCGATCACCGACGCGATCAGCTTCTGCATCTTCGCCGGGTCGAATTCGCCATCGACCGACTTCCGGAAGATCTCCTCCGGCGGCATCTCCGAGTAGCACGTCCGACAGGCGGTGTAGATGATCGGGACGTAGAACTGCTCGACGATCTCGCGGTTCGGGAAGAGGAGCGTCGCCGTCATCCCGAGCTCGCGGCGCCCGGGGTTCTTGGGGATGCCGGTCTTGGGTCTGGGCGCGGGGATCGGCTCGGCTGCCATCGACCGCCAGTCTAGCCGAACCGAGCTGCCGCCCCAGCCGTCGTCAGGCGGCGTTCCCTAGTCGATCAGTAGTAGTCCGAGCACGACAGGAAGTAGCCGCAGCGGCAGATCAGCTTGCACTTGCGCTCATCCATCCGGGCGCCGCAATTCGCACAGGTAAGGATCACCGTCCCTGGGTCGACGTCCGCGGCTGGCTCGGCCGCGACGCCCTCGTCGAGCATCACGAGCGTCGGCAGCGGGGCGCCCGCGATCGCAGCGCCGACCGGCCCGTCGGGCGCGACCGACTCAGTGGCCATCGAGGACCCCTTCCGGCGTTCCAGCGCCTTCGAGCGCGTATGCGACCGCGTCGTCGAGCGTCATCGCGGCACCCTCGGCGCCGAGCCGCTCCGCCTCGTCGGCCGGCATGTATTGCAGGACATTCGGTCGCATCCCTGCCTGCTCGAAGGCGGTCTCCGTGTACGTTGCCAGACCCGTGCCGGTCTCATTGGTGAGATTCCGGGCGGCGCCGCGAAGCCGTGCCGCACGCGGAAGGTCGTCGAGCTGCACGGCGACCGAGGCGAGGTCGAACAAGGTCAGCGTCAGACCGGCGATGTCGCCGGCCGCATGGAAATGCGTTATCGCATGAGCGACCGCGTCCCGCGCCTCCTCGGTCCGCCGCTGGCGGATCAGCGCGGACCCGAGCATGTGGAGGGACCATGCCTCCATCGTCCGATCCCCCTCATCGCGGAACAACCGGAGGGCCTCGCGGAAGTCGGGTTCCCCACCGGTTTCCGAGCCTGCGAAGTACCTGAGGGTCCCGAGGCCCCAGAGCGCGTTGGCTTCGCCTCGATGGTCCCCGATGCGACGGAACGCGGCCAGAGCGGCCTCGAGGTAGCCCTC
>Ga0207662_10000845_pt1 | contig 14113 bp, 12 predicted proteins | sample KBSS33LmetaG_FD_184338 | JGI IMG/M metagenome (GOLD analysis project Ga0207662, IMG submission 184338) | Switchgrass rhizosphere microbial communities from Kellogg Biological Station, Michigan, USA - KBS S3-3L metaG (SPAdes) (version 2) | ecosystem: Host-associated > Plants > Roots >... | reverse complement strand
GAGCGCCGAGGCCGGCGTCGAGCTCGCGCTCCGCTTCGTCGAACACCTGGCGCGCGACGTAGACGGTGGCGGCCAGCCAGTGCGCGAGCGGAAAGTGCGGCAGCAGGGCGAGCGTCTGGTGCGCCGCGCGGAGGCGCTCCTCGCCCCAGCTGACGTAGGCGAGGCGGAAATGGTGCCGCCAGTTATCGGGTTCGAGCGAGACGGCGCGCTTCGCCGCGGCGCTGGCGTCGAGCCGCTCGCCGCCGCGGTCGAGGACGAAGCCCAGCGTCGCCCACGCCTCCGCCGACTGCGGTTCGAGCCGGCACGCCTCGCGCGCGTGGCGGCTGGCGACCGCAAGCGCCGCCTCGTCAGGCGCCGGATCGGCGCGGGTCATCTCGAACTGCATCGCGCAGGCGTTGGCGAGACCGACGTGGGCCGACGCGTAGTCGGGCGCGGTGTACAAGGCCTGTTCGAACACGGTCCGCGCGCGCCGGACGCGCTCGGCCTCCAGCGATTCGAGCAGCGCCCGTCCTTCGACGAACGCGCGATGCGGCGCGAGCAGCGCGTCGAGCGCCTCGTCGCTTTCACGGACGGCGATCGGCGTCGCCGCGACGGCGAACCGATAGCCGCGCCGCGGCACCGTCTCGATGTAGCCGGCGCCGTCGGAGCGGGCGCCGAGCACGCGGCGCAAACTTGAAATCGCCTGCTCGAGACTGTTGTCGCCAACCGCGACGTCCTTCCAGCCGGCCTGCAGCAGGTCGTCCTTCGCCACGATCTGCCCGGCGCGTGCGACCAGCAGCGCCAGGATGTCGAGCTGCCGATCGGAGATCGCGACTGGTTCGCCGGCGGCGATCAGGCGTCGGCGCGTGAGATCGAGCTCGAACTGCGAGAACGCGAAGCGGCGTCCAGACGGCACCGGCAGATTGTAGGCACAACGATCGCCGATCGCGCGTCCAGGGCGCGAGCCGGCGCGCTGCGGCGCGTGCAGACTCGCGCAACGTTCGGAATCGGCGATAGAACGCGATCACGTAGCGCAGCCCGTCAGGGCCGCACGCAGGCGGTACAATCGATCCACCCCCCGCAGCAGCTCGGAGTGTGTATGCCCAGAAAAGTTGTCGCCGCGGTATGCCTTGCGGTCGCGGCGCTCGCCACCGGCCTGTTCCTGTGGGTGCGGGCGGTCTTCACCGACGACATCGTCCGCAGCGCGCTCGCGTCGCAGCTGTCGAGCGCGCTCGGACAGCCGGTGACGATCGGCGGCATCGGCGCCGGCCTCTATCCGCGCGTGACCGTGAACCTGAAAGATGTGGCGATCGGCGAGCCGGCGAGGATTCGCGTCCGGACGCTGCACGTCGGCGCCAGCCTCGGCGCGCTGCTCTCGCGGCGGATCGAACACGCACGCCTCGAGCTCGCCGACGCGCGGATCGAGCTGCCGCTGCCGCCTTTCGCGTTCGCGAGCGCGGCGCCGGCGCCGGCGACATCCGGCCGTGCGCCGGTCGAGCTCGTATCGGTCGATGCCGTCGTGCTGCGTAATGTCGAAGTGATCAGCGGCGGCCGCAGCATGACTGGCGACATCGACGTCGTGCCCGAAGGGCGCGGCGCCACGATCCGCAAGGTACGGCTGCGGACCGACGACGCCACGATTGACGTCAGCGGGCAGCTGACCGATCTCTCCGGACCCGCCGGCACTCTCTCGATCAAGGCCGGCGCGCTCAACTTCGATCGCCTGCTCGCGTTTGCCAACGCGTTCGCGGCCGGCAGCGGCATGACGCCAGCCGCGCCGGCCCCGGGACACCGAAGCGGATCGAGCGCGCGGCCCGCTGCGGCGCCGATGAACGTGGCGATGGAGCTCGCTGCCGATCGCGCGACGATTGGCACGCTCGTCCTCGACAAGCTTTCCGGCAAGGCACGCCTGACGAACGACGCGATGCGGCTGGACCCGATCGACTTCGGCGTCTTCGGTGGGCACTACAACGGGTCGATCGTGTTCCGCCTCAGCGACACGCCGGACATCGGATTGCGCGCGACGCTTACCGGCGTCGACGTCGCCGCCGCGACGCGTTTTGCCGGCAGCCCTGGCACGATCTCGGGCACGCTGTCCGGCCGGCTGAATATCACTGGGCGAGGACTCACCGCCGCGTCGCTCCTGCAGTCGGCGCACGGCGGCGCGCGCCTCGACATCGTCAACGGTGTGGTCAACAACCTCGGCCTGGTGCGCAACATCGTCGTCGCGACGTCGGGCCGCGCCGATGCCGGCGGCGGCGCGGCCAGTCGCGACGAGCCATTCAGCAGGCTTGGCACCACGCTCACGATCGCTGGCGGATCGGCGAGCACGACCGACCTGCGCTTCGAGTCGCCGGACCTGCTGCTCGGCGCAACCGGCACGCTGCATCTCGACGGCAGCAGCGTCAACCTGGCCGGGCGCGCGCAGCTGTCGGAAGAGCTCTCGCGCCAGGCCGGTCGCGATCTCGTGCGCTACACCGAGGAGGGGGGCCGGGTCACGCTGCCGGTGACGGTGACCGGTTCGGCCGCCGCGCCGCACGTCCGGATTGACGTTGCCGACGCCGCGAAGCGTGCGGTGGTCAACCGCGCCACCGAGGAAGGTCAGAAGACGCTCAAGAAAGCGCTCGATTCGCTGTTCAAGCGCTGACGAGGATCTGTTCGATCTGCCGCAGGTGATTGACGTCGTGGCCCGCGGTCATGCGCACGACGTCTGCGATCGATTCCTGTCCGCGTTCGGAGTGGACGCCATAGTGCGCCCACTGCTCAGCGTCGAGCGCGTCGAGCAGCGCCAGATTCGCGTCGCGCAGCACGCGGAACAACTGCACTGACGCCTGCGGCTCGCGCGCATCGTAGTGGCCGCTGGTCACCCAGCGGTCCTGGTCGTAGGCGACGATCGACGTCCCCGGCGAGCCGAGAATCAACCGCAGCCGGTAGCCGATGACGATTTCGGCGTCCGCGAGGTGGGCGGCGATTTCGCTGACCGACCATCGATCGGGTGCCGGCCGCTTGCGGAGATTAGCGGTCGATACGCCGGCGATCAATTGTCCGAGCCGCGCCGCGGTTGCCGCCTGCACGTCGATCGGCTCGCGGCCGTCGACGTACTGACGAATGCGCTGCGTGTACTGTGTCGGTGTCTCGATCATCGGTCCTCCGGATTGGCGTCACGACATGACGTACCGTCGCGGCCTGCCGGCGTCAAAACCTGCGCTACGGTGCGCGCGGCGGCGCGATGCCAAGGCTCATCGCCGGACGGAGCGTCAGGATTTCAATCGTGCGCTTCACGACGAGTGTGTTGACGTGATCTGGAAGCGAACGGTCGGTGCCATCGCTCACAATTGACGCGAGCGTCGGCCGCGGCCGCAGCCTGACGTAGCGCGGCCCCGCGCCGCCGGCGATCGTTCGATACCACAGCGTCTCGTCCCGCAGCGCCGCCTGAGTACCGCGAACTGCCGCCTCGAACGCGCGTTCGGCGCCAACCGCGACGTCGACGGTCGTCAGCTCGAGACGCGCGGTCGGCGTCGGCACGCCGGCGCCGCGCGACAGCGCCGGCAGAAACTCGTAGAGCGCGTTGCCCAGAAACTGCGCGTGCGGCAGAACGTTGAGGACGTTGTCGCGTTCATCGTCGGCTGGAGCGACCGGCGTATCGAGGCTGGCCGCTGAATGTCCGAACGACGCATACACGAACCAGCGCTGGCGCTCGCCAAAGGTGATCGTCCAGCCGTACCAGACCCAGCTGTCCCCGGCCTGCTGATGCCACGCGAGATGGCGCATGTAGCCGGCTTCGAAATCGACTGTGTCGCCGTCGTTCGGCCGGAGGACGGCGATCCGCGCGTACGGCGCATCGCCCTCGGACACTGACGTTGGTGTCTGCTGCGCGCCGGCGCCAGCGGACGATGCCAGCACGATCAGCAACCGAGCGACACGCGCGCGACGGCGATGGGCCATGCCAGGCATCGTAGCGAAGGGCGGCGCGTCGATTTGCGACAGAGATCCGTCCAAATCCGCCAGCGTCGGCGTTGTGCCTTGCCTAGGCGCCGCACCCGGCGAGATAGTGATCGCACGCATGTCCCCGTCGTCCAGGAAGCCGCGCCTACGTCGCGACGCCGCGAGCCGCCGCATCGTGGTCGTCGTCGTCCCTCCGGTCGACGAACTCGATCTCGTCGGTCCGCTCCAGGTGTTCAACTCGATCAACCGGCTGGCCGGCCGGCCGATCTACACCATCGAGGTGGTCACGCGCGGCGACCGGTTGACGATCGACGGTGAAGGCGGCGTGCTGACCTTCGTCGCCCGCCATCACTTCAGCAAGGTCGAGGGCGCGTGCGACTCGGTGCTCGTCGTGTGCGGCCTGGGGTCGCGATCGGTCCGCGATCCGGCGCTCTCGGCCTGGCTGACGAAGATGTCCGCGGCCGTCCGGCGCCTCGGCGCGGTGTGCGTCGGCGTCTTTCTCCTCGCCGAAGCCGGCCTCCTCAACGGCCGCCGCGCGACGACGCACTGGCGATACGGGCGCGAGCTGGCGGCGCGTCATCCGGCCGTGCGCGTCGAGCACGATCCGCTGTGGGTCAAGGACGGCAACATCTACACATCGGCCGGCATCTCCGCCGGCATCGATCTCGCGCTCGCCTGGGTCGAGGAGGATTGCGGCGCGGCGCTCGCGCACGAAGCGGCCCGCGAGCTGGTCCTCTTCCTGCGCCGGCCTGGCGGTCAGCCGCAGGTCAGCGTGTCGCTCGCGTCACAGGCGTCGGAGATGGCGTCGATCGGCGAGCTGCAGATCTGGATCGCCGAGCATCTCGAGCGGCGCCTGTCGGTCGAGGAGCTCGCCGGCCGGATGGCGATGAGCGTGCGCAACTTCGAGCGCGTGTTCACGCGCGAGGTGGGCACGACGCCGTCGCAGTACGTGCTGCAGACGCGCGTCGAGGCGGCGCGCCGCCTGCTCGAACGCGGCGACGGCGGCCTGAAGCGGGTCGCCGCGACCGCCGGGTTCGGCAGCGTCGACGTGATGCGCCGCGCCTTCGTCCGCCTGCTGGGGATCACGCCGCGACGCTATCGCGAGCTCGCCGAAGCGGCCGCGGCCGATTGAACAGGTTCAGCGCGGCGCGCCGCCGGGCGCCCTGGGCGCCACCGGCAGGCGCAAATCGAACGAGAACGTCGATCCCTCGCCCGGCGCGCTCTTGACGGTCACCGCGGTTCCGTAGAGCGCCAGCAGCTTGCGCGTGATCGCCAGCCCGAGGCCGGTGCCGCCGAACCGCATCGCCGTCTCGTAGCTCGCCTGCGTGAACTCGTTGAAGATCCGATCGAGCACGTCGGGCGCCATGCCGATGCCGGTATCGGCCACGGCGATCGCCAGGGTCACGGCATCAGTGGCCACCTCGCGCACCGCAACGGTGAGTGCCACGCTGCCGCTATCGGTGAACTTGATGGCGTTGCCAACCAGGTTGGTCAAGATCTGCCGGATCGCGACCGGATCGCCGATCACGAACGGCGGCACGCCCGGCTCGACCGACGATCGCAGCATCACGCCCTTTTCCCGCGCTGCCGTCTGAAACGTCGAGATCACGTCGTCGACGACGTCGCCGAGCGGAAACGGCGTCTCGACGAGCGCGAAACTGCTCGATTCCGCCTTGCTCAACTCGAGCACATGATTGAGCAGGTTGAGCATGTTGTCGGACGAGGACTTCAGCAGGCGGACGAGGCGCCGCTGCGATTCGGAGAGCTCGCCGCGTTCGAGCAGCTGAACGACGCCCATCAGTGCGTTCAGCGGGTTGCGGATGTCGTGGCTCAGCATCGCGAGCAGCGCGGCCTTGTCCTTGGCCGCCTGCTCGGCCTTGCGCCTGGCGAGGAGCAGCTCGCGCTCGTAGCGGCGTCGATCGGTGGCGTCGAACAGCGTCATCCGGTTGAAGAGCGGCGAGCCATCGCGGTCGCGCCGCTCGCGGGCGTTGACCAGGACCGGCAGGATGCGGCCGTCGCGGCACACCACGTCGAGCGCGATCTCGTTGACGAAGCCCTGCATCCGCAGCAGCGGCGCGTAATGCGTTTCGTAATACATCCGCGAGCCGATCGTCAGCAGCGTCTGAATCCTGGTCGACAGAATCGAGTCGCGCGACGCGCCCACCCAGTCGAGCAGCGTGCGGTTGACCCTGACGATCGTGCCGTCGGGCAGCGTCGATACGTAGCCGCACGGCGCGTCCTCGTACAACTCCTCGGCGCGTTCCTCGAGCAGCGCGGCGTCGACGCGCGGAGCCTCGTCCGGGTGGCTCATGACAGCGAGCGGATGAACGTCTGAATCGCCTCGATGGTCTCGGCTGGCGCGCTGAGGTTCGGACAGTGGCCGGTCGCCTTCATCAGCACGAGCCGGCTGGCCGGCATGTGCGCGTGCACGTACTCGCCGACCGCAGTCGGCGCGATCACATCGTCCGAGCACTGCAGCACCAGCGCCGGCGTGGCGACGGCCGGCAGGTCGCGGCGGTTGTCGGAGAAGAATGTGACGCGGGCGAAATGCGAGGCGATGTCCGGATCGGTGCGGCAGAAGCTGTTGGTCAGCTCGGCGCCGAGCTCGGGGCGATCGGCGTTGCCCATGATCACTGGCGCCATCGTGCTCGACCAGCCCAGATAGTTGCTCTCGAGCGACGTCAGCAGCCCCTCGATGTCCTGCGCCGAGAACCCGCCGACGTAGCCGTCGTCGTCGATGTAGCGCGGCGACGGGCCGACGAGGACCAGCGCCTTGAACAGTCCGGGCTCGCGTCTGGCCGCGAGCACGCCAATCATCGCGCTCACCGAATGCCCGACCAGGATGACGCTGGACAGGTCGAGCGCGTGGCAAATCTCCAGCACGTCGGTGGCGTAGCCGTCGAGCGTCGAGTACTTGCGCCGGTCGTAGGCGGAGGCGTCCGAGTGCCCGGCGCCGACGTGATCGAACAGGACGACGCGGTGCGAATCGGCGAACGCCGGCGCGACGAAGCGCCACATGTTCTGGTCGCAGCCGAAGCCGTGCGCGAAGACGATCGGCTCGCGGCCGTCGCCGTACGTGTGCACGTTGTTCCTGCGAATGACGTCCATGGTGTGATCGGCGCAGCGAGCCTCGCGGCGCGCGCTGCAGCGGTGATCATGAATCGAAGCTGCGCCGCGTGCAACCGCAGCAGGAATCAGCTGGGCGTTACGAATGCCGCCGCGTGGTCGGCCGCCCAGTGTCGGAACGAACGCGCCGGCTCGCCGGTGACGTCGGCGATCGTGCTGGTGACGAGCGCGGGACGATCGGTGGCCGCGCCGTACGCGGTCAGCAGCATGTCCGCAATCGAGGGCGGCATCATCGCGGCCAGGTACTGCCGCGCCGCCGCTGGCGAGAGCTCCTCGTACTGCAGCGCGCGGCCGATCGCGTCGCCGATGATCTCCACCTGCTCGCGCTGGGTCAGCGATTCCGGCCCGGTGAGCACGTACTCGCTGCCGTCGTGGCCGGCGTCGCAGATTGCGCGAACGGCAGCCGCGGCAATGTCGTGCTCGTGAACCGGCGCGGTCGCCGCCGTGGCGTAGTACCAGCGCACCACGTTGCCGCTGCGAATCTGCGGACCCCACCACCGCAGCGAGTTGATTGCGAACGGACCGGGACGCAGAAATGTCCACTGCAGCCCTGACTGTTCGATCAGCTGTTCGAGGCCGGCATGCACGGCGCGCAGGGCGTTCGGCTGCTGATAGAAAGGGTGCGGCGTCCGGTGCGGCGACGTCAGCAGGACGACTGATTTCGCCTGCGACGCAATCCGCTGCACCGCCGCCGCGGCGGGTGCCAGCGGCAATTGCCACACGAGAAACACGGCGTCGATGTCGCGCAGGCAGGCGTCGAGGGTGTCCGGTGCCGACAGATCACCGCGCACGGCTTCGACCTCGGCTGGCAGATTCGCTGTCTCGGGCCGCCGGCTCATCGCGCGCACGTGACAGCCGGTGGCGGTCAGCTGGGCTACGACCTCGCGACCGATGTTCCCGGTCGCGCCGGTCACGAGGATCCGTTTCATCGGGCGGCGATCATCGCATCGATCGGCGCCGCGTGTGCTCGAAAAGGAACCGCGGCGCCGCGGAATTCGTCTCACCACGCCGTAGGCGTCGGCCATGCCAGGAGGCCTCATGCGCACGTGGCTCGCAGCGGCGATCGTCGGAACAACGGTGGCCGCCGGCGCAGTGTCGGCTCAGGACACGCGAACGTCGAGTTCGCTCGAGCGGCCCTTCCCGGCGAACGGCCGCGTCACGATGGATCTCGTCGCCGGCGACTACCAGATCACCGGCAGCCCGGAGAACCGCGTCCGCCTCGAGTGGAGCGTCCGCGACGCCGACAAGCTGGCCAGAGTGGAAGCTCGCGCCGAGGTGCGCGACCGCGACCTGCGCATCACGACCGACGGGCCGAGCAACAACCATCTGAAGTTCACCATCCAGGTGCCGACCCAGTCCGACCTCCACGTCCGGCTCACGGCCGGCGATCTGACGATCGAAGGCATTCGCGGCAACAAGGACGTCGAGCTGCGGGCCGGCGACCTGCGCATCGACGTCGGCCGCGCCGAGGACTACAACAAGGTCGACGCCGGGCTGTGGGCCGGCGACCTGAAGGCGTCGGCGTTTCAAATCTACAAGGAAGGCCTGTTCCGCTCGTTCGACTGGAGCGGCAGCGGTCCGTACCGGCTCCACGCGCACCTCCTCGCGGGCGACCTCTACCTGTACACGAAATCCGATCGCTAGACGTCAGCCCGCGCTCCGAACATCAGACCGCAACCGCAAAGACCGCAAAGACCGCAAAGACGAGCGTGCGCCGCACGTCGGCGCGCGCACCGTCGCGATCTTCGCTTCCTTCGTACGTTCTGGTTCCGTAGGCCGAGATGCAGCGTCACACGCATTTCTTTGCGGTCTTTGCGGTCTTTGCGTTTAGCTGTACTGCCGCAAACACCCGCCACACCGCCGGTTCGGGCCGCCGGCCGATATAATCGCGGTCAGTGGCGTCCTCGCAGTCGAACAGGAATCTGGCCGCCGGGCGTGCGGCCCTGGAGGCCGGCGCCTGGCAGCAGGCGCAACGCGCCTTTGCGGCGGCGCTGGCCGCCGACGAGACGCCGGAAGCGCTCGAAGGCCTCGGTCTGGCGGCCTGGTGGCTCGACCTCGCCGACGTCGTGTTCGATTCGCGCGAGCGCGCCTATCGCGCCTATCGGCAGCGCGGCGATGTGGTCGCCGCCGCCCGCGTCGCCGTCTGGATCGCCTGGGACAGCGCCGCCTTTCGCGGCGAGGATGGCGTCGCCAACGGCTGGCTCCAGCGCGCGCGGCGGCTGCTCGCCGGGCAGCCCGACGCGCCCGAGCATGCCTTCCTGGCCGAGCGCGCCGCCGTCTTTGCGCTGCTCGACGAGGGCGATCCGGAAGCCGCGCAAGCGCTGGCCCAAGAAGCCATCCGCATCGGACAGGCGATCGGCGCCACGGATCACGAGATGGTTGGCCGCGCGCTGCACGGCTTCGCATCGGTGACGATGGGCCGCATCCCGGAAGGATTGCGCGAGCTCGACGAGGTCAGCGCTGCGATCCTCGCCGGCGAGTTGAGCGATCGCGTGCTGATTGGCGTCGCCGGCTGCTATCTGATCGCGGCGTGCGATCGGGCGCGCGATCACGGACGCGCCATCCAGTGGTGCGACCGCATCAAGCAGTACAGCCGCAAGTGGGGCCTGAAGCCGCTGTTCGCCGTCTGTCGAACGCAGTACGCGTCAATCTGCATCTCGCGCGGCGCGTGGGACGAAGCCGAACGGGAGTTGACCGATGCCTGCGACGAGCTGGCCATCTGCCGCCCGGGGATGACCACCGACGGACTCGCCCGGCTCGGCGAGCTGCGGCGGCGCCAGGGACGCGTCGACGAGGCTGCGTCGCTCTTCGAACGCAGCGGCGGCCATCCGATTGCGCTGCTCGGACGCGCGGCGATGGCACTCGACCAGAGCGATGCACGACAGGCCGCGGAGCTCGCCGAGCGGCATCTGCGGCGGCTGCCGGCAAAGAATCGGACCGAGCGAGCCGCGGCCCTGGAACTGCTGATCCGCGCCCACGCCGCGCCCGGGCGCGACGGCGATCGCGACCGCGCCGGCGCCGCACTTCATGAACTCCGGACGATCGCGGCCGCCGCGACCACCTCGCCTTTGCTGGCGTCGGCGAGCCAGGCCGCCGGCCTGATGGCGCTCGCGGCCGGCGATCTCGACGTCGCGCGCCGCGAGCTCGAAGACGCCGTCGATCTGTTCGAGAAGAGCGCCGCACCGTTCGAAGCCTCGCGCGCGCGCGTCGACCTCGCCTGCGTGCTGGAGCGGCTCGGCCGCACCGATGCGGCGCTCATCGAGGTCGATCGCGCGCTCGAAGTGCTCCTGCGCCTTGCCGCGCGCGGCGAAGTCGCCGCCGCCGAAGTGGTGCGCGAGCGGCTCACCGCGCCGCCACCGGCAGCAGCCATCGACGCTGCGCGCGACACCAATGGCCTGACGGCGCGTGAAGTCGAAGTCCTCAGGCTCGTGTCGACCGGGCTCAGCAACCACGCGATCGCCGACCGCCTGTGCATCAGCGAGCACACGGTGCACCGGCACATCGCGAACCTGCTGGCGAAATTCGACGTTCCGTCGCGTTCGGCGGCGGTCGCCCACGCGGCACGCCTCGGCTTGATTTGAACCTGATGGCCCGAACGGGCCATTTGTGCCTCGCCCCCGAAAATGACCCGATCCGGCGAAGCGCCGCGCCGCGGCGCGTTGCTAGAGTGGCGGCATGTCAACCACCGCATTCCAGACCGGCACGCCCGAGCGTGCCAGCACGCACGCCAGCGCCCTCGCCGTTCGTCTCGAACAGGGCGCCCGTGCGCTCACGGCCTTTGCGATCAGCCTGACCGACGACGAGTGGCAGGCCCGCATCCCGCACGACGGCCGCACAGTCGGGGTCGTCGTGCATCACGTCGCCAGCGTGTATCCGCTCGAGATCCAGCTGGCGCAGACCGTTGCCGACGGGAAGCCGGTCACCGGCGTGACCATGGCGGACGTCGACGCGATGAATGCCGCCCACGCGGCTGAGAACCGCGCGGTCACGAAAGCCGCGGCGCTCGAACTGCTGTTCCGCAACAGCACCGCAGCCGCGGCCGCAATCCGCGAACTGAGCGACTCACAGCTCGCCACCGCCGCGCCGGTCTCGCTCTACGATGACGCGCCGCTGACGTGCCAGTTCGTGCTCGAGGATCACGCGGTCCGGCACAGCTATCACCACCTCGCCGTCATTCGCCGCGCGCTGCGGCCGTAACACTGGGGTTCAAATTCACGTAGCGCAGCCCTCGAGGGCTGCCCGGCGCGGCCACCGGAGGCCTGAAGGCCTGCGCGACCGTGGCCCGCGCGTAAACCAACCGGTCGGAGGGACAGAGCCATGACCACGACAGTCAACGACGCCGCGACCACGCCGTCGGCGTCTTCGATCAAAACCCGCCAGCAGGCCACGTGGGCCTCCGGCGATTACGCGGTGATTGGCACCACGCTGCAGATTGTCGGCGAGCAGCTGTGCGAGGCCGTGGATGTGTGCGCCGGCGAGCGCGTGCTCGACGTCGCCGCCGGCAATGGCAACGCGACGCTTGCGGCGGCGCGACGCTTCGCGCAGGTCACCTCCACCGATTACGTGCCGGCGCTGCTCGACGTCGGCCGCCGTCGCGCCGAGGCAGAAGGGCTCGCGGTCACGTTCGAAGTTGCCGATGCCGAGGCGCTGCCCTATCCCGACGCGAGCTTCGACGTGGTGCTCTCGACCTTCGGCGTGATGTTCACCGCGGCGCAGGAGCAGGCGGCGGGCGAACTGCGGCGCGTGTGCCGACCGGGCGGGCGGATCGGCCTGGCCTGCTGGACGCCAACCGGCTTCCTCGGCGATCTGTTCAAGGTGGTGGGAAAGCACGTTCCGCCGATGCCGGGCGTCCGCTCTCCGCTCCTGTGGGGCACCGAAGCGCACATCCGGACGCTGTTTGAGGACGCGACGTCGATCAAGCCGACCCTCCGGCAGTTCGTGTTCCGCTATCGCTCCGCCGAGCACTTCGTGGAAGTGTTCCGCGCGTTTTACGGACCGGTGCACAAGGCGTTTGCGTCGCTCGATGCCGCGCGGCAGGCTGGGCTCGACGCCGACCTGGTGTCGCTGCTCCGCCACGCCAACCGCGGCGGCGGCAGCGGCCTCGTCGTCCCGGCCGAGTACATGGAGACGGTGATCACGCGATAAGGCGGCGCTGCGATCGCGTGCGCCGTGGGACGGACAGGCCGGGCAGGCCGGGCACGTCGGGCGGGTCGAACGGCCACAGGTCAGCGGCTTTTGGATAGACCCATCGTCGTGATCGGGTGATGAGAGGGATCGCAACGTGTTGACGAGTGAAACGCAGACGCGCGCGTGCCGGACGGCGCCGATCGAGATGTCCGGCGACGCGTTCCGACGGCTAGGCCACGCGTTGATCGACCAGATCGGTGACTGGCTCGAGGCGCTGCCAGACGGTCCGGTGCTGCGCGACGAGTCGCCGGCCGACGTACGCCGGGCGCTGCAGGCCGATCGCGGGCTGCCCGAAGCGGGCACGGACGCCGGCGCACTGCTCGACGAAGCGGCGGCGCTCCTCTTCCGCCACTCGCTCTTCAACGGGCACCCGCGCTTCTTCGGCTACATCACGTCGAGTCCGGCGCCGATCGGCGCGCTCGGCGATCTGCTCGCGTCGGCGGTCAATCAGAACGTCGGCGCGTGGCGGTTGGCGCCGATGGCCACCGAGATCGAGCGGCAGACGATCCGCTGGATCGCCGAGCTGATCGGCTTTCCCGCCACCGCCGGCGGGCTGCTGGTAAGCGGCGGCAACATGGCAAACTTCGTCTGTTTCCTCGCCGCACGGACCGCAAAGGCGGGCGCCGCCGTGCGAACCACGGGGCTGCGCGCGACGAACGCGCCGCTTCGCGTCTACGCGTCGGTGGAGACGCACACGTGGATTCAGAAGGCGGCGGATCTGTTCGGCCTCGGCACCGATGCGATCCGCTGGATTCCAACCGATGACCACCAGCGGATGAACACCGCCGCACTCGAACAGCAGATCGTCGTCGACGCGCAGAACGGCGACCTGCCGTTCCTCGTCGTCGCCACCGCCGGATCGGTGAGCACCGGCGCCGTCGATCCGCTCGAGGAGATTGCGAGGGTGTGCCGCCGCCACGACGTCTGGTTCCACGTCGACGGCGCGTACGGCGCGCTGGCGGCGCAGGTTCCTGGCGCGCCGCCGAGCCTGCTCGCGGTCGCCGACGCCGACTCGCTGGCCGTCGATCCGCACAAGTGGCTGTATGCGCCGCTCGAGGCCGGCTGCGCGCTGGTGCGGCGGCCGGTGGATCTGCAGCGGACATTTTCGTACCACCCGACCTACTACCATTTCGACGACCAGGTCACGAACTACTACGACTACGGGCCGCAGAACTCGCGCGGCTTTCGCGCGCTGAAGGTGTGGCTCGCGCTGCGTCAGGTCGGCCGCGCCGGCTACCACGACATGATCGCCGACGACATCCGCCTCGCGCAGACGCTGCACGCCCTGGTGCAGCAGCATCCGGATTTCGAGGCGTTGACGCAGCACCTCAGCATCACGACCTTCCGCTACGTGCCGCGCGACCTGCAGGCGGCGCCGCAGACCGACGACACGAAGGCCTACCTGCAGGATCTGAATCGGGAGCTGCTGGCGCGGCTCGAGCGCAGCGGCGAGGCATTCCTGTCCAACGCGATGATCGGCGAGCGCTTCGCGCTGCGCGCGTGCATCGTCAACTTCCGCACGTCAGCGGCCGACATCGAGGCGCTGCCGCCACTGATCGCGCGGCTGGGCCGCGAGGTCGACGGCGAGATGCGACGGGTCGCTCGTCAGATCTAGAGCTTCAACGCAAAGACCGCACGCCTCCTTCGTGCGTCTTCGTGGCTTCGCCGCTTCGTGGTTCCGGCAGGCAGCCACGGTCCGGCTGAAGCCGGACACTACGGGAAATGGCTTCGCGGTCTCCAGGAGTGAGAAGTGCGGGTATAGTCCTTCCGATCGGTCGAACCACGTCACGAATGTCGGGAGGTCTCATATGCAACAGCATCGCGTCGCGATGAACGTCGCGGTGATCGCGGCGGTCGTCGTGGCTGCGCACGCATC
>Ga0207662_10000842_pt1 | contig 14128 bp, 11 predicted proteins | sample KBSS33LmetaG_FD_184338 | JGI IMG/M metagenome (GOLD analysis project Ga0207662, IMG submission 184338) | Switchgrass rhizosphere microbial communities from Kellogg Biological Station, Michigan, USA - KBS S3-3L metaG (SPAdes) (version 2) | ecosystem: Host-associated > Plants > Roots >... | reverse complement strand
GCCGGGCCGTGTCCATCCAGACGGGCAGCACGCCGGTCTCGGTCAGATAGATATGTCCAATGCGTACGTGGTCGTCGTCGGTGATGTAGCCGTTCTGCCGCAGCAGCTCCGCATAGATCGCCATCTGCGCGCTCTCGGCCAGTTCGCTACCGGATATCGGCTTGCCAGTCTTGTAGTCGGCCACGCACAGCGTGCCATCGGCGCTGAGTGGCACCACGGTCATCCCCGCCACCGCTCTGTTCGGAAGCGGCTGCACCGCCGACGCCACCGGGAACACGACGTTCTGGAAGTAGATCTGCCCCGCGTAGCCGTTGTTGTAGAGGCCGACGATGTTGCCTGACGTCGGGCACGCGACCGCTTGCCAGGTCACGCCGCTCGTCGCGTGGCCGGTCGTGGCTCCCTGACCGAGGCCGAGCGCGACCGCCGCCGACGTGCTGAGATCGATGTGCTGCGCCGACGGGCAGGTCGCGCACGCGTCGACGACCGTCGCGATGATCGACTTCCCCATCCAGGTGACTTGCACGCACATGCCGCAGTACTTGCCCTGGCCGAAGCTGCCGCTCGGGAAGGCGGCGAAGTGGGGCGACGTGCCGGTGTTCGGCACGGTCTCCGTGATCCCCGACGGACAGGTGCCGCCGGTGCTGCCCGCCTGCGTGCCGCAGTAACCGCAGTACGTCTTGTAGGTCGGGCAGCCCTGGCCCATCGCCGTTCCCTGGCTGAACCAGTAGCAGGTGAGCTCGCCGTTGGTGGTGCCGGGGCCGCCGCTCCAGGTGCAGCCGCTGCCGCCGTCCATGACGGCGGCGACGCAGCGGCCGTTGGTGTTGTCGCAGCGCTGGCTGGCGGTGCAGGCGGCGCACGCGGCGCCGCCCATGCCGCACTGGCCGTTGGATTGGCTGGCGTAGGCGACGCAGGTGGTTCCGTTGCAGCAGCCGTTCGGGCACGAGGTCGCGTTGCAGACGCAGGCGCCGCCGCTCGAGCAGGTGGTGCCGCTGGGGCAGGAGGTGCACGAGCCGCCGTTGATGCCGCAGGTCTGCGCCGTCGGCGGAGAATGGCACTGCTTGTTCGAATCGCAGCACCCGCCCGCGCACGAGGACGCGTTGCAGACGCACATGCCGTTCGAGCAGGTCTGACCAGTCGCGCACGCGGTGCACGACGCGCCGCCGGTGCCGCAGGTGCCGTTGCTGGAGGTGCGGCACATACCGCTCGAATCGCAGCAGCCGCTGGGGCAGGAGGTGGCGTTGCAGACACAGTTGCCGTTCGAGCAGGCCTGGCCGGTCATGCACGCCTTGCACGAGGCGCCGTTCACGCCGCAGGTGCCGGTCGCGGAGGTGCGGCACTGGCCGCTCGAGTCACAGCAGCCGCTGGGGCAGGAGGTGGCGTTGCAGACGCACGCGCCGTTCGAACAGGCCTGGCCGGTCGCGCAGGCCGTGCAGGCGTTGCCGCCGGTGCCGCAGGTCGCGGCGGCCGATGTGCGGCACATGCCGCTCGAATCGCAGCAGCCGCCCGGGCAGGAGGTGGCGTTGCAGACGCACGCGCCCTGCGCGCTGCATGCCTGGTTCGCGGCGCAGGCGACGCACTGGCCGCCGTTGGCGCCGCACTGCCCAGCGGAGGCGGTGACGCACTGGCCGCTCGCGCAGCAGCCGTTGCAGCTCATGCTGCCGCAGCTGCAGGCGCCGTTGCTGCACGTCTGACCCGACGCGCACATGCCGCAGGCGTTGCCGGCCGAACCGCACGCCGTCGCCGATTGCGCCGACAGCGCCACGCAGCGTCCCTGCGAATCGCAGCAGCCGTTCGGGCACGACGTCGGATTGCAGACGCACTTGCCGGACGTGTCACAGGTCTGCCCGGCGGCGCACGCGGTGCAGGCGGCGCCGGCCGTCCCGCAGGTGGCGGCCGCCTGACTGGCGTGGGGAACACAGGTGCCGTTCGACTGGCAACAGCCGTTCGGGCAGGAGGCGGGCGTGCAGGCGCACTTGCCGGTGGCGTCGCAGGCCTGTCCCGCGGCGCAGGCGGTGCACGCGCCGCCGGCGCTGCCGCACGTTTGATCCGTGGCGGTCGCGCACAGCCCGGCGGTGGTGCAGCAGCCGGCGCATGCGGCGAGATCGCAGGCGCAGGCGCCCTGCGTGCAGGTCTGCGACGGCGCGCAGGCGGTGCACGCGGCGCCCGCCTTGCCGCAGGCGGCGGTGGTCGGCGGCGAGATGCAGGCGCCGTTCTGATCACAGCAGCCGTTCGGACACGACGTGGCCGAGCAGGGCGGTGGGCCGCTGCCGCCTGTGCCGCCGGTGCCGGCGGATCCCGACGTGCCTGCCGTGCCCGAGGCGGCGCCCGCGCCGCCACGGCCGGCGGTTGCGGTGACGCCGCCCGTGCCGATGCCGCCCGTGCCTGCGGTCGAGGTGCTGCCGCCGGTCCCGGCGGCCGACGTTCCACCGGTCGTGCCGGCGATGTTCGTGCCGCCGACGCCGTCGGGCCCTGTCCCCCCGCCGCCCGTCGAGGGTCCCGACTGACCCATGCAGCCGGCGAGTGACACGACGCAGACGCACGTCGCGAAGCGAAGCCAATAAAAATGCATAGACGTCCTTTTTATCAAGGGATCGCTATCCGACCAATCTTCCTTTGTGGGCGTTGGTGCGCCACGCGTCGCGTTTCTGTCGCGCCCGATCATTTTTTTCTGACCGGAATGCCGGGACCACCGCGCACAGCGTTGGTACGGAAGGCCGAGAAAACTCATGACGAGCTTACGCGTGGCGATCCTGGCGGCGTTGGTGTTCGGGGGCTGCAGCTTTTCACCGGGCGCGGCGCCGCCGAGCGGAGGTGGCGGCGCGGGCCTGATTGGGTTCGGCGGCCATGGAGGCATAGGCCAGGGACCGTGCACCGGGCTCCAATGCCAGCAGTCCACGTGCAAGATGGGAAACTGCACGCAGCCCGCGTGCACGGGCGGCGTCGTCACGACCCTGTCCGGGAAGGTGTACGACCCGGCCGGAAAAGTTCCGCTGTCCAACGTGGACGTCTTCATTCCGAACACGGCGCTCGCCGACTACACCGACGGTCCGGCCTGCGACACCTGCGCGATGGCGCTGTCGGGCTCGCCGGTCGTGAAGACGAAGACCGACACCGCGGGGAACTTCAGCCTCGGCACCACGGCCTCCGACGTTCCGGCGGGCAGCAACATCCCCCTCGTCATCCAGGTCGGCCGCTGGCGGCGGCAGGTGACGATCACCACCGTCGCCGCCTGCGCGGACACGCCCGTGGCCGCGGACATGACGCGCCTGCCGCGCAACCAGGGCGAGGGCCACCTGCCGAAGATCGCGCTGACCACGGGCGGAGCGGACGCGCTGGAATGCCTGCTGCGAAAGATCGGCATCTCCGACTCCGAGTTCACGCCCGAGTCCGGTCCGGGGCGGGTGAACTTCTTCGCGGGCGTGAACGGAACGAATTCGTTCAACGCCACCATGGGTGGCGCGGCCTTCACGTCCGTCGCGCCGTGGTGGGACGACGTCGCCAACCTGCGCAAGTACGACATGATCCTGCACTCGTGCGAGGGCACGGAGAACCCGACCAACAAGAGCATGCAGGCGCGGATGGCGCTGCAACAGTACGCGGACGCGGGCGGGCGCGTGTTCGCGTCGCACTGGCACAACTACTGGTTCGAGCACGGGCCGACGCCCTGGCCGACCATCGCCAACTTCCAGCACCAGGCTGACCTGGCGATCCCGTTCACGGCGACGATCGACACCAGCTTCACGCGCGGCGCGGAGCTGGCGCAGTGGCTGATGAACGTGGGCGGCTCGACCGCCTACGGCCAGCTGGAGATTCGCGGCGCCCAGCACACGATCAACACGGTGGGGACCGGCCGCCAGTGGATCTACAGCACGACGCCGCAGTCGGTGCAGTACCTCGACGCGACCACGCCGTTCCAGGGCGCCGCCTGCGGGCGCGTCGTGCTGAGCGACATCCACGTGTCGCAGGGCGGGTCGTCGTCGACCGAGGACGACTCCGACCCCAGCCTGCCGTACCCCGACGGCTGCCGCACGATGGACCTCTCCCCGCAGGAGAAGACGCTGGAGTTCATGATCTTCGACCTGTCGTCTTGCGTGGAGATCATCGGCTGACCTCCGGTCCCCTCTCCGCTTGCGGGAGAGGGTTAGGGTGAGCGCCCGCCCGCCCGCGCTTTGGCGAGCGCGCGATCGATACGCTTCAGGCACGTGTCCTTGCCGAGGACCGCGAGGGTGTCGAAGAGGCCGGGCCCGACGGGGACGCCCGTAACGGCGATGCGGACGGAGTGGACGATGTCGCCCAGACCCAGGCCGCGCTCCTCCATCAGCTTCTTCGTGTCCTCTTCGAGTGCGCGCGCGTCGAACGCCGTCCGGGCGGCGAGCCAGTCGCGGTAGCTGGCGAGCAGATCGACGGCGCCGGGCGCGAGGACCCGTTTCGCGAACGCCTTGTCGTCGAAGGTGACCTCGTCGCCGAAGAAGAAGGTTGCCTGCAGCAGGATGTCGCCGAACACCTTGATGCGATCGCCCAGCGCCTCCACGATCCGTCCGACGTAGGCGCGCGTGTCGTCCCCGACGGGCTCGGCCACCAGGCCCGCCCGCGCGAGGAACGGCAGGACGCCGGCGAGCTTGTCCCCGAGCGGCAGGTCACGCATGTACTGCGCCTGGAACGCAAGCAGCTTGGTCGGGTCGAAGCTGGCGGGCGCCGGGTTCACCCGCTCGAGTGAGAAGTTCTCGATCATCTGCGCGCGGGTCATGAACTCGGTCTTGTCGTCGAGCGACCAGCCGAGCAGCAGCAAGTAGTTCACGACCGCGTCGGGCAGGTAGCCGACCTGCTCGTAGAAGTCGACGACAACCGGGTTGAAGGTCTCAGGCGCTGCGGTCATCTTCATCGCCGCCGCGATCGCGGTGCCGTGCTGGTGCACCTTCGCGAAGTCCGCGTGCTTCAGATAGGCGTCCAGCTTTCGCTTCGACAGCTTCCGCTTCGAGCCCGGCTCGGCGACGTACGGCAGGTGCGCGTAGGCGGGCAGGGGGTAGCCGAGCGACTGGGCGATGAACACCTGGCGCGGCGTGTTCGACAGGTGCTCTTCGGCGCGGATGACGTGCGTGATTCCGAAGTCCTGATCGTCGACGACGTTGGCCAGATGGTAGATGAACGACCCGTCGGAGCGCTGGATGACGTGGTCGGCCTCCTCGGTCCAGGCAAACTCCACGGTCCCGCGCACGAGATCCTTGAGCAGCAACTGTCCGGCGCGCGGCATCTTCAGGCGGACGACGTGCTTGCGCCCCTCGCCCTCGAAGCGGGCGCGCTGCTCGTCGGTCGTCGCCATCCAGGTCCGGCTGTACTGGAACTGGCGCTTGTCGGCCTCGGCGGCCTTGCGCTCGGCGTCCATCTCCTCGGCGCTGGCGTAGTCGTGGTAGGCGTGGCCGCGGCGCAGCAGCTCGTCGACCGCCGCCTGGTAGCGCGCGCTCCGCTGCGACTGGAAATAGGGTGCGAACGGTCCACCAATCTCCGGACCCTCGTCCCAGTCGAGGCCGAGCCAGCGGAACCCGTGGAGGATCGGCGCCAGCGCCGCCTCGACGTTGCGCTGCTGGTCGGTGTCGTCGATGCGCAGCACGTACTTGCCGCCGTGACGCCGCGAGTAGAGCCAGTTGAACAGCGCCGTGCGCACACCGCCGATGTGCAGGAAGCCGGTCGGGCTGGGCGCGAACCGCGTGCGCGGCGCCGTCACGTGATCCGTGTCCCCGGCTCGGGCGCGGCTGCAGCGTCGTCGAAGGTGACGATTCGTCCGCCCGCCGCGAAGATCATCCCCTCGGACAGGCCGAATTTCATCTGCCGCGGCTTCAGGTTGACGACGACCATCACCCTGCGGCCGACGAGGACCGCCGGATCCGGGTAGGTGGGCCGCAACCCGGTGAAGATCTGCCGCAGCCGCCCCTCGCCGAGATCCACCATCAGCTTGAGCAGCTTGTCGGCGTCGGGCACGAGCTCCGCGGACTTGACCAAACCGACGCGCAGGTCGACCTTGCCCAGATCGTCGACGGAGATCTCGGCCGGCGGCGGCGCAGGTTCTGCTCTCATCTTCTTTTCCTTTGCGGGCTTCGGCGCCTGCGCCGGCCTGGCCTTGCCCTGGCCCTGCGCCTTGCTCTCGATCTTCGCCCAGCTGTCCCTGAGGCCGACCGTGCGGTTCCAGATCGGTTTGCCCAGCGTGCTGTCCGGATCGAGGCAGAAGTAGCCCACGCGCTCGAACTGGACGCGTGTCCCGGGCTTCGCGATCGCCGCCAGGTACGGCTCCGTCACCGCGCCCGTCACCTTCACGATTGATTCGGGGTTCACCTCGTCGAGGAAGCTCTTCGCCTCGTCGGCGCCGGGGTTCTCGACCGAGAACAGGCGATCGTAAAGCCGCACCTCCGCCGGCACCGCGTGCGCGGCCGACACCCAGTGCAGCGTGCCGCGCACGGTGCGCCCGTCCGGCGCGCTGCCGCCCCACGACGCCGGATCCCATTCGGCGTGCAGCTCGGTCACCTCACCCTTCGCGTCCTTCACGACGTTCGTGCACCTGACCAGGCACGCGTAGCGGAGGCGCACCTCGCGGCCCGGCGCCAGCCGGAACCAGTCCTTCGGCGGGTCCTCGCGGAAGTCGTCGCGATCGACGTAGACCACGCGCGAGAACGGAATCTTGCGCGTGCCCTGCGCCGGATCCTCCGGGTGCAGCGGCGCCTCCACCTCGCGCACCTCGCCCTCCGGAAAGTTGTCGATCACCAGCTTCAGCGGCCGCAGCACCCCCATCACGCGCGGCGAGCGGCGGTTCAGATCCTCGCGCAGCGCGTGCTCGAGCAGCCCCACGTCGATGATGCTGTCGGTCTTCGCGACGCCCACCTTCTCCCAGAAGGCGCGGATCGCCTCGGGCGTGTAGCCGCGCCGCCGCAGCCCCGCCAGCGTCGGCATGCGCGGATCGTCCCACCCGGACACGATCTTCTTGTTCACCAGCTCCAGCAGCTTGCGCTTCGACATGACCGTGTAGGTCAGGTTGCCGCGCGCGAACTCGATCTGCCGCGACGGGAACATCTCCGTCTCGCGGATGCACCAGTCGTAGAGCGGCCGGTGGGCCTCGAACTCCACCGTGCAGATGGAGTGCGTGATCTTTTCGATCGCGTCCGACAGCGGGTGCGCGAAGTCGTACATCGGATAGATGCACCACTTCTTGCCCGTCCGGTGGTGGGCCGCATACCGGATCCGGTACAGCACCGGATCGCGCATGTTCATGTTCTGCGTCTCGAGATCGATCTTGCCGCGCAGCACGTGCGCGCCCTCGGGGAACTCGCCGGCGCGCATGCGCCGGAACAGGTCCAGGCTCTCGGCGATCGGACGGTCGCGGTAGGGGCTGGGTTTTCCCTTCTTGTAGAAGTCGCCGCGGTATTCCCGGATCTGCTCCTCATTCAGGCTGTCGACGTACGCCTTCCCGTTGTCGATCAGCTTCTCCGCGAGCTGGTACAGCTGCTCGAAGTAGTCCGACGCGTAGTAGAGCCCCGACCACTCGTAGCCGAGCCAGCGGATGTCTTCCTCGATCGCCTCGACGTACTCGACGTCCTCGGTGGTCGGGTTCGTGTCGTCGAAGCGCAGGTTGCACGTGCCGCCGAATTCCTTCGCCAGGCCGAAGTCGATGCCCATCGCCTTGGCGTGGCCGATGTGCAGGTACCCGTTGGGCTCGGGCGGGAACCGCGTCGCGACGCGGCCGCCGTGCTTCTTGCTGGCCTGGTCCTCGACCATGATGTCGCGGACGAAGTTGCCCGCGCCGCCGTCGGGTTTGTCGTCGGGCTTCTTGGGGTCGGTGCTCATGGATGATCGGGTTGCCGAGCCTGCCTCGAACCCTTCACGTACACAAGTAAAGGGCGTCTGGCGCCGGTTGGTTTCGGGCGTTTTGCCGAGGGACGTGGCAATATGAACTTCGTGGCCAGGAAATCAGGACCGGCCCAGCCCGAGGTGAAGTCGCCTCTCGGCGACGTCGCATTCGTCTGGGGCAAGAACGAGGACGGGGTCCACATCCTCCGCCGCCGCGACGAGAACGCCCCGGTCGAGGCCGGCCTGCTTCAACCGCTCGTCGAGGGGCGGCCGATAACCGGCGAGCTCATCAGCATGCAGCGCCGCTCGGATACGCCGTTTCTCTACGACGTGAAATCAGAATTGCCCGCGCCGGAGCAGCAGCGACCGCCCGGCAGCGGCCCGTCTCAGGTCGCGACCGAGTCGTACCGAAAGGGCTGGGACGCGATCTGGGGATCGCGCACCCGGTCCAGTCGCGACCTGAATTAGTCCCCGACGGCGACTCGCCCACGCGTCTGGGCGGCGCCGTCGGAGCGGGGAGGCGATCAGCGCGGAGCGGGCGGCTGCGCGCGGGCGCGCAGGTGATCGGCGGTTTCCGCCAGCGCCGGGTCGCGCAGACGCGGCGGCAGGCGGTCGAGCACGCGGAGCGCCTCCTCGCGATCTCCGTCCGTGAGGGCGAGGCGAGCCAGATCCAGGAGCGCCTCCTCGTACAGCGGCCCGTGCGGGTCCCGATCGACGATGGTTTCGAGCAAGCGGCGCGCCTCCGCCAGCGAGCGGTCACGCATCGCGGCCTCCGCTTTTTCGTAAAGCGCGTTCAGGTCCGGTTGCCGCGCCGGCCGAGATACAGCAGGGCGGGCGCGTTTGGGAGGCTCGGCGACCCGTTCGAGCTCCGGCTCGACGGCACGTCCCACCCAGGCCGCCTGGTGGTCCGCCAGAGCCAGGGCAAGCTCGTTCGAAATCGGCGCGAGCCGCCCATCGCCGCTCGTCCAGCTGTTCCCCGCTGCGACCTCGGCACCATCACCGGTCGTGGTCTCCGTGCGAACCTTCCCGCGCGCCACGGCGACGCGACTTCCCGCCGCGGCGACCTCGACGGCGAACAGCGTACCGACGACGGTGGTCAGCGCGCCCGGGGAGCGCACGCGCAACGTGCCGCCTGCCCGCCCGTCGTAATCGACGAGAAGCCGGCCTGCGTGCAGGGCCAGCTCGATGTCCCCGTCGCGCGCGGCGGCCAGCACGGTGACGCGGCCGTCGCCGACCAGCGTGAGCCGGACGCGCGTTCCGACCGTCGCTCGTGCGCGCTCTCCACGCAACGCCACCAGGCTGGTCGAGGGCGCGAGCGCTTCCGGTGGGCGATTCAGACTCTGATCCGGTCGACCCTGCGCGGCGGATCCGTTCGCCGGCGGCGTGACGGCGAGCGTGGCGCCGCTTGCGGGGATTGCCGCTTGTTGTTCGTGGGGACGGAAGGCGATCCCGAGCGCGAACGCCGCCGCCACGGCTGCAACCGCAAAAAGTGGCCAGCGCCAGCGCGTCCTCGGCTGGCGTGCGGTCTGGTCCCTATGCGCGGCGCGCTCGCGATCCGCCACGTCCAGCCCGGCGTCGATGGCGCCCGTCAGCCGCGCGCGATGGATCTCATCGAGCGCGGGGCTCACCTCGCGCAAGGCGGCCACGATCTCTGTGTCCACGCGCGTGTCTCGTTCGCTGGCGTTCATCTGTGCTCCCGCTGGGAACGGCGATCGAGCGCGACGGACAGCTCCCGTCGCGCCTCGAGCACGCGCTGCTTGACGGCCGCCGGGTTCGCGTCGAGGAGCGACGCCGCCTCGTCCAGCGACATGCACTCGACCGCGACCAGGACGAACGCCGCTCTCCGTTTCGGCGACAGGTGATCCATCAACGCGAAGATCCGGCGTAGCTCCTCGCGCTCGCGGGCGCGCTGTTCGGGCGAGGCCGCCGGCGCCATCAGCGCCTCGAGCAGGCGGTCATCGAGCGGCTCGGTTCGGCCGCGGCGCCGGCGCGCGAGGTGCTCGTAGGCGACGTTCAGCACGATGCGGTGCAAGAAGGTGGAGAAGCTGGCCTCGCCGCGAAAGCGGGGCAGAGCCCGGTAAACGTCGACGAAGATCTGCTGGACGAGGTCGTCGCGGTCGGAGACGGGGCCGATCACGCGGGTCAGGCGGGCGTACACGGAGTCGAGATGCCGCCGGTAGAGGCGGTCGAACGCACTGCGATCGCCCCGTTCGGCGGCCGCGACCAGGCGTGCGTCCTCCGCGGCGTCGGCCGTCGGTGAAGGGCGGCGGATTGGCATGGTGGCCGGGCGGCTCACGACCGCGAGTCCCACGCAAGGCCGACGCCGATCGTTGCTTCCAATCGCGGCGTCGCGTAGGTGCCGCCGTCGGCGAACGCGACGCGCAAGCGGTTGCCGTAGGCGTGAGCGCGCGCGGTCACCACCAGGCGCGTCTGCCTGGAGAGTGGCGTTCCCCACCGCGCGAGCGCCTCGGCGCCGAACAGGAATCCCCCCTGACTGGCCACGCCCCCGAGGTCGTAGCGCGCGAGGAACGGACCGGCGGCGACGTCCAGCGGGCCGACGTCCGCGGCGCCCAGCACCCGGACGATCGCCTCGGAGAACGAGACCTCCCGGAAGGAGCCCGCGTTGCGCGTTGGCGTGTAGACCCAACCGGCCGAAGGCATCAGCTGGAGCCATTCGGGTCCGAGCGGCGAGGGGAGGGCGACGTCGGCATCGATGATGCCGGCCAGCAACTCCTCGCTGCCGATCCCCTTTGCCAGCCCCCCGGTGAGAAAAAGATGCAGCGGCGTGTGCGCGTCGGGCGGTTCGGCAGCCGGGGCCGCGATCGTCAATGGCGCTGGCTGCGGAATCTTCGGGGCCTTCGCGACGACGCCGGCGCGCGGCTCCGGGCCGGCATCCTCCTCGTCATCCTCCTCGTCCTGCTCGGCGACGTCAGGGTCGATCGTCATCAGCTCCGCGATCACGAGAGCCACGACTCGGGCGGCGGCAGGCCCGCTCCGCTCGGCGAGCGTCACGAGACGGCTGCGGACTCCGACCGTGATCGTGACCCCGCCGGCGTCCGCCGGGGCGACCTGAACGTGCGGAAGGGTCCCGTCATCGGACGGGAACAGGCGAGCGAGCAGCGCCTGCGCCAGCTCACCCGACGAAAAGGGCAGCGCGGTCGGCTCGACGAGGGTGATCGGCGAGGACGCCTCCTCGGGGGTCGACCCCTGCCCGAACGCGGGCTGAATGGCAGCCAGGAACGCCACGCCGGCGCAGGCGAAGCGCGCGATGGCTGCCCTTGGGGGCCTTTGGCTCGGGGCGTACACTTGCCTCATTAGTCTGGTGCATCCCCGGTTCGGGAAGATCTCACTTTTCTTGCCGGCGGCAGACCAACCGGACATGACCCATTCGCATCGCCTTCATGTACGCGCCCGACGGTAACCTCTGGGGCAGCAACTAACGCTGCCGCCCGACTAGCCCGCGCGCTTCGGCGGCGCCGTCGGAGCGGGGGGCGGGGGATTCGCGAGCCAGGCGGCCAGCAGGTCGACCGCGGCCTCGGGCGTCAGGCGATCGAACGAGGTGACCAGCCAGTCGATCGCCTCGGCGTGCCGCTTCGCGCGCAAGAGCGCCTTGAAGCCCATCGGCCCAAGCAGCGGATCGCGCGGTTGCTTCAGGAGCTCGTCGGGTGTCGCGTCGGCGTAGGTGAGGCCACGCAACTCCGCTGACGCGTACGCGTCGTGCCGGATGCTTTCGAACGCCTTCGCGCGCAGGGCCTTGCCCTGATCGTCCTTGCGGTCGACCAGCCCGCGCGTGACCGCCAGCCGCAGCTCGCCTCCGGGGCGCGTCATCATCTTCGCCAGCAGGTCGGCCGATTCGGGTGACTTCAGACGCCCCAATTCGGGCGCCATCGCCACCAGCGCGCGATCGTCACGTTCCTTGAGCAGCGGCTGAACGAAGGGCAGGGCGAGATCGCCGCAGGCGCGAACCATCGCTCCCGCGACCGCCGCGCGCACGTCCGCCGACGAATCCTGGAGCAGCGGCTGCAATCGGTATAGCGCCGGCCGGCCGGCGCCCGGTTTGGCGAACGCCGTCGCTCCCGCGGCGCGTACCGTGGGGTCCTTGTCCTCCATCGATTCGCGCAGCAGCTTGCCGGGTGCGCTGCCGGCCGTGGCGACCAGCGTCGCGAGCGCCAGCGCGCGCAGCCGGCCGGGGCCGTTTTCGCCGGCAATCTCCGTCAACGTCTTGACGCAGGGCGATTCCGGCGGAAGCCGAACGCCCGAGTCGCGCAGGAAGATCATCGCCTGCTCGCGCGCCGCCGGCTCGCCCTCCCGGAGCGCCTTTGCGCCGCCCGCGAGATCGCAGAATCCCGCCACGTCCAGCTCCGCGGCGCCGCTCGCGGCGAGGGCGCCCAGCGCCGGGCCCGCGATGACGGCGGTGTCCTTGCGCGCAAGCGCCGGCTTGATCCGGTTGAACGCCTTCGTCCGCATCTTCTTGTCGCCGTAGCGGAGCAGGGCGGCGGCCGCGCGGGCATCGATCACGGGATCAGCCTGGGGCCGTTCCAGCCACGCCAGCGCGAACTGGGTGAAGGCGTCGGGCGACCCGGTGCGCGAGTCGCGCGCGGCGCGCAGCAGCGCTTCCTTGATGCGCCCCTGGACGAACAGCTGGGGCAGGGCCTGGACGAGCGGCTCCTCGATCCGGCGCACGGAGCCCTCGCCGCACAGATTTTGGTTGCGCGCGAACACCCAGCGGAAGTGGGCGATGCCGTCGTCGCCAAACAGCTCGGCGGGCGGCGGCGAGTAGCGCGTGTGCTCATCGCGAAGGGCATTGAGCGCCGCCTTGTCGAACGCCTCGACGCCGGATTTCTGGTTGACCAGCACATCCGCGACGCTGCCGTCCCAACGGACACCAAAAAAGATCTCGGTGCGCAGGCCGGGGTTGTTCAGGGGATCGTTCGGCGGTTTCTTGGCCGCGATGCCCTCGATGAATAAGGTGACGAAGCGGTAATGGATACGCGTGTGGAGCGCGCGCAGGTAGTCCCCCTCCGTTCCCGGGATCGTGATCTTCGGTTCGCCGGGGGCGGCCGGAGGCGCGGCGGGCGGAGTTGCAGCCGCGGGCGCGGGCGCGGGCGCCGGCTCCGCCGCAGTGGCGACAGCGTGCGGAAGGAACGCGGCGGCCAGCAGCGCGGTGGAGCTGCCTAACAACCTGCAAATCCCGAATCCGGCCTTCGCCATGAGTCGGTCAGTGTAACGCCGTCGGCGGTCGCTGTGATAGCGTTCATGCGGGGTCGAAAGCCGGTGAACGCGAGTCCGTCGCCCCTGCTCATCCGTCTGAATGGTCACGACGCCCTGAACGGGCACGACGCCGATGCCGTCGCGGTGATCGATTCCGCCGGTCCGCGAACCACGTATGCGGCGCTCGCCCGTCGTGCGTTGGTGGCTGCATGGGCGCTCGAGGCGCAGGGTGTGGGTCCCGGGCGCACGGTGGCGTTTCTGATCGAGCCAGGCGCGCTGTACGTCGAGACGCTGGTTGCGATCTGGCGCGCGGGCGGGATCGCGGTTCCGCTGTCGCCGCTGCATGCGACGCCCGAGCTGGCGCACGTGATCCAGGACGCGGCGCCGCTGGTCGTGGTGGCGAGCGCCGCGCTCGCACCCCGCCTGGCCGGAATGCAATCACCCGCCGCCGGCCAGCCGCCGCTGCTCGCGGAGACGCTCGCGTCGTTTCCCGCTGCCGGCGGCGATCTCCCGCTGCCGCCCGCCGCCGCCGACGCGCTGATGCTGTACACCTCCGGGACGACGGGCCGGCCGAAGGGTGTGCGCCTGTCCCACGCCGCGCTGGCCGCGACGGTCACGTCACTGGAGGAGGCGTGGCGCTGGCGGCGTGACGACCGGTTGCTGCACGTGCTGCCGCTGCATCACACGCACGGGCTGATCGTGGCGCTGCTCGGCGCGCTCTGGGCCGGCGCCGAAACGCGGTTCCTGGCGTTCGACGCCGCCGCCGTCTGGTCGGCGCTCGCCGAGGCGACCGTGTTCATGGCGGTCCCGACCATCTACGCGAAGCTGCTGCAGGCACACGACGCCGCGGCGCCCGAGTTGCGCGCGCGCTGGTCCGCGGCGGCGCGCGGCCCGCGCCTGTTCACGAGCGGCTCGGCGGCACTGCCGGCGGCCATGCTCGAGAGGTTCCGGCAGGCGACGGGACAGACGATCCTCGAACGCTATGGAATGACCGAGATCGGCATGGCGCTCTCGAACCCTTACGACGGCCCGCGCGTGGCCGGGGCCGTGGGGCGTGAGCTTCCGGGCGTCAGCGTCGACATCG